>Ga0366818_10041_pt1 | contig 57066 bp, 50 predicted proteins | sample TotcelFGM3001N14_FD_207090 | JGI IMG/M metagenome (GOLD analysis project Ga0366818, IMG submission 207090) | Enriched cells from coal bed in the Powder River Basin, Montana, United States - Total cells FGM rep3 HSBNCT.FGM.300.1.N14 ...
GTCAACAAACCATTTCCAGTCCGCACGTTCATCGCTTGGTTACGTGACGCCATTGCAGGGCAACACCCCACGGCGGTATTCGCAAAGCAGCTCCGCGAGCAGAAGGCGTTCGAACCACGATGGGCATCACCGCACTATCGGAATGTCGGAAATTATTACGGTTCCAGTGGGGTAGACTTTGCCTTTGTGCCAAACGGTATAGCCCAAAGCACTGAGGGCTTCTTTCGCTTTCGTCGCGGCCTCAGTTCCGTCGTTTCCCCGAACAAGTGCCGCAAGTTGGCCAATGGCCTTGCCGAGTTCAGCCTGAGCGGCGGCCTCTCGACGTTGCACTGCATCACGGTTGGCCTGCTCGATGGCGTCCCTGAGCTCAGCCGCAGACATCGCTTTCGCGCGAACGGCCATCATGTGTAGGAACTGCTCCCGCAACTGTGCGGTCGCGACGTCATCCGACTTGGATGGTGACGGTGGCCGTTCATTCGACTCGCCCCCGCCGCCGCCTGATGCAACGAGCATGCTGACGATAACCACAATCAAACCCAGGAACTGTGGAAGACGCATTCTCCAAGCCCTCCATGATACAGACATCAACGTCGCCGTTCTCGCACGTAACAGTATTGTATGTAGAAAAAAATCTCGCGTAACACCCCCAAAAACAGAAGAAATTCTGTTTTTGGGGGTGCAATTGCAGAATTTTTTCTGGAAAGTACTTGTAATTGCAGAATTAATATGTACAAATACGCACTAGTATTCAAAATGTCAAAATGTACTGCCAGCGGTTGGATTCCGTGGGAGGCACAATGGACGTCCCGTGCGGCCGCCGTTTGACTCCGGTCTGTCGCTGGTAAGCGACCAATGTTTTTCCCTCACCACGGCTCGGGCGGCGACGCGTGTGACTTGCCCCCCGCGCAGACATGAACTCGTATAATCGGGGAAATTATCGCTGTTTTCTGGAGAATTGCAATGGCAACGTTACAGGAATCCGCGGATTTGTCGATGAGCCCGAGGGCAGCGGGGCGGGAAAAGAAGCTGCTGGAGCGAGCGTGGGACGCCTTGTGGGCGGCCGGATTCGAAGAAGGGGCCGCGCGACGGTACTTGGCGTGGATGCTGGATTATATCGTGTTTCACGGCAAACGGCATCCTCAGGAAATGGGCGTACCCGAAGTGCGAGCATTCTTGGCGGACGGCCGTTTTTCCGGCCCGGCGGCGGCAAAACGCGTGGAAGCGGCGGCGGCGATACGGTTTCTGTACGAGGTCGTTTTGAAGCGGCATTGGCCGCGTGGCGCGCTAGAAGACTCCGCGGAAACGGACGCGACGCGCCCGCAACAAAGGCAAGAGCCCGTGTATCTCAACGGCCGTCAGCCCGGCGTCAAATTGCGCGATCGCGTGCGAAACGCGTTGCGGGTTGGGCAATATGCGCTGGAAACCGAGAAGACGTACCTTGCCTGGATCGAGAAATACATCTTGTTTCACGGACAGCGGCCTCCAGAGGAAATGGGCGCCTTGGAGGTCGAGCAATTCCTGACGCACCTGGCCGTGAATCAGAAGGTTGCCAAAGACACGCAACGGCAGGCGCTGAATGCGCTGGTCTTTCTTTATCGCACGGTTTTGGGGCAGAAGTTGGGGAAGATCATGGCGGTCCGCGGTCGACACGGGAAACGGCTGCCGGTCGTCTTGACACGGAAGGAGGTGCCGGGCGTTCTGCAACGGATTGAGGGGGCCAACGGAGTTCATCGGCTGATGGCGGAGGTCATGTATGGGTCGGGCCTACGGATCAAGGAGTGCTGTCGTCAGCGCGTCAAGGACGTAGACCTGGAACGGCTGCAGATCGCGGTGCGCAATGGCAAGGGCGATCAGGACCGGGCGACTGTCTTACCACGCCGACTCGTGGACCGGTTGCGAGCCCAGGTCGATCGCGTCCGCCGACTGCACGAGGATGACCTGGCGCGCGGACTGGGCCGAGTCTGGCTGCCGACGGCATTGCGGCGGAAGTACCCCAATGCGGAGCGGGAACTGGGGTGGCAGTATCTTTTTCCGGCGAATCGCTTGAGCATCGATCCGCGGGAGCCGCAGGACCGGATTCGGCGGCGCCATCACATCCATGTGGATTCGGTACAGAAGGCGATTCGAGCGGCTGCGAAGAAGTCGGGCTTGACGAAGCGGGTGACGCCGCACGTCTTCAGACACAGTTTTGCGACCCATTTGCTGGAGAACGGAGATAACATCCGGACAGTGCAGGAGTTGTTGGGGCACAAGGACATTCAGACGACGATGATCTACTTGCACGTTATGGAAGGTGGCACGACGAACGTGCGCAGTCCTCTGGATTTGTTGGAAGACGAAATTGCCTCAACGCTTGAGCCCTGAATCCGTTATGCAGATTTCGACGTGACACCGTTTGGGATTGCACCCGTCCTCGAACAGCGTTTGATACGAACGAAAAACCAAGTCTTACTCCCACGGCTGAGCGTGTTGACAACCGCGGACGAACCGGCCAGAATCTTACTGCGCGTGTCCGGTGCCGATGTGCACAATGCAGTTGCCCCATTCCGGCCCGAAGGAAGCAGGCCGTCCCGCATCCCCGCTCACTCTTTGGAGACGCATTCAGGCATGGAATCCGCTTCGTCAGCAAAAAACGGTCCGTCGCGGCGGCAGTTCATCAAGCTGGCCGCCGGCGGCACGCTGGGGGTGGCCACCTTGCCAACGCTGCTGCGGGCGCGCCCGCCGGCGCCCGACGGCATGTCGCTCGGCTTCGGCCTGTACGGCATGCCGAGCATTCCACCGGAAAAGGCGATTCCCACGCTTGCCCGTATCGGCTTCGACTCGGTCCAGTTATGCCTGATCCCGGGTTGGGACTGTGAACCGGGCCGGCTGGGGGCCCAGCGGCGCAACGCGATTCGCAAGACGCTTGACGATTCGGGCTTGGCTCTGCCCTCGCTGCTGGAGCACGTGCCGCTGGGCGGCGACGCCGGGGTACAGCGCGATGCGCTGGAGCGGCTGCGCCGGGCGGCCGAGTTGGCGCACGCACTCGCGCCCGATCGGCCGCCGCTGATCGAGACCGTCATGGGCGGAAGCCGCTGGGAAGACGAACGGGCCGGGTTCCGCGACCACCTGGGCCGCTGGGCGGCCTTGGCCGAATCCGCCCGGACGGTCATCGCCGTCAAACCGCATCGCGGCCACGCGTGCAGCAGGCCGGAAGACGCGATCTGGCTGGTCGAGCAGGTGGGCAGCCCGTGGATCAAGCTCGTTTACGATTACAGCCACTTTGACCACCGCGATATCTTGCCCGGCGACTCGCTGGCGGCGATGCTACCGCATACCGCACAGATTGCCGTCAAGGACGCCGAGCTTCGCGACGCCGCGGTGTCGTTCACCCTGCCGGGCACAACCGGCCGGATCGATTACGCGACCCTGCTCCGCCAGGCTTTTGCCGGCGGATACCGGGGCGACGTGAACTGCGAGGTCAGCTCGCACGTGCAGCGCCGCGCGGGCTACGACGCCGAAGCCGCGGCACGGACCTGTTACGCAACCATGGCGCTCGCCTTTCGCGAGGCGGGTATTCCCCGAAACAAAGGAAAGGAACAGCAAATGCCCAAAGTCTTGATGCCCATCGGCGATGCCACGGAAATGATGGATACCCTATACCCCTTCTTCCGGCTGCCCGAGGATGGGTTCGAGGTTGTCGTCGCCGGGCCCGAGGCGCGGCTGTATAACGGAGTTGCCCACGAGGTGCCTCCGAATGCCACGGTGCCGTGGGACATTACCGAGGAGCGGCCGTCCTATCACATTCAAGCCACCGTGGCCTTCCGCGATGTGAAACCGGAGGATTACGCCGGCCTGTTCCTGTCCGGCGGCCGCGCCCCGGAGTATCTGCGCTACGACAAGGATCTGCTGCGGATCACGCGGCACTTTACCGAGAAAAACAAGCCGATCGCGGTGGTATGTCACGGGATTGAAATCCTCGCGGCGGCGGGCGGACTGCAGGGCGGCCGTCGGGCGACGACTGTGGCCAAATGCGAGTTCGACATCACCCAAAACGGCGGCGAGTACGTCAAGCAGCGCTGCGTGATCGACGGGAATATCGTGAGCGCGGGTACCTGGCACGACTACGGTACGGAGTTCTTCAAGGTGTTCATTCAGAAGATGCGGGAAGCTTCCTGATGAAAAAGAATGCATGGCGAATGGGCGTAGCGGCGTTGATTCTGGCCGGTTCGCTGACGGCCGGAGCGAGCGAATCGGCTGTTCCGCAAGAGGAACTGGTCCTGTGGCTCGACGCGAGCGATTCTGAGACGCAAGTGGTTGTCGAGGGGCGCATTGCCGAGTGGCAAGACCGCTCGCCGCATCGGCATCGTGCCGTCCAGGCCGACGCCGGAGCCCGGCCGCGGCGGGTGGAGGGCGCGATTGGCGGCCGTCCGGTCATCCGGTTCGACGGCGGATCGTTTCTGAACCTCGGCCAGCCCGCCGGGCTCGACATTCCGCCGAGTACGCCGTTCACGATCCTTGCCGTCTACCGCGTCGAGGAGGGCAAGTTCGGTACGCTGGTGGCAAAGGGGGGAGGACCCGAGTCCGGACGCGCGTATCACTTCTATACGGCGGCCGGCCGGCTGGGCGGGATCGTTCACGGTGTGCGCCGGGAGACGCCGCTGGCCGCGGGACCGCAACTGGCGGCACTCGTCAGCGATGGCCGCAGCGCCGAACTTCGCCCCGACGGTTCGGTGGTCCGGTTCGCCGTCGGGCGAGCCAGTTCACCGGGCGACGTGTTGATCGGCGTGCGGCGCGAGACGGCCGAGAACACGGGCACCTATTGGCCGCTGCAAGGCGACTTGGCCGAGCTGATCGTCTACCGGGCGGCGTTGGACAGGCCGCAGTACGCCCAGGTCGATGCCTATCTTCGAAAAAAGTACGACGTTGCCGATGCGGGCGAAACGTTGGTACAAACCGCTCAAGAACAGCCCCTCCGCGCGGCCGAATCGCTGCTGCGACTGGCCGAACAGAACCAGCTTGCCGACGATTTGGCCGCGGTGGCCGGCGATCTGCTCGAGAGCGACGAGTCGTTCGCGCGCGGCATGGCGGAATGGGCGCTTGGCATGAAAATCGGCGGGGAGAACAACGGGCAAGCGGCGGTGTGGGACCGCGACGCCGCCGAGGCATGGTTCCAGCGATACTGCGGTCTGAGTCCGCAGCAGCGACTGGAGGCCGATTGGGTTCGGCAGGCCGTTTCACGGGGCATTCATCGCGACGCCGCCCGGCTGCTTGCCGACGCGGATACGATGCTCCAGCGCGCCGAACGGATGGCGAGCGACTTCCGCTTGCACGGGGCAGCGGCGGATCGGTTCGATGGTCCTCTCGCCGCGCTGCGCCAAGTGCGCGCGAAGCTGGCCGAATCGGCCGCCCAAGGCGACCAGGGCCTGGACGCGGCGCGCCGCGACTGGCTCGACGCCCGGCGGATCCTCCGCGACATTGTACTGGCCAATCCGGCCGTCGACTTCCAGCGGATCGTCTTCCTCACCCAGTTCACCCCGCACACGGTACGGAATATTACGCGGTCGTATGCTTGGAAGCACAAACCGGGCGGCGATATTACGATCCTCGACGATTTGGCGACCGGTGGCTCCGTGCGCCCGCTGCTGGCCGGGCGGTTGGGAAAAGGCTATGTGTGGGGACTCGACCTGTGGTGGGACGGCGACCGCGTGGTGTTCAGCTATGCCCAGCTTCCCGATTGGCCGCCGCCGGTGGACACGGCGCACTATGCCGTTGAGGGCCAGAACGTGTTCGCGCTGCGGAAGATTTTTGAGCCGATTCGGCTGTACGAGGCGGCGATTGACGGCTCGCAGATCGTCCAGCTGACCGACGATCCCTATTGGAGCGACTTCGAGCCCGCCTATACCGCTGGTGGCGACGTGGTGTTCGCGTCCGACCGTTGCGGCACGGCGCCCGAGTGCGGCAGCGTGACCTACGACCATACGAACCCGAACCTGTACCTGCTGTCACGCCGCGAGAGCCGCTTGGCAGCGGCGCCGTCCGCCGACGGGCTGGCGCGGTACGAGCCGGCTCCTGTGATCCGCAAGTTCACCGACAGCAAGGACCTGGACCGTTACCCCGCCAGTCTCGATGACGGCCGCATCGTGTACACGCACTGGGAGTACCAGGAGCGGCATTTCATGGAGGTCCACTCGCTGTGGACGGCGCGGCCCGACGGTTCGATGTCCGACGCCCTGTTCAAGCAGCACATGTCGGCGCCGCTGGCCCTGCGCGGCGCTCGCAGCATTCCCGGCACGGCGAAGCTGGTGGCTGTAGCCACGGGCCATCATACGTTCAGCTATGGGCCCGTGGTGACCATCGATCCGGCGCACGGACTCAACAGCGAGGCGGGCTTGCGCGTCGTCACGCCGGGCGTCAAGCCGCAGGAAGGGCCCATGGCGGGCCGCCCCGTGGACTTGGGCGGAGTCGCCGACGCCGGCGGGCTGTATCGAAGTCCCTGGGCTTTGAGCGAAGACTGCTTCCTGGTTTCCTATGCATATGCCCGGCCCGGTTGCACCGCGCCGGCCGGCGTCGACTCGAACGGATTCGGCCTGTATCTGATCGACGCGTACGGCAACCGCGAGCTGTTGCACCGCGATCCGCTGCTGGGATGCGCGACGCCCATTCCCCTGCGTCCGAGAATACGGCCGCCGCTGCTGCCCGAACGCCCGGCCGGTGCCCAGATTGCCGCGGGCAGTGCCGAGACGGAGCCGTCTCCATGCTCGGGCGAGGCGATTTGTTTCGTGGCCGACGTGTATCGCGGCCTGCCGGAGATGGCTCGCGGTTCCATCAAACGCTTGCGCATCGCGCAGCACGTGCCGTGGCCGTACGATCCCCAGCGCGGCACCCAGGACTACATTTCCGGCGAGGCGTACCGGTCGCAAGTCGCCTTCAAGAGTTGGTCGCCGGTTCGGGTGCTTGGGACGGTTCCGGTCGAGAGTGACGGCTCGGCGCATTTCACGGTGCCGGCGGACGTCGCTGTCTATTTCCAGGCCCTTGACGAGCGGGAGATGGAGGTGCGGCGGATGCGGTCATTCGTTTCGCTGAAGGCGGGCGAAGTCCGCAGTTGCCACGGGTGCCACGAATCGCAAGGCCGGCCGCCTGTCGCGGGAGCCGGTTTCGGATTGGCGCTTGCGCGGCCGCCGTCGGCGCCGGTACCGCCGCCCTGGGGCTCCGAGCGGTTGTTGGGTTACGAATGGTTGGTCCAGCCGATTCTCGATCGCCATTGCGCCGAGTGCCACAGCGCCGTCGCGCCCGAGGGCGGTGTCGATCTGAGCGCCGTCCGCGACGGCGACGGTCTACTGACGTCGTACCTCACGCTGTACGGCATCCCGGGCGACGGCAAAAAGCCGGCCGCGGTGCTCGTCGCGACGGCCGATCGTTTCTCCAATGCCTCGGTGACGCAGCCGAAGCAGTTCGGCTCGCACCGGAGCCGATTGATCCGCGCGCTGATCGACGATCCGCTGCACCGGGAAAAGGTGCACCTGGAGCCGGGCGAATGGACGGCCCTGGTCACCTGGGTCGATGCGAACGCACCCTACTACGACGGGTTCCTCAACAAACGCCCCGACTGCGGCGGCGCCCCCAGACGCGAACCGGCACATTCCGGGACCAAAGTTGCCGCCGGGGAAATGCGATAAAGGTCTTCCCTGCCTGCGAGGGCATCAGCTGGTTTGGCTCCCGCGTTGGGCGCGGAGCAGTTCTTCGGCCAGTTGGTTCGAAGTGCGGGGGTCGAGGAACTTGAACAACAGCTGCCGAGTATCGGTGAACAACTGGTCGATGGCGGTTTGGACGCGGCGGTCGGAACTCTTGACGCGCTGAGCTTGCTGATCCAGCTGACGCGACAAATCGGAGCGGTTTTCCAAGCTGCGGAACTCCTCCAGCAGCTTCTGAGCCTGGTCGATTTCCTGCTTCTGCAGATGCCTACGAAAGCGGCCGATGTACAACTCGCGTCGGACCACGAGGTCCATGATGCGGTTTTGTAAACCTTTGACGTAGCCTTCGGCAAACAAGCGGGGATCATCGTCGGTGACTTGAACCGTAACCAGCGGCTCCAAACCGGGCACGACCGGCAAGCGGGCGAGCAAGCGGCCGCCGTTGCGGACGTACAGGATTTGCAGCGGGTTGGACTTCGGCATGATCGTCAGCCGGCCTCGCCAATCGGTGGCTCCCAGCAACTCGGCATCGTCCGAGTCCGGCGGCTTGGAGTAGATTTCATAACCGCTCAACGGCACGGGCTTGTCGCCTTGGGTCCGGACGGCTAGTTCGGTCGCGTTTCCCCGGGGTTTGGCGAGCAATGCCAGCCGCATCGTGCGGGCGCTGGCGCGGCCCCCCAGCGCCGAAGTCATCCCCGAAGATACTTGGCACTGCCACTGGGTGCCTCGGCGGCCGGCGACGGTCAGGAACGTCCACGGCGCCTGCTGGATGCCGTTGTCCAGCGGCTCGCCCAAACGGTCGTTGCGGCGAATGATCGGCACCAGCACGTCTCCGTCGGCGATTCTGGCAGGCGATGCTTCCCCGACGATCAGCCCGTCCGCGCGTACCCGCACCACGGCCTCTTTGCCTTTGGCCGATTCGATTCGGCCAAAGGGAACGAAGGCGTCCCGCAGCGCGGCAAACGCTTCGTCGGCCACACGGCCGGGTTGCGTCACGTGCCGCGCGACGAGCGGCTGCCAGAGCCGCGTGCGGCAGTCCAGTTCCCGCGCCGTGATAATCAAGCCGGTCAGTTCGTCGCGAAGGCTCAACAGAAACAGCTTGTCGTCCTGTTTGAGCATCTCTGGAGCGCGGGATTGGATCGCGGCGGCCGTGACCAGCTCCGGCCGGCGAGCCGCGTCGAGCGTCAGTTCCGCGGGGCAGGGCGTCACGCTGACGTCCCACACGGCACCGGCCACGACCCAAGCCCGTTCGGTAATCACCCGCTGGATCCGCTGCGCCAAGCCCGGGGTCAACTCGGCGGCTCCGTCCATCGCGAGCCAGACCTTGATTGTATACGGCGAGTATTCCCACGTGGCCTGGGCGCGCAGGCTGCACGGAAATCCAACCAGCAGGCAAGCGGCCAGAACGAAGATTCGGTTTCTCGATGACGCCATATTCATTCCTGCGGGACCGGAGGCACCACGCGCCACTGTTCCACATCTTGATAGAACGCGATCGGCCGGTCTCGATGTCCTGTCAAACCGGTTTGGGAAGCGAAATAGTCGATCATTTGCCACAGCGGCAGCAAGGTTACGTCTTCGTACAACAAGCGGTGCAGCTCGTGCAGCACGCCGCGGGCTTCCTTCCAGTTGGCCGCTTCGTTCAGCCGCCGCAAGGTCAGGCTGATGAACGGATCGTTCGTCTGGGCCAAGCCGTCGGGTCCGAAGACTCCGGCGGCATCCACCAACGGCTCGCGCATCACGAATTCGGCGTACAGCACGTCAAACTTGCCGTCCGAAACGCGGCTCTCGCCCGGCGGCAGTTCCCGTAGCGTACACTTCACGCCGATCACATTCCATTGGGTCTGGATCTGCTTGCAGACAAAGCGGGGCATCTCGCCGGCCGGATGCGCCAGCACCAGTTCCTTCAATGCGGGCGCCGGTTCCTTCTTTTTGTCGGCGGCCGCCCCCAGTTGCTGATCGGCCAGCCGCAGCAGGATTGCCGACATCACGGGATCGTAGGGCAGCGGAACGATCGACTCGTCGTAGGCATACGAAGCCGGATCGGTACTAGTGATGCCTCCCGGCAACGGGGCGCTCAGGACCCGCGTGCCCTCGACCTTCGCACCGTCCAACAAGCCTTTGTGCAGGATCACCTCACGATTGATGCCGTACAGCAGCGCCCGCCGAAAGACACGGTTGGCCAGAAACGGGCTGTCGCGATTGGGTACCAACACGTGCAGTGTCGGAAAGGCGTAGGCGGATACCTTCAGCGAATCGTCGCTGCGCAAGCGGAGGGCATCGCTCGGCAGCAGCCGGTCGATGGCGTCAATCTTCCCTTTTCGCAAGTCTTCGATCGCCGTGCGCGGTTCGGCGTAGAATCGCTCGACGATGACCGGACTGGGCTCGCTGGTTCCCGGCCGCTTGCCCGCGGGCTCGAACCGCGTCTCGCCGTCGGCTTGCGAAGCGACCCGGTAGCGAACGCCCAGCGATTCCTGGCCGCTGAGCTGTACCTGCAGGAGGGCCTGGGGCAACAGATGGGGATGCCGCAAGCGGACGCGCACGCGGCGCACGTTCTGGATCTTGACCTCGCCCACCAAGCTGGCCCAAGCCGGGCGGTAAGCGGGCGATTGGGGATCGGCCATTGCGAGCAATTCGCGAGCCAGATCGTACCCGGTGAACTGGAGGCCCGCTTGAGGCCGCAATTCGAAGATCAATTCCGAGCGGTCCGCGCTCAGCTGCACCGTTCCCCAGGGGCTGGCATACGCGCCGCCCTCCGGTCCGCGCTCCGTGAATTCGACCAGCGTCCGGGCGAGCAGATACCCGCCCCGCCGCGCAGCCGGGTTGTCCAGGCTGGTCGCGTCAAATGCCGTCGCGGGTTGCGCGACGCCGACCACGACCAGCGGATACTGGCGCGCGATCTCCAAGACCACTTCGCGGCCGCCGGGCAAAGCGGGCCAGATCCGCAGCATTTCTTGGCCGGTTTCGTGCGCCCCGCGGAACCGCCCCGCCGCCAAATGGGCCGCGGCCTGGTCCCGTTTGGCGGCGGCAATGGCGACCAGCTTGTCGCGCCACGTGGCCGTGACCTTCAGCTGGTCGCCGTACATGCGGCGCAGCCGCTCGAGCAGCATCCGCGCGGCGCGGTAATTTTGAGCGTCCGCCTGCAAGCCGACCAACCGCTCGCCGACTCGCTCCATGGCGGTCAGCACGGTCTGCGTCCCCGCCAGATAGCGGTAGCCGCGGTTCTGGCTGTACAATTCCTCCAGCACGGCAAACGCCTCTTCGACGCGCCCGACGCGGAACAACGCGCCGGCGTTTAGGAACAGATAGTCTTGAATCGCGGCCTGCAAGCCCGGCGTCTGGGGATAGAATCGCAGCAGCCACTGGTAGTACTCGAAGGCCTCATCGTATTTGGCCTGCGCTTCGCCGGGCTTGTCGCTGCCTGTCAGCGTTACCGCCTCGCGAACAACCTCGTTCGCTTCGCGCAAGACCAGCTCTTCGAAGAAGTCGACTTTGTCGATGTTTCGCCAAGCGACCTCGTATTCGTCGGCACGATCCTCCAGCAGCCGGATCTTGATCTTACCAATGCGTTTGACTTGCTCCGGAAGCTTGCGCTCCGGCAAATCGAGAGGAAAAACCTTCAGCTCTTTGTTATCGTTGGCTTTGTCCAAAGTGATCACGTCGAACGGCTCCGCCTGGTACAGCCGTTTGGCGGCCGGAGGCGGCGCCGGCTCGGTCTGGCCGGCGCCCTGCGGCGTTTCCTGCTCGTTATCCGTCTGACCCATCTGACCCGTCTGACCCGTCTGACATAACAGGCTCAGGGCCGCGGTCAGCGCGCACGCCAGCCACACGCACTGCCGGCCCGGCGTGCGTTCGCGTTCCGGAGGCTTTCCGTTGTATGGCTCAGGCATCCCGTTCATTGGTCACCATTCCGACAGCCCTTTATCCCGCTCCGACACCTTGGTCGAAAGCTTCTTGATCGCGGCGATACAGCGCCAGCGTCGATTCGAACGCCGCCGCCGGCACGCGCCACACCGGCTCGCCCTCGACGTGCGCGTTACAGTGTGCGACCAGCAGCCGGTAGAGGAATTTGAACAAATGCCGCGGCGTGCGGAGACCGCGCAGCACCTCCAAGATCCGCTGGTCGCTGACCGCCGGGTCGATCAAATCCCGCAGGCGCGGCGCGGCGCCGTCCGCCCGGCACGCCGCCAACCGGGCGTTGGCCACGTCGTACAACGCCTCGCCCGTCCATTCGAACGACGCCACCATGTTCTGCTTGTCCAATCTCGCCCGCTGGTAGAAATCCCGGTCCTCGCGCTCGATGAACCGCGTCAACTCGATCGGCGCCATGATTTTCAACCCCAGGCCCGGATGCTTGAGGAACTTGTTGTCCAGCATCGGCCACAGCAGGGCTTTCATCAGTTCCGCCGAACCATTGATCAGATGCGGTTCGTCCAGCCGATCAACCAGCACCACAATGCCGCGAAACCCCAACGTCTGCAGCACGCCTTGCAGCTTGAGCAGCATTTCGTAGCGGTCGTCCGTGCTGTCCGCATCCGGCAGCGGCTGGGCGACCGTCTCGGGGCGCGTGAACTGCAGCAACACTTGGCGAAGCGTCCGGTTGTCCCGATTGCTCAACCGCATCTGCCGCAGAATTCTTCGCGATTCCCAACAGCAAGTCCACCAGCGCCACAGCCATGCAAACCAAGCTCCCAGCAGGGCGGCCGCAAACAGCATCCACAGCGTTGCGACCCAGCCGCCGTGGCCGGCGATGGCCAAGCCGAGCGCGACGGCCGCGACCACGACCGTGCCGCCGAAACCGACCGCCAAGGGGATTTTGGCTCGGAGCGTCGAGAACCGCAGACGGCTGCGCAGGGCCTCCCAGCGATCGCGAAACGTAGTGCTGACCGACTGGTCGTAGCAAGCGGCCAGCAGCAGCAAGTCGCGGGCCTGGTGCCGGTCCAAACCGTCGACGGCCGCCGGTTCAACGACGGCGTCAACCACCGCCGCAGGCTGATGGACGTTCAGTATTCGATCGATCAAGCCCGTCGTCGCCAGGGACAGGATGGCGTCCATGTGGTCCCATAAGCGCCACTCGCGCAGCACGCGGTCGGCCCGGCGGCTCTTCCGCCCGCCCAGCTTCTCGCGGAAACGGTCCAAGAAGGGATTGAAATCGTCGTAATGGACGACAAATAACCGGCGGTCCGGACAGCTGCGATTATGTTGCTGCAAATGCTTGGCAATCTGCAGCCGCATCGCCGTCTTGCCGGCGCCTTTTTCGCCGAACACAATCGACGTGGACGGCTCGTTCGGGTCGCCGTAAACCTTGTCCCAAGTCGGATGAAAAGTGCTCGCGATACAATGTTCTTTGAAGACCAGGTCCGTCTGCGCATCCTCCTCGGCAAACGGATTCCTCCCGATCCCATGATGTTCCAGAAACTGTTGAATTCTCAACTTTGTGTCCTTCGTCCATTTACGTCGGGCGCCCTTGACCTCAAGAAGCCGGCCTCGAGTCGGATCATCCCAACAGCACCATGATCAGCGTAGCAAACAGCGCCAGGCACAGCAGCCCGAGCACCACCACGATCGTGATGGCCATCGTGGTCGAACTCCGTCGTTTGGGCCGAATCGGTCCGGACGAAGCCGAATAGGCGGGCGTTCCGGAAGCGACATACGAGGCGGGTGTCACGGGGACGGGCATCGGCGGCGTTACCATTGCGCCCAGCGAAGGAAATACCTCGGCGGCCGTGCGCCAATCGTTCCAGCCCTCGCGCCACACGAGCGAGTCGGGACTGACACGTCCCTCGCCCATCCATTTCCGCATGATATCACCCCGGGCCGGACCATATTGGCCTCCCGACGGAGGCCGGACGTACCAGATCGCCTGCGGCGATTCGTCGATCGGGTCCAGCAGCGCCGCGGGGGCCATCAGGGGCGTCATCGCCGGCCCCATCGGCTGAACGGGCGCGGCAGGATGCATGGGCACCGTCGGCTGCATCGGCATGGCTTGATGCGTAGGGGTGGCGGACGGCATCGGCGCCGCCTGCTGCATGGGCACCGTGCGGGCGGCCGGATAGCCGGTCGGGGCGGGCTGAAACGCACTGCCCGCCAACGGCGTCCCTGAAACCGGTCTGGGTACTGGATGGATGGGTACTGTGGCGGGCGCAGGGGTCGGCCCTGACATCGGGGGCGTTCCCGGCATCGCGGATGGCCCGGCCCTCGGAGTCTGTGCTGCAGGTGCGGCTGACGAAGCTGCCGGCGATGACGGATAGGACAGCGGCAGCGTCATTTCCGGGTCATCCGCTCCGTCCGGAGCCCCGGATCCGCCACCGGTTTCCTTGGTAATCTGACTTTCCAGCGGAATGTCCAGCCCGCCGCTGCACTGGGGGCAAACACCGCGTTTGCCTGCCAGGAATGCCTTAACATTCAATTTATGTCCACACGCGGGACAGAGGAATCGAATACCCATGATTTCGTCTGCGGCAGCTTTCCCAATAAACGTGATCGGCCCCTGGCGCCTCATTATACATAGTGCTAAGCTATTGGGAAGATTACAGTTGCAACCGGTTTTAGACGAGGCGAATCGACGATGGGCAAACAGCGCAAACGCGAGCAGGCAGCAGAAAGTCCGCCCGAAATTGGGGTCATTGGGGATCTGACCGATCGCGAAGCAGACATCTGCGAGAAGCTGTTAGAAGTGCCGGTGGGCGGTGAATGCCGGCTATACTTCAATTCGCCGGGCGGCGGATCCTATACTGCGATCGCGATGCTGGCCCTGATCGTGCTCCGAGATTTGCGTGCTACGGGCATCGTGCTGGGCGAGTGCTCGTCGGCCGCGATCTGGCCTCTAGCTGCCTGCCGCCGCCGGATGGTGACGCCGTACAGCGTGCTGTTGTTCCACCCCATGCGGTGGCAAAGCGAAGAAAGCGTCCAGTTGTCCGAAGCGCGGGAATGGGCGCGGCACTTCGGCGACCTCGAGCAGGAGATGGACAAGTTGCTGGCAGACTTTCTGGATATACCCGTGGAACAGCTGGACCAATGGATGAAGCCCGGCCGCTACGTCAGCGGACGGGAGTTCGCCGCCGCCGGCCTCGCAGAAATGATCGACTTGTCGGGACGAAAACGCTAGAACGCCGGCGAGCGGCGAGGATCTTGGGGCGCGCGGCGGATGATTAGGACACGAGCCTGAGACTCTCGCCGGCAAGCGGGCGAGGATCTTGAAACGCGCGGACGCGGGCGCCGGATCAGCGCGGCGTCAGCAGGCCGATGCGGCTGGTGTCGATGGCTTGAAAGCCCAAGGCAAAGGCGGGCGAGTCCGGACGCAACGAATAATCGTCCCGCGCGCGGTCCACAAATCGCGGATCGGCGATGACCGAGTTGCGATCAAAGCCCCGCTCCTGCCAGTGGGCAAACGACGGGATCCCCCGGACGCGAATCCGCGGCGCCTCGATCGGACAGTCGTACAAGTTGCGATCCGCACGGATCACCTCCGGCGTCAAATTCCCTCCGGCAATCAGGATTGCCTCGGGATCGGCATACGAGAAGATATTTCGTTCCAGCGTTTGCCCGGTGGAGTTGTCCTGAAAGTTGGGAAAGTACCCCTGGGCGAGACTGCTGCCGACAAAGATATTGTTGACGACCAGATTGTCTTTGCCGCCCTGCAGCATGATGCCGCCGTGGGAATTGCGGTACGTGATGTTGTTGGTGACGGTGTAACCACCCGCGAAGGAATCGAGATAGATCCCCCACGACATGGACACGCTCTTGTCGGGCCCCTGCGCATACCAGCCCGCCGTGTCGCCCACAATGTTGTAGCGAATCACGCTGCCGCTGCGCAGTTCGCGATCCTGCTGGGTCACCTCGATGCCGCCCGTGTCGTACGTTTCCAGGTTGGTCCAATGCACGCGGTTGAACTCGATCACGTTTCGCAGGCCCGCGCTCTTGAGCGTGATGCCGTAGCGGGACATGCGCCGGATATCGTTGTGGGCGATGCGATTGTCGTCGGTCCCTTTACCTTGCAGCACCACCGCGCCGATGTGCTTGTAGATGGCGCCACAGTCGTGAATCTGGTTGTCCAGCACCTCGTTGCGCGCGCTGCCGAGGATCAGCACGCCGCCCTGCGCGCTATGTGCGATGTCGTTGCGCCGCACGGCATGGTCGCCGCCGCCGCTGATGCACACGGCGTATCGGCCCGTGTGCGTGATGACGCAGGCTTCGATCGCACAATGACCAGCGTCGCCGAAGTACACCGTTCCATTGTTGCCCATGCCGTAGCCGCCGCAGCCGTCTTCGGCCGTGTAATCGCCGTTTCGCAATCGCAGGCCGGCGAACCGCAGCCGGCTGGCGCCTGTCACCTCGATGATCCGCCCCACCGCGGGGGCGACCACCTCGGAAGCTTCGCCGAAGCCGTCGGGCGGGATGAAGTACAGAACGCCCGTCGCACGGTTCAGGTACCACTCGCCGGGAGCGTCCAACTCCTCGAAGACGTTCTCCACAAAGTAGCGGTCGCCGGTGTGCAAATCGGCCACTGCCTCGGGACCCGCCACGGTGACGGTTCGCCTCGCCTCATCCACCGCTTGGATGGCGAGGATCTCTTTGAAAGCGCGGCACGAGCCGGACTGGAAGATGTGCAACTGGGCGTCCGGGGCTCTGGCCCAAAACGGCTTGAACTCGCCCGGCCCGTGTTGGAACTCGGTCTTCGAGCCGCTTGTGCCGCCGATACTCAACTGGCTGCCGTGGGAAGCGGCAAACGCCTCGGCCTGAAACACGACTAAGTGCTGTTCGGACGCCACGCCGGGCAGTATCGCGCCGCGGGGCGTCCATTGCGGCGCGTCGCACAGGGCGAAGGCGTCCAGCGTCAAGCCGCCGCCCTGTACGTTCTGCCAGCGCAATACGCGTTCGCCCTGCTGCAAACGCACCGTGGCCGCGCGGCTCCAACGCGAGGCCGCCCAGCCCCCTGTGTCCGGCATGTCCACCAGCGGAATCGGCTGCTCGCCGTCTACGCTCAGCGTTGTCCGCCCGGACATGTCGGTCCGGCCGAACGGCGCGTTCAGCGCCCCGTAGTAGATCCACAAGACGTATTCCCCGTCGGCGGGTATCTGCACGCGGTATTCCGTCCAGTCGCCCGGGTTATGGATGTTGTTGACCGCCAAGCCGAAGCCGCCTTGACTTGCCGCCGCGTACAAGAAGCCTCGGCGAATGGGATCCTCCGGATCGACGTTGGGGTATCGCGCCCGCACCTGGCGCCGGCCGTCCAAGAACAGTTGACGGAAATACCAGTCGCCGGCGTGGACCTCGGGCAGATGCACGGAGACGATGCGTTCCGCCGCCGGCTGCCAGCCCTCGATGCGCCGTCCGCCCACGAACTCGGGCGTCTCGCCCGGATAGGCTTCGTAGGAGATAACCGCTCCTTCAGCACCGGAGTCCTCGGGACCGAACGTCAGGGGCTCGGCGAGATAGTAGACGCCGCCGCGAATCTGCACGCGGACCGATTCGGCAAGCGGTCCGGCGGCTTTCAAGGCCCGCACGGCGTCTCGCGCCCGAGCCACGCTCGAGAACGGCCCATCGTCGCCTTGAGCGTTGGGTGCGGCCTGGGTGCCCGACCAAGCGTCGCTGCCATTGGTCGCGACGTAGAAGGTCGCTCCGCTGGCCGCTGCAGCGGTCCATCCTAGCGATCCGATCGCAGCTATCATGGTCACACACGCGATCCGCAATGCACGATTCATTTGCATTATCCTTCCGGCGTTTGGGGGTACCAGGAACTTCTCCGTGGATTGTCGGATTGTATCCGATGGTCAGCATCGCCGGCTATCCGGTGGCACAGGGCTGCAAAGAACGGTATGATCACCAGAACCTTGCGCAGCGGCCGTAAACCCGGAGGATCACCATTATGAAATCCGCGCTCCCTCTCTTGCTCCTGGCGGGCTTGATTGCCGATCCAGCACGCTTGTCGGCGGACCATCCGAACATCGTGTTTATCCTCGCCGACGACCTGGGGTTTTCCGATCTCGGCTGTTACGGAGGCGAGATTGCGACGCCGCACCTGGACGCCCTGGCCGCGGGCGGATTGCGGTTCACTCAATTCTATAACACGGCCCGCTGCTGGCCGTCCCGGGCGGTGGTCCAGACCGGCTACTACGCCCAGCAAGTGCGCCGGGACGTTTCGTACGGCGGCCAGCGCCGCGGCGGCCAAGGCGTGCGGCCGGCTTGGGCCCCCCTGGCGCCGGCCCGGCTCCGGCCGCTCGGCTACCGCTCGTATCATTCGGGCAAATGGCACATCGACGGCAAACCGTTGGAAAACGGCTTCGACCGCGCCTATACCCTCGACGACCACGACCGTTTCTTTTACCCGCGGCGGCATACCCGGGACGACAAGCCGTTGGCTCCGGTTGAACCGGGCACAGATCACTACGCCACCACCTTTATCGCCGACCACGCGATCGAGTGTTTGCAAGAGCATGCTCGCGAGCACGCGCGCAAGCCGTTCTTTCAATCCCTGGCGTTCACGTCGCCCCATTTCCCGCTGCACGCGTTGCAGGCGGACATCGATCGCTACCGTCAACGTTATTTGGCCGGCTGGAACGTCTTGCAAGCTGAACGTGGCAAGCGTCTGCGCGAGCTGGGGATCGTCAAGCACGCGCCGCCCATCATGGAACGCGAGCTCGGCCCACCCTATCACTTTCCTAAAGACCTCGACAAACTGGGCGACGGCGAGGTCTTCCGCCCGCTGCCGTGGGACGAGCTGACGCCCGCCCAGCGCGAGTTCCAGGCGACCAAGATGGCCATTCACGCCGCGATGGTGGACCGCATGGACCGTGAAATCGGCCGCGTGTTGGACCAGCTCAAAGCCATGAAGGCCTTTGACGACACGCTGGTGTTTTTCGCTTCGGACAACGGCGCCAGCGCCGAGATCATGGTCCGCGGCGACGGTCACGATCCGCAAGCAGCGGCGGGTTCCGGCGCTACGTTCCTGTGCCTGGGCCCCGGCTTTTCCAGCGCCTCCAACACCCCGTTCCGCCGCCACAAGACCTGGGTGCACGAAGGCGGCATCAGCACGCCGCTGATCGCCCATTGGCCGCGCGGGATCGCCGCGCGCGGCGAATTGCGGCATACCCCCGGCCACTTTATCGACATCACGCCCACCTTGGTCGAAGTGGCCGGCGGCCGGATGCCGGATTCCTGGAACGGCCAGCCCGTCCCGCCCGTCCCCGGCAGGAGCCTCGTGTCCGTGTTCGCCGCAGACGGCCCGCCTCTGCATGACGAATTGTGGTGGTATCACGATGATCACCGCGCCATTCGAGTCGGCGATTGGAAGCTCGTCGCCGCCCACGGCGAGCCGTGGGAACTGTATGACTTGAGCCGCGATCGAGGCGAATCGAACGACTTGGCGGCACAGCATCCTGACCAAGTGCGGGAGTTGGAAATGCGATGGACCCGCCGCGCCGACGAATTTCGCAAACTGGCCGAGCAAGACGCGCCGGAATCCGCCAAAGAAAAGGCGGCGAAGAAAAAGCCCGCACCCTAGCGACCTCGCAGGGATACGTTTTCAGTTCCAATGTACTAGGCACACTCCGTGTGCCGTCCGTGCTTTACGGCACACGGAGTGTGCCTGCTACAATTTGTTCAAGTTGTTTCTGCGTGGTCGTGTTGGCAGCGTTCGAGAAACAAGTGGTGTAAGCTTTCAGAGCTCGATGACACGATCTACCGCAAGCTGGACGCTTACGCCACGGTGAAATCGGACAGTTATTTCTCGAACGGTGCTTATACGCAATCGGACCGCGACGTTCCACGGAGAGTCAAGCTCATGATGTTGCGCTGGTTACTGGCGAGCTACGCCCACCAACTGACCCGGCAGAAGATCCAGGAAACCGTCACACAGGCTTGGCAGCAGGTCTCGGGCGAGCCCGTGGCGCGCCGTCCGGCCGATCTCGGCCCGTGCGATGTGGCCTTGGTGTTGTCCACGGAGGTCGAAGCGGAAGGGCTGGCGAAGCAGTTGGACGGCAAGGTGACGACGCGATGCGCAAGCTTCGTCGAACATGCCGGCCGGTGGTGCGACCGGCAAGTGGTGCTTGCCGAGTGCGGTTTGGGGGCCGCGGCGGCCGAGCGGGCGACGGCGGATGTGATCGCCATCCATCATCCCGCATGGGTCGTCTCGGCCGGCTTCGCCGCCGCGCTGGCTGGCGACTTGCGGCGCGGGCATGTCGTGATGGCCGACCGCGTGATCGACTCCGCTCGGCGCGAATGGTCGGTGGGCCTGCAACTGGACGCGGCCGTGCTGGCCGCGGCCAAGGGGTTGCACGTGGGCCGGTTGCTGAGCGTCGATCGCTTGGTGCATGACCCCGGCCAAAAGCTCGCGCTGGGACAACAGTACGACGCGCTCGCTTGCGACATGGAAACGAAGGCGGTCGCCCAGGTCTGTCAGCGCGAGAAAGTCCGGTTCCTCTCGGTCCGCGTGATCAGCGACGCCGTCGACGATCGCTGGCCGCCCGAGATTGAAACGCTGTTGGACCAGCGATCTTGGGCCGGCAAGTTCGGGGCGGCGGCCGGTGCGATGTGGAAGCGGCCCGCGTGGGTCAAGGACCTGCTGCAGCTGCAAGAACAGGCCGAAAGCGCCTCGAACCGGCTGGCGCAGTTCTGCGCAGGCGTGATTCCGCAGTTACCGCGGTGAAACCTCGCACCGCAGCGCCGCGTCCTATGCCTCCAGCGTCGGCACGGCGATCTCGGCGATCACTTCGTCCAGGATGTATTTGGCGGTCAGCTTGCGCAAGCGGCTCTCTGGACGCAGGATTAAGCGATGGGTCAGCACCGGCCCCGCCACGCGTTTAACATCGTCGGGCAGTACGAATTGACGGCCGCGAATCGCCGCCATCGCTTGGCACGCGCGGAACAAGGCGATCGAGGCCCGGGGACTGGCGCCCAGGGCGAGATCTTCGTTCTCCCGCGTGTCGTGGATGATTTGCAGCAGGTACTGCCGCACCTTGTCATGCACTTCGACTTCGCGCACGGCCTGTTGGCAGGCGATCAGTTCCGCAGCCGAAACCACGGTCTGCAAACGGTCCAGAGGATGGCCGTGCTGGAGCATGGCCAGCATTTTCAACTCTTCGTCGAACCCAGGGTAACCCAAGCTGAACCGCATCAGAAAGCGATCCAGCTGCGCCTCGGGCAGTGGAAAGGTACCCTCGTGATCGATCGGATTCTGGGTGGCGACGACCAGGAACGGCGGCTGCAGCGGGCGTGTCACGCCGTCCACCGTAACACAGCGTTCGGCCATCGCCTCGAGCAACGCCGCCTGAGTCCGCGGGGTCGTGCGGTTGATTTCGTCAGACAGCACGATTTGGGCAAAGATCGGCCCCGGGCGGAATTCAAACTCGATGGTCTTCTGATTGAAGATCGATGTGCCCGTGACGTCGGTCGGCAGCAAGTCCGGAGTACACTGAATTCGTTTGAAGGAACAGCCCACGCTGCTGGCCAGTGCGCGAGCCAGGATCGTCTTGGCCACGCCCGGCACATCCTCCAGTAAAATGTGGCCTTCGCAGAACCAAGCGACCAGCGACAAGATCAGCTGTTGACGCTTGCCGACGATAACGGTCTCGACGTTGTTGATAATTTTTCGAGCGGTCACGCTGAGATCGATCATGGGCGACTTTCCTGAGCCTCTTACTTCATGGGCGGTCAATTGCGATTTGCGGCACCAGCGTCTTTGCCGCTCAAAGTGAGTGGCAGAGCCGCCGCCGCGACTGGCTGGCCGCGGTTCGTTGACGGAGGTCGACATTTCTCTACAATGTCCTATCATGCGTGTGGTGGCAACCTACGTAACCCCCGGAAGGGCGAAATGAATTATCGCTGGCTGACAGCCTTACCTGTCTACAACGAAGTCCGCTATGTGGACGCGGTGCTCGACGAAGTGACTGAGTATAGCCCTGAAGTCCTCGTCGTCGACGACGGCTCGACGGATGGAACCTCCGAGTTGCTGGCAGCCCGTCAAGACATCCATGTCGTGCGGCACGCCAAGAATCGCGGTTATGGTGCGGGTCTGATGACTGCGTTCGACTTCGCCGAGCGCAACGCGTACGATTACCTCGTGACGATCGATTGTGACGGCCAGCACGAGCCGCAGCGAATTCCCGAATTCGTGGCGGCGTGCGAAGCGGTGGACATCGTTTCAGGGAGCCGCTATCTGCAGCGATTCGTCGGGGATAGTCCGCCTCCGGCCGACCGTCAAGAGATCAACCGGCAGATCACCGAGGTTTTGAATCGCCGTCTGGGCTTGGAGCTGACGGATGCCTTCTGCGGGTTCAAGGCGTATCGCGTCGGGGGGCTGCGGGGGTTAAAATTGACCGAGCCCGGTTATGCGATGCCGATCGAGTTGTGGGTACAAGCGGTTGCTGCAGGTTTGTCGATGATCGAGTTGCCTGTGCCTCTGATTTACCTCGATGAATCGCGCTCGTTTGGTGGCGAATTGGATGACGCCGCCACGCGACTGGGCCATTATTACGAAGTATTGGAACGTAGTTTGGAAGCGGTCCATCCGCGGCGGCCGGCGATCGAGATGCGCGAACCGGTAGCCGTCGGGTAGCACGTTTTTTTGCCCAGCCAATCGACACTTCACGCGATGCCTGCTCACCTAGCTTACAAACCGATCCGCGCTCCTGGCGGGCACGCACAGACCTTGGTCGATCCGCCTTGGGATTCGGTTCCGGCGTTGATCGAGGGCAACCGGACGCTTGCCGGGCGGGCGTCGTATGACGTGCAGGGCCTGTCGCTGTGCCGGCTGCGTGCGGAGGCGCGCCGTCACTTGCTGCAGGAAGCGCGGCGCCACACCAATGCCTATCGGGATGTGGCTGCGTCCCCCGCTCGGGAGGCGCCAGCTCAGGAGGGATCCGCTCAGGAGGGCCCCTTGCTGCTGGCCGGGCATCAGCCTCAGTTGTTTCATCCCGGCGTCTGGTTCAAGAATTTCGCGTTGTCCGCTTTGGCCCGTCGCATGGGCGGTCAGGCGGTCAATCTGGTGATCGACAACGACATCTTGCGTCAGGCTTCGATTCGCGTTCCGACGGGTTCGGCGGGCGAGCCGCAGGTGATTTCGATGCCGTTCGATCGGATCGTGGAGACCATTCCGTTCGAGCAGCGCGAGGTGGTCGATGCCGATTTATTTGGCTCATTTGCGGATCGCGTCCAAGCGGCGGGCAAGGGGGTGCTTGCGGAGCCGCTGGTCGCCGATTATTGGAAGCTGGTGCTGGCGGCCCGGCAGCGGTCGGCGAATCTGGGCCGGTGCTTGGCCGAAGCGCGGCACCGGCTGGAAGGTCACTGGGGGCAAGACACGTGGGAAGTGCCGTTGAGCGCCGTTTGCCAAGGGTCCGCCTTTGCTTGGTTCGCCTGTCACCTGCTGGCGAATCTGCCGCGATTTCAGGATGTCCACAACACGGCGTTGCACGAGTACCGCCGGGTGAACCACGTCCGCAGCCGCGCGCATCCGGTGCCGGACTTGGAGTGTGACCGAACGTGGCGCGAAGCGCCGTTTTGGCTTTGGAGCGATGCGTCGCCGTCTCGCAAGCGGGCCTTTGTACGGTCCTGCGCGTGCGGCGTCGAGTTGACGGACCGCTCCGGCTTGAGCGTGCAACTTCCGCTGCACGAGGATCGCGACGCGGAGCGCGCGGCCGAAGCCCTCGTCGCGTTGGGGCGGAGCGGCGTCAAGCTGCGGCCGCGGGCGCTGGTGACGACGATGTACGCGCGGCTGGTGTTGAGCGACCTGTTCCTGCACGGGATCGGCGGAGCCAAGTATGATCAATTGACGGACCTGATCGTGCAGCGGTTCTTCGGCTTGCCGCCGCCCGCTTTCATGACCTTGTCGGCGACCGTGTTGCTGTTCGAGGATCGCACGGCCGAGTTGGCGGCGCGCATCCGCACCGCGAAGCAGCGGTTGCGCGAGTTTCGTTTTCAGCCCGAGCGTCATCTGATTCCGGACCGCGGCGGCAACGGCTGGATTTCGGAGAAGCTCGCCTGGATCCGGCGCGACGCGCCGCGCGGCCAGCGGCAGGTGCGGCATCGGGAACTCGAACGGCTCAATGCCCTGCTGGGCGCGGGGCTGGAACGCGAGCGGCACCAGACGGCGGCGGACGTCGCGCGGTGGACGGCCGACCTGCGGCGGCAGACGAGTCTCGCTTCGCGAGAATTCGCGTTCTGCCTTTTTTCCGAAAAAAAATTACGTCCGCTCCTACTGGAACTTTCCCGCGGCAATGTCTAAGTTAATGCAGCGAGGTGAAGCTGCGCGAGTTTTGCGCGAATCGTGGAATGCGGAATGTGGAATGCGGAATGGTGAATTCGGAGGAATGCGTGCCATCGTCCTCAACTTGTCTGCACCGTTGATGAACGGTGCTTGTCGCGACGGAGGGATCTCCCATAGAAGGATTGGCGGAAATGACTTCCACCGCTCTCGTCCGCGCGAAGGACACCGCGCGTCGTCCCGCTTTGCGGCGGGGACTTGCGGCGGGCATCGCGGTTGTGCCTGGCACCGCCGGCGATCACCCGGCCGTGCAGCTTTTCTTGTCCACGGTGTTTCCCGAATCCTCCAGCGTTGATTTTCAATCGCAGCTGGATGACCCCGGTTACGAGCCGGCCAATCGGCTGTTGATCAAGCACTGTGAGAACGTCGTCGCGCACCTGCGGCTGACGAGCCGAGAAATGCGATTCGGCGCAGCGACGCTGCCGGTTTCGTGCGTCACCGACAACGCGACCTTGCCCGAGTTCCGGAGCCGTGGCTACGCCTCGGCCCTACTGGAAGCCGCCGAGTGCAAGATGTATCAGGATGGCGCGGTGCTCGGCTTGCTGCGCACCTCCGAACCCGCCTTCTACCAGCGCCGCGGCTGGATCGTGTGCGGACGGCACAGCTATTCGACCGTCGGCTGCCATCGGCTGCTGGCCCAACTGCAGCCGCAGGAAGCGCCTTCGCCCGGGATGCCGGTGGCCGCAAAGCCGCCGGCGTTGCACATTCGCTATCTGCGCCGCGTCGAATTGGTGGCCGTCATCCGGCTGCACCGAGCCCACGTTCGCCAGGCGTACGGCGCGTACGTTCGAACCGACGCCGACTGGCGCTGGCTGCTCCATCGTCGCGGCTTCGATCGGATCTATGTCGCCATCGAAGGTTCCCCGGAAATCGAACTGGACGGAACGTTTTCCGCGATCGTCGGATATGCGGCGGCCAAAAACGCGCGGTTGGTCGAGCTGGTTTCGGCCGCGCGCCGGCCGGACACCGCCCACCAATTGCTGGCGCGTTTTTGCAGCGACGCGATCGAGCACGATTTGCGCGAGGTTCGTGTCGATTTGCCGGCGAATCATCCGGTCCATGCGGCCCTGCTCGCGTCGGGCGCATCGTATTGCAGCCAGGAGCTGGACCGCGGCCAGGCGTTCATGGTCAAAGTGCTGGATCCGGCGCGGCTGGTGCAGGGACTGCATGCCGAGTTTCTGATGCGGCTGGGGGCCGACGAGCAGTTTGCACATCGCGAATTGGGGATCGTTATCGGTGATCAGCAATCCATTTTGGAAATCACGCCGCGCGGCAGCCGCTTGGATGCCGGACCAGTCAGACGCACATTCGTACGCTGCAGCGAAGCCCAATTTTGGCAGATGCTGCTCGGCCATCTGGACGTGCGGCAGGCCGTTCAGGACGGCCTAATGTCCGTCTCGAATCGCCTGGCCCTGGAATGGGCCTGCACGCTCATGCCCCCGTTGCCGCTGTGGGTTCCGCCGTTGGACGATCTGCCGGCCACGTGATCTGTCGGCCACGTGAACGCGCGGCTAGCGCCGTGTCAACGCTTAATCTTCGGGTAGCGAAAGTCGCAAGACTTCCGATTCCAAACTCTGGCGAGTTCGGCTACCCACATTTTTTGCCTGGACGGTGCACTAGCACCAAACGGTTGCCGAGCGGTTTTCCGTTCAGTTTGAGAAGGCACACTAGCCCGACGCGCGAGCGAGGGAATCACGGCTCTTCCTCGCTGGCGCGCTTCGAAAGTTGCGCATTCGGCGGTCCGGTCGTGTTTGGCCGAAGGCCTGCTCCGATCGTAGCCTGGGGCAACGCCCTAGGGGCACGGTGTCGTCCGGCCTATTTGGCCGAAGGCCATACTCACCTTGCCCTACGCAGCACGGTGAATATGGCCTTCGGCCAAACAACGGATGCTCGCCCGTGTCCCTCGGGCGTTGCCCCAGGCTACGGTGAATGTGGCCTTCGGCCAGAATTCCGGCCCCAAAAATGTGCAACTTCAAAACTTGCGCGTCGGGCTGGTGTGACAACTCATCCTTGACACCCAAGCGGCGAAAAACCGTTTGGTGCTTAGTGCCAATGGCCGCATGTTCGCCCTTGCCAGCTTGCGGGCTGTCGATTTCATCGTGGCGTAAGCTTCCAGCTTGCGAACGGGGCGAATAATGAAGTGAAGACAGACAGCGTCGGCAAGCTGGAAGCTTGCCGCACGTGCCAGCACGTTCGGTGCCCTTGCCAAAGCTCTACCATACCACAGCTGATTCGGCAAGCTTTCAGTCTTGCCGGGTTGATGAGGAAATCCGCCTTGCGGTTTCCTGTGGAGTTTTGTCCCCGTCAGAACGTGCGGCTCGAAACGCTATGAAGGCTCAAGTCACGCCCAAGCAGTTGGCGCGCGCGATTCAGGTCAGCGAATCCTCGATCAAACGCTGGTGCGACCAGGGGACGATCATGACCGTGCGAACCGCCGGCGGGCATCGCCGCATAGCGCTCGCCGCGGTGCTGAATTTTCTGCGCGAAAACCGGTACGAATTGGTGCGTCCCGAACTGCTGGGGCTGCCCGCAACCGCGGGACGAACGGCGTGGGTTCTGGACCGTGCCCAAGCCGCTGTTCGCGACGCCCTGCTGGCGGGCGACGAAGACCAGACGCGCCGCATCCTGTTCGATCTGTACCTGGCACGCCATCGCCTGGCGACGATCCTCGACGAGGTCGTCGCGCGGGCCTTGCACGAAATTGGAGATCGCTGGAGCTGCGGCGAAGCAGCCGTGTATCAGGAACGCCGCGGTTGTGAGATCTGCCTTCGGCTGCTGCACGAGCTGCGCACGCTGACGCCGGCTCCATCCGTTCCACGCGGCTTGGCGATGGGCGGCACGCCCGAAGGCGACGGTTACCAGATTCCCAACGCGATGGTCGAGCTGGTCTTGCGGCTGCAGGGTTGGGACACGGTCTCGCTGGGATCGGGGCTGCCGTTCGACACGCTGCGCGCCGGGCTGGCGACGCACCGCCCGCAGCTGTTCTGGCTGAGCGTATCCCACATCCGCGACGAACGGGCGTTCCTGACGGGTTGGAACGAATTGTGCGCGCCGCTTGCCTTTCCCGTCGTGTTCGCCACGGGGGGACAAGCGCTGCTTAAGCCGCTGCGCACCCAAATGCCGCAAGCATCTTTTTGCAGGGATCTCCAGGAACTGGAAATGATGGCTGAAACGCTCGGAGCATGACCTGGCATGGGCGAGATGTCCGGGGGATTTTTGAGCGGATGGTGAAGCTCCCCTGCGGTAAAACCCAGGGGCCTCAAAGCAAACCATCGGACGTTCCCTCACGCCTGGCACGCCCCATCTGCCCGGTTGCCTACTGCCGGTTGGATCCGGTACGCTGGCGGCCATGAAAACCTATCTTGCCGTTACCCCCACGGGCCGAATTGTGGCCGTCGATTCCACCTCACCGACCGACGATCTGGCGGACGCACCGCCCGACGCCGGGACGGATCAGCGGCTGGAGAAGAAAATCGCACAGCACTTCGCCGCCAGCCAGGCGGAGGGCCTGTTTGCGCTGGCCACCGAGCGGATGGACCGGCCGCCGAACCCGTCATTCGCCTACTGGCGGGATTTCGCGGCGCGATACTTGACCGAGCTGTGCCATACGCCGGAGATCGCCGGCGCTGCGCGCACCGCAATCCCGCCGCCGGCGCCAGCGGATCTTGCCGCAATGCTGTGGAACGTTCCGCCCCTGCCAGGCGCCGAGTATCTGACGGAAAGCGTGCTCTGCGAGGCTTGGACGGACCTGGACGCCTGGGCGCGTCGCAAGGCGGCCGGATACGCCGACGGCCTGGCCGGGTTCTTGAAAGACCGCGCCGCGCTGTGGCACCAGGTGGGGCGAGTTTGCTTTCACCTGGCCGAGAACCGCCGCGATCCGGAGTACCCGTTTGCCTTCCTGGCGACCTACGCACCAGGGCTGACGGGGACGGCACGCGTCCAGTACCTGCCGCTGAGCAAAGCCTTGCGCGAGTATGCCGGCGTTCAGGACAAGAAGACGCTCATCAAGCTGCTGTCGCCCGTCCAGCTGGCAGCGGAAAAGAGCAAGCTCGCCCAGGAACTGGTCGAATCGGGCGATCTGTACCAGCCGCTGGCCTGGACGCCCCGCGAGGCGTATCGGTTCCTTAAGGACATCCCTGTCCTGGAAGAAAGCGGCGTCTTGGTGCGCGTGCCCGACTGGTGGAAAAAGCGATCGCGGCCCCGCGTGGGCGTGACGATCGGCGACAAGCGGCAGAAGAAGTTCGACGCCGATTCGATGCTGGACTTTCGCGTGCAATTGGCGCTGGGCGACCAGGAACTGAGCGAGGCCGAATGGCGCGAATTGATGGCCGCCGACGAAGGGCTGGTATTCCTCAAGGGGCAATGGGTCGAGGTGGATCGCGACCAGCTGGCCGAGGCCCTGGACCATTGGAAGCGGGTCGAGCGGGTCGCTCAGGACGGGCTGTCGTTCGTCGAGGGGATGCGGCTGCTGGCGGGAGCTCCGCTGGACCTGTCCAGCCGCGAGGGCGATGACCCGCAGCAGGAATGGTCGTTCGTCAAGGCCGGACAATGGCTCGGCCAAGTGCTGGAGGACTTGCGCAACCCGGAACGCCTGGAGGAGGTTCAGCCGGGCACCGAGCTTCAGGCGACGCTGCGCAAGTACCAGGAAACCGGCGTCGGCTGGCTCTGGTTCCTGTCGCGGCTGGGGCTGGGGGCGTGCTTGGCCGACGACATGGGTCTGGGCAAGACAATCCAGGTCTTGGCCCTGCTGGCGGTGCTGAAAAAGAAATCGGACGCCAAACCGTCGCTGCTGGTCGTGCCGGCCTCGTTGTTGGGCAACTGGAAATCCGAAATGCAGCGTTTCACGCCGACGCTGCGCGGCAAGTTCGTCCATCCGTCCGAGACGCCCCGGGAGGAACTCGAGCGAATGGCCCAACAGCCCGAGGCGGCGCTGCAAGACGCGGACGTGGTGTTCACAACCTATGCGATGCTCCAGCGGCAGACCTGGCTGCTGGACATCCGCTGGCAATTGGCTGTGATCGACGAGGCCCAGGCGATCAAGAACCCGGCGGCGGGGCAAACGAAGGCGGTCAAGCGGCTGAAGGCCGAGGCGCGGATCGCCTTGACGGGCACGCCGGTCGAGAACCGGCTGTCGGATCTTTGGTCGCTGTTCGATTTCCTTTGTCCGGGTCTGCTGGGCTCGCAGCATAAGTTCAAGGAATTCATCAAAGTGCTGAACGCGGGCGAACAGCAGGGCTATGCCCCCTTGCGGCGGCTGATTCAGCCATACATCCTGCGGCGGCTGAAGACGGACAAGCGGATCATCGCCGATCTGCCCGACAAGACCGAAGTCCGCGCGTTCTGCGGCCTCAGCAAACGCCAGGCGGTGATTTACGCCAAGCTGGTCGACGAACTGGCCCGCGCCTTGAAAACCCTGGACGGGATGCAGCGGCGCGGCTTGGTACTGGCCTACCTGATGCGGTTCAAGCAGTTGTGCAATCATCCCAGCCAGCTGCTGGGCGACGGGCAATTCCAAGCGGGCGACAGCGGCAAGTTTTCCCGGCTGACGGAGATTTGCGACGAGATTGCATCGCGGCAGGAAAAAGCGCTCGTCTTCACTCAATTCCGGGAAATGACCGAGCCGCTGGCGGGTTTTCTGAGCCGCATCTTCGGACGCCCGGGTTTGGTCCTGCACGGGAGCACCGCCGTGACTCGCAGAAAGAACCTGGTCGACCAGTTTCAACGCGACGACGGACCGCCGTTTTTCGTGTTGTCGCTCAGGGCCGGCGGAACCGGACTCAACCTGACGCAAGCCTCGCACGTGCTGCACTTTGACCGCTGGTGGAATCCGGCGGTCGAGAACCAGGCGACCGACCGGGCGTTTCGCATCGGCCAGCACCGCAACGTGCTGGTCCACAAATTCGTCTGCCGCGGCACGATCGAAGAGCGGATCGATGCCCTGATCCAAGAAAAGACGCAACTGGCCACGGACATCCTGGAAGGCGGGGCGGAAAAAATGCTGACCGAGATGAGCGACGCGGAACTGATTCGGCTGGTTGCTCTCGACGTCGACCGGGCCTGTGTGTAACAATGCTCCAAATCCCTAACTTACGCCAAGGAGGAAATCTGAGATGGCTTACTACGGATATGGCTGGCGGCCTTACGTCTCGGTCGGGCAACGCCGCGCGCGAGCGCAAACGAAAATGAGCGACTTGCGCAAAAAGGGAGTCGACGTTCAGCCCGTGGTGATCGACGGCCGCACGATTGCCAAGTCGTTCTGGGGCGCGGCCTGGTGCGATCACCTGGAATCGTTCAGCGACTATGCCAACCGTTTGCCGCGCGGCCGGACCTACGTCCGCAACGGCTCGGTCTGCCATCTGGAGATCAAGCAAGGCGAGATCCAGGCCAAGGTCGCCGGGTCGGAGTTGTACAACGTTCGTATTAAGATCACGGCGCTGCCGCCCAAGAAGTGGAAAGATCTCAAGGCCCGCTGCGCCGGTCAAGTCGGCTCGCTGCTCGAATTGCTGCAAGGCAAGCTGTCCGGCCACGTGATGCAGGTCGTCACGAATCGCAACGAGGGCCTGTTCCCCTCGCCCGCAGAGATCTCGCTCAAGTGCGATTGTCCGGACTGGGCCGTCATGTGCAAGCACGTCGCCGCCGTGCTGTACGGCGTCGGCGCCCGGCTGGATCAACAACCGGAACTGTTGTTCAAACTGCGGGGCGTCGATCACGAGGCGCTGATCGCCGCGGATGCCGAAGCGGCCGTCTCGGCGGCCACCACGCGCGGCAAGTCGAAGCGGCTGACCGGCGGCGATCTGTCGGACGTGTTCGGCATCGAGTTGGAGACGAACGAAGCGGCGGCCGAAACGAAACGGCCGCGGAAAAAGGCAGCCAAAAAGGTCGCGATGAATTCGCGGCAAAACAAGTCGCCGGCAAAGGGGGCAGCAAAGGTGGCAGCAAAGGCCCCGGCAAAGGCGCCGAAACCCATAGCCACGACGGCGGCCGTCAAGAAAGGGGCCAAGGCAAAGGTCACGGGAAAGAAACGAGACATCACGCGTCGGTAAGCAAAACGCGTTGGAGAGACGCACCAGCCCGAGCGTTACGCGCCCCGGGTCCCGCGGCTTGATGCGCTTGACATCCTCGGCCGGCACTCGCCGCCCGCCGGACGAGCCTTATGTTTCAGCACCAGCTTGATCCAAGCAACGTTGCGGCTGAACTCTTCGCGCGAACGTTCCCAAGTCATCGAGCCGTGTTTCAGTTTCCGCCAGCCAAGGCCGGCGGCGACGGCTACCCCAGCCAAGCCGACGAGGGCGGCGATCAGCAGTGACAGGGCCTGCGACAATCCCGCCAGTTCGACCAGCGCGTATGCCAAGCTCAGCAGCAGGACGGGAACACAACCCAAGGCGACCACGGCTGCAGCCGTAAACAGCAGCAGCGGCATCACCATGTCGCGGCGGGCCTGTTGGAACTCCAGCTTGAATAGCTCCGCCTGCAACTCCGCCATCGTGGCCACGTCATGGGCCAGTTCTGCAAAGCTACGCGCCACTACGCTGGTCGGCGACTCCGTCGATCCGTTCCGTTCGGTCATTGGCGTTTTATCCACCATCCCAGAAGAATTCCTATCGAAACGGCGGCTCCCAGGCAGGCGGCCGGGTGGGAAGCGATGAACTCCTCCGCGCTCTGGCGCGCGGCCTCTAGCTGCCGGTACATCGCGTCCGCCGGATCGTTGCCTTCGTTTGTCGCCGCCATCTGTTGATCCAGCAATCGTACACGGGGTGGCCGCTCATTGGTAACCCGATTTTGCATCCTGCCCTCCCCTGTTAGGCACGCTCGCCCCGTTGGGCACAGGCACAGCGGCCCGGTTCGGCGCAACGACCCATAGCTTGCCGGCATTTTCTCCCACGTAATGCCCGATTCCACGGATCGCGGCACCGGCCACCATAGTCGCCAGCGCGCCAGCGATTCCCCCTTTGGCTTGAGGACTTGGGCCCGACGTGACGACAAGCTGGTTTCGTTTCGCTAACTGCTCCAATACCGCGGCACTTGGACGCATAACCTCCAACCGACGGGGCACTACAAAGTATCCCACCGCTGCCGCACCCGCCAGGCACAGCCAGGGATAGGTTTTCACGTAGTACCGCCAATCGGTCAGAGTTTTGGTCGATTGGACGATGTCCTCGACGCCCTCTCCGAAAGTGCAGCGCACGTCATTCATTTTACGGCAGATTTCATTCGTCGTAGGAGTGTCCATGTGCCGGCTCAATGCTTCCATTTCGACAGGGTTTCGGGCATCACATTCGACAGGGCGTCGAGCACTTGTCGCCCTACTTTTTCGGAGAAGCTGGCTTCGTGCCGCTGGGGCAAGCTGTCGGCGAACAGATAAACAAGCCCCACCCCGGCGGCCAAGCCGAACCCGAAAGCGAAAAAAGTTGCGGACAGCGCATTTTCGTCGACGAGTTCTCTTGACGATTGCGCGATGTTATGCGCGGTGCCGGAAATCCGGTTGCGAGGATAAGAAGAGGCCATGATTTTAGCTCCTTGTGCCAAGCCGGACTGAATCACAGTCCGGGAAAAACATTGGATTCGCTCCTCCCAAGCTGACGATCTCAGACGCCGTCAATCGTCGGCGTCGGCAGTTCGTTAGCGGGAACGCATCATGAGCCCCACGATCACCCCGGAAATCAGGCCCACTCCAAAACAGACGGCCAGCGATTCCATGGGGCGTTCATGCACGGCTTGTTCCGTCCTTGCAGCCCCCGCCTTGACGGCTTCGACGGCCTCCCTGGCGGCTCCGCGAACTGACTCTTGAGCGGTCTGCGCGTATTCACACATCGCTTCGGAGGCTCTGGCGGCCATCGAGGCCCCTTGACCCGTCAGCTCTCCGAGGTACTGCTCGACGGTTTCACGGGCTTCGCCCGTTTGCCGTTGAATCGTGCCGACTAATTGATCGACGTTGCCATGTGCCGATTCCAACTCGTCGCCGGAAAGGTGCCCCCATCGCGTCCGGAGCTTTCCCTTGATCTCGTTCCAGTTGCCTTCCAGCGTTTGTTGATTGACTGTCATCTTCACGTTCCTTTCTGTTCCGATAAGGAATTCGTTCCGTCATTTGTGATAGCCGCTTACGACGCAACCGGCGTGCCGAACCGATCAGATCCATTCCGGGTCGCACGGAGATAGCTGTCTCACGACCTTCCACTCCGGGCGATTGTCGGTGGCCGATGCTGCGGAGTGATCATTTGACGATCTTGCCGAACGCTGAACGACCAAAATCCGCAATGGCGGCCAGACGCAAATTGCGATCGGCGCACTGAACACGCTGAGATTCGGTCCCGTTATCCCGTTGCGCCGTCTCCTGTCGCGTGGGCCAGCAGCGATCACCACGGTTTCAGTCTCCAGCCCAGCACAAAGCCGATTCCAAAAGTCCAAAGCGCCACGACCTCCGGGCGCTCTCGAGCGTATTCCTTGATGATCTCCGTTATCGCCTGGGGTGCGGTCAGGTCCTCCTCCGCGGCGATTTTGGCGTAGCTGGTTCGATCGGTGTTCTCCCTCGTACCCTGCGACATCGCTGGACTCCTTGTAAAAGGTTAATCGACGGCCGCCCCCGGCGTTGAGCCCCAGGGGGCCTAAGATCCGGGAAGCGATTCAGCAAAAAAGGTGCCATTGTCAAGCCCGCGATCGGCGATGATTGTGAGGCTCAGCGACGGATGCCCTCCGTTGCTTCCCTCATCGATGTCCAAAAGGGCTTTCTCGCTTCCGGACAAGGGCTCCCCAAAACTAGATACCTGGCAGCCGATCGTTCATTCTGCCAGCATCGCAGCCACCGCTCTGATCAGACTTGCAATCGCGGGATTCGTGGAATTTCTTTGCATGGTGGACGAGAACCAAGAGGCCAGCCATCGCAAACAACCATTTGGCACGCCCGTTGCATCCGTTGAATAACCATGAAGCAAGGCCGGGAACTTTCGCGATTGCGCGAAATATTCCCTGTTTGCAGATCTTGGTGAATGACTCTAATAAGGGAGGGCGTTGTGATGTTACGCTGGGCTCTATTGTTTCTCGTCGTGGCGGTGATCGCGGCAGTGTTTGGTTTTGGCGGGATCGCCTCCGGCGCGGTGGGAATTGCGCGAGTCTTGTTTTTCATTTTCTTGGTGTTGTTCATCATCAGCCTTGTCGCTGGTGGAGTGCGACGCCCGGTCCTATAGCTGTGCGAGCAGTTGATACCCCAATAACCGCCGGGAAAGCAGCTTTCTACCGCGAAGCCAGCAGATACTGGAGTTGTGCAGAGGCGGCTGCCCCGGTCGCCGGAGGGGACTTCTCGGGTACGCAAACAACGGATGCGCGCCCGTGTCCCTGGGGCGTTGCCCCAGGCTACGGTGAATGTGGCCTTCGGCCAGAATTCCGGCCCCAAAAATGCGCAACTTCAAAACTCACGCTTCGGGTTACGAGGAAGTCTAACCCACGCCCATCATTAGGCCGGGTGCGCCAAACTTGCTCCTTGCCGTATCAATTCTTGCTGGACGTCACGTGCCGGGATGTCTCGCGGCGGTTTGCCGGAACCCGCTGAGATCGCTGCGCACACTCCTGCGGCGTGCCCGGTAGCCATCGCGATCGGCATCACCCGGTACGAGGAATGCGCCTCGTGCGTGCCGGAAATACAACGCCCTGCCACCAGCAAGTTGTCGATGCATTGCGGTACGAGACAGCGGAGCGGAATATCATAGGCTTCACCGGGCGGCAGACGTTTCAGCATCGTGCCTTTGCCGAGCGGGTCATGGATATCCAACGGGTAGGAACCGCGGGCGATCACATCGTCGAAACGACGGGCGTTCAACAAATCGTCGGCCGTCAGCCGGTATTCGCCCGCGATCCGCCGCGTTTCGCGCACGCCGACGTTCACGCCGCTTTGGACGGCATAGGCGTTCTCGAACCCTGGGACATAGCGTTTGAGAAACGCCACTATCTGGTGCATCTGCCGACGGCTCTCCGCCTCCGCGTAAGACAGGTCCCAAACGTTAATCCCCAGCATGCGACGCACCCGAGTGCTATTGAGGGTAACTTCGCCCTCGTGGGGCGTTCCGAAAATCAAGATATCTTCGCGTTGCAGGTCGAGTTCTCCCGCGGCCGTCGCCTGCTGGACGAGATCCCACAAGCCGTAGACGCCGCGCCACTGGTCCGGATGCTCGCGAACGTAATTCTCAAATGCGGTGCGCTCAAAATCGACCATGCGGAACATCAGCGTCATGGGTTGGGCGAGTCCATCTTCCGGGCGGCCGACGTCAAAGGGGGCGCCGGCGAGCGCGGCCAGATCTCCGTCCCCGGTGCAATCGACCGTCGTCTTGGCTTCGATCACCACGCAACCGGATTTCGTTTCAAAGACCGTTCCGCGAACTTCAGGCGCGCCGACAACATCCGTCGCCAGCGCGTGCAGCAGAAACCGCACGCCCGCTTCGTCCAACAAATCCAGCGCGACCACTTTGAAGATCTCGGGATCGAATGGCACGACGTAACCGGTGTCCAACGAAGGGGGAATCGCTCCGCCCGCCTGCACCAGGCGGCGCAGTAACGTTTCCAGCACGCCGGCAATCACCGCCTCTCCCGGTCCATGATCACCTGGCATCAAGGACGGGTTCGTTTTGCCGGCGAGGCCGGCCTGCTGCGTGCGGAAAGACATCAACGGCATCACGAGAGCTGCGGTCGCATTACCGCCCAGAAATCCATAGCGTTCGGCCAATACCACTTGCGCACCGGCCGCGGCCGCGCCGATCGCGGCCGCCAGCCCCGCCGGCCCGCCGCCGACAACCAGCACATCGGTCTGTGCCGCTACCAAGGCTTTCCGCGGCGGCAACGTGACGATACGCACGGCAGCGGGTGGCTTCAAGGCGGGCATCTCAGGCGACTCCGAGCGACGCGGCCTGCGGCGGTGCTGCGGCGGACAGAATCTCCACGACGATCCGGTTCGTAACACGCGCACGCTCTTGTAGTTCCGGCAGGTTTCGGGCGATGCGGTCCCGCAATGCTTGCTGCGTGTCCCAACAGCGGTCGAGGTGGGCGATCAGCCGTCCCGTCGTCACGTGCTTCAAAGGCGGCATGGACAAGTCAAGTGACTCGATGAATCCAGTTACCTTGGACGCATAGGGCAGCGCCACGAACGGGACCCCTTGCAACGCGGAGAAGATCAAGAAGTGCAATCGCATCCCGACCGTGAATTGGAAATGGCCGACCAGGGACAGCATCTGACCGGACGTGTATTCGCCTTTGAGCACGCGGGCCCGCGGTGCACACTGCATCTGGGCGGCCACGGCATGGCAATGTTGCATGTCCATCTTGGTGCGTTCGAGCGCCACGAAAACGATATCCGCGTCCAGCCGATCCACCATGAAATCGGCGGCGTTGGCCAGCAATGCATGGTAATGACCGACGTCGATATCGGGTGCGGCCGGTCCGGGTTCCCGAACGGAGAAGCCCACGAGGCGATGCTCCGGATCGAGTCCTTCGGCCTTCAGCGCATCGGGCGGCAGCGGTTCGGGCTGAAGCAACAGAGCGGGATCCGCCGTAACCTGGATCTCGCGTTTGACGCCGACTTCTTCGAGCAAAGCTCGAGCTTGACGATCTCGGACGGTGACTGCCGCCGCCTGGTTCAGTTGGCGGGCAACCTGCTTGCGGACGGCCGCGTCCTCCAGCGGTCCCGCACTGATGGCATATACGACCACCGGAATCCCGGCCTCGTGTGCCAGGGCTACCTCCCGCAAGTACGCCTCGGCGTCTCGGTCGTAAAGGATACCCCCTCCCCCGAGAATGAGCAGGTCGAGACGTTCCACTTCCTTCCGCGCTTCTTCGCGCGTCAATTCTCGGATCGGGATTGCCCGCTCCACGCCGTGTCGCTGACGCGTGTCGTGCGGATCTCGCGTAAAGACCGACAAGTCCACTGACACGGACCTGCGCAGCTCGCCAATGATAGCGTGCAATATCGCCTCGTCGCCCAGATTCAAGCCGCCATAAGATCCCGAGATCCCGATCCGCGCAGGTGTGTTCATCGGCGTTTGCTTTCTCGCGAAGAAGAGAAGAGTTGAACAGTTACCGAACGAGCCAACGCACCGCCCTGTCTACTATTGGTGAAAAGGCGTGCAACAAACATGCCACGATAAGGGGAAGACGAGAAGCCGGCGTTTCGTGGCCTTGTTCGTGCCAACGGCTCGCCCGAACGGACTGAGAAAATCTGGCGTTGCGGGCGCCAATCGCGCCGGGCTGGGCCATGCCGCGCGTCCCAAGGATTGTCGTCAGGCTGCCACCATGAGCGTCACACGAGCAGCAGGGCCGGAGAGACCTTAGTCGATATGTATTGTTCCACACGTTTAAGTCTCCGCGGTCAAGAACTGATCCGCAGTGTGTGCGCATTGTTTTGGTTTTGCGTCGAACGGATTCTTTGCCCTCGGCTCGCTCGCTCATTTGGTCTTTCAACGCAATGTCGAAAGGTCGAGGTTTTCGTTCAGGCCGCGCAGGGCGATTTCAATCCGTTCGCGGGTGAAGCGTTCCAGATCCGCCCCGGTGCTGCCCGAGCCGATTAGAAAGAAACGGTCATTGCGGCGAAAGTACCCCGCCCCGACGCGGATCACGGCTTTTACGAGCATGTTGCGCAACAGGTGCAGCCAGAATCGCGGCACGTACTGCTCTGGCAGCGGCCGAATGCGGGTATACCCAGCCAGCGCCCGGTCGATCACCGAGGCGTCATAAAAGCAGCCCAGCAGTGACAGGTCGTCCAAGGGGTCGCCCGAGATCGCGTCATCCCAATCAATGTAGGCGGCGATGCCGGGCGGCGTGCCGAGGATGTTCCAGAGTGCAAGGTCTTTATGCACCAGACAACCCTGCGAGAGGTCCAGCAGGTTTCGGTGAGCATCGATGGCCGCGAGCACCGCGGCGGCTCGTGTGTCGGTGAAGAATTCGCCGGCGACGAGGAAAGCGACGTGTTGTTCCAGATTGAGTCGATAATACCGCGCATAGGATTCGTGCAGGCCGACGAGGTAACCCCGTTCGCGCGCCCGCAGCGCACTGAATGGGCCGAAGCCGGCAGGGCGAATATCTTGCCACTGTGCCACGGCCTGGCCGATTGACACCGCAACTTCTCCCAACGGCAACGCGCCTTGTTTGTACGATTGGTTCAGATCGGGATGGGGGACGTATTCCAGGACTTGCCAAGCGAAGGCCGTTTCGGCGCGGCTGGTGTCACAGGCCAGCACGCGGGGCGCGGGAATCTGGCGATCACGCACAGCGGCGATGACCAGCGATTCGACATCGAAATAGTTGTCGCGCTCCGGGCCGTCTTCGGTCCGCACGAAAGCCTCTTTCGCGCCAAGCGAGAGGCGGAATGTGCGATGGTTGCCCTGGCCGCCGGCTGGGCCGAGACGGAGCGGCGTGCCGGGAAACCGCCGTTCGAGGGCTCGTCGCAATTGCGGTTCCAGCCGCACATCGCCCCCGCCGGCCGCCGCGGTGCCGTGAAATGCCGCCGCTCGGTCGCATTTCCAATAGTAGATACCGCGGCGGTCCTGAGACGTACAGGACGCATTCATGAGGGTTGCCCGTCATGGGCGAGGACCACGCGGTCCTGTGCGGCGCCTTGGCGCCCTTGGGCATTCCAATCCATGGCATGCGCCAGCGGAGCCAAAGACAGGACCAGCGAAATGGACAGAATCACGTTTCCCATGAAAAACCTTTCGTCGCGATGCGCAAAATCTTGTGGGATGGTACATCTTACGGCATTTGGTAATCTTTCGGCGAGAGTTTGACAAGGACGCTTTTGACAAGGACGCTTTTGACAAGGACGCTTTGTTCCGCAGGGACGCCGGATATACATCGTGCTGCCGTTCCGATCTTGGAGGGTTGCCAGGTTCACCCGGAGCCGGCTCGCAGGTCACGCGGGCTGGATGCAGGAGAGTTCGTTCATGGCCGATTCGCAAGCGTTTTCGTTGGGGCTGTGGGATTATACGGCCTTTGTCGCGTATTTCCTGGGCTTGTCGGGCGTCAGTTATTGGTTCGGCCGCAACGAACGGGGCAGCACGACGGACTATTTTCTGGCCGGCAAACGCTTGCCGTGGTATGTCGTCGGAGGCTCGTTCGTCGGCTCGAACATCAGCACCGAGCACTTCATCGGGATGATCGGCGCGGCAACCGTGTACGGGATCTGCGTGGCGATGATGGAATGGATGAATGTGGCGACGTTCTCGCTGCTGATCTGGTTTTTCATTCCGTTCCTGCTGGCGTCGCGGGTGTTCACGATTCCCGAATTTCTGGAAAAACGGTTCAGCTTGTCGCTCCGGCAGATGTTCGCGGCGGTGACTGTGATCAGCAACGTGGTTGCGTTCCTGGCGGCCGTGCTGTACGGCGGAGGCGTGGCCATCGAGAAGCTGTTCGGCTTCGACCTCTGGCTTTCGATCATCGTGCTGGGAGTCGTGGCCGGCGGATGGGCGATCTATGGCGGGCTGTCGTCCGTGGCGTGGGGCGATCTGTTCATGGTGGTCGTGATGGTCTGCGGCGGACTGGCCGTCACGCTATTGGGATTGCATGCCCTGTCGGGCGACGGCTCGCTGGCCGACGGATTCCGCGTCATGCTCGAGCGGAATCGAGCCACGAGCGGCGCCTGGTCCGAGGCCGTGGCCCTCCATGCACGCCAATTGGCCGGCACCGACTCGTACAACCGCCTGTCGGTCTTTCAGCCGGCGAGCCATCCGATTGTGCCTTGGACGAGCTTGCTGTTGAGCATCTTTTCGATCAGCGTCTGGTATAACGTCTTGAACCAGTTCATGATCCAACGGGTGCTGGGCGCCCGCGACGGCTATCACGCGCGGATGGGAATCGTGTTCGCCGGCTTCATGAAAGTGTTTCTGCCCGCGATCGTCGTTTTGCCGGGGCTGATTCTGTTCGCGCTGCATCCGGAACTGCTGCTGCAGCCTTGGGAAGACGTGCGTCCGGCGGCGGATCGCGGTTATATTCATCTGCTGCAGACGCTGATGCCGGTCGGTTTGCGAGGATTGTTTCTAGCGGGCTTGTTCGGGGCCATTCAGTCGACCGTCAACGCCGTGCTGAACTCGACGGCCACGGTGTTCACGCTGGACATCTACCAGCGTTTGCTGCGGCCGGATGCGAGGGACAAGCACCTGGTGACCGTCGGCGTGGTTTCTTCGGCCGCGATCCTGGCCGTCGCGATTGTGCTGGCCGGGTTCATCGGTCGCCTGGGCGGAGGACTGTTCATTTACATCCAGACGCTGTACGCGTTTTTTGCCCCGCCGTTCGCGGCCGTGTTTCTGCTGGGCATCCTCTGGCGGCGCGTGAACAGCTGTGGAGCGCTGACGGCGGTGATCTTCGGGTTCGTCTTTGGAATTGCCGTCAAGCTGTATCTGGAAGCGGTGGCCGATCATCCGGTTTGGCTGGAACCCTATGCGAATCAAGCCGCGTTGAATTGGCTGCTGTGCTGCCTGGTCTGCACGTCCGTCAGCCTGGCGACCGCCCCGCCGCGGCCAGATCAAGTCGCGGACGACGTCACGCTCAACTGGACCAAGCTGAACATCTTTGACAATCTGGGCACGACCTGGTACACGAGCGTCGTGACTTGGTGGCTGCTGTTCGTGGTTCTGATCGCGGGACTGTTCGTGCTGTTTTCGGGATTAGTGTTTTCAGCGGCGTCAGGATAGCGATGCATCGATCAAGCCTAGCGGATGCCCAGGTCAACGTCCAAATCTCCAAGGCGGACAATCCCGGCATTGGCAAACTGCCTCGCGGCGCACTTCCCGCGCATTGCGGCCGGCGTTAGAATGGCTCGAAATTCCATAATCCGGAGTCCGTCGTTCCTTGGTCCCCAAGTTCCAGCCGAAAACGATCGCCCTGCCGGGGCACATGATCCTGCTGGGAACCGGTACGTCGGTCGGCGTGCCGACGATCGGATGCGGCTGTCGCGTGTGCGCGAGCTCCAACCCGCGCAATCAACGCACGCGGTGCGCCGCGGTCCTGGGCTTGCCGGAGGGCAATCTGCTGATCGACACGCCGCCCGACCTGCGTTTTCAAATGCTCCGCGAGGGGCTGGGCGTCGTCCATGCGGTGCTGTTCACCCACGAGCACGCCGACCACTTGTTCGGCTTGGACGACTTGCGGATCATGCCTTTTTTCCTGGGCCGCGCGCTGCCGCTGTACTGCGAGCCGTTGGTCGAACAGCGAATCCGCACGGCCTACGACTACGCCTTCAGTGACCTCGAGCCGACCCACGAGGGGGCGGTTCCCCAGCTGACGTTCCACCGCATCGGGACGCAGCCATTCTCGCTACTGGGCGCGGACGTGACTCCGATCCGCCTGCAGCACGGGCCCCGGTTTCAAGTCCTGGGGTTCCGCATCGGCAACGTCGCCTATTGCACGGATGTCAGCCAGATCCCGGAGGTCAGCTGGCCGCTGCTGGAGGGCCTGGACACCCTGATTCTCGACGCCCTGCGGATCCGACCCCATCCAACCCACTTCTGCTTGGATGAAGCCATCGCCGTTTCCCGGCGGCTGCAGCCGCGGCAGACGCTGTTTACCCATGTCGGGCACGAGTTGGATTACGAGGAGACCAACGCGCGGCTTCCCTCCGGCATGGCGCTGGCCTACGATGGTCAGCGGGTGTTGCTGACATAGGCCCGCACCAGCGAAGGAGGCAGCGAAGAACGTGCACGGCGAGACCCCCACGAGCTTGCAGGCTATCGATTTAATCGAGTACATAATTCTTCCGATCTCGAAGCTGACGCATCTCGAGCCAAGCGATGTGTCCAAGCGATGTGTCCACTCGCATTCCGGCGTCCAGCGGATAGACTATCTGCGGGCTGGAAACACGCGCGGAGTGAATTCATGCGATCCGATGGAGCAAACGTAGAGCTTGTCTCGGGCTATCGCGACTGGTCAGGCCGTCTGCGTCCGTCGTGGTGGGCTTGCTGGCCGATCGCCTGGACGGGCGTGTTGCTGGTGCTGCGCCGCAAGCTGTTCTGGCTGCTGTTGGGGCTGGCCCTGTTGGAGTTTTTGTTCTTTTTCGCCTCGATCTACCTGAAAGCACAAGTTAGCGTCGAGAATCCGATGGTGGCGCGGTTCGTGGATCAGATCCTCAGTTCGGTCACCGGCGCCGGCAAGACCTACCGCGATTTCATGTTCGCCCAAGGCACGGTGACCATGCTGATGCTGGCGTTCGCGGGCGAGTTGCTGATCGGCAGCGACTACGAACAGGGCGGCTTGACGTTTTACCTGTCGCGGGCTGTCGGCCGCTGGCACTATGTCGTCGGCAAGTTGCTGGCCGTCGGCCTGCTAGTCGCCATGACCACGGCGATTCCGGCTTTGATTCTGTTCGTCGAATATGGCCTGCTGACCAGTTCGCTGGCGTATTTTACGGAGAACTGGCGCATTCTCCTTGGCATTTTGGGCTACGGGGCGATCATGGCCGTCTCGCTCAGCCTGTTGCTGTTTGCGCTGGCCTGCTGGCTGCACAAGAACGTGCCGCTGGTCATGACGTGGGCATGCATTTTCGTGCTGCTGCCCGCCCTGGGCGAGATGCTGCGGCATACCTATGACGATCGTCATTGGCGGTTGCTGATGTTTTGGCGAAACCTCCGTCTGTTGGGCAGCTGGTGCTTTGGCGCGCTGACGGATAACGATACGCAACTGGTGCCGGCGGCCGCCGGCGTCGTGCTGGGCGTCTGGTTCGTGTGCGTGCTGGCGATCATCCCTCGAGTCCGCGCGGTCAAGGTGGTTTCGTGAGTGATTGCCTGCTGGAACTTGCGAGCGTCTCGAAGTGGTACGGTCCGGTAATCGCCGTGAACGACGTGTCGCTCGGCCTGGCGCCGGGGATCACGGGGTTGGTCGGGCCCAACGGAGCCGGCAAGAGCACCCTGATCAAGCTGATGACGGGCCAGTTGCGGCCGAGCCTCGGCGCCGTGCGGATCTGCGGCCGGCACGCCTGGTCGGCGGCAGCCAAGTCGCACATCGGGTACTGTCCGGACGCGGATGCTTTTTACGAGGACATGTCCGGACGCGTCTTCGTGCGGACCATGGCCCGGCTGCATGGGTTTTCCGGCCGCCAACTGACGCAGTGCGTGGAAGCGGTTCTGGAGCAAGTAGGCATGGCGGACCGTGCGGACCGGCCGCTGGGATCGTATTCCAAAGGGATGCGTCAGCGGATCAAATTGGCTCAGGCCCTGGTCCACGATCCCGACCTGCTCGTGCTGGACGAGCCGCTCAACGGGGTCGATCCGCTGGGGCGCGCGGAACTGGTGGACGTGTTCGCCGCCTTGGCCGCGCGTGGCAAAGCGATTGTGATCTCCAGTCACATCCTGGACGAGATGGATCGTTTGGCCCAGCAGGTGGTGTTCCTAGGCCGCGGCCGCGTGCTGGCCTCGGGCAGCCTGGCGGAAATCCGCGAGTTGCTGGCCGATTATCCGTTGCACGTTCGCGTCTCGTCCGACCGGCCCCGGGAATTGGCCGCGCGCCTGATTGGTGCGGCGTGCGTCCGGGCGATCCAACTTCACGGCGAACAGGAATTGCTGTTCCAAGTGCAGCGGCCTCTGGAGTTCTTTCGCGCGCTGGCCCAAGCGGTGGTCGAGGCCGGTTTCGAGGTCCATCGCGTGCAAGCGACGGACACCTCGGCCGAAGCGATTTTCGATTACGTCATGCAGACGGCTCGGCATCTGTAGCATACCGCCCCCAGGAATTCGACCATGCCGGATACCTCCCTGAACGATCGCCGCCCCTGGATCTCGCAGGCGGTCTCGGCCCTGCTGTGCGTCGTGCTCATGCTGTCGGGCTGTTGGTCTCCCTCCGGCGACGAAGTGGTCGTCTACACGGCACTTGACCGGGAATTTTCGGAGCCGCTGTTGAATGAATTCGAACGGCAGACGGGCATTCGCGTGCTGGCGAAATACGACGTCGAATCAACCAAGACGGTGGGCCTAGTCAATGCGATCATCCAGGAGCGATCGCGGCCGCGTTGCGACGTGTTCTGGAACAATGAGATACTGCACACGTTGCGATTGGAGAAAATGGGGTTGTTGGCCGCTTGTCCAACGCAGCGAGCCGCAGGGTTTCCGGACGAGTACCGCTCGCCGCAAGACATGTGGTACGGTTTTGCGGCCCGCGTCCGCGTGTTGATCGTCAACAAGGAACTGGTGCCCGAGCAGGAACGGCCGCAGGGCATCCAGGACCTGCTTGACCCTAAATGGAAAGGCCGCGTGGGCATCGCCAAGCCGCTGTTTGGCACGACCGCCACACATGCCGCGGTCCTGTTCGCAGCTTGGGGCGAAGACGAGGCGCGGCGATTCTTCCTCCAACTAAGAGAAAATGCCCGGGTGCTCAGCGGCAACAAGCAGGTGGCCCTCGCCGTCGGCCGCGGCGAATTAGCCTTCGGCTTGACCGACACCGACGACGCGATCGTCGAGCAAGAGAACGGCCGTGCGGTGGAGATCATTTATCCCGATCAAGCCGGCGACGGTCTAGGGGCGTTGTTCATCCCCAACACGCTGGCCCTGATTCAAGGCGGCCCCCATTCCGAAGCAGGCCGCCGCCTGATCGATTATCTGCTGTCGCCCGAGGTGGAAGCTCAGCTGGCCGCCGGCCGCAGCGCCCAATTTCCTTTGAACGCGGCCGTCTTCGCGCGTTCCCGGGCCGCCCCGCCGCAACGTCTGCGGCACATGTCCGTCGACTTCGCTGCCGCCGCCTCCGCCTGGGACTCCGCCGCCGCCTTCGTGCGGGACGCGTTCACGGGGGATTAGACGAATCAGCGTCACGACACGGTGCGTTCAGTCGCATTGGCTAAGGTCGTTGGTTGCGGCCTCCGGCCGCCTTAGGCATCGGCGCCGCCCGCACGGCGCGCCGTTGCCAAAGCGTTCAGCGTGAACAGCAGCGGATACAGTTTCTCATAATACCACAACTTGGCGAAGTAAAATCCGATCGGCGAGGCGTCCTGATGCCGGTTTGTTTCCACGCTTTCCACCAACCACCGCAAGCCTTCTTCGGCGGCCCGATGATGTGGACCTGGCCGCGGGAGGCCGTGCACGGCTTCCACCGCTAAAGCCGTCTCCTCGACACTGCTGCGGTGTCCGTTCCCACCCCAGCCTCCGTCGGCATTTTGCGATTGGCACAACCACGCCATGCCCCGCTCGGCCGCTGCCGCGTCCAATCTCTGCCAATCGCGGTAGGCCAACAGGACTTTCGCCGTCCCGTAAACCGGGTTTTCTTCACGCGGATCATCCTGGTTGCCGAACCATAACGGAACCCAGCTGCCGTCCGGCCGCTGTTGCCGAGCCAAGTAGCGAAATCCCGCGCGGATCGCCGCTTCGGCCCGCGAACCGCTCGCCAGTCGCTCCCAAGCTCGGAACGCGCGCAGCGCGTGAGCGGTCAAATCGGCGCCGCTGCGGTCGAACGGCAGCTTGCCCCAGCCGCGGCAGAACGTCGGCCAGCCGCCGTCGCGATTCTGCAGGTCCCACAACCAGCGGACACCCATCGCCGCCGCCTGGTCGATCCGCACGCGGTCCTCGGCAGAACACGAAGCCGCAGCGCGCCAAGCGGCCAGCGCCAGCAGCGCGCCGGGCGTGTCGTCCGCGTCCGGCACGGCGCCGCTGAGGTCGCTCCAACCCCAGCCGCCCGGGGCTGCCCCGGTGAACGCATGGACTTGCCGATGCTGGCACGCCAGCAGCCAATCCAGGCAGCCCAGCGTCGCCACGTCCTCGCCGCCGCCTGAGAGCGCGCTGATTGCCAGCGTGGTGGTCCACGCCGCCAGATTCGTATCGATCGGCCAGCTGCCGTCCGGACGAACGGAATCCAGCAGGAACCGCACGCCCTGGTGTGTCACCGCATGTTCGGCCCGTCCGGTGGCCGCCAAGCTCATGACGACGAAACTGGTCAGGGGAGCCGCCTCCAAGTAGCCGCCGCTGGCGGGTTGCATTGTCTGCAACACGCCCAGGCTGGGCGCGACGGCCGCCCGGCGAAGCCACCGCATCCAAGGCCAGGCAGGCGGGCGGTGAAAATAGCGAGCTTGTCCGATTGCCACCAGGGCGGGGATCGCATAGCTGACGACCGGCAAGCGGACGAAGCGATAGAACCGTTGCGGCAAGACCGCCAACTCGAAAGGCAGCGGCGGCACTTCGGACCAGGGCACCAAGCCGGCCAGCGCGCTATTGGTCAGGATCGGCACCGCAAACGTGCGGTCTCGCCCGTACCGCGCCCGCAAGCCGCTCAATCCGCCCCGCGCGTCGACGTAACGCTGGCCGGCCGTCATCGCCGCCGAGCATTCATCCGATCGTCCCGCCAACTGCAAGGCCGCACGAACGAGCATGGTCGTCGAGATATTCGAATAACTGCGGTCGGTATCACCCCAGCCTCCGTCGGCATTCTGATGCCGCGTCAGCCAACGGACGCCGTCGGCAACCAGCGGCTCGAACCGATCGTGCGGCGGCGCGTGCCGTTGGACTAGCGCCAGCGCGCTGACCGCCGTCGCCGTCGACAGCGCGGACGATGACAACCGGCCGATCCAATGCCCCGGCGGCATTCGTTCGGCCATCAAGTCGTTGCGAACTCGCGCGTAAGCGGCATCCAGTCGTGCCGGATCGATCATGAGATGCCCATCCTATCTGGGGCCTTGACCGGGCATTAATCGCCGCGAAGCCGTTTCAAATCGTCCGCCGTGACCGTGATTTGGCGGCAGAATCCCGTATGCATGCGGACGTATTCCAGATGCTCGGTGTTCTTCGGGTCGGCGTGCAGAGCCTCCTCGATTTTTCGCTTCTCGGCGGCATCCAATCCCTGCAGCTCAGGCGGCCAAACCGTGGTGGTCTCGACGACCAACGCTTCTCGATAACGGTCGAATTTATCCCGCATCCTCTCGGATCTCCTCGCATCTTCAACGAAGTTACGATATAACATTTTGGGAATAGTATACGGTCAGCCGGAAGACACGAGAATATGGAACCTACGAAGACGGAGACAGGTTTTTGAGCGAAGAGCTTGTGGAACTGTTGACGGACTTGGACCGCATCGCTGAACTCGGCGTCTCGGAACGTGAGGCGGCGATTCGTCGCACCGACTGGATTCGCCGGGCCACGGAGGACGATGTCGCGTCGATTTTGCAGGCGATCCTGAGCCGGCCGCCGGAACTCGACAAACTCCAGGATTTGTTTCTGAGCGTAATCTTCCGGCATGTGCTGGCGCGGCAACGCGATGCAGCCGACGCTGCCGCGCCGCTGCCGCTGGACGCCGGCCTGCTGGAGCAAGCCGCCGCCGTCTGCCGCCACGTGCCAGCGCAGATGAAAGCGAGATCTTACCTGCTGTGTTGGTTCACCGCCGTTCGCACGCCGCAGGCGCTGACGATGTGGACCGAGCTGATGATCGCCGATCCGCCCGCGGACGCGGACTTTGTAGCGGCCATTTTCGGCCCGCTGTTTCAGCACCGCGATTACGCCCCCGCGGCCTTGTTCCCGCTGCTGTTGGACGGCCTCAAGCACGTCAGCCTGGCCGCGGCCATCCTGGACTTGTCCAACTTCATGACGCGCGAAGGAATCGTCCCAAAGCATCCGGCGGCCGAGCGGGTGCAGGAGATCTCGCTGCTGCTGGCCGGCTTAGTCGGCCGCTTGAGCCAGATTGAGACGACGCCTCCTGCCGAAGGAGCGGATATCGAATCGGCCAGCCGCCAAGTCAAAGAGGGCGTCTCGCTGGCCGTCTCGCTGTGTGATGCGTTGGCCTTGATTGGCGACAAGTCGGCCGTGGGCAAATTGTACCAGGCATTGGAATTGAGCCATCGCCGCCTGCGGGCCGAAGCTGCGGCGGCCCTGGCCAAGCTCGGCGAAGCAACCGGCGAACAGGTCTTGATCCAATTGGCCGAAGAGCCGGTGATTCGCCTGCGCGTCCTGGCCTATGCCGAAGAACTGGGCATCCTGGATCGGATCGAAGCCGAATATAAGACGGAACAGGCCAAGGCCGAAGCCGACTTGGTCCTGTGGCTGGCCCAGCCCGCACAGATGGGCCTGCCGCCGAGCCGGTGTGAACTGGTCGACTCCCGGCAGCTGGCTTGGCCCGGCTACGACGATTTGGTCGAGTGCTTCTTGTTCCGTTTCGTCTATGCGTTCAAAGACGCCGAATTCAGCGACATCGGCATCGCCGGTCCGCTGACCCACGCCTTTGCCGCCGATTTGGCGGATTTGCCGCCGGACGACATCTACGCCGCCTTTGCCGGCTGGCACGTGGAGCACGAGGACATCTACGAAGTGCCCGCCGAGTCCCTGAGCGACGCCCAGCGGATCGACGTCGTGCGTCTGGAGCGCCGCTTGCGGGACGCGGGCTACGACGCGATCGTCCCCGCGGCGTTGGGATTTTTTCTCGGGGACAAGGCGCTGGTGGCGACCGCCATGTACCAAGGTATGCCCGGCGTCGTCGTTGCGGACCAACTGCAATGCGCCTGGTGGCCCCATCGCGGCAGCCCGCGGCCGGTCGACCCCGATGTCGCTTACTGCATCTACAAAGGCCGCAAACTGCTGCGGGCATTTAACGAGTAGGACGCACGGGGACACTTCGGCAGCGATCCTCCCAACTCGCATTCGTCGCTCACCTGGTGAACCCACAGGATAATGCCGCGAGAATGCCGGCCATGCCCCCATCGTGCCGGGGCACATCGCCATCGCGGGACACCTCCGTCTATAATACTGGGAGTGGGATCTGGGTGTCAGACTGCGCTGGTTCGGGACCGTTCGTGTTTTTCGCGATGGGAGTACGATGAAGGAAATTCGTGTGATGGTCTTGATCGCCGTAGCTTGTTGTGTCAGCAATTCCGGTTGCCAGGATGAAGCTCCGGCCTCGGCGACGAGTCGGCCGAACCGCCAAGCCGAAGCGGACCAATCACAAGCGGTGAGACCGTCCGAACCGGCGGCCAAGACCTCTCCACAGTCGGCAGATTGCGAATCCTCGACGCGCCCGTCCGCTGGGCCGATCGCATCCCCCGCCTCCGCCACGGCGCTGCGCAGCGATGGTCGGCCGATCCCTATCACATTCGACGATTTGCATTTGGAAATGAAAGAGGATTCTGTCTTCGATCCCAGGCTGCTGACGCCGCGGATCAAGCTACTGGACGGTCAACGCGTCCGCATCCGCGGGTTCATCTTTCCGTCGATCCTTCAGCAGAAGGGCATCACGCGGTTTCCGCTGGTCAAGAACACCGAGTGCAAGTTCGGGCCCGGCGGCATCGCGCATCACATCATCATGGTGGACCTGCGGCCGGGCGTCAGCACCTCGTTCACCGTCCGGCCGATTGCCGTCGAGGGCCTGTTGACGGTCCGTCCATGGACCGGACCGGACGGCATGACGTGGACCGTCTACCACATGCTCGGCGAGAAGGTGCAGTAGAGCCGTCGTCGCTGGCGGCGCGCGTGGAATGGGGGAAGGAGCCCGCGGCCGGCGGCTTCGGCGGGGTCGGGCGACTCGCGCCGAGCGATCGACGGCAAACGGCACTATCCTGCCTGCTGGCTGAGCGCTTCGAGCACCCGGTCCGTGATGGCGCGGATCAGTGCTTCCTGATCGCCGGTCGCGGCCGCGACTTGCGGACTGGCGGGCGGAGCTGAGTTGAACGCTTGGCGTTCGACGCCGGCGTCTTTCCAGCTGTCGCGAAAGATGTCGTTGCCGCAGACGTCACAGTTCTTGTACTCCGGCGTGTTGCGCGGATCGGAGTATCCCCAGCCCTTCTTCAGTTCGAGCAGTTCCCGCTCCTTCTGCTCGCCCACGGACTGGACGCGGCCCAGCTGGTGGGCCAGCAGCAGGATGCGGCAATAGGCGTCCAAGATCTCGGTCCACCAGTAAGCTCGTTCGACGCTCTCGCCATAGCTGACCGTGCCGTGATTGGCCAGCAGCATGACGTTCGTCTTGTGGACAAAAGGAATGATCGTATCGGCAAACGCCTGGCCGCCGGGCGTCTCGTACCGGGCGATCGGCACATCGCCCAAAAAGACTTCTACCTCGGGCAACACGCACTGCGGGATCGGTTCGCGAGCCACTGCAAACGCGGTCGCGTGTGGCGGATGACAGTGCACGACGCTCTTGATGTCGGCGCGCTGCTTGTAGATCTCCAAGTGCAGCATCGCTTCGCTGGAGCGTTTCTTACGGCCGGCGATCTGTTTGCCCGTCATGTCGACGGTGGCGATGTCTTCGGGCGTGAGAAAGCCCTTGCAGTGCATGGTCGGCGTACACAGCACTTCGTTCTCGCTGATCCGCACCGAAATGTTTCCATCGTTGGCGGCGGCAAAGCCTTTGGCATAAATGCGGCGGCCGATTTCGCAGATCTCTTGTTTGATTTTGTGTGCATTTACCATTGGTTGGATTCCTTGTTGGTTTTGGTGGCAGACGGCACCTGGAATGTGCCTGCTACTGGGGTTGCGGATCGAGGTCAATACGATCCAAGATCGCGGCGTTATAGGCGTCGACGGGTTTGATTTCCGGCCGGAACGGCTGGGCCGCTTCGGGACCTTCGGCCAAGGCGATCCGGTCGCCGATGCCGACGCCGAGTTCGTCCCACAGGACAACCGGATCATATTCGGGCTCCGTCCGGCCCGTCAGGTTGTTCAGCGACAGAGGCAAGGCCAGCTTCAGCCGAGCGCCTTTAAAGCTCGGATGCATCTGGCTCAGCGTGACCGTGCCAATGACCTTTGCAATTCTCATACTTCTCCTCCGAGCGCCGGGCGGTACGCTTTCGGACACTCGTGCCGCCCGCCCACAAATTCGCGGATCATGCCCCGCAGTTCGTACAAGCCGTGCTGCGCCGGATTGACGACCAACAGATTCGCGCCGATCAGCTTGGCGGCCTCACGCACCGAGGCGATGCTCACGCCCCACGCCGCGCGGACGCTCGACTGGCGGTTGGCCAGGCACAGCGCGACCGCCGGGCGATCGGTCAGCACCACGCCGATCCGGCCTTGGCCGGCGACGGCTTGCGACACATGCCGAACGACCTCCAATACACAATCACGATCGATGCGTTCCGCTGCGGCGGTTTCCGCCGTCACCGCAGCCAGCGCGGCTCCACTGGCATTCGTCCTGCCTGCCACACCCAGCACCACGCCGGCGGGAAGCGGCGAATCGCCTGCCGATTCCTCTCGGAAACGCAATGCGATCCGCCGCTTGCGTAATTCATCGCGGACCGAGGGCGTCACCACGGCACCGGCCGGAACCAGCACCTCTTTGGCTCCCTGCAACCGGTCGCGAATCAATCCCCACGAGATCGTGCGCTGCTCCAATTGCAGCCGGCCCGGCTCGCGTGCGGACGGGGCAACGGGATTTGCGTTGGCTGTGCCGGATCCAGCGCGAGCCGGGTCGCCGACGGCCGGCTCGCCGCCCATCTGTTGCAGCCGGCGAAGCACCTCGCGCACGATCGCTTCGAGATCTAGTTCTTGGCCGGCCATTCGTCTTGGATTCCTATGCGTCCCAGTCCCAATGCGTCCCAATCCCTATTCGTCTTTGATCCCAATCGTCGTCCAGCGCACCGGGGTGGCATCGGTCTTGAGCCATTCCCGAGCATAGCGCCCGTCGCTGGTAATCATGACCGTTTCTCCGCGTCCCGCGCCGACCGAATCGACGGCCAGCAGCGGATCGCCGTCCGGCGTTCGACCGTCGGCCAAATACGGCTGGACGACCAGCAACTTGGCGCCTTGCAGCGTCGGATGCTTGATGGTCGCAGTCGCGGTGCCGATCACGCGCGCAAGTTGCATCGTTAATTCCTCAATCCCTCGATCCTCGTGCCCGGTTTTCGCCGGTCTCAGCCGGTGAAGACGCGCACCACAAACGCGCGGCGTGCCGCGGATCGCTTACGATTTCCCCAAAATCCACAAATCGTCGATCATCGAACATCGCCGTTCGCGGGTGAACGTCAGCGGCGTGGTAACGCCTTCGCCGGTCGGACCGGCGATCGAGAACGAGATGTAGCCCTCGCCGCCCAATCCCAACGACGCCATGCACGGGCCGTTCTTGACGAACAGGGTCGTTTCCAAGGCTCGGCCCATCTTGGTCATGTTGCGGACGTTGTTCGAGTGGATGATGCTCGTATGTTTGAATCCGTGTTCGGCTTTCTTGGCTTTGGCGATCGCCTCGTCCACGTCGCGACAGCGAACGAAGGGGACAAAGGGCATCATCTGCTCGACGGGGACGAACGGATTTGATTCCTCGGTCTCGCCGAACAGCAATTCGACGTCGTCCGAAACCGTGCGGCCCGCTCCGCGCGCCAGCACGGCTGCGTCCTGGCCCAGGAATTCCTTGGCCGGCGCATCGTGCTTGTGATTTTCGTCGCCGACCGGAACGATCGCGTTCCTGGTCAGTTCGGCGATTTCTTTGCTGCACAACCGCACGGCTCCGGCTCGTTCCATCGCGGCCATCATCTGGTCGAAGACCTGGTTGACGACGAACACTTCCTTTTCGGAGATGCACAGCAGATTGTTGTCGTACGACGCGCCTTGCACGATCGCGCGGGCCGCCCGGTCCAAATCCGCCGTTTCGTCCACTACCACCGGCGGATTGCCGGGGCCGGCCACGATTGCCCGCTTGCCGCTGTTCAGCGCGGCTCGAGCTACCGCCGCGCCGCCGGTGACGCAGATCAACTTGACGTCCCGGTGTTTGAAAATGAGGTCTGCCGTCTCCAGCGTGGGCTCGGCGATGACGCAGATCAGATTGTCGATCCCAATATCGCGATGAATCGCCTCGTTGTATCGTCGGACGCCTTCGGCCGCCACGCGTTTGCCGCTGGGATGCGGGTTGACGACCAGGGTGTTCCCGCCGGCGATCATGCTGACCGCATTGCCGGTGATGGTGGGCAGCGAGTGCGTGACGGGGGTGATCGCGCCGATCACGCCGAACGGAGCGTGCTCGATCACCGCCAAACCGTGATCGCCGCTGAACACCTCGCTGCGGAGAAATTCGACGCCCGGACTGCGGTCGCCGAGGGTCTTCAGCTTTTCGATCTTATGCTCCAAGCGACCGATCTTGGTTTCGTTCATCTCCATGGTGCCGAGTTCGACGCACTGGTCGATGGCGATCCGGCGAATATGACCGATGATCCGCTTGCGGTCCTCCAGGCTCCGCTCGCGAAGCCGCTCGTAGGCTTCGGTCGCCGCCTCGATGGCTTCGCGGGCGTCGGTAAAGATCCCGTGGCGACCTTCGTAGCCGCCGCTGCTGACGGGCGGAATCCGGCCCACTTCGGCCAGGACTTGCGCGACAACGTTGCGAATCAATGCTTCGTCGATTTGCATGATGTTCCTCGAAAATCAGGTTAGGCCCTGATGGTTGTTTTGAATTTGTCCAAGCCGGCAGCCGGCGCCAACGGCGGGGCGTCCCATGTGCGGGCCCTGTCCGGAGACCACGATTCGGGCCCGCCGGCCCCGGGCTTCTACATCCCCGCTTCGTCCATCCCATTGTTCCCGCGGGAATAGACACACGCCGAATCCACGTGCACCCTGTCTACGATCCCGATAATCACCGTGTCCAACGGCATGTTCTTGGTCTCCGGGGTCAGCCGAGCGCTGGAGCCTTGGCTGATCAGCACGAGATCTCCTTCGCCCGCGCCCAACAGATCCACGGCCACAAACGTCCGCCCCGTGGTCATCAAGCTCTTTCGTTCGTTGGGTTCCAGCCGGTACGGCTCGACGATCATCAGCTTGTAGCCGACCATCGCGGCGACCTTTTGGGTCGATACGAGCGATCCGGTTACCTTGGCAACGAACATGGCTCAATCCTTCTGCTGTAACAGCTGTTTCGCCAGCCGCGCCACAACCAACTCCTCGTTGGTCGGCACGAGCCAAATCTCGGTGCGGCTGTGAGAAGCGCTGATTTTGCCTTCACCCCGAGCCGCGGCATTGGCCGCGTCGTCCAGGGCGATGCCCAGCTGCTCCAGTCCCCTACAGACCGCGTGCCGCGTCCGCACACCGTTCTCGCCGATCCCGCCGGTGAACGCAATCACGTCGGCGCCGCCCAGTTCGACCAGCAGTCCGCCGAGGTGCCTGCGGGTTTCCGTGTGAAATACATCCAACGCCAGCTGGGCCCGTGCATTGCCGGCGTCCGCGGCTTGTTCCAAGTCCCGCACGTCGCCGCTGACACCGCTTAATCCCAGCAGTCCGCTGCGGCACGCCAAATCGTCCAACACCTGATCCAGCGTCCTGCCGGTCGCCTGCATGATGACGGGCAGCGCAAACGGGTCGAAATCGCCGATCCGATTGTTGTGCGGCAGGCCGGATTGCGGACTCATTCCCATCGACGTCGCCACGCTCTCCCGGCCGCGGATCGCGCACAAACTGCTCGACCCCCCGAGGTGGCAAGAGATCACCCGCAGGTCTTCGCGCCCCAGCAGTTCCGCCACGCGGCCGGCGATGAAGCGATGGCTGGCGCCATGAAAGCCCCAGCGTTTGACATGCATCTGGTCGGCCCATTCGTAGGGCGCCGGATAGTACCGCCAGCGATCGGCCACAGTGGCATGAAAGCCCGTCTCGAATGCCGCCACCAGCGGAATCTCCGGCAGTTTTTCCGCCAGCAGCCGCATCGCGCGGATGTACGGCGGATTGTGAGCCGGCGCCACTTGGTTCATGTCTTCCATTGCCGCCAACACGTCGGCCGTCACCCGTTGCGTACCGCTGAAGCGGCCGCCGTGGACGGCTTTGAAGCCGATCGCCGAGACATCTTCGGCCGACTGCAAACAGCCGGTCTGCGGATGCGTCAGCTGCTCCAGGCACTGCCGCACCGCCGCCGCGTGGTCCGGCACGGAAGCCGACCGTTCCTGCTTGCGTCCGCCGATCTCGACGACGCAACGACTTTCCGCAGAACCGATCCGTTCCACGCCGCCGCGCGCCAGCTGGCGCTCGTCGGCCATGTCGAACAGCCGGTACTTGAAACTGGTCGAACCGAGATTGGCAACAAGGATCTTCATGATCGCGCACTCCGTTACGACAGGAACACCTCCATCAGCCCGTCCGCAGGCCGCGGAATCACGTGGCTGCCGACTAATTCACCAACCTGGCTGGCCGCATTCGCGCCCGCTTCGACCGCCGCCCGCACGCTGCCGACGTCGCCCTTGACGATCGTGGTCACCAAGCCGCCGCCGATCCCGACTCGCTTGACAATCTCGACATTCGCCGCTTTGGCCATCGCATCGGTCGCTTCGACCAGAGCGAGCAAGCCTTTTGTTTCCACCAATCCAATTGCTGTTTGCATCGCCAGAAATCCTCATCTGTAAAAAAACGCTTGCCGGGGCACCGCCCCAGCCCGTGTGCTCGTTTGTGAAAAGCCAATTTCAATATCCGCCGCCGTTGGCGGCCAAGCTCGTCCGGGCCAAAGCCAGACGCTTTGCCGCAGACATCGGATCGTTCAACTACTTGGGCGCCGGACGCTTGATGGCCGGAGGCAGCACGATGCCCAAATCGTCGTGCGGCCGCGGAATGACCTGGACGCTGACCACCTCGCCGACGCGACTCGCTGCGTTCGCCCCCGCGTCCGTGGCCGCCTTGACCGCCGCTACGTCGCCGGTCACAAACGCCGAAACCAACCCGCTGCCGACCTTGTCCCAGCCGTGGAACGACACGTCGGCGGCCTTCAACATCGCGTCGGTGGCCTCGATCAGACTGATAAATCCCTTGGTCTCGATCATGCCCAACGCTTCCATCGCCTTTGCCATCTTGCCAGTTCTCCCCATAAAAGAAATGAAACGCTAACTCAAATGTTCCGTCGCCTACGGCTTCCAAAGTTCGATTTTCGTCGCCCGGTCCATGTTACAGGCGTTGCCTTCGTCCGTGTCCAAGTGTACCTCCAGCTTAATGCCGTCTTCGGCCCGCACTTTCAGCTCCTGGAATACCATCGAACACGGCGGCGATTCGACGCGCAGACTCATCATGTCGCCCGTCTTGACGCCGTAGTGTTCCGCGTCGAGGGGGCTCATGTGAACGTGCCGCGCCGCGCGGATCACGCCTTCCTTCAACTCGACCACGCCCTTGGGGCCGACCAGGACGCAGCCCGGACTGCCCTTGATGTCGCCGCTGTGCCGCACGGGCGCGTCGATGCCCAAAGAAATCGAATCGGTAAAGGCCAATTCGACCTGGCTGTGCGACCGCGTGGGGCCCAGTACCCGCACGGTCGGAAGCATTCGCCGCCGCGGACCGACGACCATCAGGGTCTCTTCGGCCGCATAATAGCCGTCCTGGTATAAATCCTTCATCGGCGTCAGCCGGTGCCCGGAACCGAACAGGATTTCGGTGTGCTCGTCGGTCAAATGCACGTGCCGAGCGGAAATGCTGACGACCAGATTCGGAACGTAAGCACCTGCCGGCCGGCCGTTGCCGCCGGTGCGGGCCTGTACGATTTGCCGCACGATATTTTCGATCAATCGCCGATCCATCGCAGCTGTCAAAGCCATGTTCGCGAACTCCCCATAAATTCCGCTCTACGCCGTCGTCCCCGGAGGCGACTTGGCCATGACCAGCCGCACGCCCGCCTCGTTCAATGCTTGTTGCCACCCCTGGCTGATGTCCCCATCGGTCACCAGCACGTGAGCCTTTCCCAACTCGCACAAGTGCGACAGGCACGTGCGGCCGAATTTTGTGCTGTCGGCCACCACAATCGCTTCGTCTGCCGCGTTCATCATCGCCCGTTCGGTTTCGACCAATAGCAGATTGCTGTTGAAATAGCCGCGTTCGTTGATGCCTGCCACGCTCAAGACAGCCCGCCGCACACTCAATTCGGCCAGCATCTGGTTGGCATACGGTCCCATCGAAACGCCCGTCCGCCGATGAACATAGCCACCCACCAGAACCAGATCCACCGTATCGCTGGAACTGAACAGCATCGCGACGGGCAGCGAGTTGGTGACGACCTGTAAAGGCCGCCCCGCCAACGCTCGTGCCAGTTCATACGTCGTGCTGCCTCCGTCCAATAGAACCGTATCGCCGTCTTCGATCAACTTCGCCGCCTCGGCTGCAATCTGCCGTTTCTTGTCCCATTCGACCGACTGCTTCAGATCGAAATGGGACAATTTCGGCGAAGGACCAGTGTAGAATACTCCGCCGTGCGTCCGCCGCGCAACGCCGCTGTCCTCAAGATAGTCTAGATCACGTCTAACGGTTGATTCGGAAACCTTGAGTTCTCCGGCCAAATCCGGCAACG
>Ga0366818_10043_pt2 | contig 53465 bp, 43 predicted proteins | sample TotcelFGM3001N14_FD_207090 | JGI IMG/M metagenome (GOLD analysis project Ga0366818, IMG submission 207090) | Enriched cells from coal bed in the Powder River Basin, Montana, United States - Total cells FGM rep3 HSBNCT.FGM.300.1.N14 ...
TTTATACATCATCCATTGAAGCTTTTCGCCGGGTTTGATCTCAATTTCCTCAATACCCGGTTGCCCGGCCTGGCTGACGAAACCATCATACAAATCTGCGGCGCCTGCCATTTGAAACCCTTTTTTCAAATCAGGCAGCGTCTTTTTGACCATCTGACGGAAGTCGTCCACGGATTTCAGTTCCGGTTTGTAAAACGGTTTCACTCCCAGTTGCTTCAGTTGCGTTTCGGCATGAACCAGGCCCGAAACACCAAGCAGACAAATAACAGCACACAGCAATAACCCGACTTTCAATTTCATCCTCATTCCTCCTTCTTTTTAATTGTTCCTGTTCCTCCTGATGCGTGATTGTATAACTTGTTGATATGCCCGGGTGTCGTCATTCATCTCGAAATTCGAGATACAGAATTTTTAAGAACCGGATTCCTTCAAAATGACAACCGTACATCAATTTATACAATCAGACACTGACCCAACCAAAAACGTTGCCTGACAAGAAAACTTGAACATCAAGCATCACTTTCAAGATAAAGATTCTGGGTGCGTTATCGGTCGGGGATGACCGGCCGTTTTTCAAGACGTCAGCCGCAAAATGTCGATCCCCTCCCTGCGGTCTTTCCAATACCATTATCTTGAAGGCTATATAACCTAATGGGTTATTATTAAACCTATTATTATAAACTGCAACAAAAAAAATCAAATTATCAGGCATATAAAAACGTCTTTATCAAAAAATTCTTGACACGGTTTTTCATTATATTTTTGCAATCAAAATATCGGTATAAATAGCTGCAAAATGCCATATGAATGGCGAAAAAAGCGATTGATGCTTTAATGTTTAATCCTATTCTTCATTCAATTTTTGTGCCAGTTTTCCAACAACATCTGTCATGTCATTCAACGTTCTGATTTTTAATAATAATGAGTGAAAAATGGATTCACAGCGTCAGGATTAACCGTCCTGGAAAAAAGGTCATATATAACCAATGGTCATATATGGCACTTCATTCCATTCTCTTTTTTTTACATGATGGGGGATTCGGCCATGCTGGATTCGGTTTTATTCTTGACAAGATAATATTGATTAAATAAACATAAACTTTAAATGGATATTTTAAATTTATATTCGAAATTGAGGAATATGATATGAGACAGTCCAGAAAACAGGAGCGGGAAACTCAGACCCGCCTGCTGGAAAGCGCCTGTGAGATATTTGCCAAAAAAGGGTACCGGGATGCAACGATAGCAGAGATATGTGAACGCGCAGGCGCAAACATTGCAGCAGCCAATTATTATTTCGGCGACAAACAGACCCTTTACTCCGAAGCATGGCGGCTGTCTTTTCAGCGTTCCCTGAAAACCTATCCGCCGTACCGTGACAATCAGCCGGACGTGTCTGCGGAAGATCGCTTGTATTCCCGGATTCTATCAATTCTGAGACGGATTGCCGATCCTGAAAGTCTGGATTTCGATATCATGTTTAAAGAACTGGCCAGTCCAACCGGTCTGTTGGCTGAGGTGATTCAGGAAACCATTGAACCGATTCGTCAGGAATTTTTTGTTCTGCTACGGGAGTTGTTGGGTGAAAATGCCTCTGATTTGCAGATTCAGCTTTGCCAGATGAGTATTCGGGCCCAGTGCTTCGACCTGATCCTTCGTGAACGTCGAAGAAACACTGTTACAGACAACCCATCCATTCGCGGGCTTTCCCTGATTGATCTGGATATCGAAAAGCTGGCGAATCACATCTGTCGGTTCAGTTTGGCCGGAATCAGGGAAATCCGGCAGGAAATCGAAACCGGAACATCGAATGAAGGAAAAACCATTCCATCATGAAAACCTGGATTAAAATCAGCCTGATCATACTGACGTTGTCTGCCCTGGCAGCCGCCGGTATTTATATGTATGGCCGTAATCGCAGCAGTCAATCGCTTTCCTACCGGACGGCTGCGGTAAAACGCGGTGATCTCATGGTTTCCATCAGCGCCACCGGCACGGTTGAGCCTGAAGAGGTCATCGATATTGGGGCCCAGATAGCCGGTAAGGTGATGAATTTCGGCCAGGATCGGAATGGGCGGATCATTGATTATGGATCTGTGGTCGAGGAAGGGACTATCCTGGCACAGATTGATGATTCACTGTATCAGGCTGATGCAGCCCAGGCAGACGCCCAGGTCAGGCAGGCAAAAGCATCGCTTCTGCGGGCCCAGGCTGATCTTGAGCAGTTGAAGGCCAGGCAGTTTCAGGCTGAACGGAACTGGATGCGGGTTCAGAAACTGGGTCACTCAAATGCCCTGTCCCAAACCGATTTCGACTCGTATCAGGCAGCATATGAGATCGCCAAAGCCAATGTGTCGGTGGGAGATGCGGCTATTTTACAGGCGCGGGCCAGCCTGGCTCAGGCCGAAGCCGGCCTTCAGCGCGCTCAGCGCAATTTGAGTTATTGTACGATTCGATCTCCGGTCAAAGGCGTGATCATTGACCGCCGCGTGAACATCGGGCAGACCGTGGTGGCCAGTCTCAATGCACCCAGCCTGTTTTTGCTGGCCAAGGATCTGACACGCATGCAGGTCTGGGTGGCGGTGAATGAGGCCGATATCGGCAAAATATTTCCCGGGCAGGCTGTGACGTTTACTGTGGACGCCTACCCTGGAGACATGTTTATCGGAGAGGTTGGAAAGCTTCGGTTAAATGCCTCCATGACCCAGAATGTCGTCACCTATACCGTGGAAGTGATCACGGATAATTCCAATGGACGGCTGTTACCTTATCTGACCGCCAATGTACAGTTTGAACTGAAGCGGGTTACCGATGTGTTTCTGGCACCCAATGCGGCATTGCGATGGAAACCGGACCTGGAGCAGATCGATCCCGAATACCGGGATAAACCCGCTTCTGTGGCAAGCCCGTCCAAACGACGGGAAGGCGCTGGAAAGTCCGGAACCGTTGAAACAATTCCCAACCGGGAAGAGGCACAATCCGGTGTGATCTGGGTCAGTCGGGGCACATATGTAAAACCGGTTTCGGTGACCATCGGATTGACCGACGGCATCCAGTCCGAAGTAACCGGAGAGTCTCTTTCGGACGGCATGGAAGTCGTTATCGGGCAGCCGGTTCCATCGCCGACATCTGCTTCCGGATCATCCAATCCATTTGTTCCCCAACTGATGCGCAATCGGGGAGCCAGGCAGTGAAACCGCTGACGCCACAGGTTGAACTGAACGATATCCATAAAACCTATATTCTGGGAGACATGGCGGTACCGGTTTTACGGGGCGTGTCGCTGTCCATCGATTCCGGAGAACTGGTTGCCCTGATGGGGTCATCCGGTTCCGGGAAAAGCACCCTGATGAATATTCTGGGATGCCTGGACCGTCCGACCTCCGGTCAATACCGGCTGAACGGCCGGGACATTGTGGATCTGTCTTCGGATGAACGGGCGAAACTGCGAAACCGGAGCATCGGGTTTGTTTTCCAAAGTTTCAATCTCTTGCCCCGCACCAGTGCATTGGAAAATGTAATGATGCCGCTGTCCTATTCTTCCAGACAGATGTCCGATCGGCAGGCAAAAAAGCTGGCGGCAGACATGCTTGCCCGGGTTGGACTTGGGGAACGGCTGGATCATGAGCCATCCCAATTGTCGGGTGGACAGCAGCAGCGGGTGGCCATTGCCCGTGCATTGATCAATCGACCGCCGATTTTGTTGGCGGATGAGCCCACGGGAAACCTGGATTCCCGGACCAGCAGCGATATCTTGCAGATGTTCCGGGCATTGAATCAGGAGGAAGGCATCACCATTATTCTGGTGACGCATGATCCGGCTGTGGCGGCGCATGCCGGCCGATCCATTCATATTTGCGATGGACAGATCGTGGATGGCGGATGTGGGACACCCGTGATGGAACCCAATACGGATCAACAGGAAAATTGATGACATGAAAGCATCCCGAATTCTGAGAATCGCGCTCCAGGCGCTGAAAAGAAACCCGATGCGGGCCATGCTGACGACCTTGGGCATTGTCATCGGCATCGGGGCAGTGATTGCCATGATGGAAATCGGCAAGGGATCTTCGGCGGCGGTTCAAAAATCCATTGCCAGCATGGGCGCCAACACCATTCTGATTTTGCCGGGTACAGCGGCCAGCGGCGGCGTGAGTTTCGGCTCCGGTTCCATCATGACCCTGACACCCCGGGATTATGAAGCCATTTTGCGTGAATGTCCTGCTGTCCGCAGCGCTGCACCGGTTGTCCGGGCAAGAACCCAGGTGGTGTACGGCAACCGCAACTGGGTTCCCTCCTATATCGCGGGAACCACGCCCTCATTTCTGGATGTTCGAGACTGGACCAATCTGGCGGAAGGGGAAGTCTTCACAGAACGGGATGTTCTGAATGGCAACAAAGTCTGTCTGCTGGGTCAGACAACTGCACGGGAACTGTTTCAGGGGGAATCGCCCATCGGAAAGGAAATCCGTGTTAAAAACGTTTCATTTCGGGTGGTTGGTGTTCTGGGACCAAAAGGTGCCAACATGATGGGCGCGGATCAGGATGATCTGTTGATTGCACCGTGGACGACCATCAAATATCGTGTGGCCGGGACACCTTTGGGTAGTGTCAATCAAAGCAGTTCGGAACAGACATCGACGGTCAATTCGCTCAACCGGATTTATCCGGCGGGAAAGACCAGCCTGTATCCCCAGCAATCCGAAAACCAGGCTGCCAATCACCCCACACCGGTACGTTTCACAAATATCGATCAGATTATGGTGGCCGCCTATTCTTCCAATGAGATACCCGCAGCCATCGAGCAAATTACGGAAGTCCTGAGGGAGCGGCACCGAATTCGAAATGGGGAACCGGATGATTTCATGATCCGTAACATGACCGAAATGACCCGGACACTTGCCTCCACAACGGCCCTGATGACCAATCTGCTGCTGTGTGTGGCCATGATTTCACTGGTAGTCGGCGGTGTTGGAATCATGAACATCATGCTGGTTTCGGTGACCGAGCGGACACGGGAAATCGGGTTGCGAATGGCGGTCGGTGCTCGGGCACGGGATATTTTGCGACAGTTTTTGGTGGAGGCGATTGTTCTGTGTCTGGCGGGCGGTTGTCTGGGAATTGTGATGGGCCGCAGTGGCTCCTATCTGGTGAAACTGGTGTTGAAGTGGCCGGTGGAAAATTCACCTGGCGCAGTCGCCGCCGCTGTCCTGGTCTCGGCTACGGTAGGCATTGTTTTTGGATATTATCCGGCATGGCGGGCATCCAGGCTGGATCCGATTGAAGCGTTGCGGTATGAGTGATGCGACAAGATTCGAAGTCGGGAACCAGAATTTGGGATAAATGCGATGAAAGGCGATTGTATACTTTAAATGGTGGAGATGATGGGATTCGAACCCACGACCTCTGCGTTGCGAACGCAGCGCTCTCCCAACTGAGCTACATCCCCATGATGCTGTGGATGTTTATCAAAAACAGATTGAGGCGTCAAGGATTAGCTGGATGCGAAATTCAATACTTTTGTAAATAAATATGGTATAAGGTTATTATTTTTCAGGCTGAGGATATACGCATGAAAGCTTTTTTCTGGGGAACCCGGGGGTCTCTTCCCGCTTCCTTTTTGTCGGGGCAGATCCGCCTCAAATTGCGGCATGTCCTTCGGTTGGCCCAGAATCAGGGACTGAAGACACAGGAAGCCATTGATTCGTTCATTGACAGGTTGCCATTCCCCCTTCAGGGAACGTATGGAACGAATACATCCTGCGTGGAAATTCAAGGGGGCGATGAGACCATCATCTGTGATGCGGGTACCGGTATCCGGGATTTTGGTCAGGCGCTCATGAAAGAATCGGGTGGCCTGTCCGGGCATGTGTTTCATCTCTTTCTATCCCATCTGCACTGGGATCATATTCAGGGTTTTCCGTTTTTTACTCCGGCGTATGTTCCCGGAAACCGGATCATTGTCTATGGCGGACATGAAGAGTTGAAATCGGTCTTCGAGACGCAGCAGTCTATGCTGTCTTTTCCGGTTTCTCTTGAATCGATGGCGGCAGATATCACGTTTCAAATCCTGAACCCGGACCGGAGTTATGAAATCGCAGGGGTTGACGTGCGGATGATGGCCCAGAAACATCCGGGATCATCCTTTGGCTATCGGTTCACACACGCGGGAAAAACCATTGTTTATTCCACGGATTCTGAACATGGCAATGACTGCTATGATCCGGACTATCCGTTTACCGAATTTTCCCGGGATGCGGATATATTGATTTTCGACGCACAATATCATCATGGCGATGCCATTTACACCAAGGAAAACTGGGGTCATTCCAGCAACCTGATCGGGGTGGAACTGGCGGTACGCGCCAATGTAAGACAGCTTGTACTGTTTCATAACGAACATACGGCAGATGATGTTGCGTTGGAAAATTATCTGCAGGGTACCCGGCAATATCTGTATCATCACTCCCCCGATTCCCGAATGGATGTCCATCTGGCTTATGACGGGCTGTGTCTTTCTACTGATTTGCCCTGAAACCATCTTCATATAAGTCACACATGATGCCCCCGTCTCCGGTTACTGAGTATATCGAATCCCTGAAGGCATCGCCACGAATGGGGCATCAGGTAATTTTTCATCGGATTGTTTCATCCCAACCGCCTGTTTTTCATGAGCTGAAGACCGAATTTCCGGATTCGATTCAAAATCTGCTGAAGCGGGCAGGTATCCCGAACCTGTACAGTCATCAAGCCGAAGCCATTGATGCGATTCGATCCGGCTGCCATGTGGTTGCCGCGACGCCAACGGCCAGCGGCAAAAGCCTGATTTACCACCTGCCCATGCTGGAACAGATTCAAAACGACCCCGAATCCACTGCCCTTTATCTTTTTCCGCTCAAGGCACTGGCCCAGGATCAACTGCGGACCATCGATGAGATGACAGCACTTTCAGATTCCATCATCTGTCGGGCGGCCATTTATGACGGGGATGTCAGCTCATGGAATCGGCAGAAAATTCGGCAACATCCGCCGAATATCCTTCTGACCAATCCGGAAATGCTGCACCTGTCGATTCTGGCCTATCACCATCAATGGAGCACGTTTCTGCAACAGCTTAAACTGGTTGTCGTGGATGAAGTGCATACTTACCGGGGGCTTCTGGGATCGCATATGGCCTGGGTGTTTCGCCGGCTCAACCGCATATGTGATCATTACGGTGCCCGGCCGGTTTTTGTCTGCTGCTCGGCCACGGTGGATAATCCGGCAGAGTTGAGCGCCCAGTTGACCAGTTTTCCCATGACCCTGGTTCTGAAAAACGGGGCTGGCCAGGGGAAAAAACATGTGGTTTTCATGAACCCGCCCCAGGGGGCCGCTCAGACAGCCATCCTTCTGCTCAAGGCTGCACTTTTTCGGAAACTTCGTACGATTGTTTATACCCAGTCACGGGACATGACCGAACTGATTGCATTGTGGGCATCCCGACAATCCGGAGACAATCGGGATCGCATCAGCGCATATCGCGCCGGATTTTTGCCCGAAGAGCGGCGAAGCATCGAATCCCGGATGGCATCCGGAGAACTTCTGGCAGTCATTTCAACCAGTGCTCTGGAACTGGGTATCGATATCGGAAACCTGGATCTCTGTATTCTGGTGGGCTATCCCGGAACCGTGGTTTCTACCTGGCAGCGGGCCGGACGGGTCGGGCGTGGCGGTCAGGATTCGGCGCTGATTCTGATCGCGGGTGAAAACGCCCTGGATCAGTATTTCATGAGAAATCCAATGGACCTTCTGGATCGAAGGCCGGAAGCCGCTGTTGCCAATCCGTTGAATCCGGCGATCATCGAGAGGCACCTGGTTTGTGCCGCGGATGAAATCTCCTTAAAGCCGCAGGAGGCCATGCTTTCCGATGATCTGATTCAATCCGTGCTGAAGCTGCTTGAAATCGATGGGCGCCTTCTGAAAAGCCATGATGGCAGGGAACTGGTTTCATCCCGAAAGAATCCCCATCGCCAGGTGGATCTGAGAGGCAGCGGTCAGCGGTTTGTCATCACCGATTCAGGAAAAACCATTGGCGACGTGGACGGATTCCGTGCATTTCGGGAAACCCATCCCGGCGCGGTATATCTTCACCGGGGTGTCAGCTATGTCGTGGATGCACTGGATGTGGATGCCTGTCAGGTTCGGGTTGCTCCAAACCAGGTCAATTACTACACAAAAGTCAGAGGCACCAAGGATACCGAGATTCTTAAAATCAGTCAGAAAAACTCGGTATGGCAAACCCATGCCTGTCTGGGCAGGCTTCGGGTGACCGATCAGGTGACCGGGTATGATAAATGGCGGATCCATCCCCATGAAAAGCTGGGAATCATTCCCCTGGATCTGCCAGCTCAGCGCTTTGAAACCGAAGGATTCTGGATTGAAATTCCAGAGACGGTCAGACAGAAAACCGAGAAGGCCATGCACCACTTCATGGGCGGCATTCATGCCATCGAACACGCTGCCATTGGCATGTTTCCCCTTCTGGTCATGACTGACAGAAACGATATGGGCGGAATTTCCACCCCTTTTCATACTCAGGTCGGGGCCGCGGCCGTGTTTGTTTATGATGCCATTCCCGGCGGGGCCGGGCTTTCCGCACAAGCGTTTTCCAGAATATCGGATCTGTTGAATTATACGCTGAAGATGATTGAATCATGCCCGTGCGAAAACGGATGCCCGTCCTGTGTTCATTCACCCAAATGTGGATCCGGAAATCGTCCGATAGACAAGGCGGCAGCCCTGTTTATTTTGAAAGAGCTCAGGGCCGCCGGGCCAGTCGCCTGGGTTCGGGAAAAAATGGAGCGATGGACCGTCCAGCCTTCTGTTAACACGCCAGTGGCCGCCATTGATCCAAACGGTGTTCAGATCGTTCAACATGAGCCCAAGATACATTTGGCAACGGCCCGTCCAGCAGACAGGGATGAATCTCCGGTGCCCAAAAACCCGACTTCCTATGGCGTGCTGGATATTGAAACCCAGCGGTCGGCCCAGGAGGTCGGTGGGTGGAATCGGGCAGATCGCATGGGCGTCAGTTGTGCAGTTCTGTATGACTCCCGAAACGACCGGTTTCTGGAGTTTCTGGAACATCAGGTCGAAGCGCTGATCGATCATCTATTTACATTGGACCTGATTGTCGGCTTCAACATCAAACGGTTTGATTATGATGTGCTGCGGGGATATTCCCGGCGCAACATCCGGCAACTGAACACCCTCGATATTCTGGAAGTGGTGCATGGCTTTCTGGGATATCGGCTGTCCCTGGATAGTCTGGCCAAAGCCACATTGGGCGCTGAAAAATCCGGTGATGGGCTTCAGGCGCTTGCCTGGTGGAAAGAGGGCCGCATCCAGGAAATTGTGGAATATTGCAGAATGGATGTCCAACTGACGCGGGATTTGTATCTGTATGGGCGTCAGAACGGCTATCTGCTTTTTCAGAACAAGGCCAAGAAAACGGTTCGCCTGCCAGTCTCATTTGGTGCATAAAAATGGAACCACATGTGCCCGGCGGCGTCTATCTCTGTCAGGTCAGCGAAACCATGTCCTGCGGGGCCTGCTGCGGGCTGTATAATGTTTTGGACAATTCCCGCGACCACCTTCATGCCATTTTGACATCCAGAACCGATATGCTGGACCGGCTGCCGCGAACCATTGACGGTATCGATGCATTTTCCAGATGGGCTATGGCGCATGAGGATCTGAATCATCCGTTTCCAGATTTTCATCATTGTCGGTTTATTGGGTTAGTGGGAGAAAATCGATCACGGGTGGGTTGTCTTCTGCATCCCCTGGCAGATAAAAATCAGGGACAGGATTTCCGGGGACTGAGCCATTATGGCACGCTGGCCTGCCGGACCTATTTCTGTCCGACTCATGAAGCGCTTTCCAGCCCATTGAAGCATCTGGTCAAAAACGCGGCAGTTGATTGGTATGATTATGGATTGATGATTACAGAACATCGCCTCTTGAATTCCTTTTGGCAGCAGGTCATGCAAAAAATGCCGTCTGTCCAAGTTTTGAATTCAATATGTGTTCAACAGAATTTGATTCGGAAGCTCATGCAGATGAAAATCAACTGGCCATTCCGAAATGATCAAAATCTGGCCCGGATTCATTATTTTTTTAATGACAGTATTTATATAAGACCAGAAATTTCTTATCAAAAACTGGGGATATCGCCATCCCGGTGGGATGAAACCCTTCGGGAACTGGGTTCACGTTTTCAATCCACAGAGGACCTTCATCGGGCCGAAACACTTCTGGATTATTGGTTTGAACAATCATTTGTAACGGTAAACGGTTTTTGATCAGACGGATAACCCCGGATAAGACGATGATCGATTTTCGTCTGAATCCTGCCTTCTGTTTTTTCCGGGCATTCCGGATTTTATGTGGTTAAATTCCCTTTAATAATGTAATTTGTTTGTAACGGTCTTGACACACAAGCGCAATTTGTTTAAAAAATAGAGCTGATTAAAAAAAATGGATCATTATTTATCATATTGATATAATTGATAATATATAGTTTATTGTTTTGATTCACCTGTTGATTGGATAACTTGACACCTGCACCCTTTATCACCGGAGTCTGGTCGCCAGGCGGCAAGCCGCCCGTGGATGATGAACAAACCATTCGGTCTGCGCTTCAGAACGTCAACGACTCGGTCATCTTGATTGATTTGAATGGACGGCTGGGCATGGCTCGGGCCGGATCGACCCATTTCTCAGACAGGGTCAACCAGGCGTTTGACGGATATCCGATTGTCGCAATGGTACCGGCGCTTCCGCTGGAAAACCTGGGAAATCCCCGGTTCAAGCAGATAATGGGCCTGAAATATCCCTATGTCATGGGGGCCATGGCGCACGGCATCACCTCTGTCAAAATGGTATGTGCGGCTGCAAAAGCAGGCATGATGGGATTTTTTGGTGCGGCAGGTCTCATGCCTGCAGAAGTGGAATCTGCTATTGACCGGATTCAGGCGGATGTTGGGGATTTGCCGTTTGGATTCAACCTGATTCACAGCCCCTATGACCCGGAACTGGAATCCCGGATTGTGGCGCTGTATATTCGGCATTCCATTCGCCGGGTCTGCGCCTCGGCATTCTTGAATCTGACACCGGCCCTGGTACGGTATCGGGTCAGCGGCATTCATCTGAATCAAAAGGGTGATATCGTGTGCCCCAATCAGGTTGTGGCCAAGGTGTCCCGGGAAGAGGTCGCACGGAAATTTTTTTCACCGCCACCGGATAAATTGCTGAATCAGTTGGTTGAGAGCGGCGCGATTAACATGCAGGAGGCCGAGTTGGCCCGCCATATTCCCATGTGCGATGCCCTGACCGCAGAAGCCGATTCCGGCGGACATACCGATAACCGGCCGGCGCTGGCCCTGTTCCCTACCATTCTGGCGCTCCGGGATGAAATGGTTGGCATCCACCGATACAAACAGGCCATTCCGGTCGGGCTTGGCGGTGGCATCTGCACCCCGCATGCGACAGCCGCTGCCTTTGCCATGGGGGCTGCCTATGTTCTGACCGGTTCCATCAATCAGTCCTGTGTGGAAGCAGGGGTTTCGGAACCGGTTAAACGCCTGCTGGCAGAGACCCGGCAGGCCGATGTGGCCATGTCGCCTTGTGCGGACATGTTTGAAATGGGTGTCAGGGTTCAGGTGTTAAAGCGTGGAACCATGTTTGCACAGCGTGCGGCCAGGTTGTATGAAATTTATTCGACTTATGACCGCATCGAAGATATTCCCCAGGCCGTTCGGGTTCAACTGGAGCGGGATTATTTTCGATGCAGCCTGGAACAGGAATGGACCAACACCTGCGCCTTTTTTATGAACCGGAATCAGGATCAAACCGGAAAAGGAAACGCCAATCCCAAACAGAAAATGGCGTTGATATTCCGCTCGTATCTGGGCCGGTCTTCTCTCTGGGCCCAGCAGGGGGATGAATCCCGAAAAATGGATTATCAGATTTGGTGTGGCCCTGGCATGGGTGCATTCAATGCCTGGGTTGCCGGAACGTTTCTTGAAAAACCGGAAAACCGGGATGTCGTAACCGTGGCCCTCAACCTGCTTCTGGGCGCCAGCGTGCTGACCCGGCTGAATTGGATTCGATGTCAGGGTGTTTCCATTCCACCCTGGCTCCATCAGTTTCATCCCCTTTCGCGAGAGGCCATTTTGATGCATACCAGGAAATTGAGTTCATGAGTATTTCTTCTGAGATATCCGGTCCGCATCATGGCGCCGTTTTCATCGCCATCATTGGTATCGGATGTATTTTCCCGGGTGCCGCAAATGCCCGTGAATTCTGGAAAAACATTGTCACGGGCCGGGATTGCATCACCGATGTGCCCCCATCCCACTGGTCCGGAACCGATTATTATGATGCCGACCCAAAACGCCCGGATCATGTGTACTGCACCCGGGGCGGATTTATTTCTCCGGTTTCGTTTGATCCATCCGAGTTCGGTATTCCACCCGCAAGCCTTGAAGCCACGGATACATCCCAACTTTTGGGACTGGCTACGGCCAAAATGGCCCTGCAGGATGCGGGGTACGAAAGCCGGCCATTCGACCGGAACCGTACCAGTGTCATTCTTGGTGTGACTGGAACCCAGGAACTGGTTATCCCGTTGGCCTCACGGCTGGGATATCCCAAATGGGATGCCGTTTTAAAAGACCATGGCATCGAATCCGGCAGGCGTCAGCAGATTGTGAATGATATCGCAGACACTTATGTATCCTGGCAGGAAAATTCCTTTCCCGGGCTACTGGGAAACGTGGTCGCCGGGCGCATCTGCAACCGCTTGGACCTGCGTGGCACCAATTGCGTGGTGGATGCCGCATGTGCCAGTTCGCTGAGCGCCGTTCATCTGGCCATGATGGAACTGACCGCCCATCACAGTGACATGGTCATCACCGGCGGTGTGGATACGCTGAACGATATTTTCATGCACATGTGTTTCACCCGGTCCCATATCCTGTCCCCATCCGGGGATATTCGCCCATTTTCCAAAGATGCGGACGGAACCGTACTGGGTGAGGGAATCGGCATGCTGGTACTCAAGCGCATGGATGATGCAGTCCGGGACAAAGATCGGATTTATGCCGTGATTCGCGGTATGGGAACGGCCAGTGACGGCAAATCCCAGAGTATTTACGCCCCCCGAAAAGAGGGCCAGGAACAGGCCCTGCGTTCAGCCTATCAGTCTTCCGGTATCGATCCGGCGTCGGTCGACCTGATCGAGGCGCATGGTACCGGAACCCGTGTGGGAGACCAGGTCGAATTCCGGGCACTGAATCAGGTGTTTCAGGAGTTCGTTCCGCAAAACAGGTCAACTCACAAGCGGTGCGCACTGGGATCGATCAAATCCATGATCGGACATACCAAGGCCGCTGCAGGAGCTGCCGGACTGATCAAGGCCGCGCTGTCCCTGTATCACAAGGTGCTGCCGCCGACCCTGAAAGCCGAAGAACCGGATCCCGCGCTTGAAATTGATATCTCTCCCTTTTATCTCAATACAAAATCAAGACCCTGGCTGGCGCCATCAGACAATCCCAGGCGGGCCGGCGTCAGCGCATTCGGTTTCGGGGGGAGCAATTTTCATCTGGTGCTGGAAGAAGCCCAACTCATACCGTCTGAAATTGACTGGGATGACGCGATTGAGATACTGGCCTGCTCCGGGACGGACATGTCTGAAATCAGGCGGCAGGTGAATGCATGGAGGGATGCATCTGCAACAGATTTTTCGGTCGACGCATGTCGCATCATGGCTGAGATCAGCCGCAGACAATTCAATTCACAAGACCTGTATCGGCTGGTGGTCGTGCTGGATCAGGCGAACGAGCATGGGGCCGGCAGACTGACAGCGCTGCTGGATGATGTGCTCAGCCGGCTGGTTGATTCCGACATCAGACCATTTCAGACCTCGGATGTGTTTTTCAGCGGATCACGGCCTGGCGGCAAACTGGCATTTCTGTTTCCTGGCCAAGGCAGTCAGTATGTAGGCATGGGACGGGATTTGATCTGTTCATTTCCCGTCGCATTACAGACACTGGATGTGGCTGACGGCTGTTTTGATGGGACTGTTCGGCTGTCTGATCATATCTATCCGGCTGCGCCTCATGACCCGTCCGCAGCGGCAGACCTTAAACAAACTGAGACCGCTCAGCCCGCCATTGCAGTTGTCAGCTTGTCCATGCTTGCCATTCTGTCCGGTTTTGGTGTGACGGCAGATGCGGTTTGCGGGCACAGCTTTGGCGAACTGCCGGCCCTTTTTGCCGCCGGACGGATGGATCAGAAAACCCTGTTTGAATTGTCTGCCGCCCGGGGGCGGGCCATGGCCTCAGCCCGATCCGATGGCGCCATGCTTGCGGTGCAGGGGAATATTGATGTCATCGAAACCCTGATTCAATCCGAATCCCTGAATGTGGTTCTGGCCAATCGCAACAGTCCGTCCCAGGGCGTTTTATCCGGGCCGGTGACAGATGTGGATCATGCCGAGGATATCTGCAGACAAAAGGGATTCCGGGTTGTGCGGCTTCCGGTCTCTACCGCATTTCACAGTCCGATGATGGCGGATGCCGTGGCGCCATTTCTGGATGCACTGAACCATGCGTCTTTTCAGCCATCCGATATTCCGGTCCTGTCCAACATGACTGGACAGCCCTTTCCGGCTGATCCGGAATCGGTCAGACATATTCTGAGCCAACAACTGATTTCACCGGTCAACTTTGTTCAGAACATTCTGGAACTTTACAAGCGGGGTGTTCGAACGTTTCTGGAAGTCGGACCCAAACCGGTTTTGACCGTACTGGTCAGAACCACACTGAAAAGCCGCGACCATCAGGCCCTTTCCATGGATGCCTCATCCGGAAACCATTCTGGAATTCTGGATCTGGCCCGAACCCTGTCGGCTCTGGCTGCCCTGGGACATCCGGTTCGTCTGGATCTCTGGCAGTCCGGAAGTCACGTGGTTCAGCCCCGAAAACAGGCCATGAATATTCCGATATCCGGTGCAAACTACAGAAATCCAAAAAAACCTGAGAAACAACATATTTCCAACCCACAATTGGAAATTCCCCCTGTCTCCCCTTTTCCAGGACAACGTGTTACAACGATCGATTCAACCGAAACGCAACCCGCGCGTCATACCCCAATCGAGACAGTTATGCAAAACGATTTACCAACAAAGCAAAACCGGGCCAAGAGCCCGTTTCCGATTGACCAGGCCCTTCAGGTGGTACAGGAAGGCCTTCGGTCACTTCAGACGCTCCAGCTTCAGACCGCAGAGGCGCACAAACTGTTTTTACAGACTCAGGCTGAAACCGGCCGGGCGCTTCAGAAAATTCTGGAGCAGACACCGCTTTTCATAGAACTGTCTTCTGCCAACGATCCGGCTGTTGTCAGACCGAATACCCATTTACCCCAGACTGAAAATGCAGCCCCCACCACTGCCTATCCGGAAACACAAGGCAGCGCTGAACCACAGCCCATGCCGCCGGTCGAAACCCTATCACGCTCAGAAGAACCCGCATGGCACACCCAAACCGCCTTTTCAGGCAATCTGCCGCCACAAAAGCCGCCAGCACCCCATGCGGCCAGTCAGATCGAAACCGTGCTGCTGAAAGTGGTCAGCCAATTGACTGGATATCCCGAGGATATGTTGGGGCTTGACATGGATATCGAGGCGGATCTGGGCATTGATTCGATCAAGCGGGTGGAAATTCTGGCTGCCATGGAAGAGGCCATGCCGGGTCTGCCCTCGGTTCCAACCGATGTGATGGCCGGGCTCAAGACCCTGGGACAGGTAGCCGGGCAGCTTTCCGGATCGCAATCCGCTGAACCGGCCGGTTTCACCCCGGTTTTGTCACAGGCGAATCCGGTGCCCGGTCAATCCATGATACCCGAATCCGTATGTGATTCAAACCCGGATACCATTCAGCACAAACTGCTTGCCGTGGTCAGCCAACTGACCGGATACCCCGAGGATATGCTGGGGCTTGACATGGATATCGAGGCGGATCTGGGCATCGATTCGATCAAGCGGGTGGAAATTCTGGCTGCCATGGAAGAGGCCATGCCCGATCTCCCAGCCATTGTGCCGGATGTCATGGCCGGACTGAAAACGCTCAGGCATATCGTCTCTGTGTTGCAGGAAAACAAACAACTGCCAGTACAGGCTAAATCCACCGGTATCTGTCAGACCAATAGACTGTCAGACGTTCCAGAAACACCGGAAGCAAGCTCTCTCCATTCCGGGCTTAACCACGCTGCGCCATTTCTTCCCAAACGGCAGGTGATTGCATTGAATACCCTGTCTACAGGCACTGTACCCATCGGCCTTTCACCGGGAAAATCCGTGCTGATCACCGGAAAAAATCCGGAGTTGATAGACGCCCTGGCCGATCGGCTGAACTCGGACGGCATCCATGCGGTCGTGATTGGGATTGATGCCATCCCAGAGGACTATCCATCCGGTTCCACAGCCGGACTGATCCTTGTTGCAGACCGGAATCAATCTTCAAGCCAGCCGGTTTGGGACGAAGCAGATTCCGAATTTCTTCTGAAGGCATTCGATATGGCCCATCATTTCGGGCCCGACCTGATGGAGAGCGGAAAATCCGGTGGCGGGCTGTTCGCCTCAGTCACGTTCATGGACGGTGCGTTCGGATTTAAAGGTCAGGGTTTTTCCGCACCCATTCTGGGAGGTCTGGCCGGCCTGGTCAAAACCGCCTCGCTGGAATGGCCCGGTGTAACCTGCCGGGCAGTGGATGTGTCACCGGACTGGTCAGATGAGATCAGCCTGACACCGGCTTTGATAAACGCGCTGTTCAACCGGCTGGATGAAGATTCGGTTGAAATCGGTCTGGATTCAACACTTCCGGAAAACACGGCGTATTGTCTGAATCTGATGGATTCATCCTATCCCCAAGGTGATTTCCCGCTACAGGATAATGATGTCATTGTGATCAGCGGTGGCGCCAGAGGCGTGACGGCATTTGCATCCATTGCCCTGGCAAAACGAATCCGATCCCGACTGGTTCTGCTGGGACGGTCAATGGAACCCTTTACCGAACCCGTCTGGCTGACCGGGCTGAACCGGGATGCGGAAATCAAACAGGCCATTCTGTCTTATGAGTCAAACGGAAAAAAACTGACACCGCGCCAGATCGATGCCCGGTTTCGAAAATACATGGCCAATCGGGAAATCCTGACCACGGTGAATGCCATCAGACAGACCGGTTCATCGGTTCAGTATGTTTCGGTGGATATACAGAACGCTGAATTGGTTAAGAGAATCTTGAATGATGTCAGGCAGCAACATGGCCCGATTCGTGCCATTGTTCACGGCGCAGGCGTGATTGAAGACCGTCTGATAACAGACAAGACCCGGGAGCAGGCTGACCGGGTCATTCAGACCAAGTTAAACGGACTCCGGTCGCTCTTGAATGCGACCGATGAAACAGAGCTGGCGTGCATTGTGCTGTTTTCGTCCGTCACGGCCCGAACCGGAAACAAAGGCCAGGCCGATTATGCCATGGCCAATGAGGCCATGAACAAAATTGCACAAATCGAGGCAAACCGCCGGCCTGCCTGCCGGGTACTGTCCATCAATTGGGGTCCCTGGAATGGTGGCATGGTACATTCCGGTCTGAAAAAAGAATTTGAAAAAAACGGCATTTCCCTGATTGATCCCCATGCAGGCGCTGCGGCCATGCTTCAGGAAATGCACCGAACCGATAAATCGTCCCTGGTTGAAGTGGTGATCGGCGATCATCTGAAATTTCCGGATCAGTCAGAATCCAGGGACCCGGCCCAGCCCGAACCACTGGAAATGGACAAACTCTGCTTCAAGCGGGAAATTGACATCGACCGGTATCCGATTCTAAAATCCCATGTTCTGGGGGGGGGTGCCTGTGGTACCGTTCGCCCTGATCACTGAATGGCTGGGGCATGGTGCGCTTCATGACAATCCGGGTTTATATCTTCAGGCCATTGAGGATATCCGGATTTTCAAGGGCATCCGGCTTGAGGACGGCAAAAAAATGATTCGTCTGATGACCGGCAAAACCCGTAGAAACAATGGATTTTATGAAATTGATGTTGAAATTCGGGATGGCGTCAAAAACGGTCGGGATATCATTCACACCCGTGGCAAAGCCGTGCTGACCCATGTTCTGGCCGGGCCGCCATCGTTCGATCTGTCGTCCCGACTCTCCGAGGTTCCGGCGTATTCGAAAAATCCGACGGACATCTATGAGCAGGTGTTGTTTCATGGATACGATCTTCAGGGCATTCGGCACATCATCGGGTTGTCGGACCGGTTGATGATTGCGGAGCTGGAGGCGGCTCCGATGCCCCATGAATGGATTGTCGAACCAGCCAGAAGCCGGTGGATAGGTGACCCGCTGGTTCTGGATTCCGCATTTCAGATGGCCACGATCTGGTGTCATGAAAAGCTGGGCATGGTGTCGCTGCCCAGCTATGGCCAGTCCTATCGGCAGTATCGCCGTGAGTTTCCATCCGAAGGAATCACTGCGGTGCTGGAAATCCGGAAAACGGGAAGCCATAAAATCACTGGTGATTTTACATTTCTTGACAAGGAGCAGACGGTGGTGGCCGAACTCAAGGGGTACGAGGCTGTTGCAGATGAAGCCCTGACCCGTGCGTTTCAGAACAAAACCCTTTGATGAAACGCTCACCCAACATCGATGCGGCTGAAATTTCCCGCTTCAATACCCAGGCTGACCGATGGTGGGACCGAAACGGTGACTGCAAAGCTCTGCATGACATCAATCCCCTTCGTATCGATTATATTCAGCAGAGAAGCCCGCTTTTTGAAAAGCAGGTTCTGGACGTGGGCTGCGGTGGCGGTATTTTGTCCGAGGCCCTGGCCAGGCTGGGTGCACGGGTCACTGGCATCGATATGGGAGAAGGGCCCATCGCCGCTGCCAGAGCGCACGCGGCAATATCCGGCCTCTGCATCGAATACATTCAGATGGCGCCGGAAGAGATCGCAGATATTCGGCTTGCTGGTTTCGATGTGGTCATCTGCATGGAACTTCTGGAGCATGTTCCCGATCCCAGGTCCGTCATTCACGCCTGCCAGACACTGGCAAAGCCGGGGGGAGACATATTTTTTTCAACCATCAACCGGAATCCCAAGTCATTTTTATTCGCCATCATCGGGGCAGAGATGATATTGCGGCTTCTTCCAATGGGCAGCCATACCTACCACCGATTGATCAAACCCGAAGAATTAACCGCATGGGCCAGACAATCCAGCCTGAATCCCGTAAATCAAACCGGACTGCATTACAATCCCTTTACCAGACGATATAACCTGGGCGGGAATCTGGATGTGAATTATATGATGCATTGCCGAAAAGATGGTCTATAACAGCGAAGAGCTAACGGCTGTTTTCACGGTAAAGACTATTTATTCATGAAACTGCGCTTCATTCTTTTCACGCTGTCGCTTTTGACATTTTTATCCGTTTCCATTGGCGGATACCTGTATTATTCGTCACTTCGGGAAGCGGCATTTGCCGAAGCCGAACAGCAGGCGGAATCCCATGTCAATGCCGTTCATAAAAGTCTGTTGACGTCATTTTCCGAAATCGTCAAACCGGCCAAAATCATGGCCGGAATGAGACCTCTGGCTCAGGCCCTGGCCAATGGAGATGATTCCAGTCTGGTTGAAGCCAACGCCATACTGGATTATTTCAAAAACTCCCTGAATGCCAGCGTCTGTTATCTGCTGGACCGGGAGGGCAACACCATCGCTTCCAGCAACCGGAATGACGAGGATTCGTTTATCGGCAAAAATTTTTCATTCCGGCCCTATTACCGGCGTGCCATCCTGGGCTTGCCGACCGCATATCTGGCACTGGGTACCACGTCCAATCTGCGTGGCGCCTATTACAGCCATCCGGTCTATACGTATGACGGATATCTGCCGTTTGGTGTCGCGGTCATCAAAGTATCCATTGATTCGATCGAACAGGAAATCGGGCTTTCGAATGACGGGATGATTTTGATAACGGATCCATCCGGTGTCATATTCATTTCCAATCAGACCCGGTGGCTGTATCATCTGGCATGGGATATTCCCGAATCCGGTATCCGGCAGATTCGTGAAAGCCGTCAGTTTGGAGATGGTCCGTATGGATGGATCGGACTTCGTCAGATCAGTGACCAGTTGGTCATGGATTCAGACAACGTCGCATATCAGTTTTATCGGAAGGCTCTGGATGGGTACGAGGGATGGCAAATTGTTTATCTGAGAAACCGGCAGGCAATCGTTCGAACCGTCTCGGACCCACTCATCCAGATATCCGGTCAGATTGGTCTCTGGCTCTGCATCCTGATCGGAATATCGGTTTTTGTTCTTTACGGCAAAGCCAGCAAGGAGATTATCCGGCGCAAACAGGCAGAAGATGCGCTGCAGGAAAGCACAGAGCGCTATCGGTCCTTGTATCATCACACGCCTGCCATGCTTCACTCAATCGATTTTCAGGGCAATATCATCAGCGTCAGCGACTACTGGCTCGAAGCCATGGGTTATGATCGAGAGGATGTCATTGGCAGGCATGTGACCGATTTTTTCGCGCCTGATTCCCGGATTCATGCCGAGCAGGTTGTCATCCCGCAATTTTTTCAAACCGGTTTCTGCAAGGATGTTTCCTATCAATATGTTCAAAAAAACGGACAGTTGATCGATGTGCTTCTGTCTGCCATCGCGGAACGGGATAATCAGGAAAAAATCATCCGGTCACTGGCAGTATCTATCGACATTACCGAACGTAAGCGGGCGGAAGAAGCCCTGAAACAGGCACGGGATGAGCTGAAACAGTATTCCAGAAAACTGGAAATCGAGGTTGCCAAAAGGACCCGCGAGATTTCCGGCATTCTGAAGTACACGCCGGACATTATTTATATCAAAGACCGGGATAACCGATATCGGCTGATCAACTCCCGATTTGAAGCCCTTTTTGATGTCAAGTCCGAAGACGTCATGGGCCACACCGATCATGACATTCTACCAGATAAAATAGCCCACACCTTTTCCCAGATCGATCAGAAAATCATCGAAACCAGCCATGCGATTCAACTGGAAGAGACGATTCCGGCAAATGGAGGAAGCCTGACATTTTTATCTGTCAAATTTCCCCTTTATGATGGCTTGGGAAACACCAGTGGTGTTTGCGGCATATTGACTGATATCACTGCGATCAAAAAAATGCAGGACCAGTTCAGGCGTTTGTCTGCCAGCATCATGAACAGTCAGGAAAAAGAACGGGCAGCCATTGCCAGAGAGTTGCATGATGAACTGGGACAGGTGTTGACTGCCCTGCGCATGGATTCTGTATGGATGCGGAACCGGCTTCGAATCAATGACCCCGAAGCATTCGAACGGGCTGACAATATGTGTGTTCTGATAGATAAAAATATACAGGATATCCGGGGAATTGCACTCCGGCTCCGGCCCCGTGTTTTGGATGATCTGGGTCTGGTGGATGCGCTGGAATGGTTTACAGCCGATTTTGAAAGACGGACGGGAATCGCCTGTATTTTCCATCCCGGCAACATCCGCGGCCTGGGCGACAGCCTGGCCACAGCGGCCTATCGAATTGTTCAGGAAGCCCTGACCAATGTGGCAAGACATTCGGGCGCAACCTATGCGGAGGTCACGCTGGCCCTGAAAGGTGGAATACTGAATCTGACTGTCAGTGATAACGGATCCGGTTTTCAGGTCCAGCATATTCATGAATTCGAAGGGCTGGGCATTGCCGGAATGCGGGAGCGGGCTTCACTGATCGGCGGAAATATTGAGTTGATATCCTCCAATCAGGAAGGAACACGGTTGTTTTTTACCGCTCCGGTTCATATGGAAGAGGGGATGTCATGATCAACGTATTGCTGGCGGATGACCACAGCATTGTCCGGGCCGGACTTCGTCGGATTGTCGAGGAAAGTGGGGATATGGTCGTGATTGCCGAGGCATCCAATGGCCGGGAAGCCATTCAACTGGTTCAGAAAAATTGTCCGGATGTGGCCGTAATCGATATTTCCATGCCGGATGTCGATGGCCTGGAGGTAACCCAACATCTGTTGACCGTGTATCCGAATCTTCCCATCATCATTCTGACCATGCACGAGGAGGATCAGTATGTGGTCCGGGCGATCGAATCCGGTGCCATGGGATATATCACCAAGCGGAGTGCACCCGAACAACTGGTGACGGCCATTCGTCAGGTCAGAAACGGAGTTCGGTATTTGACATCAGAGGCCGGGAACGCACTGGCCCGATGTGTGGCAAGGGGCAGCCATGCCAAATCCATCCTCGATTCGATTTCCACGCGGGAGCTTCAGGTGCTTCGCAGGCTGGCCATGGGGCATACCAATCGCGAAATTGCCAATGACTATCATATCAGCATCAAGACAGTTGACACCTACCGGTTTCGCCTTCTGAAAAAACTGAATCTCAGAAACAACGCGGAACTCTCCCGGTTTGCCATTCAGAACCGGCTGATCGAACCCTAGTTCTGATCAATGAATGTGGTCATAAATTGCGATTTCCATTAACGCTCATTCAGTGGAAGCGGGTGGGAGTGAGGTTTATCAAATCGCTGTTTCCACTCCGGTTTCGAACCTGTTTGTAAGAAATTTTCTGATAGCAGAATCATACTTATACCGATTTGACAGATGACAGATAAACCGGTACACCTGTAACTAAATAAATTAATTTATCATGTTTTATGAATTGAAATCAGTGTGTATTGAATCAGTCATAAATCGAGCAGACAAAAAGGAGGTGGTTTTGCGTCACTGTTTCATTCTGAAAAGGCATTAAATCATCAATCCATAACATGCAGAAGGAGGACTGTAACATGAAAAAACTGGCTATTGCGATGATGGTATTGGGAATAATCATATTTTCGGTTGCCGGCGTCATGGCTCAGGATAAGACCAACTGGCCCAAGGGCGTCACCATTGGCGCCGCACCTGTTGGCGGAACCTATTATATCTGGGGCGGTGGGTTTGCAAAACTGCTTCACGAAAAACTGGGGGTTCAGGGCAATGTGGAAGTAACCGGCGGACCGGTTCACAACACCCAACTGGTCGATGCCAAAAACCTGGATTTTGGAATGGTTACCGCTGCCCCGGTCTATGAGGGATGGACCGGCGAAGGCTGGGCCAAGGGCAAGAAACATCAGAATGTCCGCGTGATTTTTCCCATGTATGCCACCTGGTTCCAGATGTATGCAGAAGCCAAAAAGGGAATCAAAAGCCTGAAGGATCTGGAAGGCAAAAGTGTTGGCGTCGGTCCGACCGGCGGGACCCCGGCCACATACTGGCCCAAAATTCTGGAAATAAACGGGGTCAAAGCCGGACGGATTGTCAATGCGGGTTCAGCCGATCTCAATTCCCAGTTGAAAGACGGCATGCTCGATGCCAACAGCCAGGCCGTGGGCCTGCCATGGGTGACCGTTACAGAGGTTGAAACCACGCATGATGTCAATCTGATACCCATCAGCAAGGCAGAAGCCGAGAAATTCATCGCCCAGTACCCGCTGTTCGCAACCGGTGTCATTCCAAAAGGCACCTACAAATCCAACAAGGACCAGGATATCGAAACCCTGTCAATATGGAATTATATGACGGTTCACAAAGACGCTGCCGATGATTTTGTCTATGAAGTCGTCAAGAAGACCTTTGAAAATGTGGATATTCTGATTGCAGCCCACAACTCGGCCAAGGAAGTCAAAGCCGAGGCCATCTTAACCAGCCCGGTCCCGCTTCATCCCGGCGCTGTAAAATATTACAAGGAAATCGGAATCACCATTCCGGACAAACTGATCATGAAATAATACAGATGATGATGACGGCGGTTTCTTTGACAGGAGCCGTCGTTTGACTGTCGAACCAGGAGACAAGACAATGACTGACGTGCAGGTTGTTGATATCAAAGAAGTTGAAAAAAAGCTTGAGGCGATGAAAATCAAGGATATCGAGGTTTCCGGAGGCCGGGAACTGAAAGGTTTCTGGAAAAATGCCTTTTTCATCATCAGCCTCGCCATGAGTCTTTTTCATATTTATGTATTGACCATCCGGGCCATTGACCCCTGGTATTTTCGAACCATGCATGTCGTTTTTGCCGGAGTTCTGATCTTTGCCTGGCTGCCCGGTTGGAAAAAAGCCTCCCTGGAAAAGGTGGAGTGGCTGGATTATGTTTTCATGCTGTTGATCATCGCGCCTGCCGTTTATATCTTCATGGATTTTGAAGACTGGATCAATCGGGTCGGTGTCGTTCCCACAGACTGGGATTTTGTGTTTTCCCTGTGTTTTGTCGGTGCGATTTTTGAAATGACCCGAAGAACCACCGGGCCCCCATTGGCCATTTTATCCGCCATTTTTATCCTGTACGGCCTGTTCGGCAATTATATGCCAGGCCTGTTTTATCACAAGGGATATTCATTTTACCGCCTGTTCACCTATCTGTTCAGCCTGGAAGGCATCTTGAGCCTGCCAGTCCTGGCATCTGCCCATTACATATTCCTGTTTGTTCTCTTTGGCGCATTTGTGGAGGCATCGGGAGCCGGCAAATTTTTTGTGGATTTTGCCCGGTCGATTGCCGGTGGTTTCCGGGGCGGACCTGCCAAAGTGTCCATTGTCTCCAGCGCGCTGATTGGCACATCTTCCGGTTCATCGGTTGCCAACGTCGTGGTGGATGGCGTTTTTAACATCCCGTTGATGAAAGCCAGCGGGTTTCGTCCGGCTGTCGCCGGGGCGGTTGAAGCCATGAACTCCACCGGGGGGCAGATCGTTCCACCGGTCATGGGCGCCGGCGCCTTTCTGATGGCCGAAATTATGGGTGTTCCCTATGCAACCGTTGCACTGGCGGCCATCATTCCGGCAGTTCTCTACTATTCGGCAGCATATTTCATGATTGATTTTTATGCTGCAGCAGAAAATCTTAAAGGTGTGGATCGCAGCGAACTGCCTGTTTTTTCAAAACTCATGAAGGAACAGGGATATCTCATGGTTCCCATCATTGTTTTGCTGTTCTGCCTGATGGTTCTGATGTATTCACCGTACCGGTCTGCCATGTATGCCATCATTACATTGATTATCGTGAGCTGGGCCAAAAAATCCACCCGGATGGGATTCACCAAAATTGTCAAAACACTGGCTCAGGGCGCTCGGGGATCCATTGAAATTGCGGCAACCTGTGCCGCAGCCGGTATCATTGTCGGTGTGCTGACCCAAACCGGTCTGGGCATGAAGTTTGCCATGATCATCATCAATTATTCCGGGGGTAACCTGTTGATTGCCCTTATTTTCACCATGCTCATTGCCATCATGCTGGGGATGGGTATGCCGACCACAGCCGCATATGCCATTTCGGCGTCGGTTTTGGCGCCGGCGCTCATTCTACTGAAGATTCCGCCCATTGCGGCACATCTGTTCATTTTTTATTTTGCCTGTCTCTCGGCCCTGACGCCGCCGGTGGCCCTGGCATCGTTTGCCGCGGCAGCCATTGCCAATGCCAAGGCCTGGGATGTGGGCTGGCAGGGCATGCGGTTTGCCATCGCCGGTTTTTTGATTCCATATATGTTTGTGTATGGACCGGCCATGGTGCTGATTGGAACCCCGGTGGAAATTGCCATGTCGGTTGTAACCGGAGTCATTGGCTGTATGGCGCTGGCCGGATCCATTCAGAGATATTTCATGTATCATGCGTCCATGATCGAGCGGATCGTTTTATTTATTGCATCCCTGTCGTTGATCAAACCGGGGCTCATGACCGATCTGGTTGGTTTTACGCTGCTTCTGGTTATCGGCGGAATTCAACTCGCCAGAAAGAAAAAAGCCGTATTGGCGTGATGGGAAAGGATGAATCATGAACGTTTACAAGATTGCCGTGATCCCTGGGGATGGCATTGGAAACGAGGTGGTTGCCGAAGGCATCAAATGCCTGAATGCGCTTGCCGATGCTCATGGCGGACTGAATTTTGAGTTCAAATTTTTTCGCTGGGGCAGTGATCGTCATCTGAGCTATGGGGCAATGATGCCAAAGGATGGTCTGAGCATTCTGAAAGATTTTCAGGCCATCTATCTGGGGGCTGTGGGTGATCCCCGGCTTCCGGATGATGTCACCCTGCATGGCCTTCTGTTGCCGATTAAAATGGGGTTTGATTTGTATGTCGGACTGCGGCCCGTTCGTCTTCATGATGGCGTGTCATCGGTTCTGGCTGATATGAATCCGGGAGATATTGATATCGTTGTGGTCCGGGAAAATACCGAAGGGGAGTACTCCAACGTGGGTGGTATTGTCGGATATCAGGATCGTTCCCTGGCGGTTCAGACCAGTATCTTTTCCCGCCACGGTATCGAGCGGATTATCCGGTATGCCTTTGAATATGCCAAAGCTCATGGACGTAAAAAAGTGACATCAATCACCAAGTCAAATGCCCAGCGGTATGGCATGGTGTTGTGGGATAGCATTTTTCGGGAAATCGCCGCAGAATATCCGGATTTGCAAAACGAGTCCAAGCTGATCGATGCAGCCTGCATGGATGCGGTCCGAAATCCCAAAGGATATGATGTCATTGTCGCATCCAACCTGTTTGCCGATATCCTGTCTGACCTGACCGCCGGGATTACCGGGGGAATGGGATTGGCACCGGGTGGCAGCTTCAATCCGACGAATAAATCCGTCCCCGGTCTTTTTGATCCCGTACACGGGTCAGCACCGGATATAGCGGGAAAGGGTTTGGCCAATCCCATTGCCGCCATTCTGACTGCCAAAATGATGCTCGATTTTCTGGGTGAGACAGAAGCCGCTCAGAAAATGACCGGTGCAGTCAGGCGTCATCTGGCCGAGAATCGTATTCGAACCCGTGATCTGGGTGGAAGCGCCAAAACACAGGATGTCGGAGATGATATGGTCAGAATCATTAAAAGCGCTTGACAAGCATACCACGCTTCATTAATGATAATGCCATATCTTTGTTGACGCCTCTTTTTTCCGGCGGATGTGTGGATCGATTCATTGCTGAAAATGGAATCATCGTAACTTTCCAACATAACAGAATTAATTTCTGGGCGCAGCGTCCGATAGATGATGCGCCTTTCAGATCTTTTCTCATCCGGTATGACCTCTGATTTCGGCTGATTTGTTGGTTGTATATCAGAGATGCCCTGTCAACAACGCATCATATAGAAGAAAGGAGGAATTTATGGGAGAAAGTGTGTATAAGGTGATTGAACTGGTAGGGACCAGTGAGATTTCGTGGGAGGATGCGGCAAAAAAAGCCATTGAAACCGCTTCCAAGAGTTTGAGAGAGTTGCGGATTGCCGAGGTAACGCAGCAGGATCTTAAGGTTGAAAGCGGAAAGGTCACGGCGTTCCGCACCCGGGTCAAACTATCGTTCAAGTATGAAGCGTAATTACTATTATCCAAATAAAACAGGGCAGCCGGGTTATTCCGACTGCCCTGTTTTGTATAAAGGAGAAAGAGAAATGGTTTAAAGGGTGCTGATTATCGGTGATGCGTGTAACGTTGCATTCAGCTTTCAGAACCAGACGACATCATTCCCCTGCCGAATCCCCTGCCATGTTTGCCAGCCATCTTGCCGCCTTTTCCCATCATTCCTGTGCCTGCATAGGGATTGATTTTTTTCATTTCAATCATGTGGGCGATCCGCTTCTGGTCAAACTGGGCTTCCAGGGCAGAAACCTCTTTCTGTAACGCGGTTGCTGTGGCTAAATCCGGGGTTTTCTTGGCCATTTCCGCTTTCAGCGCCATTTCTTTTTCTGTCATCTGTTGTCTCAGATCCTGGGTCGCGGTCATGAATGCCTTGCGTTCATCCTTCAATTTCTGAACCTGCTCATCGGTTAAATTACCCATTCCGCCAACCATCGGGCAATCTCCTGACCGCATGCCCATTCCAGTACCTGTGCCTTTACCCATGCCCTGACCAGCAAAGGCCGCACCAGCCGCAATCATCAGTCCAATCAGAGAAAAAACCAGCATTTTTTGTAAAGAAATCATTTTTTTCATGTTAACCTCCATTATGGTGTGAGTGAATTGAAACGGTTATCGTTTGTTTTGAAATAAAGCAACACTCATGCCATATTGTCGACATGAAACCATATTAATTTTATATTATTGATATTTCATGATAAATTATCTTTATGACAGTCGAAACAATGGGGTGTCAGCGCTTTGAATATTTTTAATGGATATATTCGATACAATTGATAGCGGTGTGAAAAGGCCGTGGATAATTTTTATACAGATCAACCGGAATTGTTTCGACCGCTTTGCCTGTTGCGTATCGCATGTCAGGGAGTGAGTGAGACCTGAATCTGAAAAAGATCCATCAGGGCTTCCGGGCCTTGAATCATGGATGTCAGAAACGCGTCTTTCAGAAAAACCGGTTCTGCAGGTTCAGATCGGATCTGAATAAATCCTGGCTGTTCAACAAACTGCTTCAGCGCTGTCAGGGCGTTTTTCATCGATTGAACCTGAGTGTTTTTGATTTTATCATCGATCCATCGAATCAAATCGGTTGTGATTTGAGTTTCCGGGTTTTTTGACAGGCGGGAGTAAGCCCCCAGAGCCCGCTGAATGAACGACTGATCCGAATAGGAGATACTGGCATGACCCATCGCTGTATTCTGTAATTCGGTCAGGGCGGCGAGTGGATTACCGGCGGCTTTTTCCAGTCCGGCCGGGCTGATGCCGTTCATATGGAGACTGATCTGCACATCCCCCGCTTGTGATGCGCCGATGATGGCCTTTTCCAGACTGAAGCGCTTCTGTTCAAGGTCATAGCGATAGTGGCATGTCAGATGTCCGTCTAATGTGTCATACCCCATTTCGGTCAAAAGGGGTTTAATCTGCCGCAAACCCGAATGGGCTACCGGCAGGTGAATGCCCCTAATTTCGATAAACCGGTCTTCCATATCGGGATTTGTTCTGTTATTCCTTACGATTACCCGATCGATTTGAATGGCGTCCTCAGTCACAGGCAGTTTTACCCAAATATCCGAAATCGTTATTTTTCGATCAAACAGCGATACATGTAAGCGCTGATAACCCAGCTCCTGAATCAGGTGGGACTGTTTAACCGTTTTTTCAATTTCTGCAGCAGCATTCTTCTCAAGATACAGCGTGATTCCGGTATGGACGACTGCAGCCATGATCAGCAGCCCGGCAACCACAATCATCAGCCAATTTTTTTTGTTCATACGGGTTCCTTAATTCATTTCATTGGTTTGCTGGCACCGGTTGAAGTTTCATCCGTACTGCTGATTGGGGTCATACAAAACTTGCATCAAAAAAAGCCCGTGAGGTGGAGCGGTTGTTCCGGCCTGCTGACGATTTCTGGACTTCAGGATATGTTCGATCCGGTCTGGCTGAAGTCTTCCGGTTCCTACATCCACCAGCGTCCCCACAATGTTTCTGACCATGCATCGAAGAAATCCGTTTCCGAATATTTCGATAATCATCCGTCTGTCACGTTCAACATGAATCGTTGCATCAAAAATGGTTCGAATCGAATGATCTCTGGTGCTTCCGGTGCTTTCAAATGCTTTAAAATCATGTGTTCCAATCAGCGCTTTGATGCCAAGCGCCATTTGACCCGCATCAAGTGGTCTTTCGATATGCCAGATATATTGTCTGCCGATGGAAATGGGAATGGTGTTGTTCAGAATATGATAGTGATAAATTTTCCCCCTGGCGTCATATCGGGCGTGAAATGAATCCGGTGCGTCGACACATTCCCGGATCACGATATCATCCGGCAGCAGGGAATTGAGCCCGCGATGAAGCTGAGCGGGTGAGAGACGGGTTTGGCAGTGAAAATGAGCCACCTGACCCCTGGCATGGACACCGGCATCTGTTCTGCCGGAGGCGATCAGGGTAACAGGTTGTTGAACCATAATCTGAATCGCGGTCTCCAATTCGGATTGAATGGTGGGTTCATGCGCCTGACGCTGCCATCCATGGTATTTTGATCCATCGTATTCGATGATCAGTTTGAAGTTGGTCATGCCTACAGTCGATCACAGCGGACATTCATCAGAAAGTCTTCCATCTGGTCATCCAGCAGTTCCTGAAAGTCTTTCAGAAAAAATTCTTTGCCGCAGAACCTGCAGCGGAGCACGGTGTGTTGTCAGGTTGTTCGAATATCAAGGCGTCCGCCACAGGACACGCATCGTCCGGAAAAGGTTGGTTTCATTGATCACCACTTTCCGGATGCAGATCATATAGGGTTTCGTCCCGTGTCGGCATGGGCCGGCCACCACCTGTTTTTTTCCCTTTTTTGTCGGGCAGAAGAAAGGGTTCCTCTTCTGACATGATATCTCCCAGCTCGGCCTCGATCTGATCCGGATCTTCCCCGCTTTCCATCCGTCGGAGTGCTTCCTGCATGCCGTTTCCCAATTCAATGCCGGTCATATCCGTCAATTTTTTCATCAACTGGGCTGCCTGACGGGGATCATTCTCATCGATGTGTTCTGCCTCGCTGGCCAGCATGCTCATGGCCTGTTCCATTTTACTTTCATTAAATGGCAGATCGTCCATTCCACCATCCTCTTTGGCCCGGCCGGTCACGGCAAACGGAGACATTTTTCTGGACAGTACTCGGGTTTGACATCTGGGGCAGTTGGGGTGTGTTTCGGTGTCGATGCGTCTGGAGAAAAAATTGAAAATGATGTTGCAGTCCTGACAGAAAAATTCATAAATCGGCATAAGTTATTTCCATTGTGTTCAACGTTAATCAGTTGGAATCAAACAAGTCGGTGGTAACATCTTTTCGAATGCCCATTCGGGTCAGCACAAAATCATATTTGACAGGGTCATCGGGGATCAATTCACGAAAGGCATCCGTAATTTCGAGCGCGGTCCGCTGGTCTGCCTGTTTTCGGGTGGAGAACCCCAGTCGGTTTCCGATTCGGTGCATGTGGGTATCCAGGGGGATAATCAGTTTGGATGATGGAATCTTCGACCATCCACCGGGATCCACGGCATCGGATCGAACCATCCATCTCAGAAAGAGATTCAACCGCTTACACGCACTTCCCCGCTGCGGCAGGGGCAGAAGATGGCCCAGGTCATGTCCCTGTGACAGTGTGTCACAGAATCGAATCTGGGTCGGAATCAGCAAATCGTCGGATTCCTGGTATCCGTTTAAAAAACAGGCATACAGGCTGCCATATTCCCGAAGCACCCATTGGATGGATTCAAGGAGACCAATCAGATCGCTATCACACGCAAATCGGTGGCAAAATCCCTGAAAGCACCGTTCCAATCCGGCTCGGTCAATCGAAAGCAGAAAATGATGGGGCGATTCTCCCATGACATTCAGAACCCCGGCAACGCTTTTTAAAATCTGGGCGACCCGGCCATAGGCCAGACAGGCGGCGATCAATCCGGCGATTTCACGATCTTTCAGTGATTCATAGCGATACAGAAACTCGAGCGGGTCCGGATGAACCATTTTCCGGTGGTTGACGGTCTTATACAGGGCCTCCAACCGGGTCTCAAGAATATTCGATTGTGTAACCGTTGTCATTTGACTGAATGTTGAGACTGACATATCGGATCGGTGATCCGCTCACAGCAGGGGCTAAAATGGAATATCATCGTCAGCAGCGGCAGGAGTCGGAGGTGGTTGATTTTTCATCCCGCCGCCATAGCTTCCTCCGCTGCCTCCGGTGCTTGGGCCGCCGCCATATCGTTGTCCATGATCATAGTCCGGACTGGCGGTTTTTCTGGATTCGCCGCCGGGAGATGATCCATCCCTGGACCCCAAAAACTGAATATCGGATGCAACAATTTCCGTGGTATATCGCTTGATATGCTCTTTGTCTTCCCACTCACGGGTTTGAATCCGGCCTTCAATATAGACCTGTTTCCCTTTGGATAAATATTCTCCACAGATTTCTCCCAGCTTTCGATAGGCGACAATCCGGTGCCATTCCGTTTTTTCTTTTTTTTCTCCTGTATTTTTATCTTTCCACTCTTCCGATGTGGCCACCGAAAAATTGGCGATAGCGGTTCCGTCAGGCGTATATCTCAGTTCCGGATCCCGACCCAACCGCCCGATGATGATTGCTTTATTGACACCGCTCATGGCATCCCCTTTCTAAAGATGTTTTTACAGATGATAGACCATTTCAATTAATGTCCCGAATATGAAGCGAGGATACCCTATCAGGATATCGTGAAAATATCAACATAACCGGTATTGAACGTATTCCGGTTAACGCTGGCGTCATTTGAATATAATTTATAATTTTCATTGAATATTCATGTTATTGGATGTATAGAAATACCCCTTTTAAGACAATGATATTTGGAAGGCGGCAGGGAGGGGATAGACCTTTTGCGGCTGACGCCTTGAAAAACCGTCGGACATCCCCGACCGATAACGCGCTCAAAATCTTGATCTTGAAAGCGATAGTTCGGTATGCTGAAATTCGGCTTTAAACAGCCGATACCCTTGAACAACTGATGAATGGAAATGTGATATCGATATGCCGATACTTCTTCAAACCACCCTGTTACTGGTTGCATCCAATTTGTTCATGACGTTTGCCTGGTATGCCCATCTGAAAAATCTCAGTGGGAATCAATGGTATATCGCAGCCCTGATCAGTTGGGGAATCGCTTTGTTTGAATATCTGATTCAGGTGCCTGCCAACCGGATTGGCTACACCCAACTGTCTTTGCCACAGCTCAAGATTCTTCAGGAGGTGATCACGCTTTCCATTTTTGTACCGTTTGCGATTTTTTACATGAATCAACCGCTCAAACTGGATTATCTGTGGGCCGGATTTTGTCTGATGGGTGCGGTTTACTTCATTTTTCGTTCCTGACTATACCCTGACTATGATCAGAAACAATGCGGCCATCATGAAGGCAAATAAAAATTACACGAAGAGCCCAACCGTCTGGCCGTTTTTCAGATTAACGAGCCCTTCCTCGCAGATCCGCAGATAAGGAATCGCAGCACTGGTCAGGGTGACCAAAGTGAGAATGGGATCACGGAATAAAACACCCATGCCGGTCAGTATCCTCCGGATATGTTCCTGACTATCAGCCATGTCTCTTGCGGTTGACAGGGACATGATCCCCATTACCGGCAGCGGCACCTCTGCCATAATTTTCTGCTGGTTGCAGACGACAGCCCCTCCCTGAATGTGTTGAATGTGGTTGACCGCAGCGGCCATATCGGCATCGGTAACACCCACAACAATAATATCGGATGTATCCCATGCGGCGCTGCATGCAAATGCCCCGGTTTTCAGACCAAATCCCCGGATGAATCCGACATATGTTTTGCCACCCATATGGGTCCGGTCAATGGCTGCAACCTTGATGATATCCTGATGCACATCCGGAATCAGTTGGCCGTCTGTGACCGGCATGGATATATGCAGTTCCTGTGTCACCAGATCCGTAATCTGATCGATTACACGAATTTTAACCGCGTTGACCGCCGTTTTGATATGTACAATAAAATCGTCAGACTTGATCTGTTCCGTCAGATGGATACTGTTTCTGCTGGCATATGACCATTTATACGAGCTGGGTTGAATCTTCAATTGCTGATTCTCGACAATCACCTGTCCCCTGCTGATAACCGTCTCCGGTTCAATGACATCGGGCTCAGGAATCAGGACCATATCGGCCTGTCTGCCCGGTGCAATACCGCCAATGAGATGATCCAGGCCAAAATGCTCCGCGACATTCAGCGTCGCCATCTGAATCGCGGTAACCGGTTCAAATCCACATGCAATTGCTTTCTGAACGATGAACTCAAGATACCCTTTCTCGATTAAATCAGAAGGCGAGACACCGTCAGATGTCAGGATCAACCGGCGAAGCGAAACACCCATATGTCGGATTCTGGAGATATCCTGAAGATCCCGCCTGATGCTTCCCTCCCGAATCATGACATAAAGCCCCTGACGAAGCCTGGCCGCCACCTCTTCCGCGGTAGTGGGCTCGTGGCAGGAAGATATGCCTGCGGCCGCATATGCCGCCAATTTTTTGTCGTTAACACCTGCAGAGTGGCCTTCCAGCCGTTTCCCGGCCAAAAGTGTATCCTGAAATAGGGGTAAAAACTGTTCCGGTTCCTGAATCACGGCCTGCCAATAAGATTCCCCAAGTCCGATCACGCGATCCTGACCAAGAAGTCTTTTCAGATCGGTCCTGGATAAGCCTCTGGTCTTTTTACTGATGGAGGCCATAGCCGGCGCGGTGAACCACACCTTGATTGGCTGATTCGAAAGCGAGTCCATAAAATCCATCACGCCATCATATCCTGCAACTGCATATGTTTCCATGGTTTCGGTGATGATGGTTGTTGTGCCGCTTTTCATGGCAAACGGCAAAAACGCTGCCGGACTCAACATCCAGGCCAGATGGGTATGTCCCTCTATAAATCCGGGAATCAGGGTTTTTCCGTCCGCATCCATGACAATGGTCTGCTCCCCGATCATGTCCTGGACGAATTCTCCGACACCTGCAATCCATTCTCCTTTGATTCCAATAGCCGTATTGTTCTGGATTTCACCCGTATAGACGTTCACCAATCGCGCATTAATGATCACCCTGTCAGCTTTTTCAGCACCCAGGGCTGTTTGAATCAGTTCCATTGAATTCCGGTTGGCCAGTAAGGCTGATGAAGCAACGGTCTGCATAATGGACAACGCCTCCAGATATATAGAGTTTCAGAAAAATAATTATGCTGTGTTATCGGTCCAACGTTTCACTTTCTGATCTGCCTGATTTTTATTTCGGCCTCTTTGGCCAGGTCTGTTGAAGGCGCCAGACGAATGACTTTTTCAAATGTCTCCAGAGCCTTGTTGGTTTCACGGTTTTCCAGATAAGCGGATGCCAGATCAAAAAGCATATCGGCAGAGGATGGCGCCTTTTTGACGCCATCTTCTAATATAGATATGGCAGAAACCGTTTTTCCCTGGGCTAGTTGGGTTTTGGCCAGTCCCTTTAAGGCGATTGTAAAACCAGGCGAAATTTTCAGGGCTTTCTGGAAATAGATTTCAGACCGGTCATATGCCTTTTTATGGTAATAGGCAATGCCCAGATTGGTCATCGGATAATGGGGGGTGGCATAAAGAAGATCGTTGGTGATGGCTTCAAAACAGCTAATCGCACGATCATAATTTTTCATGGCCATGTATGCCGTTCCCAGATTGTTCATGGCTGGTGCATAATCCGGTTTCAGGCGGGTCGCTTTTGTAAAATGATCAATGGCAATCTCGGGTCTGTTTTTGGCCAGATAGACCAGTCCCAGATCGTTTTGAAGAAACGGATCGTCGGCATAAATTTTCTCTGCGTTCAAAAGCTCTTTTAATGCGGCTGTGGTGTTGCCCTGGGCCAGATATGCCTCGCCGAGATTACGATAGGATTCGCTCTGTTTTTGTGTCTCCATGAGATTGGCACCGCAGGAGAGCAGAAATGTCGGCATCAATAGAAAAAATATCAGGATTTGTTTGTTGCGCATAATGACCCTTTTCTGGCATGAGGGGGGACGATCAGATTAAAACCGTCCTGGATCAGGGCGTTCGCCTGATTCAGGTCAAGTGGTTCCATCAGAACCAGTATATCCGGAGCATTGGGCCTGATAATGTGATACCCTGTGACACCGGGTGGGTTTGGCAGATATGGACGGATGGTTATGGCCGGGCTGTTGGATTTGTTGATGGTGGTGAAAATCTTTTCCAGAACCATTGGGCCGGAATCAGTGCCCTGAATGGCGGCTACGTTAAAACCGTTTGATTGAAGAGCGGCTTCAGCATCACCGGAAAACTGCCCGAAGTCAACCAGAACCGGCATTCCATCCGGTACATCAATCAGGTTGGACAAGGCACGAATCTGAACGCCGGCATAGGGAAAGCTGAGTTCCGCCTGGCGGTGCCAAATCAAACCCAGGCAGGAGATGATCTGTTCCACAAGGGCGAACTGTGTTTCGGCATGGATACAGATGATGCGTCCGCTTGAACTCTCCGCCTTCATAGTCGATGCAGAAACGGGTGTACGTTCACGATACACCTCGGCTGCTGTCGTCCGCGTTCCGGCTTGAACCGCTTCCAATATTCGATGTTTATGCGTCGGTAATGACAGAACAATTGGGTGGAGATTCGTCCAGTATCGCTTGATTGTCAACAATTCGGATGGTTGAAGACAACTATCCAGATTGAATAGAATCCGATGGCCATCCTGCAGATCCATGATTGGAAACCGCCTCAGGTCCAATTGAAAATCGGACGCACCTTCCCGAGGGAAAAAAAAGTCGCCATTCTGAATTAACCTGGCGTGAAGGATTTTTGCCGCTTGTTGAAACGGAGTTTCGGTTTCAGCCAGCAGGTTGGGCGGCGACTCCGGTTGATCGTTGAACATCTGGAGCCGCTGGCCGGGATAAATTCGATTGATATCAGATATAAGGGGGTTTAGGATTCGAAACTGGCGTATTGCTTCCTGAAGCCTGTTTTTACCATAAGCCTGCATCAGAATCCTGGACAGAGAGTCTCCGGGCTGAACAACATATTCATTTTTTTTTTCAGTAGAAAGAACAGGAGCGGAAGAATCAGGATCGGGACCGGAAATCGTGACCAGCGGAAGTGTCACAATGCCGTCAGTCTGATTCGGATAGGCATCAGATGGGACAAACCGGAGCGGAATGAGAATTTCCTGGCCTGGACGAATGGTTCCGATGTTCTGAATTTCGGGATTGATTCGTCTGAATATCTTCATAAATTCATAATAATCCTGAATTGCCAGTTCACCTTTCTGACGAAACAGAGAGGGAAGCGCAATCGGATCTTCCACGAGATGAATTTCACAAAACACATTTAGGCCGTTATCCCGTACGATACGATACGATTTGGACAGCAGCATGGACTCCGCATTTATGGCAAACCATACGAAAACCGTCAACCAGAGGCCAATCAGTCCTTTTCGGTAATGGGTGGAAATGGATATGGAAGATGCCCATTCCATCAAGTTGCGGGCTCAATCTGAAGCTGTTTGGCAATTTCTCTGGAGACACCGCTGACAAATTGAACAAAATCAGCGGCATCAAGCGGCTTTCCCGGAGCCGGATATCTGTGAACGGATTCCGGTTGCACCAGGACTGGATGATTGATTAAATCCGGATTGGGCACAATTTCAAACTCGGCTGGAAATCCCTGGTTGAAATACATGTCCTGAAATCCCGAAAATTTCAATGCATGAGCGGTTGAATCCAGAACGGCGATATCTTCGGATGTTACGTATCCCTTTTCCCGGGCTACGATGAGACCTGCCAGGCATTCGCCGCCATGGGTGCAGGCGATATGGCCATTCCGGTTGGCCTTGATCTGCCAGTCCATGATCGACTGCTCAGTCACCTGAACAAAAAACACATTCTGTTTTCCGGCAACCTGATTATACCGGTTCACCAAATGAATGACCCGTGGCATGGATACGGGATTGCCAATCATGGCTGCCTGAGCCACACTGGATTGGACCGTCACCGGAACAAATTTTCGAAGGGATGGATTTTGTTCTGAATAATAGCGGTAGACCGGGTCGGCGTGTTCTGACTGAACGCCAATGATTCGGGGAAGGGATGTAATGACACCGGTTTCATAAAATTTTAAAAATCCGTTCATGACTGCTGTGATGTTCCCGGCATTCCCAATGGGAACCACAATGACTTTTCCATCCAGCTCGTATTCGAAATCCTGAGCAATTTCATATGAATAGGATTCCTGGCCCAGAATTCGCCAGGCGTTTTTTGAGTTCAGCAGCGCCACATTGTAGGACTCGGACAGGGCTTCGACCACTTTCATACAGTCATCAAACACACCGGGAATTTCAAACACCCGTGCACCGCTGCCCAAAGGCTGGGACAGTTGTTGCGGCGTCACCTTTTTATGTGGCAGCAGGACCGCTGATTTGACATGAGGCTGAAGATAGGCGGCATACAAAGCTGCCGAAGCAGATGTGTCTCCTGTGGATGCGCATACGGCCAGCACATTCGACAAATGTCCCTGACCCAACAGAAATTTGATGTAGGAAAGCGCGCTGGCCATTCCCCGATCCTTGAACGACGCACTCGGGTTCTGGCCGTCATTTTTAAAATAAAACCGCATGCCGGCCTGATTCTGCATCCAGGAATTGGCTTCGATCATGGGGGTATGGCCTTCACCCAGATAGACAATGGAATCAAGCGGCATGACCGGACCGATAAACTCATGGTATCGATAGATGCCTTTTAAACAGGGCAGCGTCAGCAGTTTCCGGTAGTCAAAAATATCACGCCACACAGCGCCGGGAATTTTTTTCAGATTTTCAAAATGTGCATCCTGAAGCAACAGTACCTGGCCGCAGTCCGGACAGGTATAAAGCAGTTTGACGATGCCAAATTCATGGCCGCATCCCAGACATCGATACAACATGCCATCGCGGGGTTTCGGCATGATTACATCCCGGATGAATTGGGGGATCGATTCGATTTTCATGGCGTGATTGCCTCCATTCCACCCATGTAGGGCCCGAGTGCCTTGGGAATGATGACTGAACCATCCTTTTGCTGATAATTTTCCAATATGGCCGCCACGGTTCGGCCAACAGCCAGACCGGAGCCGTTTAAGGTATGGACCAGCTCCGTACCCTTTTTGTCTTTTCGTTTGAAACGGATGTTGGCCCGTCTGGCCTGAAAATCCTCAAAATTGCTGCACGATGAGATTTCCCGATATACGCCCTGAGCCGGCATCCAGACTTCGATATCATAGGTCTTGGCAGAAGAAAATCCCATATCGCCGGTACAGAGCGTGACGACCTGGTAGGGAAGATTCAAGCGTTTCAATATCTCTTCCGCGTTTTCCCGCAGGGATTCCAGCTCATCATAGGATGTTTCGGGTCTGGAAAACTTGACCAGTTCCACTTTGTTGAACTGATGCTGGCGTATCAGACCCCGGGTGTCCTTTCCATATGACCCGGCTTCGGAACGAAAACAGGGTGTATAGGCTGCATAAAGAATGGGCAACCGATCCGCTTCGATGACTTCTCCCTGATGGATGTTGGTGACCGGAACTTCTGCTGTGGGAATCAGATAATACTCCCATCCTTCAAGTTTGAAAAGATCCTCTGCAAACTTGGGAAGCTGGCCGGTATGGGTCATGCTGCTTCGGTTTACGATAAAGGGCGGCAGCACCTCGGTATAGCCATGGCAGGTGGTATGTGTATCCAGCATCAAGCTGATCAGGGCTCTTTCCAGCCGGGCACCGGCGCCAAAATACAATGGAAAGCGCGCCCCTGTTATTCGGGATGCCCGTTCAAAATCAAATATTCCCAAGTGTTCGCCGATGGTCCAGTGGGGCAGGGGGGTGAAATCAAATTCCGGTGGTGTACCAACAGTTTTAAAAACCGGATTATCCGTGCTGTCTTTGCCAATTGGAACCGATGCGTGGGGAATATTGGGTATTTCCATCAGAATACTGATCACAGCCTGTTCATTCAGGTCCAGATCTTTCTCCAGATTCTTGATTTTGGAACCCACGTCCCGCATGCTCTGCATCAGATTTTCTGGTTCATCTCCGGCTTTTTTCATTTGGGCAATCTGATCAGATACCGTGTTGCGCTGCCTTCGGAGTTCTTCAATTTCCAGAAGAACCGTTTTACGTCGGACATCACAGGCTTTCAGTGTTTCCAGATCAACCGATTTTCCCCGATTTGACAAAGATTTTTCAACAATGGATAAATTTTGTCTAACAAACTTGATTTCCAGCATGTTTATACCTATATTGTCAAGTTAATGTACGATTTACCTTTTGGTTTAAAATTCTCAAGGGCAGATTTCCTTTTTTATCGGCCCAGAACTGTTTTGACAGGGCATTTTATCAAATACTATTACAGGTTACACCTTCCCCTGATCTGTGTAACAGGGAGATTTGGTTTAGTCAACGACAAATATAGGTAGAATCCGTGGTGAAATCTGTCCCATCATTTTCCTCAGGAGTGTAGGGTATGGACGACATGAAACAGGCCAAGACCAGAATCCGAAATGAAATCATAGAAGCTTTGGAATCTCTGCCGGAAAGTGAAATTGAAACAAAAACCCAGATAATGGAAGCCAGACTGTTTGATTTCGCCAATTTTTATGAAGCTAAAATCTTGCTGATGTTCATCGACCGGCCGTATGATATCAAAACCCAGGCAATCATTCGCCAATGCCGATCGTTTCACAAAATTATCGTATTGCCGGCTTTTGAACCTCAGAAATTTAAAACCAGGCTGTACAAGGTGGATAATATCGACCGGGATCTGCAAATCGGCCCACGGGGATGTCTGGAGCCCAATCCGTCCCGGTGCAAGGAAGTACCTTTGGAATGCCTGGATATCGCCATCATACCCGGGCTTGCCTTTGATGAAAAAGGCGCGAGGCTGGGTTACGGAGAGGGGTATTATGACAGGCTTCTGCCCAGGCTGCCGTCAACCACTCGAAAAGTGGCTGTTGCGTTTGAAAACAAAATTTTGCAGCATGTGCCAATGGAATCCCATGACAGGCATGTGGATATTGTGTTGACTGAAGAAAGAACCATTTTCAAGATCTGATACGGTCAAAACAGGGGAATAAAATCTCGCCCTCCCGGATTTTTCATTTTCATCCATGAGGGTGGCATTGCACCAATGGGATGAGCGGTTATTTTAAAAATTCTGCTGATGTACAGAACTGCATTCCTACCACTTTCATGTCAGCAAGAAAATTTTCTGCAAGATGTGTGAAGCCGGAAACACTGGAAGAGCAGTCTGTTATCAGATGAATTTTTCGGATGGTTGCGGCGGCGAAGTTGGCGACCATGTCACGCCCTGTATTCGCGACACAATGACTGAGTGCTTCGCCGGTAAGCCCAATGACATCATATGATTGAAGATCATTCAAGAGAACGGTATTCAACTGCGTCAAGGGATCAGATGAATCCGGTACATCCGCCTGCAGTGCAGAGTAATGTTCGGTGTATATATTGCTTCCTTTTGTCAACCAGTTGACAACTGCCTTCCGACCTTCCCACCTGAGAAGCGCCTGGCACACCGGGTCTGCCACAGTATGCCCCCATGTTCCAATCAGGCAATGTTCCGGCCAGATACATAACTGATACCTGCCATTATGCTCAAGCTGCTCGACATAATCCAGGGCATGCGCATTCAAGGAAGCGTCAAATGGCATCCAGACCCCATCGCGCAAATCCTTTTTTGTGATAATGGTGAAAGGCGATGGGGTGCGACCTGCCGCGTTTTGCCAGAAAATGGGATTGGCGATATGAAGCCGGTGATGACTGTCAAGCGTGACGAGGATACGGTCAAGTTTTGACCGTACCCGATCGATCATGGCTCCCATCCGTAAGGCATCCTGATCCGCACCTGTCACAAAAAGCGAACCGGTCGGGTGACAGAAATCCTTTTGCGGGTCAACAATCACCAGACATGTTTTCATAATTTTCCTTCCTATTCTGCAATTCCCGGTATAACGCTTTTAGGATGGATTCAGCTCTTTTTCCAGTCTGAGCAGGTTTTCTGTCTGACCCACCGCGATGACGGTTGAACCGGCCTCGATTTGTGTTTCAAACGAGGGATTGAAATTCATATCCCCATCTTCCTTTTTGATGGCAATGATGATCAGATTGAAATCCTGCCGGATTCTTGAATCCTTGAGCGTCATGTTGACCATTCGGGATTTTTCGCTGACCGGTATTTCTTCCATCTGAATATCTTTCCGCTGATAGGTGAGCGCAAAATCCAGAAAGTTGGTGACGGTGGGTCGGATGATTCGCTGTGCCATGCTGGTGGCGCCGATTTCATAAGGAGATACGACGGTCGTTGCACCGGCAGCCATCAGTTTCCCCTGGCTTTCTTTTTGTGTGGCCCGGGCCATGATAAACAGATCGGGTTTGAGCTGCCTGGCGGTCAATACCAGAAACACATTGTCAATATCGGTTCCCAGAGCGGCCACCAGTCCTCGGGCGCGCTGAATCATGGCTTTTGTCAATATGGTTTCATCCGCCGAGTCTCCCCAGATATAGGGGATGCCATCTTCCTCCATGATCTGAACCAGTTTTTCATCTTTTTCAATCACCACCAGATCCAGTGGTTTATGCCGGATGTGCGCACAGAGAACCCGCCCGATCCGACCATAGCCGCAGACAATGTAATGATTTTTCATTTTTTCAATTTTTCGATCCAACCGTTTTCTCCCCAGAATGGTTCGAATGCGACCCTCAACCATAAACTGAATCACTGCCGCGCCGACATATCCCAGAAATCCGACGCCGATGGGTATCAGGAACATGGTGTATATGCGACCGGCCCGGCTGAGCGAGTGCACCTCGCCATATCCAATGGTTGCCAGCGTGATGATGGTCATGTAAAGGGCATCAAGCAGATCCCAGTCCTCGATCAGCACATAGCCCATTGCACCGCCCAGAACGAGCACAATCAATACGATTACATATTTGATAAACACCCGTCCGCTGTTCATGGATTTTGTATCATTCGATCACTGTTTTTTGTTATATCGCCAGATCCAAAGGTAAATCACTGATATCACGCAATCTGTTTCCATTGATCATGTTATTCTTTCTTGCGTGCCAGTGTAACACAATGAATGCCGCTTCCTTCACGTCCGGGATCAAAACACAGATTGTCTGACAGACAGGATGCCCGGCTTCGGTCACCGTCCTTCCAGCGGTTGACAAGAAACGGTTCCCGGATGAATGGCCGACTCATGGAAATATAATCGGCAAGTCCATCATGGATCAGTTTTTCGGCAACGTCAAACGATCGAATGCCGCCAACCAGGATCAACGGAATTTTGATGCACTGCTTGAAGGCCCGTGCGTCCTCCCTGAAATAGGCTTCTTTTTCCGGTGAGTTGATGCCTGGCCGACTGGGTGACAATTTGCCGCCGGTCATCAGTCCGCCGCTCAACTCTATCGCATCGACACCTGCTTTTTCCAGCAGAACCGCTGCTTGTGAAGCATCTTCCAACGTCAGCCCGTCCGGCGCGTAATCCTGGCCGTTCATCTTGATCAGTATGGGGTATTTGGGGCCAACAATCTGGCGAATGGCCTGAATGATTTCAAGGTGAATGCGGACCCGGTTTTCAATGCTGCCACCATATTTGTCCTTGCGCCGGTTGAAAATGGGAGACAGGAACTGGCTGAGCAGGTAGCCGTGAGCCGAATGAATTTGCACACCGTCAAACCCGGCCGATTTTGCCCGCCCGGCCGCCCGCACATATGCGTCAACAAGCTCCGGAATATCTTTTGATGCAATTTCCTTTCGGGGTGTTTTGCCAAGCCCTTCATAGGCCGATGCAACAACAGGCGGTTGCCCTGTCAGATTCTCAGCGGAAAAATTGCCGGCATGTGCCAGTTGGATGACCATTTTCCCACCGGATTCATGAACCGCCGAAGCAAGACAACACAGTCCATCCATATGTGTGTCCGAATAAATTCCCAGTTGCCACGGAGATGCCTGACCATCCTTTCGAACATAGGCATGGCCGCTGATGATCAGTCCCACACCGCCTTTGGCGAGCATGATCATGGTATCTGTCAGTTTGGGTGTCACATCCCCTTCCAGAGTCGCCATTCCTTCCCATGTGGCAGACCGGACAAACCGGTTTCCCAGCGTCAATCCATTGATGGTGGTTGCTTCAAATAAACGGCTCATATTGATATCTCCATGTCATGATGAATGATAAGGTTCATTTCAGGTTGCTGTTATATTCTGATAATTTAGCCTGTCGATGGGACAAACACAATCAAAAATACAGCAGCGGAATGAAATCGGTACCCATCTGAAACAGCCTCTCTGCGCGAAAACTCAAATGGCGGGACCGGTTCATATTTACGAGAAAGTCTATGATATGCTAAAAGAAGAGAAAATCGGAAATCGGTAACACCATTTTTTGGAATCAGGAGGAAAAATGAAAAACATGATCATGGCATGTGGCGTGATGGCCGTTGTTTTGATGGGATGCACCCAGGAGACACAGAATCAGTTCACGCGCAATATCCAGAACTGGACAGGTACAAACGGTGTACTGGATATTTATGCCGGTGATAAGCTGGTCAAGCGCTTCATCAAGGTTGACAAGCTTTCAACCGCCTATGGAACCCAGGATAAAACGCCCCGATCCTACCGGTTTGGGTATGGATATCTGGATGATAATCAGAATCTGAAGGTGGATGCCGGAGAGAAAAAAGTATATTTTGAATTCAGCGATTTTTCTACAAACTATATTTTCTATGACAATCCGGATAACGGGTGATTGATGGTGATCTGGAATTCCCCATCAGATAGTCATCAGCTCCTCGATTTCTTCCGGTTCAACAGGAATGTCTGCTGTCAGATTCACAGGGCCGTCTGCCGTGATCAGTATGTCATTTTCCAGCCGGATACCAAAACCTTCTTCCCGGATATAGATACCCGGTTCACAGGTGAAGACCATTCCGGCTTCAAACGGTCGATACCGGTTCCCGACGTCATGGACATCGATACCCAACAGGTGGGAAATGCCATGCATGAAGTATCGTTTATAGAGCGGTGCGTTTTCCGGCTGATTTTTGACGGCGTCGGATTCAAGAAGACCCAGATTAATGAGTTCGGCTTCCATGATGTGACCCACGTTTTTCAGATATTCCGTCATGGTGACGCCGGGGATTAACAGGCGGGTGGCTGCGCGCTGAACCTGCAGGACCGCATTGTAAACCGCTTTCTGACGGGGGGAAAACCGGCCGCTGACCGGAACAGTACGGGTCACATCCGAGGCATAGTTGGCATATTCGGCGCCAAAGTCCATCAATATGAGCTCGCCTGCCTGACATTGCCGGTTGTTTTTTTCATAATGCAGCACACAGGAATGGGGGCCGGAGGCCATGATGGGCAGAAATGCGGATCGATTGGACCGGTTTTTCAGAAATTCATGGGTAATTTCGGCTTCGATTTCAAATTCCCAAATGCCGGGCTTGATGAATTTCAGGACCCTTCGAAAAGCGCTTTCCGTTATGTGAATGGCCCGTCTGATCAGATCGATTTCGATGGGTGATTTAACGGCCCGAAGATGATGCATGAGGGGAGCCAGTCGTTCATAGCGATGCAGGGGAAAGGCGTTTTTGCACCATGCGACAAACCGCATGTCCCGGCTTTCCACCACAACCTCCGCCCGCAGATGCTCATTTGAATTCAGCCAGATGGACCGGGCGTCAAACGCCAGCCCTTTGAATACCCGGGTAAACTCGTGCACCCAGTGAACGGTCTGAATGCCGGATATCAAAGACGCCTGCTCTTGGGTGTATTTGTCACCTTGCCAGGTGGCGATGGCGTCACTGGTTTCCTGGATAAAGAGAATTTCCCGCTGGGCCGGATCCGGTGAATCGGGGAACAGCACCAGAATGCTTTCCTCCTGGTCGATGCCACTCAGATAAAACAGATCGCTGTTCTGAATGAAACGTCTCAGACCATCCGCATTGGTCGGCAGAATATCATTGGAGTTGAAAACCGCGAGTGCACCTGGTTCCAGAAGGGCTTTCAGGCGGTTTCGATTCTCGATGAACAGATGTGGATCGATTGGTTCATATTTCATTGCAGATGCTCACGATCCGGGTGATCGCCCCCAAAAATGAAAATGATATGTACCGCTTTTCTACTGAATTCTGAATCCTGACTTCTGAATTCTGTTTTTTTCACACAAACGGCGCCGGGCAGGAGTCAGCCGGAGTCGCTTTTTTGTTTTCCACGTAATGGGCTGCGACCAGGGCCGCGGTACAGCCGTCGCCTGCTGCAATCACAATCTGGCGGGCATATTTCTGCCGCAGATCCCCGATGACAAATATGCCAGGAATTTGGGTTTCACACCGGTCATTGGTCAAGACATATCCATTGTTATCCATTTGAATGCCGGCCGGCACCAGAGACCGGTTAGGATTGAATCCGATGAAGATAAAAATGCCATCTATCGCAAGATCCCTTTCATTCCGGGTCGTTACATCCTGAATCCGTACGGCGGACACGCCTTGTTCATTGGCATGGATCTCGGTTGGAATCGAATTCCAGATCATCTCGATTTTGCATTCACCCTTAATCCGCTCCTGAAGAATCCGGCTGGCTCGAAGTTCATCCCGGCGGTGAATAATATAGACCTGTTTGGCCAGTTTGGCCAGATACAGGGATTCCTCACAGGCGCTGTCGCCGCCGCCGATAACAGCAACGGTCTTGTTACGGAAAAAAAAGCCGTCGCAGACTGCACAGTAGGAAACACCTCTGCCGTAATATTCGGTTTCTCCCGGGATATTCAATTTTTTTGGGCTGCCGCCTACTGCCAGGATGATTGCATGGGTTTTTAAAGTCGTTCCGTTATCCAGTTTAACGGCATGAAAATCCAGACCCGGCTCGATTCCGGTCACCTCGCTGGAAATCATTTCCAGACCATAAGATGCCGCATGCTGTTGAAATTTGGCGGAAAGATCAAATCCGCTGATTTTCTCAAATGCAGGGTAATTTTCCACCTCACCGGACAGGGTCATCTGACCGCCATAGGCGCTTTTTTCAATCAGGGCGGTTTTCATGGCCGCTCGCATCGCATAAATGCCGGCAGTCAATCCGCCTGGTCCGCCGCCGACGATAATCATGTCATACAGTTCATCTGTTCCCATTCATTCCTCCAGAATCGAATTGTTCATATACACCACTTTGCGGCCATTGGTATTTGTGATTCATGGTTTTGATATGTCAAAGTCCGTGGTCATCATACCGGCCTGGCCCTGCCGTACGGTAATGGATCACCGGAGTCTCAATATATAGAAACGGTCTGTCTCAATTTTTATCCTGAACAATTTAAGCATAATGCTACATATCACAATGTTCTTTCCGTGGAAAGCCGCAATTCACCCAGCCCAAAGATGACCAGCGGATGATGAACACCAACCCGGAACTGTGATCCGGCACATCAACAGGGGGTTGCGTGCACGGGTTGCCGCCACATACATCTCGAATTCGGAAGTAACACACCAAAAGGAAATATGTTGGTCAGGTATCGCCGGACTTCGCCTTCTGCAGCCGGATAGAGTTCCGGGTTGAGTGTAATCCGGTGTATTGTGTCATGTCCGGTTTTTAGAATCCGTTTTCCCAGTTTTGCCAGTCGCCTTTCATACCAGGGGATGGCCGATGGGATATCACTGACATGTGGAAGCCTTTGTCAGGCTGGCAAAAGTGCCAGCCTGACTTACAACCAATCATTGGGGTTTTTCAAAAAAAGGTTCAATTTGGACTGTTGATATAGGACTTCATTATCGCGCCATAGCCTTTCGTGAGCAAGACACGCTGGTGTGGTTTTGGATCGGATCTCATGAAGATTACAACCATATGATGAATCGTTACCAGTAGGACAGGTCGCAGGAGACAGGTGAATAGACCCATTACAAATAGGTGGCCATTGGTTTACAACCGCTTTGAGCGGTCAATTTTATCAAGCATCCGGCTTTGCCGGAGGTATCTGACAATTGAACGGGTTGTGGTTGCCGGGAATCCGGGCGTGAACCTGATGGATGCCTGTGGAATCGAGCCTTACCCGGGGGATGGAGAATCGTGCCCACAGTTCTTTCTGAAACTGGGTCATCATGGATTTGATGGTCAATACCAGTAGCTTTACAAGGCGACAGCCGCAATCCAGCGGACTTTGCAGCGATGGATCAGCTCAGTCAGAAGAATCCCGCATATAATGGTTTTGGCAAGACCCACCGCATCCGCGATCAGAATGCGCTGGCGGGGCTGTTGAAGGGCCAGCCGGGCCGGATCGAGCTGAAAGAGCATAACATCCAGATGGCCAATTGTCAGCCAGGTGTCAGGCGGTCCGGTCTGACGCAGCAGGGTATCTCGTTTTCTCATGTAATCACATTTCAATTTCTGAATTTGAACGCCACTTTCAACTGTTCGTAAACATTGAAAACGATCGGACAAATGGAATAATTGGCAATGACATCCATCGTGCGGGATCGGAATTCTTTTTTCCATAAATGCGGATACGAACGGCAATTCTCCGGCCGCAACTCATAAATGCGGCACAGATTGTTTTCCAGGAACGGGCATGGTCTTTGGGCAAAAGCATGATCCGATGAAAAGGGAGCGAATTTCAGATATCGGGAAATGAATTCGGTCTCGGGAATATTGAAATGCCGGGATATGGTATCAATTTCATTCCGGGTGACAACGGGCTGCAGGGTTTTGCAGCAATTGGCACACCGGGTACAGTCAATCTGTTTCACGACATCCACATAAATCCGATGAACAACTGGATCGATCCTGATCGACGGTTTGTCAATAAATTTCAGAAAGGTTCTGAACTTCCAGTTTTTTTTCTCATTTTTGAGAGCATAGCGCCTGATTTCTTCCAAATCTGTTATCAGCATGTCGCCTATTCCATTCATCTGGAAAATTATTGAGCAGTTACAAAAAAATTTCAATAAAAAAATTTTCTCATGCACAAAAGGTTTGACCTGGTTTGTTATTGAGTCATATAATACCCACTATGCTTCTAAAGGAGATTTATATGACCAAAAATTCGCGTGCGACCAAGAGTCTCCCCACTGAAGTGGCCGATGCGGTTAACCGGCTGGGAGAACATATTCGAACCGCCAGAAAACGCCGGGGATTAACTCTGGAGGAACTGGCATCCAGAATGTTTGTGGCCCGTAAGACGGTATCGCGACTTGAAAACGGTGATCCGGGTGTTTCCCTGGCGGTACTGTCATCCGCCTTGTGGGTATTGGGGTTTGAAAAAGACCTGCTGGAGATCGCTGATCCGGGAAAAGACAAGGTGGGGATATTCCGGGATCAGCAACGACTGCCAAAACGGGTCCGGCCCGTTGAAGCCGGAGACGATCTGGACTTCTGATCATGGCGGAAAGAAAAATAACGGTTTTCATTTATTTGCCTGGAGAGACCGTAGCAGTTCCTGCGGGGATATTCACCCATGAAAGTCATCTGGGAGTCGGAAGCTTTGCACATGGACGGAAATATCTGAACCGGAAAAACGCTCTGCCCGTGGACCCGGTTTTTCTGCCTTTGGGGCTATCTCCACGGGAAGTGACAACCAATAATGGTTTTTATGGCGCGTTTCGGGATGCGTCCCCGGATTATTGGGGGCGAATGGTCATTGCCGCAGAACGAAAAATTCCTCCGGAAGCGCTTTCTGAAACGGATTTTTTGCTGGAAACCAACGCCACCCGTGTGGGCAATCTGGATTTCCGAAAAACTCCGGATGATCCGGAGCCAAATCTGGAGCCCCCCCATTTCAACCGGATGGAAGACATTCTGTGCGCTGCGTCCGGCATCGAGACGGGTGATGTGGTGCCCCCTCATCTGCTGCGGCTTTTGCGCCAGGGAACCAGCGTGGGGGGCGCGCGTCCCAAATCCACCATCCAGTTTCAGGATGCGTTATGGATCGCCAAGTTCCCGGCCAGGGAAGATACGCTGAACATTCCCCGCATCGAATACGCCACCCTGTCACTTGCCAAAAAATGCGGAATACGGATTCCGGAGATACGGCTGGAATCTGTGGGAAACAGAAATGTTCTGCTGGTCCGGCGGTTTGATCGGGAGAAATGCGGGGATGGCTGGATCCGGAAAGGGTTTTTGAGTTCTCTTTCACTCATGCAGTGGGATGAGACAGATCGGCCGGGTTGGGACTATTGCGCTGTTGCAGATACCATGCGCCGGTATACGTCAGTCCAGGATATTCAGGAGTTGTTTCGACGAATGGTATTCAACATCCTGGTGCGCAACACCGACGATCATCCCAGAAATCATGGGTTCCTTTTTGATAAAGCCGGACTCGATCTGTCTCCAGCTTATGACATCTTGCCATCTTTGACCCGGCCGGGTGTCGGAACAACATTTTTTCTGGCCATGTCTGCAGGTGCACACGGCAGGGAAGCAACACTGGAAAATGCACTGAGCCGGGCAGTCCGCTTCGGCTTGTCCGGGGAAGAGGCCCGGATGGTTATAAAAAGCCTTGTCAATACCGCTCGGAATTGGCGCGATCATTTTGCATCGGCCGGTTGCCCGGATATGGAACTGGAGGCTCTGGCGCCATCATTTGCGCGGTGCGGGGATATCCCGACACCTATTTGAAGAACGTCAGAAGGGCATGCAGGTTGGTCATGGGGTGTGGCGGGCATCCGGGAATATACAGATCCACGGGCAACAGTTTGTCCAGTCCTTCGGTAATTTCAGGGCTTCCCCGGAACGGGCCGCCGGACAGGGCGCAACTGCCCACGGCAATGACCACGCGGGGTTCGGGCGTGGCCTCATAGGTCTGAAACAGGGCGGTTTTCATGTTTCTGGAAACCGGGCCGGTGACCACAATGCCGTCGGCATGCCGGGGAGATGCCACAAAGTTGATGCCGAACCGGGCCAGATCAAAAAACGGGGTGGCCAGCACATTCAGATCGGCTTCGCAGGCATTGCAGCCTGCAGCCGATACCTGGCGGAGCTGAAGGGACCTGCCAAAGAGCTTCTTGAAATGCTGCCTTGCATGATGGGCCAGATCGGGAAGATTTCCGCGGGTGATCAGATGCTCTTTTTCAGAAACCGACAGAGCAAAATCCTGTGTGAATGTGACAAATTGTCCGTCTGATATCCGCTGGCAGGTTCCGCAGAAGACGCAGCGGCCCATGTCAATCGTTTTGTTCTCCGCATCGATGGCGTTTTGCGGGCAGGCAGCGGCACACTGTATGGCCAGTTCGGATGAAGCATCGGGATTTATGACCGGCCTGCCGCGATATCGGGGCGGCAACTGAACGGTTTCTTTTGGATAGGTCGATGTCCGGCAGCCCTGTTCGAAACGGTTTTTCAGTATATTTAGCATATGTCAGATGTGAGTAATGAGTAGTGAGTAATGAGTAGTGAGTAGTGAGAAGTGAGAAGCGGTCATGCCCGTCGCCGCCTTCTGCCACCAGCTTTTCGCTTTCAGCTTTCATCCTTCCGCCTTCCGCCTTCATCCTTCATCCTTCCGCCTTTATCCTTCCACCTTACTATTTTATAAATCAAATCCGCAATACGACAAATTGAAACTCTTGTTGTTCAGCGGAAAATCGGAAATTCCCGTGTTTCTCAGGGCCATGGACAGGCCATTCCAGTTATGAAACGAGGGATCCTTGATTTTATAGCGCAGAATTTTTCCTGTTTCATCTGTCAGAATGCAGTGGGACAGTTCCCCCCGCCAGGCCTCATTGACCGTCACCACTACCGAATCGGGTGCCAGTGAAAAATCTTCTGCATCCACGCAGCGCGTTTCAACCGGATTTTGAAGCAGGGATTCGATGATCCCGATGGACTGCATGACCTCATCGGCCCTGACCTTGGCGCGTGCATACACGTCTCCGTATGGCTCTGCATTTTCGGGAATATCCAGTTGCGTGTAATATTCAGTGGGAAAACATCTTCTGGCGTCATAGGGTATGCCACAGGCCCGGCCGGCCGGGCCGACCAGTCCCAGCTTTTCTGCATCCGACCGGCTGACCTTGCCGCTTCCTTCAAATCGGGACCGGACACTGGATGTGGAAAACAACAGGTCGATGACATGCTGAGCCTGGGGCTTCAGTTCGCCGATGCGCTGTATCAGTGTTTTGCGGTCTTCATCGGTCAGGGGAAACCGGACCCCACCGGGCCGAACCAGTCCTTTCCCGAAGCGGTTGCCACAGATAAAAAGTGACATATTCAGAAAATCGCCCCGCATCCGGCCACAGTAATTGGCAGGCGGCAGAAAGGCCACGTCATTGCTTAATGCACCCAGATCCCCGACATGATTGGCGATGCGTTCCAGTTCCAGGCCGATGGTTCGAATGATTTTTGCGCCTGCATCCACCCGTATGCCGGAAAGCGCTTCAATTGCCTGGGCCATGCACAGACTGTTGCCTACCGCCGTATCGCCGGCATTGCTTTCGACAATAAACGGCAGCTGGTTGAAAGCGGCCTGGCACAACAGCGGTTCCACACCCCGGTGTTGATAGCCCAGTTGGATTTCCAGATTCAACACCCGTTCGCCGATGCAGTTGAAGCGGAAATGGCCGGGCTCGATGACCCCGGCATGGACCGGCCCGACAGCCACCTCATGGATTTCATCTCCGGTAACGGTATAATAGTCGTATTGCCCGGGGATATCTTCCGTATAGTCATTTCCGAATACATCCGCAACACCCCGATAATTGGCATGGTACCGGACCATTTTCAACCAGGGATGGCCATTGGGCCGGATACCGAACTGCTCCGCGATTTCCCGTTCAAACAGATGAAACGGCTCACAACGGGCGGTCAATGATGGATAGGTTTCCTGTGCATCACAGGTGGCCACCAGCAGGGAGCCGGTCCTCAGAACCGCCAGCAGCCGGAGATGATCTTTTTGGGTGAATGCAAAAAAATGAACGATTTTTCCCCCATTCGTAACGATATCCAGGGCTTTTTCTGAAAAAACATCAAAAGAAAGATGCGGGATATCGGTCATGGAGATGGCTGCGCCGTTTGAAATGGTTTTGAAATTCGCGGCCATCACATACCTCCACCAAGGGTATTCACCGCTTGGTCAATTGCCTGAACCAAGGGGGCCGGCATCCAGAAACACAGCAACAGGGATGTCGCCAGCAACACATACTGGGGCCATATCATGGCGGAATTTTCCTGAATCCGGCTGGTCGCATGCGACGGTTTGAAAGATATTTTCATGATGTTATTGGCAAAACCGGCAAAGATGACACACAGGCTCAGCATGAAAAGCGATACACCCACATAATGACCGGCCCGAAATGCGCCGAATACAATCAAGAGTTCACCGATAAACATTCCAAAGGGTGGAAATCCGGATATGCCTGCAAATCCGGCAAAAAGTGCAATAAAGGTTCGGGGCATTCGGCTGGCCAGATTTCCGGTTTTTTCGATCAGTCGGCTGCCGGTGCCCAGCAGAATGTTGCCGGATGTCAGAAACAGGGATGATTTGATCAGGCTGTGATGAATCAGACAGATGACGGCACCGTATGCGGCCAGCCCACCCATGCCGGTGCCGAAGGCGATAATGCCCATATTCTCGATGCTGGAATAGGCCAGCAGCCGTTTGTACTCGGTTTGTTTCAGAATGAACGTGGCTGCCGCCATGATGGAGGCCAGTCCAAATACCATGAGAATCGGACCGGAAAAATCGCTCAGGCCGGCGGCATGCATGATTTTGTTGGTCTTGAAAATGCCCAGGTAGGCACAGTTGAGCAATACGCCGGACAACAGCGCCGATGCCGGGCTGGGAGCTTCGCTGTGGGCGTCGGGAAGCCAGGTGTGCATGGGC
>Ga0366818_10049_pt1 | contig 51705 bp, 46 predicted proteins | sample TotcelFGM3001N14_FD_207090 | JGI IMG/M metagenome (GOLD analysis project Ga0366818, IMG submission 207090) | Enriched cells from coal bed in the Powder River Basin, Montana, United States - Total cells FGM rep3 HSBNCT.FGM.300.1.N14 ...
CACGCACAAAAGCATCGTAAGTGGCAAGCAAAAATCGCTACACCACTCAGGAAAACATTTTTTCTTATACACGGGCGGTTGTGCTGGTGCATGTGAAGGGCCATTTATTGAATGTGATTCTTGAATGATAATTGCTGCAGCCTCTTCTTTTTTCTTCTTTTGTTGTTCGGCTTTGCGTTTTTTGTGAGCTTCACGAATTGCAGAGGTTACATTCTCATCAAAAGGGTTTAAAGCGCTAAATGGTGTTTTTGAATCGTCGCTACTAGCCTGCGATTGACAACACATTATAAGTAATAAAAAAGATATAATATATTTTTTCATGATGATTATCGTTTTGCTTGTTTCTTATTCTTAAAATTATTGCGCTGTTTTGCTTCTTTATAATTGTGACGAGCAAATTTCATTTTTATTTGAGCGTTATTTGGTTTTGCTTGTTCGCGTTTGAAGGCGTGTTGTAATGCGTTTAATTCCGCTTTGCTTCTCAAAGTAAACGCTGATGCGTGGGCGGCTAAAGTACTTGGCGCTATACTATCGGTTGTTGCATTATAATGAGAAGAAGCTGAAGGTTGATCCACCCATCCAGCAATGAGCATGCCAAAAACAAGAGTGCACGCGGTACCACCTATGCATAATCCTATCACGCATTCAGCACGCCTGGAATTAGTTGTTCCTTGTGCTGCAGGCGCAGGTTGCGCGGCACTTGATGCAGCAAGTGTAGGGTGCATTAAAAAAGAATACAGCAGAAATAATGTTATTTTGCTGCGCATGGCGTCCTACCTGTTTGAAGATTAAAATTTTTGTGGTTTTTTGTCTGAGCAACTTTTGCGCCGGCGCGAGTAAATAAGGCACACGCTTGCCGTCTTAATACTTTTGCAAATATCTGATCTTCTAATTGTTCTTCAGTCAGAGGTTGCCTGTTGGTCTTTGGTGCGTATGGTTGTGCTTTTGGTTGCGCAGCATGACTTATGGTCGGTGCAAAACACAGAATCATTAATGCGAGAGACGGTACTAACATTTTACTTCTTTCTTTATTGGTTGAATTAAAACGTAAGATATAGCAATACTATACACAAAATTTTGATCGTATCTTTTTACTTCTTCTGCTTCTTTCGTTTGCTGCGCTGTTGGTCGTTGGGTCTTGCTTTAAAACGCGTGTTTTTAAAGTTGAATAATGCGGCTTGCGCGCTCAAATTGTGCGCAGAAGATTGTATCGCTGTTTGAGCCTTGGCGTGAGGAGGCACAATTGCAGTAGCATTAAAGTGACTGCCATCGCTGTCTATATGAGGGATATATAATGAACCCAAATAGCAAATTGTACCAATGCCTAAAAGCAGTAAGAACTTTTGTCCATACGTATTGCAAAATTGATTACATACTCTCGTGCATCGATCTGCATGATTATCTTGTGCGTTTGGCTGAGCGCAATAGATATTCATTGATGAAAATCCTAAACTAAATATCAACAGCGCTTTAAACAATTTTTTTTGCATGTGCTTCATTACTCTTTTAAATTTTATTTTTGCTTTTTGTTAAAATATATCAAATATGCCAGTTGTTAAGCGAATGTTGAGCTTTTTGCTTAGGGTATGTTTGAGTGCGATTAGCGCGTTTTAATTGTGCACGCTTATTGGTACATTGTTTTTTTAATGCTTTTACTTGTTTAGCGAAAGATGTTTTTTTTGCTTCTTTGGCTACCTGCGAATAGAGTTTTTGCATTCTCACTGCTTTGTCTACATTTATGACTGTAGTCCCACGAGTGCTCACTGGAAAACAGAGCATCGGATCTTTTGAGTTGGTAGAAAAACTCAAACAAACTGGCGCAGGGGTAGATGAGATTTCATCTCTAATTGCTGCAGTGACTAAAAGAGAGGCCATAACGGTTCCTAAAATCAGTGCTTGCGTGCCAATTACACATTGTTGATTAGATTCGGTGCGAGCTACGTGCCCATGCAAGTGATCTACTTGTTGATGTACGCGAGATAAAATTGCGCCTTGAATCAGATGATGGGCATGATCAGTAAGCGCAAGTTCACCTTGTGCTAATTGTTGCTCTTCTATTCTTCCAACAGCTGCGTTAATAGGAGCTGTTGCTCGCGCACATGCTAAGCGCATTACATCGTTAGGAGCTGGATTAGCGTTAGCTCTGTTTGGTTGAGGTGCAGATTGCTTAGAATCTGTTGCTGAAGCAGGTGCAGCTGGCGCACTGCAGATTAATGAGCAATGAACAATGAGCAATTGAAGTGCGATAAATACAACATTTTTTTGAACAAGTTTGATCATTTTTTTCCTTATCTAAATTTTGTTTTATTTTTTATAGTTCTTGCGCGATTATTTCGTTTTAACTGAGTGCGCGTTTGCAAATGCTGCGCTTTTTTTCCATGTAAGGAATGGGGCATTAACGTTCGTTGATCCAATTGCTCATTAATATGGTCTTGCGACTTTGAAAACACGCTCAATGATTGCCCAGATGGTAGAGAGCTTATATCTCGAGAATCGGGCGTTAGTTTAACAGCAGTTACAATCAACGTTAATGCCATCACAGAGCTCAAGCACAGTAACGTTTTTTTATTGTCTTTCCATAATTGAGCTGCAACTTTCTTGCATGTTGGCTGATCATCAGCGAAATGGCCCTCAGCTGGCGGTAGGGTTACCGCAATAGCTGGTGGCATTGCTTGAGCAAGTCTATGTTCCGCTGCATGAGCAGTGACGGCAGAGTTGAGCACAAACAAAAGCATCAAATATTTTATTGATTGAGGCATCAAAATAATTCCTAATATTGCTATATTAAACCTATGTTATTTTTTCTTACCTTTTTCTAATAAATGAGGATTCATTACTGAAGTGTCAAGATGAATACTGTGAGTTGAAGAAAGAGGAATTGGTTGCACGGCAGGTACAAGTTGGCTTGAAGGCGCAGGAGGAAAAGTTGACGCAACAGTGCATACACCGAGGAGTACAATTGCGCAGGAAATCCCAGTCCATATATTAAGTTTTTTCTTATTTTGTTTCTCTCTTTGTTCTTGGTGCATGTCAGAGGATTTGCTCATGCAGAAAGTTTCAAGCGATACTGAGCTCAGTAAAGCTATGCACAATATGAATAATGATAGAGGCTGTTTGATTGAAGTAGTTTTCATAAAGATCCTTTCATCTCCCGCTGTTAAACAATTGTTTTTTTTGAATTTTTTGAATGATTACTCATTAAAGGAGCCTTTTTGTGCTTCTTTGGGTTTTTTTTATCTGATTGATATTTTTTTTTATTTTGCATTTCACTTAAGTTGTTAGGTCTTTCTTTTGCATTATTTGGCACTTTAGTTTGTGTTTGAATATCTGTTGCGTTACACAATGAAATAGTATTATTGCACGATGGCAATGGAGATGGAACGACGTTGTTATTAGATGTTATTGGATGGATCGCTAAAGTAATTGCTGTTAAGGCAGCCGCGCCTAAAATAATACTGCAAATACAGCCAACGGGAGAGCAAATCAATTTTTTGAGTCTACTTTCTTTTCTTTCATGAAGAAATGGGACATCTGCATCTTGCAAGCTTGCAACGAGAGAGGATTGAAAAGCAATTAAACCGATCAACAAAGAAATACTTTTAATCTTCAATTAAAACCTTTTTGTCTTCCGCTATTAAATATTTTTTTTTTATTGTTTCTTCGCCTAATTTTTATTACGCGTTTTCTGTTTGCGAGCATAAGGGCCGTAGCCGCGCCATTTTGGCAATTTGCTTTGCTCTTCTTCATACGCATCTATTTGTTGCCATGCTACAGGGCAATAGACTGCAGTATTATCAGAATAGAAACAATGCAGCTTCTGCGGTCCCCTGATTGATTCGCAAACAAAAGGATTATCGTACTTTGCTGCTTCGGCATCACAAATATAGGTGTGTGAAGTATCAGGAATTATAGTTCTATAGGTTGCGTTAGCAAGAAGACACAGTGCGCCAATCCAATAGGGAGCTGTGATTATAGCTGAAAATTTAAAACATTTTTTTGTATCAGAATCGGCAGATGATTTGTTGAGCTCTGAACAGTTGCTGATTGAATGAGTCGCCAATAAACTTAATATGATCATAGAATTTAAAAGTGATTTTTTTTTCATTATTTTCCTTGTTCTTTTAGTTGTCGTTTCCATGTATTTTAGGGCCAGAAAAACGAATTTGATGTTTAGATTTTTGATGATTGCTTGAGAATGTTTTTTTCTGACGTGATTCTTCATATTCTTTTAAAGGTTTCCAAGCGCCGGCGCAATATGCAGTCGGAGAATAAACGATGTAAGCTTTGCCATCTTCTTTCCATTCAAGAAAAGTTTCTCGATTATAGCAATTCTTCCTCTCAACTTTTCCGCAATAAACAGTGCTATGCGGAGAATTTCCTGGCGCGCATACATCTGAAATATCGCATACATAAGGAAGGGCTGAGGGTGATGTTGAATGATCAATTATATGTAAAGCGACAGTCGCCATGAGAAATGCGGCAATTGTTGCGGTGCAGTTTTGGGGTTCTTGAGCAGCGTGAACATAATTGCTCAGAGCAATAAAAATCAATAAAGTGCTTGTTCTTAAGATTGATTTATTTTTCATTAGCATTCTTTTATCGATTCGATTGTTTATGTGATTGTGTTTTTGAAGGTTTTGCTTTCTTCTGTTGCTTTGGATTTTTTGTATAATCTTTAAGTTTTATCCACTGTGTTGCACATGGAAGTTGAGTGAAAGCTATTTCATCGTTGTTCACATAAGGGTGGTTGCAGTTTTGTCCATTAAAAGAGTGACAAATTACTGGTTGTTCTGATGTTGCAGGGCAGACATAGAGATTATCGGTAGACTTTGGTAATGCAATGGCAGCAAAGAGTACAACTCCTACTGCGCCCAAAATTGCCATTTGTTGGCCTTTAGAAAGTGCGTGATTATGTCTTTCAGCTGGCGCTTTTTGTTTCGGTGCAAGCATAGCATTTAATGCTGAGCATTGCAGAAGAAATGTTATCGATATCAATAGACTATAGCACAAAGATTTTTTCATTTTTATGAACCCGATTGTTAATGAGTTTTTGCCATTTAACATCACAAAATCGCTCTAGTTTTACCGATTTTCTTTTTAAAGTACAGAAAATGGTTGTTTAACTAGTAGCGTCCACTGTTGAAAGCTTGTTTCGGAATTTTTTGTTTACGATTGGGCTGAGTTGAATTATTTCTATTATTTTTTGAGGCGCAGCGAGCAGTCAGCTGTTTTAAAGCTCTGAAGTTTTGAGCAGGAGTGCATGTTTGATTGCGTGCTACTGCAACAGGACGTAAGCATACTTGCACCTGCGCGCCACAATTAGGAGCCACTTGTGTTCGAACGTTTGCGACTAATTGAGCATTTGTTTGATTTTGTTCAGCGCAAAAAGGCGGTGTGTAATCGGTGCTTTCCAATGGACCGCATTCGCCGCAGTTTTCAATGGTAACTCCATAGGTGTTATTTAAAATGACTGGCGAAAATTCTAACGGGCAATGTAACGTGTTTGGTTTATCAATGAAAACTCTTTCAAGAATGGGAAAAAGAAGTGTTGTTAGTGCAGATGCACAGGCTATTCCGCCGAAGATACAGCAAATACAACGCATTGGACAGGTTTTTTTGGGTCCCAGAAAGCATCGCACATGTTTTTTCTTTAATTTATGTCGTTTATGAGCGGTCGAATGTCGAGGATCTTCAATATGTAAAGGAGGCAAAGCAACCGGTTGAAAATGTGGTTCAACCAACGGTCGAAATGGTACCCTTGCAAGCTCTTCATCGCTTTTTTTCACGTCAATTCCAATGGGTATTAGTGGTTCACCGACTACAACGCTGATAGTGGCAGGAGGTGTTTGGCTGCAATATAGGTGGTTTGAGATCATGGTTGCTATCAATATTAGTGAAAATTTGCAAATGGATTGCATATTTTTATCCTTTTAATTTTCTCTATTTTTTAAGCGTTTCAACCTTCTATGAAATCGATTTATCTTGGCCGTTTTTTCTTTTAAAGTGCAGGTTTGATTGAGGTATGTTAAATGCTGCGAAAAATTATCAGCAATGCAGTCCGGCTGAGCAGATGATGAGCACGGAACACCCTCAAGGCACGCTTGGAAATCGGGGCTTTCGCAGACTGCTTTTAGAGCTATAGGATTTATTTGTGGAATTGAGTTATTTGCGGCGCATCTCGTTTGGCTTGGAATGTTGCCGAGGCATTTGCCGCAATTATGCACAGTAAGAGTATAGCACTGTTGAGCATTGGTTGCATTATTTGCAAGAGCTAAACAATTACTACCCGGAAACGTTGGCGGTAGTGGATCCGGTTCCCATGCCAGATAAGCACAAACAGCGCCAACTGTCAAAACACCAGTGGTGAATAAAGCGGGTTTCCAATTATCTTTTATCCATTGCCATGTAGTTCGTGCCGGGCGTGCATTGTTCGCTGGGGCTGCAGGTGCGGGAACAACTGCTAACTGTTGATCATCCACAGGAGCTTGAGCATTTTGAGCTGGTCTTCCTTGGACAGCTACCTGGCGAGTTGTACTAAAGCAATTCATTTCTAATAAGATAATGAACAAGACAGACAATCTTACGTAACAATTTATAGAGTTCATTTAAACTCCTTTAGCGGTAACGCCGTTTAAATTTTACTGGATTTTTTTGTTTCACGGGCGGTTTCACTTTCTGCTGTAGTCTGATTTGATTCGTTGTTGGAAGAGAAAGCGGTGTTGGTTGGTAAATATGAGGAGCAACAGCTGGTAGCGTTGAGTTTGTGTGAGATGAGCTAGAACCTTTTGGTATTACATCCGAAATAACTAATGCTATGCCACCAACTAATAATACACCGCAGCCTATTAATAGGCTTTTGTGATTCTGCCACACGTTTGTTACCCAGCCATTACAGTCGTAAGTTCGGCGTTGATTTGATTCACCGTTGATCGATTGACCGAGTAATGGAGCTTGATTAGGTTGAGCAGCATTGATAGAAAATATATTTAATAAAAGCATTAAGAGCGCTAATGAATTGATATTTTTTATGTTCATTTTTTCCTTGTGTTATTAATTGTTCGTGGTTTTTGGATTGGCTGCTTAAATAGTTTCTGAGATTTAAATGATTGATGGCGAAGGGCCATTTTATTTTTTAACCAATGTCTTGTTTGTGTGGTATGCGGCGCTTTGGGTATATTAAAGTTGGGTGAATGAGTGTTGTGAGCAAATAATGTTGAATTGGAGTTTCGATTTGCAATAAGTGAAATGCCGGTTCCTCCAGCGATTAAAAAAGTGCCAAATAAACAGCATAAGAGCAGTGCGTGATTCCGGCAACAAGATCGGTTATTATGCTCCTCGTTTGCAAATTTCAATCCTTGCTGTGGGGTTAATATACCATGAACAGAAGAGCTATTTATTGCGGATTTTCTTTCAGTAGTCCGAGACACCACGTTTTGCGATTTTGCTGTGCTTAATGGTGGTAATGAGGGAGGTGCAATGAGGGGCTGAAATAACAATTTTGGATCTCTTAAATCAGCATTGCCGTCGTCCATGCACGTGAGCTGTGCTGAACCACAGAACAAGATGATCATTATAAGGGAGATTCGATAGTTTAAAATCATTCTATTCTCAATCTTTTAAGCCTTATTTTTTTTGTTTGTTATTATGGCCCATTTATTATTAATTTACGAATGTTTTTTATGAGACTTTAAAACCATACAATTCTTTTTTGAGCAATAGTGCACGATAAACCCCGCTAGTTTAGGGCACAATTGCCTTAAAACCCTAAACCAGTTGCGTTCTGTTGAAAATATTTACTATTATGAAATATGAAATAGAATAGTTATGGCAAAATGTTACAAGTTTTGGCATTAATAATAGTTGGGGGAGCCTTATGAAGGCAGCAAGAATACTCATTATTTTGATACTCAGCACGCAAGTGTTTGTGTTATCATTTGCTGACGATCCTCGAATCGATCCCTTATTACGAGTTAAAGAGCCGGAAGTTATTTTAGAAAGTGCCGGCGAAGAGCGGCCGGAAACATTTGGCGTTCCGGAATCGATTGCTTTTCAATCTCCCGTAATCAAAAATGCAGTAACGCGAGCACAAGGCATTGGCGAACCGGTGCGTTATCTTAAATTTGATGATATTTCAGGCGGCAATCTGAATCTTTTCATCCAAACATTACAAGTATTACGTAATATGCATGATGTGGATCCATTAGCACCGGAAGCGCAAATAATGGGCAGAATTGAAAAAGAAGTCCGATTTCCGCAAGAAATGTCGCTCCAACAACTTAAAGAGTTAATTAATCAAGCTGCATATCTTCAGTTGCCAGCTTTAGTGCAGGTGGTAGCTCGTTTTATTGCTCGCGCAATTCATGATGGCGATATGAATAGAGAAGATTTGCAAGATATTAGCCAAGAGCTGGTTGCTCAAATCGCTCGTCATTATTACTTGATTTATAATCAAACGATTGAGGGAGTCACCATTCAATATGGTGTTTCTATCAGAGAATTATTACTGTTGAATCGTTTGCCGGCAATTCCAGAGTATTGGGAATATGATTTATCGAATCTTAAGATTAATAATTTGGATGGTTTGCAGGATATACCTGATATAGGTAAAGTGATTTCCTTAAATTTATCACATAATGAAATTGCTGAAGTTAAAGATGGCGACTTTATAGGCTTAGGCAACTTGGGGACTTTAATTCTTTCTTATAATAGACTTACTAAATTGCCGGCACGAGCATTCCGCGGAATGGGAAGTCTTAATAAATTGAATGTTTCACATAATTGGATAAATAGTATTGATTCGGCAGCGTTTTCAGGACTTGGCGGTTTAACACACCTTGATTTATCTTCTAATGCCGTCGATGGTTTGGCAGAACAACTTTTCTCCGGAATGGGTAATTTAGAAGTTCTTAATTTATCTGATAATGGATTGAAAACGTTAACATTCAAGTCATTTAAAGATTTATCATCTCTTAAAGATTTAAACCTTCAGGATAATGATATTAAAAAGCTGGGCAATTCTATTTTTGCAGAATTAGTGAATTTGCAAAACTTGAACCTCTCTTATAATCAGATACAAGAAATATCAAATAAAACCTTTGCCGGATTGAGCATGCTTCGCAAATTAAATTTATCAGTGAATCGAATTCGAGATCTGCCTCGAACAATTTTTTCTGAATTGAAGCTTCTCTCCTCTCTCAATCTTGCGAGTAATCAACTGTGGACCTTAGACGTCTATCTCTTTAAAGATCTATTGCATCTGATCGAAATTGATTTGACGCATAATTGGTTGAATGGCAATGATTTAGCAACCGGAGTGTTTACCGGCCCTAAAAATCTTGAAATTGTACGAATCGGCTTTAATTACATCAAAGAAGTTCCGGAAGAGTTCTTTAGAGCACTCAAACATTTGCGTCGACTTATCATCTTAGGTAATCCAATGCCAGCGCAAAAAGTTGCGCAACTTGAATATCGCTACAAACACATTGCGATAATCTATTATGAGGTGAATCCAGGGGCAGTGTTAAAAGGCAAAAAAATGCTTTAACTGAGCGGCATTTTAAAGTGCGCGTTCATTTTTGGCTTGCTAAATCTCTTGCAAACTGATATCAATTAATTGACAGAAAATAAATATATTCTTCGAGCCCACATGGTGTTAATTACTCATTCATTTAATTCTTTGGGCTAAAAATAAAGATCTCAGAGCATTAATGGCAATACTGTTTCTTTTTCTATTTTTCCTTCATATGAGTGCTTATAGCGCTCAAGGTTTTGCGGCAGTTGAATCAGCGCAAACAGTTGCGAAACCTTCACATGTAAGATGCAGCTCAATGCCAACAGATTTTACCAGAGCAAGATCAAGTTTAGGCGATATTTCACCGCCAGCAGCTGCTCAATCAACGGGTGCAGCGATTGCTGCCAGTTTTGGCGTTTCACCAAGATCACTTTCAAAAAGATCGCAGTCTAAGCCCCCTCCATTAGCGCCGGTGAGTTCGCAGCAAAATAGTGCAAGAGATGGTGACGCTGCGCTGCAAACAGCAGAAATTGTTGCCGTAGGCTTGCCTGGCGAAGCTTTTAGGTTTAATGTGCCACCTAATCGCCCAAGATCAGGTTCAGCTAAAAGCGATGCAACACATCTTACCGATGAACATTCGCCAACTAAATATGGCCAAAGCAATGATCAAGACCGTGATGGAAGTAAGAAGCGTACAGAAGATAATGGTGCATCTCAAGAGAAGGCGCATCGAGAGAACATTCGGCAAACGCTGGATACTCATTCCGCTATAAAATTTGAAAATTTATTACTGCTTAAAGCTGGAACAAAGTTGTCGTTACAAAATTATCTTATTAAATGTTTAGAAGATACCGCGCATCCTTTGTGTGTAAAATATAATATTCAATTGGATGACGTGATCAAAGGTCACATTAAAGCATTAGTAGACAGTCGATTAGAAAAGATACAGTTTGATGATGCGACGCAATCGCCTGCTTCAAAACCTAAAAATTTGAATCCTCTAGCATCGGGGCCTATTGGTCCGGCGGCAGATAAAGATAAAAATGATGCTGTTCGACAATCATGGCATCAAACAACGGGTTCGCCTCCGGCAAACTCGCGCCAACCGACGTCAACAACACTTCCAAGTGGATCGACTACTGCTGGTGGAACTCCTCAGTCAAAACCAAAATCTTCATGGCTTTGTTGCTGCTGCGGTTGCGACTAGCTTGAGCGTAAAAAGTATTAACTTAAAAGCCGGCAGAGATAAATCTGCCGGCTTTTTTTGTTTTTTGAGAGAATAAACTTATGCTTTTGGAGCCTGCGCTTGTTGCAGATTTCTGAGAGCTTCTAAAACTGGTGCCGCATCAGTTTCAATATCACTAGTTCCTGTTTCTCTTTGATACGATTTTTTCAGAGAAAGTATTTCGGCATTTTTCAAATTTAATGCAGCGTTGCAAGCAAGTACTTCTGATAGAGGAGCTTTATTATTCTGAGCTTCTTTTAATTTGCCCGCTATTATTGCCGCTTCTTCAGTTAATCGATGATAGAGTGAAATGAGATATTCTTTTTGCTGCGGAATATCTTTATAGCGGGTATTTAATTCGTGCATTAATTGAGTAAGTTCAGGCCCGCGGGGCACTTTTTGATCGTTGAGCTTCACTCTGAGATCTTTAATAGTCACAAAAGTCTTTTTTTCATTTTGGCATTGAAGATCAGCAAAAAGACTGGAAGAAACGGTGATTGCCATGGCGAGAGTAAAAAAATGTGCTGTTTTTAGCATTGCAGCTCCTTTATAAGGTTTAAATAGTAACTCACAACAGTCTAAGAAGATCGCGCTGATAAATTCAAGAGCTCATTAACCTTTGTATTTGAAGGTTTTTAAGAATTGGCGTATGATGGTTATTACTCATAATTAATATATATTTTCTCCTTTAAAACAGTTCAAGGTAGCAGTGCATGAAGGTTTCGATTGCATGGATTTTCGATTATATAGATGCTGATTGGCGCACCATCGATGTTGCTCATTTAGTATCGCGCTTTAATCAAGTAACAGCAGAAATAGAGTGTTTTGAAAAAATTTCAATCGATCTTGATCAATTGAGCATGGTTCGCATTGCAAAGATTGAAGGGGATAAAGTAACAGCTCACAGCGCTGAATGGAAAAAAGATTTTGAACTTCCTTCACGCAAAAATATTGAATTAAATCAGGTTTATTTAGTAAAAGATAATGGCAAAACCGTTTCTTGGGCACTTGCTCATGATGTGGGAAGCGGCAAAGATTCTATCGTTCCCGTTCTCGATTGCCCGGAAGAACTACTGGCTGGCGGCTGGAAAAAGCACTTTGAGAATGATGATTATATTATGGAAGTCGATAATAAATCCATCACTCATCGCCCCGATTTATGGGGGCATAGAGGTTTGGCTCGTGAAGTTGCAGCAATATTAAATCTGCCATTTAAAGATCTTGATCCATTGCTTGCTCATAAAAAAGTGACTGAATACGATAAATCAGTGCCGGCAACAGCCTCAAATCCGATTGCAATCGAATTGCGTAACTCAGAAGTGATTAAACGGTTTTCAGGAATATATCTCAATAATGTTGCAATCAAACCATGCAGCTTGCCTATGGCTTTTCGCTTAATGCGCGTTGATGTGAGAGCGATTGATGCATTAGTTGATATCACTAATTATGTGATGCTCGAACTTTCTCAGCCAATGCATGCTTTTGATGCTTCTGCTATTAAAACCAAAAAATTAGTGCCGCAGCTTGCGCGCAAAGGCGAAAAAATCACGTTGCTTGATGGCGACACGGTTGAGCTTACTTCAGAAGATATCATTATTAGCGACGGCACAACTCCCTTATCTTTAGCAGGCGTTATGGGCGGCAAAGAGAGTGGCATTAATGCAAACACAACAGCCATATTACTCGAAGCAGCAAGCTTTGATGCACCAACAATCAGAAGAACGGCGACTCGTTTTAAAAAGAGAAGCGAAGCTTCAGCCCGTTTTGAAAAAAGCTTAGATCTTAATCAAGATGTCTTAGCTTTACAACGCTTTTTAAAGTTATTTGCAGAATCTGGCATGAAAGCGGATCAATCAGATGAAATTTTTTCATTAGGTAAAGCTGCGCAGGAATTAAAGATTACCATTACTCACGAGTTCATTGAAAAACGATTGGGCGTTTCAGTTTCTGAAGATCAAATAACGGCCATTTTAGAAAAAATCGATTTTGGCGTGGAACTCAGAGATGGTGTTTACACTATTTCAGTGCCAACCTATCGATGCTCAAAAGATATTAAGATTAAAGAAGATATTGTTGAAGAAATCGGCAGATTTTATGGTTATGGCAATTTGCAACCCCAACTGCCATTAATGCAAGTCTATCCAAAGAACTTGCAATGGATTTATCGCCGCCGCAAAGCTAAAGAACTGTTAGCTTATGGACTTGGCATGCGCGAGCTTTATAACTATGCATTCTTTGATGAAGAATTTTTAAATCAACTCAACTGGCAACCAGGCCAAACATTGGAAGTACAAAGTCCGGTTTCTGATAATTGGCGCCGGTTGGTTACCACTTTAGTGCCCGGATTATTAAAAGCAGCTGTTTCAAATGCAGCCGAACATGAAAAATTACGCTTCTTTGAGGTTGCCCGCACATGGGAGCATAAGCAAGAAGTTATTGAACGAGGTTCAATGGCGGGCATTTTCTTTGATAAAAAGAACCCGATCGATTTTTATGAAGCTAAAGCTGAATTGCAACTGTTATTTGATGCGTTTGAATATACTTTTGAATGGAAAAAAATTGAACGTCCTGATTTCCCTTGGTATGCGCCGTATCAAACGGCAGCTTTATATCACAATGGCATTTATGTAGGGATCGTGGGCAAATTGCATCCAACATTTATGAGTAATTTGTGCGCAGGTGATGCGTTTATTTTTGAACTTGATGCAAACTTCTTTATGCACCACAAAGATGCTCTTAAGCGCTATAAGCCTACTTCTAAATACCCTGAGATGGTGCGCGATATCAGTATGCTTATTGAGAGATCAATGAGTGCTGAGCATATTATAGAAATTATTGGGCAGTGTGATCCTAAGATTGTGTTGGTGGAGCTGCTTGATTTCTTTGAAAAAGATGAGTGGCCGGATAAACGTTCTATGACTTTCCGCTTTACTATTTCTGATAAAGAAAAAACAATGACTAAAGAAGAAGCTGATGTTATTTGGGAAGCGGTTGCCGCTACATTAAAACAACATGGTGCACAGATTAGATAATAAGGTTTTTTATGATACAAAAAAATAGATCTACATTATTAGTATATATTGTTATTGCCTTCTTTACGTTTCAACTGGATAGAATCACTAAAGAACTTGCACTATCTAAGGCCGTAGAGCGCTATGAGTTGAATCCATTTCTTGCATTTGATTTAGTGATCAATCGTGGAGTAACCGGTGGCCTGTTGCACACCGATTCTGATTCATGGTTTTTAATGCTCACCGCTTTAATTATGTGCATTATCTTTGTGCTTGGTTTTTATGCGTGGCGCAGATATTTTGAGGGCAAAAGCATCATCGGCGAAATATTAGTGCTTTCGGGTGCTATTTCGAATGTGATTGATCGCTTTGTGTATGGCGGCGTAATAGATTTTATCCACTTTTCTTTTGGTGGTTACTCTTTCCCTGTATTTAATATCGCAGATGTGTGTATTGTGCTTGGTGTTGCGATCATCTTTTTTGAGCATATAAGAGAATAATTGCTGTGAGCAAATTTTTAAAAAAATTCTCCACTCTTGGCCCAATTGGCTATTGCCCCGCGTCGGGAACCATAGCAAGTATAGCCACCATTCCATTAATCATTGGCTTGAGTGTTTTGCCGCTTTTATACACCATTGTCTCAGTATGCATATTCTTTGGGGGCATTTTTGCCATTCAAAAAACAATTTCAAACTTTGAATCTTCTGATCCTTCTGAAATTGTGATCGATGAAGTTATGGGAATATTTATAACATTCTTTATGATTCCGCTTACTATTAAAACAATGATTGTTGGATTCGCTTTATTTCGCTTGTTTGATATTTCAAAGTCATGCGGCGTGAAATGGTGGGAACAGTTTAATGGGCCCTGGGGAATCATGCTTGATGATATGTGGGCTGGCGTGCTGAGTAATATCATTGTACATATGTTATTTGCTGTGGGTGCTTTCTAATGTTTGCACTGCCACGATTATTTTCTACACTTTATTCCTGTTTCCTTGCAATAATTTCGCCCCCTGCGTGTGCTTACTGCAAGCAATATCTTGATGAACGAAAAGTGTATTGCAATGGCTGCTTTGTAAAACTACAACCGGTAGTCACTATGCTCTTGCCCATAACAACCACACGATCAGTTAAAATTTTTGCGGCATGCGCCTATCGCGAACCGATTAAATCTCTCATAGTTGCAAAAAGTTGGAGTGATGTGGTGGCGAGCAAACAATTGGCCGATATTATATGGCAGATGACTGATATCGCCAACGCACCATGCGATTTTTTTGTGCCGGTGCCATTGCATTGGACTCGTTTTGCGCATCGTGGGTTTAATCAAGCAGAAGAAATGGCAAAACATTTAGCTAAAAGCAAAGGCACTCAAGTTGCTAACATACTCAAACGAGTAAAACGAACCCCATTTCAATCGGGGCTGACTTCAGATATGCGGCGTGCAAATCTGCAAGATGCATTTGATATTAAAGGTAGTGATATCACGAAATATAAAGATAAACATCTGATAATCGTTGATGATTTATTTACCACCGGATCTACCATTCGCTCATGCGCAAAATTGCTTTTCCAATTAAAACCGGCATCGGTTTCAGTCGTGGTGGCAAGCAGAGTAATACCTTTATAGTAAGAGTAACTTTATTCAGCTACCGCGTTTCCAGCTGCAGCAGCGGGTGAAGCGACTGGTTTTGCAGCGGCAGATGCAGCAGGTTTCTCTAATTTTTTATCCCCGACAGAAGGTTTTTTATCTCTTTTAACAATAGTGTGCAAACCAGTAACTTTATTTCCTTGAAGCGTGAAAGATTTATTTAAATTAGCTTTTAACTCGTCGGGACTTATCAGAGATAAATCTTCATCATCATCAGAATGACAATCTTGAAATTCATACGTTAGCTTACGTAACATTTCTTTTTCATTTGCCACTTTAGTACCTTCTCTATACCATCGAACCAAAGCTTTAATTCTTAAATTAAACTCTTCTTCAAGCTCTTGTAATTCGGCATCTCTTTCTGAGGTTACGAATTTTCTTAAATTTCTTCTTGATTCAGGGTCAGCTTTTGCTTTAGAACAATATATTCCAGTAATCATCTTCGCTATATTCTCTGATTTTTTGGGGTCAAACACTGCTTTATCCAGTGAATCTTGGACTCCTAAAGCAATGAGCGATGTATCCTGACCTGCACTTCCACTGGCAAATTCTTTTTTATCACGCTCGCATTGTTCAAATCTATCAAGCAATTTTCTTCCGTTGGAATCCTTAAAATATTTTACGCCTGTGCGCGCAGCTTGATAAACGCCAGAAATAGCTCCCGCAACAACACCAGTAACTGCTCCAGTTAGTGTCTTTTGAGTTGTCGCGTTTTCAGCTTTTTGTTTTTGATCTTTGCCTTTAAGGCTATCAAGAGCAGCTTGTTGTCCTTCGGCATCTGGTGTAGATTCTTTTTTATATAAATCTGCCAGAGCAACGGGATGGCTGTTAGCTGGAGCTCCTTCTGCTTGGGCAGCAGCTGATGCCAATAAATCTGGCATGCCGGCTGGCTGTGATGGAGAAGCTTGCTTTTGAGCAGCACTTGCATCTGCGGCGGCAATCAAATCATCAAAAATTCCAGGTTGTGATTCAACTACAGCTGCAGCGCCCGGTTGAGGAGAGACTGCGCCCGATGCAGCAGCTTGTGCGCCAGGTTGCGAAGAGAAAAGAGATGTTACCGGCAAGATAGTGAGAATAAATGCGCTGCGCAAGAGATTTATCTTCATTAACGTTCACCTTTTTTATTACTTTTTTTGAGCTTCAATAATATCACCAAATATACACACAACACGTTTTATTTTGCAATAAAAAAAGGACCCGATTTTACTCGAGTCCTTTTAAAATAACTAATTAATGGTAATTATTATTTTCCTGCGTCTGTTCCGGTTGCGGGAGCTGCAGCAGTTCCGGTAGCAATCTTTATTTTTCTTTGTACTCTTAAAGGAGCTGGAATAATAAGTTTTCCTTGAGCTACACCTCTTAGATTTTCCGGCTTAACGCCAGCTAAAGAAGCTTCTTCAGCGTACGTTTCTTGCGTTTCTTCAATATCAGAATCGCCACCGACGTCGTGTGTTAACATAATGCCATTGTGGCACAGTCTTGCTTTATCGCAAGTTCCTTTATATTTGCCAGTAGCTTCTTCAATTGCTTTTTTAAATGCAGCTTGAGCCGCTGTGATATCAGCGTCGTAATTTTCTTCAGCAATCTTAATATGTTTATTTTTCTGATTTCTTAGTGCTTTTCTATAAGTGCGACGTGCTGTTTCATTTACCAGCTCATTTGAAGCAGCTTTTTGTTTCAGAAGAGTTAATGTTTCTAAGATAGTTGTAACGCTATCTTGTTCTTTACTTGGTTCAGCTAAATCAGTAGTGATTTCTATTGCCGCATCTGTTATAAATTTCGCGCAGTGTACATCACCTTTTGGAGCAAGTGATTGATCGGCATTTAGTGCTTTCAATTTATAGAGTAAATCGGCAGGTTTATAAACAAAAGCTTTGTGTTTAATAGAGCTCCAAAACGAGCGAGTAAATGAAGACTGTTCGGCTACAGCTTTAGGATCATTTGGTAAAGTCATTTCTTCAGCTGCTCCTTTTTTATCAGAAGCGGCGGCTGCGGCTTTAGATCCATCGATAGATCCTGAAACAGCGGTAGCAGCAGCAACTAATGTGGCAGCGGGTGCAGCTTTACTTGCAGCGGCAGGACTTGCACTAGCTTGAGGAGCTGGGGCAGGTGCTGCGCTAACAGTTACTGCGGCTGTTGGTGCAGCAGGAGCTTTACTTCCTGCAGCAACGGTAACTGCAACGGGTGAGCCAGATTTTCCGGTTTCTGCGGCTGCTTTACTATCAGCTGCTGATGCATCTGCTGCATCGTCTGCATTTGCATCGCCAGCTAATGTTGCTGCGGCTGTTGCTGCATTAGGTGCTGCTTTAGCACCTGAAATAGTTATAGATTTTCTATTAGTTTTAGCAGATGCTGCAGCGGATCCATTTAATTGTGCATTATGCACAACAAAGACAGTGCACAGTAAGAAGAGTTTGAACTTGGTAACCATGTCGATGTTTCCCTTTTTTTAGGATTTGAAAGATAACCACCGGTATACTAGTAAATTTTTACATAAATTTGAAGCAAACTGTTTAATTGATTCTAAATCATTTTGTTTAAACGAGATATTTGTAAATTATTCGTTCTATGGTAATATTACCACGTACAAAATGCATTGAGCAGTTGTCACGGTCTAAAACAAATAACATCTATTAAAAGGATCTTTTTTATGAAGAAAATGAACTCCGTTCGCGGAAAATTTGCACTAGCATTATTGCTTGTGCCAGTTATTTTCTTACCAAGCTGCGCGCCATGGACTTGGATGAAAGAAAAAATGTGTGGAACAAAACCAGGTGTTTCAGTTAATGATAGCAGCGCTGTATTGGTTTCTCTCAAAGGACAACCAGTAATCACTATGCAAAGCTTTGAAAAAGAATTTGAGCAATTGATTGAAGAAAATCCTCATCTTAAATCAGTTCTTGCATTAATGCCTGAAGCTAAAAAGAATTTCTTAACAGGTATGATCAACCAAGAGGTTGTTGATACTTGGGTTGTAGAAAACAAAGTTGATTCTAAAGTTGAATACCAAAAAGAACTAGATCGTATGATGCGTTCAGTTCGCCGTATGCTTAATACCAAATATTTTGGTTTAGAGCACCCGGTTAAAGTTTCTGACGAAGAAGTTAATGATTTCTACGCAAAAAATAAAGATTCAATGACTGATTTAGTAATTTCTCGTGGTGGCGTTAATGCAACTGGCGTTTCATTCTCAACTGAAGCTGATGCAAAAGCATTCTTAGCTAAAGCAAAAGAAATGAAAGACGTTAAGAAAGCTGCAGATGCTGCAAAACTTACTAAGAACTACCGTGATTTCAAATTAGTGAACTCACAGTCTCTTGGCATGGATTCAGAATTACGTGATAAAGTTGTGTCTTTAGACAAAGTTCCTTATATGGATGTTGTTAAAGCAAGCGACAATTCTTTCTGGGTTGTAAGCGCGACGAGCAAACAAGAAACACAATATCGTCCATTCGAGCAAGTTAAATCTGGCCTAGAGCAATTCGTTGCTAAAGAAAAACGTATGGAAATGTTTGATAAAGAAATTTCTAAATTGAGAACCGACTATAATGTTGTTATCAATGAAGAAGCTTTAAAACCAGCTCAAACAGAACAATTAGCCCAAGCTGAAGCTCCTGAATCACAAGTTCAAATGGCTGCTCAAGCACAAGCTCCGGAAGCTAATGCACAAGTTGCACAAGCATCTGAAGTAGATTCTGCTGCTAAAGCTGCGTAGTTTTTAACTATAGCTTGATATAAAAAAAGGGAACTGAAGAAATTCAGTTCCCTTTTTTGTTGCCTAAAAAAATTATCTTTTCGCTGTTTAGTGGGATTTTGATATACTGTGTGGCATCACATTAATCCCTCATAAAAAGGTTACATAAACATATGAAGAAATTTGTTAAAAATTCCACACTCATCCTATCGTTTTTGTTTGGTTCACTCCAACTCTTAGCAGCTTCAGAAGTTGGACAACGAGATGCAAAAATTGCATCGCAAGAAACCAAAACAGTAGAAACAAAAAAAGTAACGACATCAAAAGATAAAAAAATAGAGCCTGCGGCTCAAAAATCGGCAGCAGTCGCCAAAAAAACTCAAAAGAAAAAATCAAAAAAATCAGATGACGATATGGATTGCAATGGCAAGCTGCCATCAGATGCTTATTTAGTTGATGAAATACATGCAATAGTTTTTGCACAAGAAGGTCAGCAATTAATTACTAAATCGGATACTGAGCGCTTAAGCTTAGAAGGCAAAGTGCGCACGCTCGATGAATTGATTTTAGAAAAATTAATGTATCTTGATGGTATTCGCTTTAAGATGCAAGCAGATGATGAAACAATCGATAAGCATTTAGCGATGATTCAAAAAGAAAATAAAATGACGCTTGATGATCTTAAAAAAGTTTTCCAATCAGCTGGCTATTCTTATGAAGAAGGCAGACAACAATTTGGCATGATCTCCGTTATTAATCAGCTTTTGGATTTTAAAATTCGTTCTCGTTTGATTGTTCCTGAAAAAGAAGTTCTTGCTTACTATAATGCTCATCCAGAAGTTCAAGAAGCAACTTTTCAAATCCAACGCGCACTTGTTTATTACTCAGAATCGAAAACCAAACAAGCGCAACAAGAAGAGCTCGAATTATTTGTGACTGAAAATAAAGGATTAGTGAAAATTGAATGGCAAGATCCATTCTGGGTGAATGCCGGAGATTTAGCTGAAAGCAAAAGATTTATCACTATAATGGAGCAAGGCAGCATTTCGATGCCACAAAGAACTGCTGAAGGTTTTGAATTAATTAGATTGGTAGAAAAAAAGCCGGAACGTGTTCTTTCTATGGAAGATCGCTATCGCGAAATTTCTGATGTGTTACGTAAGCCTCGCTATGAAACATTATTTAATGATTATAAGCAGCAACTTTTTGATGGTGCATCAATATTATATTTTAATAATTAAGAGTTTAAAAATAAAAGCTGTTGAGTAATAAAGCGCCAGTAAATGTATTTATTAAATTCACCCACACGGAGTAATCACATGTTAAAAATAGCAAAATATCTTATGGTTTCTTTGTTAATACTCAGCAGCAATAATGCATTGCTTGCAAGCTCTGATAATGGTTGGAATTACACCAAGATCGCAATTGGTGCTGTCGGCGGCGTCGCATCATTATTATGTTTTTGGAAGGCTCATACAGCACATCAGCAAGCAAAAAAATTAAAAAAAGATGGCATAAAAGTAACTGAAGAAGTGCGAGCGAAAATGCAATCGGATTTTGATGCTATTAATACAGATATTCAACAGGCAACTGATAAGTCTCAGTGTGCTGCACTTAATACTAACGTTAGTGCGTTCGCGGATAAATCAGAAAATCAGGAATATTTGAAAGACAGCGCAGAATTTCAATCATTTAAAAGTAAATGGAGCGCGTTTCCCAGAAGCTTGCAATCAATGACTCATATGAAGGCTGCATCAGCGAATGATCCTAGACCTAAATCTAATCCAAATGATAGTCAGCAATATCAAACTATGACTCCTTTTGCAAGCGCTATTGTGCCAGTACAAAAATCAAGCGGTGCATTTTTAAGAGCAGTAACAGATGCCAATACGATTCATACAGAAAAAGTGAATCGCAATAAATATTCCGTGCGTCGTTGGGCTGCTGCTGGCACTGTGGGAGTTGCAGGAACAGCTGTTGCTCTATGGCTAGCCAAATAATTTTTTCACGAATGAGAGATCAATATGTTTAGAAAAGTTATTTTTCTTTTAATATTTAGTTTTGGGTTGAGTACAACTCAGAATGTATTACCATTAAATGATAGCTTTGAGCCAGCATTGATTGCGTGTGCTTATGTAATGGGCCCTGTTCTTTTACTCCGAGGATTATCAAATATTATTGATTCTTTAATTTTGAATGAAAACGGGCAGAAGAAGCAAGAAGCGCAGGCTGATTTAAAATCGATTGCTGTTGCGATGAATGCATTAAATGAGCAATCATCAAAAGAAGAAATTGAGCATCTCAATAAGATGATTTTAGATTTCCAGGTTAATCATAAAGAAGTGATAAATGATCCTGCATACGCGGCATTCAACCGCAGTTGGCACTTAATCGCTACGAGTTATGGCATTTTGCAAGATGCAAAAAAAGCTGAAGATGTTTCTTCGAACGATGCACAAGCAGATGGCGTTCAAGCTTTATTATCGCAGGCAGAGCACAGTGCAAACGTTGCGATAATAAAGCCGTATCAAAGCAATTTGCTTGAGCGTCTTGCTCGATTAAGAGAAGATAAAGATATTTTCCATAATGCAAATACAAATGCTCTCAAAGAAATTCAAGCTCAAGAAAAAAATGCTTTGAAATGGGGAGTGGCGCAGTTAGTTTTAATGGGTGGCGCGGTTTATTATTTACGTGATAAATAATTGTGGCTTAAAAGGAATATGATGATATTTAAAAATTCAATGATGTTTTTAGTTGTATCGCTATTGCTTCCATTCTATAGCGATTGTTCGGAAAAAGCATATCCATGGTATAAACATGGCTTGTTTGCGCTGGCGACAGGTAGCAGTGCGTTTTGCTTAGGAATGAATCTTGCTGGCTATCACTATTATTCAAAACAAGTTCAAGCAAATCAGCCAAAACAAAAAGAAAAACCAAAAAATGCAGTGAGAGCCGTTATTAATGGCAAGGTTATTAATCCAGATGAAAACGGTGAAATTAGATATAAAGATGATGCTGGAAATGAAGTACTGGTGTTAAATGACGGCACGAGAAAGGTCCGCGGTAATATTTCAATTTTTGAAAACAATTCTTCAGCTTCTATGTCGTATGGAGATATTACTGTTACTGGAAAAGGTGCTATTCACGTAGCCAATTCTAAGGGTACTAAAGTTTCTATTCGACATACTGTCGGACCCAAAAAAAATGATGATGAAATTGTAGTACCAAAGACAAAAAAAATGCAAAAATTAGAAGAAAAAAGAAATTCTTATTTTTACAAAATGTGTGGTTTGACTGCCTTAACTGCTGCGTGTGGCGGTGCATGGTATTGGGCTGCAAATAAAAAGAAATAAATATATAATATCAACGATTGCATTTCTTATAAAATTTTATTCGGACTGATGCTTCGACACTTGCTTCGATCCAGCCGTCGCTCTATCGAGCTATGGCGGACACGTGCGCACTTGTCCTCTGAAGCTTGCCAAGCCGGAAGGCCTGGATAAGCGTAAGATGGATAAATGCTTACTCAGCAAGGCTCCCATCCTTCACTAAATTTACGGAGGACAAGCAGCACGAGCGGGAGAGAGAATTCCTTTTTTTAAATAACCTATTTCAAGTGGTTATCTTTTTTTTATTTCCATGTAACGCAGTAGCTGATTTGGTGAATTCGCTTACACTCTTCAGCAAATTTTTCTACATTTTGTACATGTGGTAGCACATCGAGTGACGTATAATGAAGACTGATAAATTGAGCTTGGCTAAATCAAAATGTTTTCATCCTTATTAGGCAATAGTGAGGAGACCAGCCGCAAAGCGGCGTTTCGACGAATATTGCCGCGCGCCCGCTGTAGCATTGCGTAAGCGGGTAGGGATTTTTAAGGTGCTCCTTAAATGCAAGGACTGGAAGGGATTGGCAGCAATCCCTTCCCCTGTCTGGAAGACAATTCTACGAAGTGAAACTTAAAAAGTTATTAAGCCTTGCGGCAACTGAGCAAAAAAAATTAACAGCACTCTTCTTGTTGCTCTTTAACTTCGTCAGACAAAAGGATGCTCTTTTTAATAAGATCATCCTTTTTTTCTTTATATTCTGCTTTTGACGCGAAATAAGTATCTAAGAGTGCCGAAAAATCCATAGCCACATTCATGCTCGCTCTGCGCTCACGAGTTTGAATTTTATGAATCGGTGTAATGCCAACCACGTGCATTGCATCTTGGAGTGCTTTTTGAATGAGTTTTAAATCAACAAAATCTTTTTTCTCAGGCGGCACATGATACAGAATTTTTATCACGGCGTCTTTAACGTTATGCTTTTCGATTGCTTCTAATAATTGTTGCGTTTGATTGCGATCAGGAGAAAGTTCAACTTCAATTTGAATGAATGGCCGCGTTGGCGTTTTAATAAATTCATACGACGTTTTATTTTTTTCATGTATTGTAACTAAACAAAATCCTTTATCTTCTTTACGTTCGCCAAAATCGACACGTTCGATAGATCCTGAATATACAATGGCAGGGTAGCCATTCGGGTTTAAGTTTTGATACCGGTGCAAATGCCCAAGAGCAATATAATCAAACGGCTCAATGGCTAATTGGCTCGGGAGTAATACAGGATCATTGCCATAGATTGCTCTTTTTTCAGATCCGGAAAATATGCCGGAGCTCACCGTCATATGCGCGCCGAATACTGCAGGGATTGCAGGATCTAATTTTTGCGCCATATCTTTGATGATGCTTGCAACTGCCTGGGAAATATACGTAGTAATCTCGGATGCATTCTTAAGAATGTGTTTTTCCGATAGAGCGATAGTGTTGCGTGTTGGCCATGGCATGCCCACGATTTGAACGGGGCCATTTTTGGTGTTTAATTTTATTGTTGCCGGCTTATCAAGAACGTAAAAACCTTCTAACGGTAAATCGCCAAACACATCAAGAGAGCTTGCTTTGCCATAGCTGAGAGGATTATCATGGTTGCCCACAATAATCACTACTGGAATGCCCGCTTTATATAAACGCAGCAAGCATTTAAGCATCAGTTTTTGCTGTGTTGGGCTTGGATTAGTGGTTTTATAGGCATCTCCGCAGAATAATAAGAAATCGACTTTTTGTTCAATTGCCACATCAATGCAGAAATTAAATGCTCGCTCAAAATCGAGCAAGCGTGAATGAATACCTGTGGCGGGATCTATGCGGCCATAGTTTTCCATGCCAAAGTGAACGTCCGCCGTATGCACAAACTTAATCATATTATATATTCCTTAGCCTTGTTTGCGTTACGGCGTTTGCAGTACTTGTCCGCTGTAGCTTTAGCGAAAGAGGATGCACAAATTTTATCATAATCTTATATTCCGGGTAATTGGCTTTAAAGTAAATAGGGAGGAATTAATCCTCCCTATTTAGAGTATACAATAAAAAAGTTTACTCGTCTTGATCTCTTAGAGTCTCTTATTGGCCTGCAAGCGAATTATCGTTGCTTCCTTTAACAGCTCCCAAGAATGAATCTTGGATTTCGTCTTTTGCTTTTTTTGTTCTCAATTTCTTTGCATAACCTTCTTTATTCACTTGGCGAGATCGTGCGATCGCTAGAGCATCTTCAGGAACCAAATCAGTGATGGTTGATCCAGCGGCTGTGTAAGCCCCTGTTTCAATTACTACTGGTGCTACAAGAGTATTATTGCTGCCAATATAAGCGCCATCTTTGATAATTGTTTTATGTTTTTCAGCGCCATCATGATTGCAAGTGATAGTGCCTGCACCAATATTAACGTTTGCACCAATTTGTGCATCGCCAATATAGCTTAAATGTTTTGCTTTAGAGCCGGCGCCGATTGATGAACGTTTCACTTCTACAAAGTTGCCAATGATTGCGTTTTCTTCAATGCGTGTATTGCTGGTAACGTGTGCAAAGGGCCCCACAGAACTATTTTGCCCAATGAATGAATCTTTAATAATGCAATGCGATAGAATTGAAACATTATCTTCCAATATAGCGCCTTCAATTGCAGAAAACTCATGAATAAAGCAATTTTGGCCTAATTTACTACCGCGCAAAATATGCACGCCACAGCCAACATAGCTGCCAGCGCCGATAACTACATCAAGATCAATGTGCACATTTTGTGCTACTGAAAAACGCACCCCTTGTTCCATCCAATATTTTATTAATTCTGCGCGTTTGATTTGTTCTGCAGCCCACAGTTCTTGGAATGTGTTAATGCCACGAATACGATCGAATGAAGATTGAATAGTAGTGATAACTTCATTTTGCTCGCTTGCAATTTTAATAATATCGGTGAAATAAAATTCTTTGCTTTCTTCGTTCTTTTCAATAACTTCAATATTTTTTTCTAAGAAACGTTTTGAAACAATATAGATGCCGGCATTGATGCAGCAGTGATCGTGATAATCACCGGTGAAATCTTTTGCTTCAACAATTTTAATTTTATTATCGTTTTCTTTCACCACGCGGCCGTATGATTGGCCTGTTGGATCATCATTATGTGCAACAATAAAACTCACTGCAGCATTGCTTTCTATGTGTTTTGCATATAAGCGTTCAATAATCTCGGTAGTTACCAATGGCATATCACCATTCATAATCAAAATTTGATCACGTTGGAATGAATCGCGGGCACACAATATTGCATGGCCGGTTCCATGTTGTTCTTCTTGCACTACAAAATGTATGGAGTCTTTATGTTGGCGCGTGATAACTTCTTGAACAATTTCTTTTTGATAACCGACAACAATCGTAGTTGGCACATTGAGTTGTTCGAGCAAGCGTGTGGCATATAAAATCATTTCTTGGCCACAAATTTTTTCTACTAATTTTGTTTTCTCTGTGTTAAATCGAGTGGATTTTCCGGCGGCTAAAACAATAGCTTGTAAGTTATTAATCATAGTGTCTCCTTTTAAATCAAATTTTCTATAAGGCAAAAAAAATTTTATCATAATTCATAGTTAAGTCTATAATGCGTAAGGCTTGAAACGCATCCTATTGTATATTCTTTTTTTTAACAGAGTATAGAGTTGTTCGTATAATTATAAAAAAGAGATTCATATCACAGTATTTTTCGTGGAAAAACTTTAAAAATCACACGGATGAGTTATTATAGAGAGATGATTTGTACTTTGTTTTTAATACATTTATTATTGGAGAGATGGCTGAGTGGACAAAATCGGCTGACTCGAAAGCAATTATCTTATCGAAAGCGATTGAGAGTTTGTACTTTCTGCTTTTGAAAAGATTTTTTTTGGTGTCGCCTCATTGTTCACAAAAACAAATGCATAAAAAAATTTACTTTGATTATTTAAATCAGCAGGAAGCTTATATGTTATATGCAAAATTATTGTTACGCGGTATACTTCTCGGGGCCTTTATTGTTTCATCAGTTCAAGCCATGGTCTACGACAACCGTTATTTCCCCTTACTCAAAAGACCTTTCTTAATTGCTGATGGTCGCCCATCACATTTTGCGTCAAATGTGTTTTTAACAACCGCAAGTAAAGCTGTTGGGCCGGCAGATGAAGATATTGGAATTCCTGAATTATTTGGCAAATTTAATTTGCTGCAACTTTCAATGGCAATTACAAAGCTTGGTTTACCAAATCCGGAACCATCTCAAGTGAGATTCTATGAATTTCCGTTTCGCGTTGAGGGTGTGATTCAATCACAAGGAGTTGAATTTGCTTATGAGCAAGCGATCGGCGATTATTTCAAACTTGGCGTTGATTGCTTTTTCATGCGATCAGTTTCGCGTCAAGAATTCTTTCCTGATATAACGCGCTTATTTGGTATTGATCCGATTGAGATTGATGATATTCGACGTGCAATGTTTCAAGAAGTTGGCATGACTCAGGCTGTTGCAACACAATTTGGTTTTAGTGATCTTGATATTTATGCTCGTGTGGGATACACCTGGGATTACACCCTCAAGTTTAGACGAATCGATGCGGGAGCACGTTTTGGATTACTTGGGCCCACAGGAGTTCAACGTTCGATCTGTTCTCCGGCATCAGTGCCATTTGGTGGTAATGGATTCTGGGGATTATATGGGCAGCTTGATTTAGAGCTCGAAGCCAAAGAAGATATGAGTGTTGGAGCTATGTTTAGATTTAGTAAACGAATTCCAAAAGTAAAAAATGAACGTTTGTCTGTGGAAGGTGAACCGATTATTTTCGGTGCCACAACAGGCCTTGTTAAAGAATATCCAGGATTCACTTTTGTGTTTGATCCGTATATCTGCCTTGAAAATCTCAGAGGAGGATTGGGAGTCAGAGTGCTTTACACACTCACAAAACATTATGGCGATGTGTGGTGTGATGCGCGCTGTGATCAAACAGTGCCGGTACAGCTTTCAAATGTGCCTTTTGTAACTCAATGGGAATCGGATTACTTTACTCTTAATGTTTTCTATGATTTTGGTAAGGTAAAGGTAGAGCGTGGCCTTGATCCGATCTTATATTTTGCTTGGGATATTCCATCTTTGATGTTTTCATCAGATAGATCGGTAACGACGCATAGAATTTCGTTGGGTATAGAGCTTAACTTTTAACTAGGGACAATACATGAAATTTTTTCCTGCAAAACGATTGTTTAGTATCTTTTCAAATGATATTGCCATCGATCTCGGTACAGCAAATACTGTTGTATATGTACGCAATAAAGGTATCGTGCTTAATGAGCCAACCGTTGTTGCAATCAGAGCTCATACTAATGAAGTATTAGCAGCAGGTAAAAGTGCTAAAGAAATGCTCGGAAAAACACCTGAAAACATTGTGGCTTGCCGCCCAATGCGCGATGGTGTTATCGCTAACTTTGAATTAACCGAAGCAATGTTGCGCCACTTTATTAGAGCCGTTCATGATGATCGCCGCACCTTAGTGCGCCCGCGCATGGTGGTTGGCGTTCCTTCAGGTATCACACAAGTTGAGTTGCGTGCTATTATTGAATCAGCAAAACAAGCCGGTGCTCGTGAAGTTCATACTATATTAGAGCCTATGGCTGCTGCAATCGGTGCAGGTCTACCGGTTCAAGAACCATCAGGAAACATGATTGTTGATATAGGCGGTGGCACAACTGAAGTGGCTGTGATATCATTGAAGTCAGTAGTATTTTGCAAATCAGTACGCGTTGGCGGCGATGAAATGGATCGCGCTGTGGTGCAATATGTAAAACGTAAATATAACTTGCTCATTGGCGAGCGCACCGCTGAACGTATTAAAATCGAAGTTGGTTCAGCAATGTTACTTCCTGAACTCATGAGCGAAACAGTCGAAGTTAAAGGCCGAGATTTAGTAACCGGCGTTCCTAAGACCGTTACTTTAACTGCTCAAGAAGTAAACGAAGCATTGATTGAAACAGTTTCAAGCATTGTGGATGTTGTGCGTATCGCTTTAGAAAACACGCCACCGGAACTTTCTTCTGATCTTGTTGATAAAGGAATTGTGATGGCTGGCGGTGGCTCATTACTTAAAGGACTTGATAGATTACTTGCAAAAGAAACCGGCTTACCGGTTCGCGTTGCAGAAGATCCTTTGTTTTGTGTGGTAAATGGCGCAGGTAAAGCAATCGAAAATTTGAGCTTCTTCCGCGAAGCATTAATGAAATAAGGAAAAACTCGTGGTACGACCGATCTCCGAAGGAATTGTAGTAAAAAAGCAATTTGGACAACATTTTCTGCGCGATCAATCGGTTGTAGAACGAATTGTGAGCAGTGTTGATTTAGATCAAAATAGCTCAGTATTTGAAATTGGGTGCGGGGATGGTTTTTTAACCCGCACCATTCTTAAAGAAAAAATTGCCCGTCTCTGGATTTTTGAAATTGATCCGGAATGGGTTGGCTATATTACTAAAACGGTAAAAGATCCGAGGATGACGGTATTTGAACAAAATATCTTAGATCTCGATTTTGCTGTGTTTAAGCCACACCAACCGTGGACGCTTCTGGCAAATTTACCTTATCAAATTACTTTTCCTATCTTGCATATGCTTCAAGAAAATCGCGCTCTGTTAAAAGAGGGTGTGATAATGGTTCAAGAAGAAGTTGCACAGAAAATTGTTAAAAGTTCCGGCAGAGGATATGGTTTTCCATCATTATATTTTCAACGATTCTTTGAGTGGAAGGCGCTGACTAAAATTGCACCGACTGCATTCTTTCCACCACCAAAAGTATATTCTCGTTTACTCTATTTTAAACCAAAAACAAATTTAGAGCCGATCAAAGACGAAGAACAGTTTTGGAAATTTATCAAAACCTGTTTTAAGCAACCCAGAAGAACGCTTAAAAATAATCTTGCTTCCACTCATTATAAAGTTGAATTGGTTCCTGAAGAATCAATGCTCTTGCGTGCTCAGCAAATGACTATGGAAGATTTCTTGCGCATTTGGAAGCTGTTGAATCCGTAAGAATATTTGGCATCAAGCCATATGCTCTTCAACGAGATCTTTTTTAAGGTTTTTAATGATTACCGGTAGCGTTTCATTTTTTTGCTTAGCAATAATAAATAATCTTTCATGTAATTGAATCGATTTTCTTAAACGCCTCAATTCTCTTTCGGGCGAAAGATTGCATATCAAATAATGATGCAATATTGATGGAATCTTATACTGTTCAAGCGCATCAAATTTCTTCTTATCAGAATGAAGATGTTTGATGCGAATTGCATCGAGAGATGCCTTATGCAATTCTAATGCCGCAAGCTCCTTTTTTTCTTGAGCAAGTTGAGCTGACAAATCAAGGGCTGCTTTGCTGGTTTGGGCAAAGAGCTGTTGTTGACCATCTAATTTTTTCTGCAACATTTCTTCAACGGTTTGCTTAGGAAGAATGAGCGGCGGGAGCTTGAGCTTGAATGTTCTTTGGAGGCTCGGTTTTGGCGAAGGTTTGCTTGCATTGAGCGCTAAGCACAGGCTGTATACCATAACCATTAATACTTTTGTATTCATTTACTTTGCTTTTCTTTCTGTGTTGCTTTTTTTTTGTGTAATGGGCACGATTTATATTGCGTGCGAGAAATCTTGTGCAAACGCAAATATCTTTCTAAATCAAGGGGATGAGTTGTTGCTTCATTTCGAGAAGTAATGGAAGCGAGTTCGATGAGAAGTGATAGTCTTCTATCGGTTAACTTATCTACATTTGATTCAGCAATTTCTTTTTCACTAATGCCTTTGATTTTAGCTTTTTGCGCATTATGTTTATTCAGGTAATACGATGCAAATTCCATTGTGCAGTGTCGGCAGTTTCTTGCAAGAGCGGCTCTTTTATCGCATTCATTTTCTTCGGTTTGGTTTTTGGATGAGTGATTCTTTGGATAATAATGCGTAGGCTTTTTTGCAGCGACTCTAATGGCTTCGTGTGTCCACTCATGGCCTAGAATTAAGTAGGTGACGCCTATTTTATTGTCTTTAAGACGAGGAATATTCAAACTGATTGCTTTGCATTTTTTGCCGTCAATTTCTTCGGGCCCAATTTCTGCTGTTGATTCCGTTGGATCATTTAAAATAAACATGATATGAGCATCTTTAAAGCCAAGGGCTTTTCCCATTTGATAACCAACTCTTCTATATAATGGTGAGGCCATTGTGTTTATAGATCCGGTAGTTTGGCATTCCTTTTTTTGTTTGCAGTCTGCCAAAGCAGCAGCGCTTTTGGCGACGACGTTATTTCTATACGAAGGTCGATCGGAAAGATTGACTTTTGTTGGTTGAGCAGCTTCTTTGATACCTTTAATCTTAGGCAGTGAGGCATCCGCTAAAAGTGCGTGTAGAATTATGAACGCTAATAGAAGCAGATTCATTATTGTCCTTATTCTTTTCTTAAAACTTTTTGATCCGAGTTGAATTATAAACATTGAAATCAAAATAAGGCAAGAAAAGAGCAAGAGTGAATGTGATTCAATCGCAAGAAGTGTGGGCAGCACAGGAAATGAGATCAAGTATTTGTTTTATAGAATAGTTGGCTCGATAGCGTTGAGTGTCTTCTCAATTTTCTTAACAGTTTTATTCTTTGCTAGTCGCTTTTCACGTTTTCTATTCTTTTTGCGAGCGCTTGGGCTTAAATTCTGTTTATATAACTTATCGGCTTCCAAAAATGCTTGATATATATGATCGTTGAATGCTTTATCGGTAAAATTCTCAGGAGCGTAGAGCAATGCTTTTTCCTGCAGCTTTTTGAAAGTTTGTGCTGGAATGAAGTCGACAACTTTATAGAAACTATAGTTTCTCACATTTTTAACCAGCGTAATGCCATGCTCCGGGCGCATATCAATGATTACCGGATCAGTTGGATGTAATAAGTGCTCAATATCTTGCACTGTTTTTAATATAAACGGGAAGATTGAAACTGCTGGCAATGGTTTAAGTGCAAAGCTGTCGCGATAGTGAACAGGAGTCCAACCAAAGAACCATAGCTCGGCATGACCAGGGGACGAATCACGCAGTAAGTGCGACTTACCCGAGACTACTAATGAATTGTTAAAGTTATACGTCAATCCCATTTTCTTAGGACATGTTCTAGTGATAGGAGTATTACGCGTGAGCTTTAATTGAATTTGAACCAATTTCTTAGGCAACTTAAAACCAGGACGCTCTTTAAAGATTCTGCTTGAAAAGAATCTTTCATATGAAAAGAAGTCGAGCTTTTGAACGCGATCGGCATTCGAATAGATGTGATATATTTTTTTAAATACAGCATCATTCACCATATAATCTGTTTCACTTTGCACGGGCATGCCAAGTAACAATGTTTCATCAATCACTAAATCTTTGCGCACCGGTTCTCTTTGGCGAACGCCACCGAGATTAAGCACAACGTTTCCACCATGACTATAGCCAATGACTCTCACCTTGGGATTAATACCTTTTGATTTGAACCGAGCGATTTCTTTTTCGATCGCTTCATATAAATCTCGCGCATCTTTATAGCGGCGAGAAGGACTTAATAATCCGGTCCAGCCAAAAGTATAATAATGATTATCAAGGTTATCGCCATAACTCATTGCCAAAGTATCATTTAATATAGAAGCAAGGCCGTTGCTTGCGAGCCCTTTACCCACGTGATTAGGATCGATTTTTTTGAGGCCATAGCCATTCATTGCTTGGTTTTTATAGAAAATGTCGTCTTGACGCATGATTTCTACTGTTTTTGAGTAAGTGGTGTTTTCAACATCATCACTCATAAAGCGTAAGATATTATTAAAACTAACATGGGGCTTAATACTCATAATGCCATGCACAAAGATATTGATCCAAGTTTCCTTAGATTGAATAGCTGTTTGCGCAACCTCTGGTTGCTCATGACTGCTTATGGGTGCCCAATAAAAGGCAGCGGATATGTATAGATAGAATAAAACAACTTTTAAGCTTCTCACGCTCGTTCCTTACATTCCCTAAAATGTTCTTTCTTTGCGTTTGTATGGCTTTTTTATAGCTCATAGTTTAACAAAAATGCCCTTTTTTGCTTAATTTTTTTCTATTGTGTAAAATCTAAATCTATTTCAACTCAACCTTGATTTCATTGTATCAGAAAAAAATATATAATTACAAACTGAATTATTAAATTGTAAAAAGAGCTTATTAGAGCTCTGTTTTTTCACATTAAAATTGTTTCAACCTGAACCACCTCCATTCACGAGGGGCTATTTTCAAATAGGTTATATTGGTATATAATTATTAATAATATTCTCATATTAAAAATTTAGCAAATGGGGGTTCCTATGAGATTAAGGTACCTTTTTACGGGTGTTTTACTATCTTTATTCTTTATTCCAAATCTGATGGCTATTAGAGCTTATCAGGTTCAGTCTGTTTGCAAACCTGGAAAGATGCTTACTTCTAATAAAGAAGGCGGCGGGGTTTATCAAGAGAGAATTCAAGTGCAGACTGCTTTCTTAGAAGATAACTTGAACAGTGAAAGTGAATATGGCTTCTGTGGCCTTTTTACTGGCTATGGAATCACCATGAAAAAATGGAAGAACAACCTCGCAACATATTATAGAAAAAAATGGCAGGGATCTTTTTTTGAGAATTGGTTTGAAAAGCATAAGCTCAACGAACAATTAGAGCCTGTTGCATTGAGAGATAAAGTAAAAGATGTTTGCCAGCTGCTATTAAATGGAAAAGGTAGCTATAATTTGCGTGATATGTGCATTAAGATTGGCGTAGTTCACCGAGATTATAAGGAAGATGCTGAAAAAATCGGGAGTTCAGTTTCTGCTTCATTTGTGCGCTTCAATCAAAATGCTCTATTCGCAGGTGCCATTGGCGATGATTGTGTATCGGTTTTTCAAGGAATAAGCGGACGTGGCATTGGACTTCCTAGTGAATCTTCTTATGGAGTATTAAGAAGCATTAAAAACGATGCAGGCTGTGCTGGAGTTGGAGAGCGCAATTTTGATGCCAATAAATGTGCAGTTGAGCACATTCCTTTGAAGCCTGATGCTAAATATTTTGTTGTTTTAATGAATAAGGCCGTTCGCGACGTTATCACAGATCAAGAAATTGCACATATGTTTAGAGTAGAGTCTGATAAATTTGAAGGACTCGCGGAACGAGTTTCACAATTTATTGTTAATAAAGCCTATCAAACCTATGAACTAATGCATCTTCGCTGGAAAAAAAAGGAAAATTGTAATGTGTTGACGATGCCCGAGTTAGCGGTAAAAATTATTATTATAAATGAACCATTTAATAATTTTGATGATCCAGCTAAAAAACAGAAAGACAAAAAAGAGATTGAAGCTGTGAAAATTGATCGCCAGAAAATCGATGCTTTATTAAGAGAGTATTCTCAAGAAGTAAATGATGAGCATATTGATAATCTTTATAAAAGAATTATTGATGAGCATCCCGAGCATCGAGTTGAAAGAGATAAACCAACATGGTGGGATAGACTCCACCCTTACGTTATGAATAAGTATACGTTAGGTTCGATATTTGCAACGCTTATTGGGTACAGTTTTTATACTGGATATCTCAAATCATTCTTTTCAAAATAATAAATCTTTAAATATTCGAAGAATTCTGAATAGACTAGGCACTATATGATAGTGCCTTTTTTTTTAAGGATCATCGTGAATTTATTTAAAAGAATTAAGCTTTTGATTGTCAATTTTTTTCATCTTGGAAGAGTGTTTTTTCAGATTTTATATGGCATATGGCGTATTTCAAAATTAGATATGCCTATCATTTCCATTTTTGGAGGACACAATTTTAAATTAGATGATCCTTATGCGCAAGAAGCAGAAAAGCTTTCGCGCATGTTAGCAGAATCAAACATTTCAGTTATTACTGGTGGCGGTGGGGGGATTATGGAGGCTGCAAGCAAAGGAGCTTCTGTAAAAATTCGCGGTGTTTCGTCAAAAATAATCGGCATTGGGGTTAAAGAGCTTGATGAATTTCGTAGTAAATATGTAACAGAATATTTTGAGCTGCACTATTTTTTTGCACGCAAATACTTGCTCACTCGCTATTCAATTGGTTTTGTGGTTTTTCCTGGTGGCTATGGAACAATGGATGAAATGTTTGAACTTCTTACGCTTATGCAGACAAAAAAAACGCCTAAAATGCCTATAGTTCTTATTGGAACAGAATTTTGGAATCCATTACTTAATTGGATGAAATCAGAATGGCTGAAACATAAGGTAATAAATCCTAAAGATTTAGACCTTTTTTATGTAACAGATGATTTAGTGCGCGCTTATAGTTTAGTGTGTGCAACCTGTGTGCTGCATGCTAAAAATGAAAAGAAAAAATAGCTTAATTTAATTGAGAGATTGCGTCTTTGATATTTTTAATATCAGCGTTATACATTTTCACATAGACTGCAATGCCTTTGTGCTCAGGCATATGTGCCATTCTTGGGCGATTAATTGCTATAATGTTGTTCATAAATTGTTCAAACTCTTTTTGATTTAAGATTTTTCCTTTTCCCACTGATTCAAATTGCTGTGTAAAATTATCGGCACCTTCTTTATTAGTGCCGCTCAAAATTATTTCTTTATTCCAAGGATCAATGCCGAGCCATTGGGCGAGTGTGAATGCATTTACATTTGATTGATACATGCGCCATTTATCTTTAAATTTTTCAACTGCAAATGAGTGATCGAATTCAATATCTTGTGGTTTAGATTCGAAGTATTTTTTAAAAGTAACATAAAAAACTTTATACTCATTGTCGGCTAAAGGATTCAGTAGTTTCTGAGCAATTGGCTGTGTTTTCTTCATAAGTGATTCGAAAGTGCCAACAAATTCTGTAGCGTCCAAGGTTTTTTGTTTTGCATTGAGAGCTTCGGCGCGTTCCTTTGGGTCTTTTCCTTTAAAGATATCATCAAAATCAAAGTAGTTATCCGAGTCTTCTGATCCCAAAGCCAAAGCATAAATGATAGCGGCAGAACTATTGTGGCATAAAGTAACTCCATCGACATAATCGGCATCTTTTTGGGCTTCTTTCCAATCTATAATGCGAAAACGAGAGCCACTTACATATTCTTTAATTAATGGCAGTGAGGTTTCCATCGGTGGCGCTTCCTTGCCGGTTTTAATATCAGGGTTTGCTGCGCCTGCAGCTGCTGCACCTAGATCGGTCGTAGGCTTTGGTTTTTCTGCCAACGTTTTGGAGACATCTTGTTTTTGAGTGCTTTGATTGGGCTTTGCGCAATCCATTTTCATGCTAAAATAAGCAATGCTTACTATGAATAACATGCGGTAATTATTAATAAGTTTCATATAACCTCCAATAACCTCCAAGAAATACTTATTTTTTTTGATTCCCAAGCATATAGCCAAAGAATGATAATCCAATCGCTGCGATTTCTTTAGGTACAGGCAGTGGAAAAAATCTAAAGAAGATAAATCCAATTAAGCCACCAAGAATTGAATATATTGCTGCAGTTTTTTTTAAATTATTACTAAAGTAACTGAAAAGAAGCGGTACTAATAAACAGCTCACCGAAATCTCATAACTGCTGATGAGGATGCCAATAATGTTGGGCGTCACTACGTAAGAAGCAAGCAATGCAGCAACACCAGTGGCCAAGGTGACCAACTGAGATACTCTCAAAGGGTTTCTTAAGCCGATGAATGAAAGATCAAAATCTTGGGCCAAATTTGAGCTGACTGCGCATAAGAGAGAATCGGCGGTGGAAGTTATTGCCGCAATAATGCCGCACACTGCTAAAACAACCACAAATTCATTGGTGAGATATTCAATCACCGGAATTAATGGACTTGCGCCGGCAGCTACACCAAGATTTAATAATTGAGCTTTCATGCCAAAATAAATCGGAATGAATGAAAAACAAAGTAAAAAGATACTTGAAAGAATAGCAGACATAGCTGCAATTTTTTGTGTGCGTGCTGAAAAGAATCTTTGTGCTAAATCTTGCTCGATCAATGAAAATAAAGCCGGCAGCATAATAGTTGCAATGAGTGCCGATGAACTAATTTCTTCTAAATGGAACTGTTTTTGCAGATTTGCCAGTGAGCTGAAAGAAAGGAATCCTGCGGGTTCATTAAATAAGCAATATAAAAAGATGCTGCCAAACACCAAGATTATCACCCATACTTGGGCGACATCAGTGAAAACAACCGCTTTTAATCCGCCAACCATGGTGTATAAAATCACAAATACCCAGAACGCTATAAAAATAAATTCGTTAGTGATATTCAATCCAGCAAGCAACGATTTCGAAGCAACCACTTGAGCCACCAAAATACCGCTCATAGTGGCAATTGAAAGGAGCGACGCAACTTTTTTGAGCGTTGGGCTATGATATTTTGTTTCAAACAGTTCTGCCGTAGTTGAAACATTGAGAGATCTTAATTTTGCTGCAAAACCAAGGCCAAGCATTAAAAACCCTAAACTCATGCCAATGGTGTAGAGTATACCCCATAACCCCACAGTGTACGCTTGTTCGGCAGTTCCTAAGAGCATGCCTCCTCCAAGTTGTGTGGCTATTAAAGTAAAAGTAACAGGCAATAGGCCAAGATCTCTACTTGCTAAAAAGTAATCATCATTTGTTTTAATATTGCGCGAGGCATAAAGCCCGATGCAAAAATAAAGAGTGGCTAACGCAAAAAATATAATCAGAAAAAGTATAACGTTCATAATTTTTTATCCATACTTTGAAAGCAAAAATCTGTGTTTTCTTCTTACTTTAAACCATTCTTGAGTAGAAACAAAATAATAACGTTAAATAAAGTGGCTTTAATTGGTTTAGTTATTAGTTATTTTTATAAAATTGACAAGTAGAAAATTAATTTGATACTGTAAAAAGGAGTACTATATAGTGTTTATACCTGAAGAGAAAAAAATGAAAATGCTTAGAATGCTTGGATTTATTGCAATGGTATGCGTTGGCCAAAGGATGGATTGTAGTGCAGGTCCAATTTGGGCAAACTTCAATGATAGGGTAAAGCTTGAAGCAAAAAAAGAAGTAGATAGTCAAAAACATCAGAAAGAAGCGCAATGCCCAGTTAAGTTTAACGACAATGCTACACAAGCGATAATAAAGTTATTTCGAACAATTCCAATAGATGAAAAGAAACTGCTAGAGCTATTAAAAGCTGGCGCAAATCCGAATGCTCTTGTTGATGACGAATTTATTTTATCTATTGCTTTAAAGAACAACCAAAAAAAGGCTGTATTGCTTTTACAAAAGTTTGGAGCCATACCGAACATGTGTACCGAAGATGGTTGTTCAGCGATTTCCTATATCAATTCAATCGATGATGCAGAGCTGCTTTTGCAAAAGCCAGAATATTTAGGAAAAGATTCTTTTGGCAATATTCCTCTCCATCATCTAGTTGGTGGTGGGAGAGCGCTATTTGGCAATTTTGATAAGTCAGCGCCGCATGCTAGCGTTATTCCTTACTACATCAAAAGAGGTGTGGAAAAAAATGCAATGAATAATAGAGGCTTAACTCCTTTAATGAGTGCTGTTGAGCATGGGCATTTGGATATGGTTATTGAACTGTATAAACAGGGGGTTGATTTAGATATAAAAAATGAAGATGAAAGAAGCGCTGCTGATATAGCAAAAGAAAAGTTTGAAGCTGAAACTGACCAAGAAAAAGAAGATAGATATCATCTTATTTGGATATTTTTATACCAAGCGCATTTTCATAAAAACGCATTTATGAATAAAAGTTATTATGAAATACTTGCAATACTCAAGAATTTAAAGTTATTAAACATACCTATTGCGCAAACTCAAGGCAAATTGTTTCTCGAAATTTGGACAAATGCCCAAACCAAACAAGAAAAGGGACTTGCAATAACGTATCTTATAACGGCTCTTGCTGATATGAAAAAAGATGGCAAAAATATTGAAAAAGAACTTGTTGCAGCTAAAGAATTAATTCAAGATAACATACATCAACTTTCAAATTTTGTTTTTGAAAGATCTTTAGAACGTCTTAAAACGTTACAAGAGTAAGATACAGCATTTCCCAGTCAATGATGAGGTCTAAAAGGTTTTTATAACTTGAGGATGGATTATTATAGATGAAGATGATAAGACAACTTATATTTCTTACTTTTAGTTTATGCGAATTTCATCAAAGTGTTTGTGCCGCTTTGGCTTCGCAAAAAAAACAGAATGCAGATACTAAAGAAGCTGTAGCTCTTATTCTAAGCGATTTTAATCAATACAATCAAAAAGCAACTACCGAGCTTTCACAGCTATTCAAAGCAAATAATTTCGATGAAAATAAAATATTGAACCTTTTAAGGGCAAAAGCTAATCCAAACATAAAAGTGGATGGTCAATCTATTTTGATCATAGCAGTGAAGAATCAAAAGAAGAATATTAAGGCATTATTGTTAAAGTATGGCGCAATTCCCAATGAATGCGATGAAAATGGGGTGTCAGCAGTTGCTTACATTGATTCCCCTGAAGATGCAGAGATCATGTTGCAAAACGATAAGTTTTTGGGTCCAGATCGATTTGGAAATAATCCATTGCATCTTTTAGTCTCATCTTCTCGATCGGGTTGGAGCGATTTAAGAAATTCACCTCAACATGCCTTAACTGTTGCCTATTATGTAAAAAGAGGAGTTGATAAAAATGCATTGAGTAAAGCTGATTTAACTCCTTTAATGACTGCTGTGAGTGCTGCACATCTAGATATGGTGATTGCTTTATATAAACAAAATGTTGATATGGATAAGCAAAATAGAGCGGGAAATACTGCTCTTGATTTGGTTGCAGAATATCATAGAGCAGAACCAGAAGGTAAAAAGAAACAACAGTATTTAATGATTTGGAACTTTTTATATAACATCAAAGAAAACAATCTTAATTTTTTCGATAAAAGTTTTGATCAGATTATTGATGAATTAAGCGTGTACGGTGTTAGGATAGTCCAAAAAAATGGGCAATCTTTTGGAGAAGTATGGAGCAAGGCACAGTCATCTCAAGATAAAGGATTGGCTGTTACCTATTTGATTACTGCGTTGTTTGACAAAAAAAAGTATAACGATGAAGAATCAAATGATTTGCCCGAGAGCCAAAAAAAAGAAAATGTTGAAGAATTAGATGAGTTGCTTGATGCTGCAAAAGAATTTATTAAAGATCATGCACAAGATCTTTCAGCATTTGTAAGAGAAAGATCTTTAGAACGCATCAAGGAATTAAAAGAACAAAAAGCTCATGTATTTGCGCCCTAAATATCTTAATCTTAAACCACGATTGTTTTTATTAATTTAATTAATCGCGCTGCAACGCCGCCAAGAAAGTCTAAAATGTCGCCTTCAGCGCTTAATATTATTAATTTCAGAATTGTTTTATAGACGAGTGCTGTGAGGGTGATGGCCAATGAGCTAATTAAAAATTGGCTGTGATTGCCAAGATTGATCAAAAACTGAGGACTCAAATAGATAATCAAGCCTTTGATTGCCTGCATCAAATATGAATCGGCATTCTGTTTAAGTGGGCCATCATGCATATAAATATCCTGATATGTTTTATAAATTTGGAATAGGACATAACACAAAGTAGCCACATTGAGTGCGCTATGAATATTCTTGCTATCAATAAAGCTATTTTCATTTTCTTGCGGTTCTTGCAACTGTGCCAAGGTGAGATGGCCTTGCGTGGGAGCAATAATGGGCGCTTGTTGAGAATAGGGCGTTTGCTGCATCAAATCTTCGGAAAATTGCCATGGCTTCTTTGATGTGATAGCGCCGACCAAACTATTGAAAGAAAAAAGTATCAGTAAAAAAGCATGAATTGTAACCACCGTTATGGCTTCCTTGATAAAGAGAGTGCTAATTTTTTCAGAGAGTTCAAATCTGGAATAGATTTTAATGCTTTAGAGAGCACCAAGTCTTGGTCAATAAAGATGGAATTAAGTTTAAGCCGCGTTATTTTTGATCGCCAGGCGGTAAATCGATGCAGCAACCAAAGCTCTTGATTTAATTCGCGGATAAATCGATTGAGAATTGTAGTGTGCGTGTAATCACTCTGTTTATATTTTTTATGCAGCATTTGCATAATTTTAAGGAAAAGATTTTGTTCGCTCAAATGGTGAGCTTCTTGGGAGTACCAATAGGCCCAAGTAGTTTTTTTGGAAATGTGGTAAGCCATATATAAAAGATGAGCAGTTATTGCGCCGTAACCAATTGCCAATGCTCCAGCTCCATAACTGAGGGCTGTTAAGAGCGAAGGCATCATTATTGGTTCTATTGAAAGATCAACTAAAGGAACTACTCCCGGTGGCAAAATCTCATCGATGGGAACTTCGATATCTAATATTGTGCGATTTTTATCCGTAGTTGGTTGAATTAATTGAAATGAAAACAGTGTTAGAAAAATTGTGCCATATTTCATAAACGTTCCCTTTCTTTCTTTTAGGATTACTCAAAAAGTAAGAAAGTTATGTTGGGTTTGCAATGATTTCCTTGATTACTGCTAGTTGTTGAAGCTCTTTGGTTAATTGTTGAGCAGATTTAAAATGAATACCAAAGATATTGGATTGATGAGCGCTTTTTATATTACGCCAGCGATTGTCGATAAAAATTACTTGTTGTTTTGAGTTATTGCAGCGTTTTAAATAATCACGAAACGCCTGATGATGCGGTTTGCCTATGAAATTATTCTCTCTATGAGGAATATAGATTTTATCAAAAAGCTTGAAAAGAGTGTAATGTTGATCTGATAATTCTTTAAATATTTCTGAGCCGATATTAGAAAAAATATGGAGTTCATAGCCTAAATCTTTGAGCTTGGTCACTAGATTTTCCATATAAGGAATATGTTTTTGAGCATTGGCGAGCTGAATAGCGAACTGCTTATGTTTTGCTATAAGTTTATAGCGTGAGGATAAGTGATTAATAATTTCTTCCGGAACGGCTTTTTTACGTACGAGTTTATAAACGTTAAGCAAGAATGGAGGCCAGAAAGCATACACCAATACATTAAAAACTGAGGGATGAGATTTAATAACCTTTTTAATTTTCTTTTTATCCGGTGCAAATAAAACGCCATGAATATCGAAGGCGATGATAGTGGTTTGTGGAGAGATAGTATGGGTTAATGAACTCTTTTTGAATAAAGCCTTATCAATTTTATTTTTTATGAAATAGAGTCCCCAAAAAAAGAACATTACTTGCAGAATGAATATCATCGTTTCCCCTCCCTTTTTTAGAACGATGGTATTCAAAGCATAGCAAGGTAGAGGATCTTAAAGTAAGAATTATTTACATCTTAAAAAAAGGCATAAGAGAGCTACTGTTTTTTTAATTCTGCAAGACGATCTAGGGCTTGTTCAACAGCATAATCTGACAAATCTTTAATCGATGTCCATGACTATTAATTGTTTCAAAAAAGTTTTTTCGTTATTTGTTTAATCGGAACATAAAGAATTGACTTTTAAAAAAAAATGATCTTCTTTAATAAGAAACCTTTAGAGGAGAGAAGAGTCATGAACAAGTATGTTTTATTTAAAAATATTTTTTTTATTTCAATTTTGTTTTCTTGGTTGCAAAGAGCAGATGGACAGCCAATCAATCCACAGCCAGGTGAAAATATTTGGCATTTGACTGCAGCTATTGGCACAGAAATTGATAATTTAGCGATTGCTCAAACGAGTTGTTGTGTCGGCACTTTTACAATATTGAATGCTGTTTTAGGTCAGGAAGTTACTACACAAAGCAAAATTGATGTTTGTTGCGCAACGCTCAATAGTAAAATTGACTCTTTAGCAGATATAGTTGTTAATGATTTTGCAGGAACATTCACTACTTTAGAAGGAGCTTCGGCTTGTGCTCCAACACCAATTTACGGTGTTACAACAATTTCAGTGTCAGGATCATATTGCTTAGCGCGTAATTTCTTTGCATCAAGTGGTGATGCGATAATGATTAGCGCTAATGATGTGTTTCTTGATTTAAACAACAAAACGATCAGTGGTGTCGGTGCCAATAACGGTGTACATATTATGCCGGGTGTTAGCAGAGTTACTATTAAAAATGGCCAATTATATTCGATGGCTCAAAATGGTTTGTTGATTGACTCAGCGAATCAATGCTCAGTGACGAACTGCAATTTTATCAATTCGTCTATTGGCCTTAGCCTTCACTCAGCAACTGATAATATTATTCAAAACAGTAATGCTATACTCAATACCTATGCTGGATATTCTTTAGTAGCATCAGCAAATAATATTGTTAGAAATTGCAATGCAATCGACACTTTCTCATCAACCGGTAATGCGTATGGATTTATCGCAGCAGCAGGCCATACTAACTTGTTTGAAAATTGCAACGCTGAATCTACTCAAATCACTGTTACCAGTAGTACTAATGAAGTTGCTGGTTTTCTTTTAACAACGAGTGAAGTTTGTTCAAAAATTATCGATTGTAAAGTTGATACCACGCAAACGCCAACATTTGGACTTTCAATTCCATATGGAATCAAACTTGGCGCTTCTCTTAATGGTGCTGTCTCGCTTATCCAGTCTATATCACCGGGTGTGGCAGTTTTAAGTCTTGATTGGTCGCCTAATGGGCAATATCTCGCTGCCGGCGTGGGTGCAAATATTCACATTTATCAGCTTGTTGGACAAGCGTTGAGTTTTGTAACGAGTGTTGCTACAGTTACTGGAGTTCAGAGCGTTAAGTGGTCGCCAGATGGTCAATATGTTGCTGTTGGTAAAATTCAACTTGTTGGTACTCCTGATAACGTGCAAGTATACCAATTTAATGGATCTACGTTAACGTTATTGCCTGGCACGGTAATCAGTAGAGGCGCTGGAATTTTTTCCGTGGATTGGTCGCCTGATGGGCAATACTTAGCAATCGGAGGCAATAATCCAGCTGATACATTTCAGGTTGTTGTATATACCTTTAACGGAACGACTCTTACCACGATTCCAGGAGCAAGAGTTGCGTGGGGTAATCCGATACTTTCAGTTGATTGGTCTCCTAATGGATCTTATTTAGCAATTTGTGGGCAAGATCCAACAGGTGTAGTTATATCGCAAATATTCTCTTTTGATGGAAGCACTTTGATTGGATTGCCGGGAACACAATATTCTAACAATACTCCTCAAGGAGATTCATATCAATGGGCGCCAAGTGGCAACTATTTAGTGCTCGGTAGTACGAGTGTAGATGTGAATACCTTAGAGGATGTTGATAATGTTACGGTGCTATCATTTAATGGAAGTTCAGTAACTGAAGTTGCGTCAACATTTTTTCCACCATCGTTTTCGCAAGCATGGACAGCAGATTGGAGTCCTGATGGTCAATTTATAGCGATAGGGGCTACAGATATTTTTGGAGCAAGCACAGCCAAAACATATTCTTTTGATCCTGCAACAAATCAAATTAATTTAATAAGTACTTTGCCAATCACTGCCATGACAAGAGGAATAGGATGGTCTCCAAACGGAGCATATTTAGCGACTGGTAGTAATTTGGATAATGTGACTACGGGCACAGGTTTGAGATTGTTTCAAACACTGAGTTCTGGTCCTTTAAACTGTTTGCTTAAAAATAACATTGTTAATTGCACTTCAGGAGGAAGTAACGCGGGTGTGGGTATTAGTTTCCCATCGTTCAGCACTGATAATATAGCTTTGAATAATACTTCATATCACAATGATATTAACTTGATGAATGTAAGTAATAATCCGAATGATGATACAAGCATGTTGATTACCATTGGTTCAAAACTTGATGCATGTTGTCAAACATTCACCACTATGAATACTGCTTTATTGAGCACAGAGTTTACTACTCAAAGTAAACTTGATTTGTGCTGTGCAACAATCAACAGTAAGATTGATTCGCTTGCAAATATGATGATGGCAATGTCTTTGCAACTAGATCAATTAACACCTTAAGTTGTTAACTTTTTTTAAATGGCTGCTTCCGCACATTTCTGCAAAAAAAGTTGACATTTTCAAACTTTTTTTTATTCAATAAAGAAAGCCTTAAAAAAATATAGTATGAAGCAAAAAAGAGAGAATGAAGTATGAAAAGAATACGTTCCGGATGGTTTAATGTATTGCCTCTAATTTTAATAACAGGCATTTTAAATACTCTAAATGGACAACCTGTTAATCCGCAGCCAGGCGAAAATATTTGGCATTTAGCGGCTGGAATTGGCACTGCGGTAGATCAAATAGCATTCGAGCAAAATAGTTGCTGTGTAGGAACTTTTACCGCGCTCAATAATATTGAAAGTAAGATTGATTCGATTCAAATTAACACAAGCTGTGATTTATCGGGCACTTATACAATGCTTAATTCGATTGCAGAACAAAATATAACAATCGAAAGTGGTGTTGATACTATTGCGTATGAGATTAATAGCGGTTTTACGAGCACATTTACGCAGCTTTCTGAATTATTCAATGAAAGTGCAGCGATAGAAAGTATGCTTGATCAATGTTGCCGATCGCTTGGCAATGAAACTCAGAATGTTTCTGCGCTCATCATAACCACCGCAAGTAAGATAGATATTTGCTGCGCAACATTAAGCAGTCAGATTGATCAACTAACAGCTCTTGTTCAGTCAGACTTTGCAGGAACATTCACGGCGATTGCAGCAATTTCCGGAGGATCATGCGATTTATCAGGAACCTATACACTACTTAATGCGGCAATTGCGCAAGAATATACCACCCAAAGTAAAGTTGATGCATTAACTAACAGTATGAATGAAGATTTTGCAGGCACCTTTACAGCGATTGCAGGAATATCTGCAACAGATTTGAGCGGTACATATACGGTGTTGAATACAATTTTAGGCGAAGAAATAGTAACACAAAGTAAAATTGATCTGTGTTGTGCTGCAGTTAATAGCGCAGTTGATGCACTGACTAACATCGTGAATGAAGACTTTGCAGGAACGTTTACGGCAATCGCAGCAATTCCGGTTGCAGATTTCACCGGCACTTATACCTTACTCAATACATCAATCGGGGAAGAAATTACGACTCAAAGCAAATTAGATTCTTGTTGCCAATCTTTAGGATCGCAACTCAATTCTATTGAGCTGACTATTGAAGCCCTTTCGGGAAGTAATGTTGATACTATTATTGGCACTTATACAACCCTAATTTCGTTGACGGATGTATTAGTGAGTGTTGTTGAACAAATTGATCAATCAGCGATGCATATTTCTTCAACGCTTGCTGAACTTGAAACGTTGTTAGACAATGTGATTCTGGTAGGAATTAGTACACAAAGTAAATTAGATTTATGTTGTGCAACATTAAATAGTAAAATAGATTTATTAAATCTAACAGTCATAGATGATTTTGCGGGGACTTTCACTTCGCTCGCAAATATTAGCGCAGTAGAAACAACCATTGAAAGCAAAGTTGATGCGCTTACTAATATTGTGAATGCAGATTTTGCAGGAACCTTCACAGCCATTGCAGCAATTTCGGCAGCTGATTTTACCGGCACTTATACTTTACTAGATACTGTTATTGCACAAGATTTTACTACTCAAAGTAAACTTGATCTCTGTTGTGCAACATTGAATAGCAAAGTTGATTCTCTTACTAATATTGTAAGCGAAGATTTTGCCGGTACATTCACAGCTATCGCGGCAATCCCGGCAGCAAACTTTACCGGCACGTACACTGTGCTCAACACAGTAATAGCTCAAGAAATTACTACTCAAAGTAAGATTGATTTATGCTGTGCAACATTAAATAGCAAACTGGATGCATTAAGTGGGATTGTTGTTTCAGATTTTGCAGGAACATTCACTGCGATTGCAGCTATTGAAATAGCTGCGTGCGATTTATCGGGAACTTATACGCTGCTTAATACAGCAATTGCGCAAGAATATACCACTCAAAGCAAAGTTGATTTACTAACAAACATAGTGAATACTGATTTTTCAGGAACATTTACAGCGATAGCAGCAATTTCCGGCGGATCATGCGATTTATCAGGAACATATACTTTATTAGATACTGTCATTGTTCAAGAATATACAACACAAAGCAAAGTTGATGCATTGACTGATATCGTGAATGCTGACTTTAATGGCACCTTCACGGTGCTTGCGCAAGCGTTTGCATGTGGAGCAACGCCACTCTATCAATCAAATTTTTCTAATGGCACTCTGCTTCTTGCAAATGCAGGAACTGATTATTGCTTTACGCAGAATCTCTCAGGAGGAATAATTATATCTGCGCCACAAGTTACGGTTGATCTTGCGATGCATAATTTAGTTGGAACTTTTTCAGTTTTAGCTGCAGATGCAACCATACAAAATGGCAATATTCTCCCTCCAGTGCCAGGCAGCACAGCAGACTTGCTTAATGCAGGTGTCTTTATTAGTAGTGGAGCATCCGGCGCATTAGTGAGAGACTGCCGCATTGAATGTAGCGCAACATCGTTAATAGGAGCTAATGGAAGAGATGCGGTGAATAATGCAGGAAATTCCATTATTACCGATTGTTATATCAATGCAGGAGCCGGTGGATCTGGAGCTGCAGGTATTATGGCTGGCAGTGGCGGTATAGGAATTAATAACACTGGCGCAAAATCTCAGATTAAAAATTCAAACATTCAATTAAGCAATGGCGGAGATAACGTTTTCTTTTTATATGTAGCGGGCGGTGCTGGTGTGGTTCCGGTTAATCTCTCTAATAATGTCGTTGGTTCTAATATTCCGGTAGGGGAATCAGTTTGGGTAGCGATTACTCCTAATGGCCAAACTGCTTATGTTACAAATTCAGTCGCTGGCACAGTTACTCCTATAAATCTCGCGACTAATACAGTAGGAACTCCTATTCCTGTAGGACTGAGTCCTCAGGGGATAGCAATTACTCCTAATGGCCAAACAGCGTATGTGTCTAATGCTGGTTCTAATAATGTTACTCCAATAACAATAGCTACTAACATAGCAGGAACTCCTATTCCTGTAGGAATTAGTCCTACAGGAATAGCGATTACTCCTAATAGCCAAACAGCATATGTTACAAACTTAGGCTCTAATACTGTGACTCCAATAACAATAGCGACTAATACAGCAGGAACTTCTATTCCTGTAGGAGCAAATCCTGAAGGAATAGCAATTACTCCTAATGGCCAAACAGCATATGTGGCTAATCAAGGCTCTGGTACTGTTACTCCAATAACGATAGCGACTAATACAGCAGGAACTTCTATTCCTGTAGGAAGTGTTCCTCGAGCAATAGCGATTACTCCAGATGGCACTATGGCATATGTAAGTAGACCCAGTCTTATTATTCCGATAACGATAGCTACTAATATTCCTGGAAGTAGTATTAGTGCCGGTTCTAATTCAGTAGGATTAGCAATTACGCCATTTAATGGTGGAACTGGTGGTATTGGAATACAGCAGCAAGCAAATTTTGGACAAATCATTGCTACAGTGGTAAAAGGTGGAAGTGCAGGCGCGCTAGGCGGTAGCGTAGGCGATGGAATAAGAGCAACAGCAAGCGCGAATTCAAACGTTATTGAGCGTTGTACGGTGTTCAATAGTGGTAACGGCTTTAACGTTATTGGATCAAATGATATTCTGATGACTGATTGTATTGCGCAAGGATGCGTTGCCGATGGTTTTGTAAACACTAATAGCGGTACTTCAGTAGCGGTGGATCATTGTACTGCGATGCTCAATGGAAGCAATGGATTTAATTTTGCAGAGGCAGGAAATTGTTGTTCTGTTGGCAATTCATCAGCAATAAGCAATACTTCGAGGGGCTTTACCGGTACCGGAGCTACTGTTTTCTTTTATTCAAATTTTGCAAATTGCAATGGCACTAACTTTGATACTAATAGCGCATCGTCTGCAATTAGTGGAAAGCTTGATAGTAAAGTTGACTCATTGGCAAATAGCTTTAATAGCACATTCACGGTACTATCTCAAGGTTTTGCATGCGGAGCAACTCCTATATACCAATCAAATGTAGTGAACGGTTCTCTGTTACTCACCTCAACAGGTGCAAACTATTGTTTAGCGCAAAATATTACCGGTACCTTCATTATTTCTGCATCGAATGTAACACTTGATTTAAACGATTTCAAACTTACTGGAATAGTATCCATTACAAATTCTGCTTTCAATAACACCAACAGAACTTGTTACGTATATTCCATTATTCGTAATGGAGCGATAACTCCTGCATCACCTGTTTCTGTTGCTGATGCAGGTCAGCCTGCAATTCTCGTCGATACTTCAGCAAATTATGCATTGATTCAAAATGTTTATATTAACTGCGCAAATTCTACTGTATCGGGAACTAATGGACGTGATGGGATTGATAATTTAGGAAATAATACGATTATTCAGCAATGTGTAATTCAAACGGGTACCGGCAGTGATGGAGCAACGAGTATTACAGGAAGCAACGGTGGTGTTGGCATACTATCAACTGGCGCAAATCTACAGGCGATTGATTGTACTATCATCACCGGTGGTGGAGGGGCTGGCGGTTCAATAACAACAGCAGGAGCAACGGCGCCAAGTGCGGGCAATGGTGGAAATGGTATTACGGTATCTGGCGTCAATTCGATAATTTCCGATTGTATGATAACAACGGGAAACGGAAACGTTGGCGGTGCTAATACCGCTACGGGAAGTACGGCAAACACCAATGGAGGTGCGGGTGGCAATGGAGGTAATGGCATTTCCTGTACTGGTTCACGAGCACAAATAATGAATTGCTCAATTAACGCAGGTTCAGGAGGAACAGGAGGAGTGAGTTCAGTAACAGGCTTAACAGGAAATGGTGGTGCTGGAGGCTTTGGCGGTAATGGCATTGTGCTTAATGGAATAGGGTCAGCTGCAACCCAATGCTACATTGTAGCTGGTGTTGGTGGGCAAGGTGGAACAACAATTTCTGCAGTGAGTGGTGGAATAGGTAACTCTGCAGGAGATGGCATCGTTCTTTCTGCCAACGTTACCGCTATAGCTATTAAATCGTGCAGTATTCGAACACAAGCCGGAGGCGATGCGGGAACGACAGCGGGTTCGAATGCTGTCCGTGTCGGAGGTCGTGGCGGCGATGGTATTAATGTGTCTTTAGGAACGGTAGACGTTATAAGCGATTGTGATATTGCAGGTGTAGGTGCAACATCAAGTAGAGGAGGCACCTCATATAATACGTCAGCTCGCGGCGGGAATGGGATCACCATAACAGGAGGATTTATAAACGCTATTGCTGATTGTGCCATTAACTCACTGGGCAATGGGGGCAATTTGGTTTCAATTGGTTCTGGTTCTGTAACGGCTGGCAGTGCTGGCAGTGGTATTCAGGCAAGTTCTAGCGTGGGATCAATTAAAAATTGTTCTATAGCATTCCTCGGTAATGGCGGTAATGTTACTCTTGCAGGTATCACTAATATTGGTGGTGATGGCGGTGTGGGAATATACGTAACAAGTTCTGTTGGTGTTATTGAAAGCTGTATAATAAACAATACCGGTACTGGTGGTGCGGCAACAGCGAGCAGTAATGCGAGTACTGGTGGTGCAGGTGGAACAGGAATAATTGTATCGGGGTCAGTTGGCGCTATTAACAATTGCTCTATAGCGAGTTTGGGTAATGGGGGTGTTGCATCAGGAGGTAGCACTTCTAATACTGGTGGCAACGGAGGATTGGGAATAAACTCATCAGGCTCAGTAGCTTGCATTGAAAGTTGTAAGATAAACTCTACCGGTACCGGTGGTACGCCAACGGGCAACGGCACTACTGGAGGCAATGGGGGAGTTGGTATTAGAACAGCCGGTGGAGGGATTATTATAAAAAATTGCACGGTGGCTAAAACTGGCGCAGGGGGATCTGGAACTACTACTGGCAATGGCGGGTCTGGAGTTCTGTGTGCTAGCGGAGGTGCTAATATGATTCTCAATTGTGTTGTTGATGTGACAACCGGTACAAATGCTCATGGATTTAATCTAGGATCTATAGGATTTGGCAGTATTGAAAACTGCTCAGCAGGTACCATCACCGGCAGTGGATTTATTGTGCTCAGTGGTAACAGCGCTCAGACAATTAGAAACTGCGTTGCGGCTTATTGTCCAAATGCTGCCGGCTTTGATCTATCTGCAGCTGGCGGTGGCACCGTAGTAGAAAAATGTTTGGCATCAAGCTGTACGCTTGGCTTTGCAGGCCCTGCTAATTCAAACGTAGCATTCTTCCTTAATGAAGCAACGAGAAATGGTGCTGACTTCAACGCGAATATTACTGCAGCTAATGGTTCATTCACGCCTGTATCACTAACAACGGGCGGTAACTATGGAGCAAATTTAAGAACATAGTTAAAAAAATACAAGAGTGAGAGCATGTAAAAGTTCTCGCTCTTGTACTCACATAGCTATTTTTAAAAAATAAATTATATTTTTACGCTATCTTAATTTCTGAATTTCCTACTACAATACAGATTCAAACAGGACCATGTCGACTGACACTGGACGCGAAGTCCAGTGCAGCGTAACTGGGATTATTTGATTTTCTTGATTTCTAAAAGGATATGAAGATCAATTTCATGATATTCATCAATAATAAGATGAGAATGTGAGATAAGATCAGGTTTTTTAGAAGTGTTAATGCCAATGCAAAACATGCCGGCATTAACGGCAGAAGTAACGCCATGCAATGAATCTTCGATTGCAATACATTCTTCAGGCTTAACGCCCAGTTGCTCTGCAGTATGCAAATATACCGCCGGATGGGGTTTATATTGCTGGTTAACATGGGTGCTATTATAGATATGAATGCCAAAAAGCTTTTCGAGGTCGAGCTTTTTATTGGTGATATCAATTGTCTGATTGGTTGCATTTGTGGCAAGGCCAATCTTCAAGTTCATTCCGAGGGCTCTTTCATGAAAAGCCAAGAAACCTTCAATAAATCGAATGCCATCATGATAGAGTCGATCTGCGATCTCAGTTTTTTCCTTGCAAAGATCTTCTAGATCCTCTTCTAGTTGAACCAGTTCTTTGATGATGCGGCAGCATTCTTTAAGAGAATGCCCGCTGAGCTTTTGGGCGAGTTCAGCCTGTAATTCAGGAGTAAACTCGATCCCACGGCGGGTGATCAACTCGCGATTTGCTGCGCGCCAGATATGTTCGGTATCAATGATTGTGCCGTCCATATCAAAAATTATTGCTTTATATTTCATTC
>Ga0366818_10050_pt1 | contig 51570 bp, 44 predicted proteins | sample TotcelFGM3001N14_FD_207090 | JGI IMG/M metagenome (GOLD analysis project Ga0366818, IMG submission 207090) | Enriched cells from coal bed in the Powder River Basin, Montana, United States - Total cells FGM rep3 HSBNCT.FGM.300.1.N14 ...
AACTGGAGCAACGAGTCTTGGAACGCACCGCCCAATTGCAGGTCGCCAATAAGGAACTGGAAGCCTTCGCCTACTCAGTGTCCCATGACCTGCGCGCTCCTCTACGCGCCATCGACGGTTTCAGTAAGGCGCTATTGGAAGACTATAAGGGAAAGATTGACGGGGAAGGCCAGGACTACCTCAACCGCATCGTTAAAAACGCCCGGCGTATGGGCCAGCTTATTGAAGATTTGTTACGTCTGTCACGGATAACCAGAGCGGATATGCATCTCCAACCGGTTGACCTGAGTGATATCGTCCGTAGCATCACTGCCGATTTAGCTGAATCGCAGCCGGAGAGGAACGTAGAGTTCATCATCGCGCCGGGGATTATTGTTCAGGCTGATCCGGCTCTGATGCGCATCGCTTTGGAGAACCTGCTGTCCAACGCCTGGAAATTTACCAGCCACCATAACCAGGCGCGCCTTGAATTCGGGACCTCTATTCAGGATGGCGAAACGGTCTACTTCGTAAGCGATAACGGCGCCGGCTTTGACATGGGTTACGCCGACAAACTCTTTGGGGTTTTCCAGCGGCTCCATGACAATGACGAATTTCCTGGAACCGGAATCGGCTTAGCCACCGTCCAGAGAATTATCCATCGCCATGAGGGGCGCATCTGGGCTCAAGGGGCTCTAGAACAAGGGGCCACCTTTTTTTTCGCCCTTCCAGCCAGGGAAATAATATCAGGTTAACTATTCAGTAAGCGTTCCGCAAGCAGCGGTCAGCGATCCGCTTAATGAACAAATTCAAGCTGAATGATGGACGCTTAACAATCAGGAGACCAGGCTTGATGGAAGATAATGTTATCTTATTAGTCGAGGACAATCCGGATGATGCGAAGCTTACCGTTCGCATGCTGCGGCGTAGCAACATCGACAGTGAAATTATTGTGGCCCGCAATGGGGAAGAGGCCCTGCATTTATTTTTGGACAAGGAAAGTGTCCGGTTGCCGACTTTAATGTTACTGGATTTGCATATGCCGAAGATCGACGGGTTAGAAGTATTGCATTGGATCCGGACAAACGAGTGGACCCGGTTGTTGCCGGTGTTCATGCTCACCTCCTCCAACGAGGAGCGCGACATTGCCCAAAGTTATCTTCTGGGAGCAAATAACTATCTGGTTAAACCTCTTGATATTGATCAGTTCACCCAGGCTATGCGCCAAATCGGGGTTTCATGGCAAATATTCCAAGAGCCGTAAATATAGGGAGTATAACTCATGAATGAACTTCTGAACCTTCTGATTGTTGAAGACCAGGAAGATGATGTTTTATTGACTGTTCGTGAATTGCGGCGGGGCGGGTTCGAGCCGACCTGGGAATGCATACAAACCGCGGAAGATATGTGGATTGCCCTTGCCGGCAAGGTGTGGGACGTCATTGTCTCGGACTACAAGCTGCCCCGGTTTAGTGCTCCGGCAGCATTAAAAGTGGCCCAAGAGCATGACCGCGATATCCCTTTTATTTTGGTTTCCGGGACAATTGGCGAGGAACATGCCGTGGACATGATGAAAAACGGAGCCCACGATTATGTCATGAAGGATAAATTGCAGCGGTTGCCGGAGGCTGTCCGCCGGGAAATCCGGGAGGCGCAGATCCGCCAGGAGCGCCAACGGTCCCAGCAAACTTTGCAACAGCGCTCCCATGAACTGGAAATACTAAATAGATCGGGACAGGACCTCAATAAAACCTTGACGTTGGATCAGGTAGTGGACAGCGCCATCAGGGGTGTAAGCGAGGCTACCCCATGCGATCTCGTCCTACTTTTTCGCCGGGAACAAGAGGAATTGCTTTTGTTAGGGATAGGGCCGGCGACCTCCGGGTTTACGAGCAGGGAACATAAAAACACCGTCCATCGGGTGGGGGAATGTTTATGCGGCCTGGCAATCAGCACTGCCAGGCCGGTTTTTTCCACCAACATCCATGCTGATTTGCGCTGCACTCTGAGGGAATGCAAAAAGGCCGGTTTGCGTTCTTGCGTTACCATACCCCTCCAGGGGGGTGATGAAATGCTTGGCGTTTTAGCCTTAGCCAAAGCCCAAGAATATGACTTTCAACAACAGGCGCCGTTTCTCGAGACCATAGCTTTCCAGATAGCCACGGCCATGCACAATGCCCTTTTACATGAGAGAGTGCTGCATCACTTCAAAATGCTGGGAGCTATCTTGCATAACGCCCCGGATGGCATCGGTTTGATAAAAAACGGCATCCTTAGTTGGGCTAATGATCAACTATTAGATATAACAGGATATTGCGGCAAAGAATTGTTGGGCCAAGACAAAAGAATGTTATTCCCGAGTATTGATGAAGTTAAACGGGTGGATATTGAACTAGAGGCGCAAATCAAAAAACAAGGCAAGGGATCAGTGGAAACCCGCTGGCAGACAAAAGACGGCCAAATAAGAGATATTTTTATGGGGTTGTCGCCTATTAATCCGAGGGATTTTTCCCAGGGGTTGGTTTTCTCGGCGCAAGATATTACCGAACGTAAGTTTCTTGAATATCAGTTATCCAAGGCGCAAAAACTGGAAGCTATTGGAGTATTGGCCGGCGGGATAGCTCACGACTTTAACAATTTGCTGACTGCGATCATTGGTCATAGTGAAATTATATTAATGGAGTTGGAGGAAAAAAATCCCCTCGGCCCCCATCTCTGCGATATTGTTAGGGCGGCGGAACAGGGCAGTTCATTGACTAAACAGCTTTTGGCCTTTAGCCGCCGACAGATCATGACGACGCAAGTTTTGAATCTCAATGACATCATCGCAGAAATGGAAAATATGCTGAGGCGTCTTATCAGGGAAGATATTGCAATAGAAACATTATTGGACCCGGCTTTAGGATTGATCAAGGCAGACCTGGGACAGTTGCAACAAGTACTCATGAATTTAGTAGTTAACGCCCGCGATGCCATGTCCACAGGTGGAAAAATTATCATTGCCACGGCCAATATTCAGTTCGATGGGAACTATGAGCGGGAAAAAATATTTGATATTTCTCCGGGGGACTATGTAATGCTAACTGTTAAAGATAATGGCGCCGGTATGGATGAGCTGACCCAGGCCCATATCTTCGAACCATTTTTCACTACCAAAGAATTGGGTAAGGGAACAGGGTTGGGGTTGGCCACTGTCTAAGGCATTGTCAAGCAGAATAAGGGTGATATTTGGGTTGATAGTGCAGTAGGCCAAGGCGCCACCTTCAAGATCTTCCTGCCTCAGGTGCACGAAGTTATTCCCTGCATACCCTTAAAAACCCCCTCTCTATCTACCGAACTGAGAGGAGAAGAAACCATTCTAGTAGTGGAGGACAATGATTCTTTACGTTCTGTCGTAGCCAACGCTTTAAAGAAATATGGATATAGAATCATGGAAGCTGACTGCGGGGATCAAGCTCTCTCAATCTGTGAACGGCACCGGGAACAGATAGATTTAATGCTGACCGATGTCGTTATGCCGCACATGAGTGGGAAAGAGTTAGCGGGTCGATTGGCTCCATTGCACCCGAAAATGAGAGTTCTCTACATGTCCGGCTATACGGATGACATTATTGCCGATCAAGGACTTATGGATAGCGCCTTTTGGTTTCTCCCCAAACCCTTCAAGGTGCTCAACCTGATCAAAAAAGTGCGGGAGATCTTTGATACCAGTTCTTCATCATAAAAAAAATGGTACGTTCTCAGCAATCACCAATCAGCAAGCAGCTCAATGGCAATAAAAGGGTTCAAATATTTAGGTGAGGGAAAATGATTCATCGGCACTCAATTCACCCACTTAAAAAATTTGGCGGTGGATTCTGAGCTATAATGAAGGTTGAATTTTTTTAGAAGTTGCAGTATAATCCTCAATAATCTCGAACACTCTGGAATAATTTAGAGAAGCTGGTAATTCTGAAGGCGGGATCAATTATGTTTTTTTATAATCGGTATATGCCTGGCCTCAATTATTAGTCAGCGTCCAGCTAACAGGCGTCAGCTGTCAGCAAAACCAAAAGTTAAATAATTCTGATGAAGAATGATCGATTTTTTCCTTTAACAGATATTTTTGAATTTGTCTATTAAACTGATGACTGAAAGCTGAATGCTTACCGGTATTATTGTGGTATTCATAACTGTTGAGACCACTTTGGCTTCATGTCCCTATGATGGTACCCTGTTTACCCTGGTCTCAAATTTATTTCAATCAGAACAGTGAGTATCTTTTGGGTAAATCATTTGGGGAAGATTTGTCTATTATTGTTCTCTATGATTTCCTCCGCCATATTGGGGGGATAAATTAGGATATCGTTATTTATTAGCATCGATAAACTTAGGTGAGAGGGGAGGAGTAATGCGATTCGGATATAAGAAAGCTTTTTTCGCCCTGGTAATTATGTTAGTTTTTAGTCATCCTTTGGCAGCTCAAGACCCAGCAGTAGGTTTCTTCACTCAGGTCGTGGGTACAGTTGAGACAATGAAAGAAGGCAAACTCCCGGCCATTTCGGTTAAGGAAAAAGATAAAGTAGCGCTTGGAGATTTAATCCGCACCAAATCTACCTCCAAAGCGCAGATTCAGTTTATTGATGATTCCACCCTAGAGATCGGACCGGGTAGTCGGGTTAATATTGATCAATATTCTTATGACGGCTCCCAGAGGAATGCCCTACTGAAGGTTACTATGGGAATGGTGCGCACTGTGGTAAGCCGTATATTCAAGAAAGGGCAACCCGATTTCTTCATCCATACCAATACCGCGGTCATAGGAGTACGAGGTACTGACACCATTACCAGACCCATTCTTAACGCCACAGAAATCTTCAATGTAGTTGGTGAGGTAATAACTAATAATATTAATCCTAATGTCGGGGGGACAGCGACTCTCGGAACGATGAGTTTCTCTCTTATAGGTCTCAATCAACCTCCGACGGTTCCAATCCCATTTTCGTCTGGTGATCTGAACAACCTTATGAGGTTGATGCATGTAGCTCCCAGAACAGGATCAACTACAGGACCAGCGACAAGATCATTGACATTACCAGCTGGACCATCAGGACAAGGGACGAGACCCCCTGTGGTGGTAAGCGGGGATTCTCTGATGGGAGACCGAGGGAACCCGAGTCTACCCGGAGGAGTCACTGCTCCGGTAGTTGTTCCTCCCACCATTCCGGCACCAATTGTTACGCCATTTCATGGCAGCTAGTTAACACCGGATATCAATTCAAGACCGAGGACAGGTGTCAGGGGACGAAGAATCAATGATCTACCCCTGTTGCAGATACCTGTGCTTCGGTCTTTCTTTTTATATGAAACTAGTTGCCAGTTGCCAGTAAAAGAAAAAGTGGTTCACCGCCGATTACCATGATCAATATTTTCATCCTGCGTTGTGACATCATGGCATGATGGTTTATATGTCCATTGTAAAAAACCCCTAGCAGATACTAAAAATATATCCCTATGAAATCTGTTAACCTTGATTTATTCAATAAGATAAGCAGGTACATGTTAATTATATCGGCAATATCGCCAATATTAATTTACCTACTGATTGTTATTGCCAGGATTCATTATCCCTTTGATTTAGAATGTATAGAAGGCGGCTCGGTAATTAATGTTCAACAAATATTGATGGGGAATATGATATATGTTCAGCCTTCCCTTAACTTTATCCCTTTTCTCTACACTCCCCTCTATTACTATATTTCCGCGGTAGCGGCGGGATTATTTGGACTTGGGTATATCCCCCTCCGGGCAATATCATTTCTTTCTTCCCTGGGTTGCTTCGTTATTATTTATCTGATTGTTAAAAAAGAAACGGCAAGCAGTTTAGCAGGGATTTTAGCAGTGGGGTTATTTGCTGCAACCTATGAAATCACCGGAACCTGGTTTGATTTAGCCAGGGTCGATTCTTTATTTTTATTGTTTCTTTTACTATCTATCTATTTTATCAAATTCGCCAATGGAATAAGATCATATTTTATTGCAGGATTATTCCTATGTCTATCTTTTTACACGAAACAAATAGCTTTATTAAGTTATCTACCGTTATTACTATATTGTAAATCAACCAAGAAATCATTATTAGTTTTAACAAGCATGATAATAATATTAATCGGTGGAGGTGTTTTATTTTTAGATTATGTTCATGACGGCTGGTTTTCTTATTATACCTTTTTTTTACCCACACACCATTCGATTGAAAAAAAGGCTATTGTCAATTTTTTGACCAAGGATATTCTGGGTTATTTAGCCATTGCTTGTAGCATGTCTTTATTTTATCTGATAATACAATTCAGTAATTCCGACAAAAAAAATCTGGCTTTTTACTCCCTGTTAGCAGTCGGCATGTTGGGTGGGGCATGGGTTTCAAGACTCCATATCGGGGGAATTCAAAATGTTTTAATGCCTGCCTATGCCGTCATTTCTATCCTTTTTGGCATGGGCTTTCATACTCTCCAGGACCAGACCCGACTCTTTGAGCCTATTAAGGCGAAACTCCTGGAAACGTCAATTTATCTTGCCTGTATCATGCAATTTTTTTGTTTATTGTATAATCCTTTTAGTTATATTCCGAAGCAAGTCGATCTGGAAGCGGGAAGAGCTGTTTTAAATATCATAGGAAATATCCAGGGTAATATCTTTTGCCCTGCCAGCAATTTTTTACCCCATCTTATGGGGAAAAAGACCTTTGCTCATGGTTGTGCAATATGGGATGTCCTACGAGGGGACAACGGTTCGGCAAAAGAAAATCTGTTAAATGAAATTGCCCAAGCTGTCAAAGAAAAACAGTTTGCCGCCATCATTGTTGATAGAGAATGGCCGGAGGGCAACGAAGATGTAACTATAGATGATTATTACACTAAATATTCGTTTTATTTCCCCGATGAAAATGTTTTCCAGCCAATTGTCTGGAGTGACCCCTGGCACGACCTCAGACCCAACTATATATATCTGCCCAAACCCGATGAAAAATAACTAGTTAACCGAAAGAGTCTTTTTGCAGATATATAAAATGGTTCTGACCTGATGATTATTGATTTACTGATATTATTGGCTTTTTTTGTGAGTGTGTGGTCGGAGCTCGATTCGCTTCAGGGCTATTGTCTGTTTGATATCGCCCCAATCCAGGGTTCCCAGGCCATAAAAACACACCCCCATTAATCCTGCCTCCTGCATTCCGAATAGTCATTGACCGTAAAGGGGAAAAAATATAGATTTAAATTGCTTGACAGGAAGGGGGAAAATATGTCTTTGGAAACTCGTGTAATTAACGACTTCAACCAATCCATAGATCTGAAAAAACGTTTTGTCGAAGACCAGGCAGCCGCGGTCGTGGAAGCAGCCCGACTGTTAGTGGCCACCCTACAAAGCGGGCATAAGATTCTAATCTTCGGCAACGGCGGCAGTGCTGCCGATGCCCAGCATCTGGCCGCTGAGTTCGTCAACCGCTTCCGGGTAGAGCGACCCCCCCTGGCCGCCCTGGCCCTGACCACCGACAGCTCTATCTTGACCGCGGTGGGAAATGACTATGAATTTAAAGACGTCTTTGTCAAGCAGATTCAAGCCCTGGGGCGTCCGGGGGACCTGGCCTGGGGCATCAGTACCAGCGGTTCTTCTCCTAACGTGGTCGCGGCCCTGCAAACCGCCCGGGAATTAGGATTAAAGACCGTGGCGCTGGCCGGGAGGGATGGTGGGCCCATGGCCGAGCTGGCTGATATCTCTCTGATAGTCCGCTCCCATGATACTCCCCGTATCCAGGAAGTGCAAATCACCATTGGCCACGTGCTCTGCGATCTGGTGGATTATCTCTTATTTCCCCAGCAATATAGTTAGTTTCTTTCCGGAAACGGCTATTTTTCGCAATTCCTGCGTCAATCTGCGGTCTTGCTTGTGCGGCGAACGAGTGTTCGCCTCCGCGCAACATCTTGATTTCCTTGGCCTTGAAAAAAATATCTTGTTGCCGAATCAGAAACTTTGATTAGTGTTAATCTTGGTTGCCGGATGAAAACTATTTATATAATTGACAGGGGGACGGAGGACGGAAGTATAAAAACTCCTTCTCCGGTCCCTGGTCTATTGTCTCCCGTCACCACTCTTTTCATGGGGCGCGGGTGCGTTACGAAGAATGATAAGTTGAACTATGAAAGATAATGGAAAAATTCAACCCCTGTCCCTCTCCGGAGTTGAGACCTACAGCCTGAAGGAACGGCCCTGCAAGGTCAGTCAGGCGGATTTCGCTCAGCCCTGGCAAGCGGGCGGCTCTTTGACCGATTTTGTCGCCCGCCTGCCCCGGATTCTGGCCGCGGCCCAGTTGCAGGAAATTGCCCGGACCTGGAGCCAGGCCCGGCGGCAGGGACATTTGGTCCTGCTGGGCTTGGGCGCCCATGTTCTCAAGGTGGGTTTAAGTCCGCTGCTTTTGGATCTGATGCACCACGGCTTACTCTCCGGCCTGGCCCTGAATGGCGCCGGCATTATCCATGACGCCGAAATCGCCATGGTAGGCCGGACCTCCGAGGAGGTCGAAGAGGTCTTGGGAGCCGGACAATTCGGCATGGCCGCGGAAACAGCCACCTTTTTGAACGAGGCGATAAGATGGGGGGCGGCCCAAGGTCTGGGTCTGGGCGAAGCCGTCGGGCAGTGTCTCCTGGAAGCGAAATTTCCTTATAACCATCAGAGTATTTTGGCTGGCGCCGTAGCCCGGAGAATTCCTTTGACGGTCCACGTGGCCGTCGGCACCGATATCATCCATATGCACCCTTCGGTGGATGCCGCGGCCCTCGGTTTGACTACGCACCATGATTTTCGCCTCCTGGCCGGATTGGTGAGCCGATTGTCCCATGGGGTCTACCTGAACCTGGGCTCCGCGGTCATCCTGCCCGAAGTATTTCTTAAGGCCATCTCCCTGGCCCGCAATCTGGGTTTTCCGGTTGATCACTTGACCACTGTCAATCTAGATTTTATTCAACATTACCGCCCCTTGACCAATGTGGTGCGCCGCCCCACTCAAGGGGTGGGTCGAGGCTACGCCCTCACGGGGCACCATGAAATCCTCTTTCCCTTGTTAGCGGCCATGGTTATTGAAGAGTGGGAAGAGGCGGCAGGGGCGCGAGGATAGATCTCATGGCGGCGGCTGCCGGGAGATGTTCGGGCTTGAAACCGCAGACCGGCGGTATTATAATTAAATCATAAGTAAGCGTTCAACGTTCAGCTATCAGCTTAATGAATAAATTCAAAAAGATTTGCCGATGGGTAAAATCGATCATTTTGGGTTAGGCATGCTTAACCCCTTGTTTTTTACGAAAGCTGACTGCTGATAGCTAAACTCTTACTCCCAATGATCCACCCTAACTAAGGAGATTTTTTAAGAATGCCGATTTTTGAGTTTCATTGTAATGATTGTGGCAAGGACTTTGAGAAGCTGGTCTTCGGAAGTGATAATGATATTAATTGCCCCGGCTGCGAGAAGACTAACGTGGAGAAATTAATGAGTTCCTGCGCCTTTAAAGTTGGACAGAATTTCACTTCCACCTCGGCTAAAGCCGCCGGAGGGGCCTCTTGTGGCAGTTGTTCCTCCTCCAACTGCAGCTCCTGCGGTTAAAACAACTGATTAAGGAGTTATTGCTCAAGCTTCGAATAAAAGATGGGGCGCAATCACCTCGCCGGTGTAATAGAATTGGGCACCGCCGGGGCGATTGCGCCCCATCTTACATGTTCCGCACTCGCTTTAGGATCATGGCCGCGGCCTGATCGATCTCTTCTACCGTCGTCCCCCGCCCTACACTTAAACGGAGCGCGCCTCGCCCCACTTCCGGGCTTACTCCCATTGCGGCCAGGACGTGGGAAAGCTTCACTTCCGGACCATGGCAGGCTGCTCCGGTCGAAGCCGCCAATTCCGGCAGACCGGCCAGAATTTCCGCCCCCGTCAGCCCCGGGAAAGAGACGTTCAGGGTATTGGGCAGACGTTCCTGGTCCGGGCCGTTGAGCACCAAGGGGGGGAAGCCGTCTTGCAGGAGTTGATGCAGTCTATTACGCATCGAGGTGAAATGATCTCGATCAGAGCTAAGCCGAACCTGCGCCAGTTCACAAGCAATCCCTAAGCCAACATCGAGGATGACGTTTTCAGTTCCGGCCCGACGGTTGCCTTCCTGGCCGGCGCCATGAATTAAGGGCGTCAGAGTGCATCCGGGGCGAATATATAAGGCCCCGATTCCTTTCGGAGCATAAAATTTATGACCGGCCAGGGTTAAAAAATCCACCCCCAGTTCATCCACTCGAGTGGAAATTTTGCCCACGCTTTGGGCGGCATCAGTGTGGAACCAGACCCCTGCTTCTTTGGCGATCTTACTGATTTCAGCCAGGGGTTGAATGGCCCCGGTTTCATTATTGGCGTGCATCACACTGATCAGGCTGGTTTTGGGGGTCAAGGCCCGGCGAATTTCCCGGGGGTCTACCCTCCCCTGCCCGTCTACCGGCACAACGCTGACCTCAAACCCTGCTTCCAGCAAGAAAAGGCAGGGATGGAGGATGGCGGGATGTTCAATGGTAGTCGTGATGATGTGGCCGCTTTGACCCCGCCGGTGGTGCGCCACCCCCTTGAGCACGGTATTATTGGCCTCGCTGGCCCCGCTGAGGAAAACAATCTCCCGAGATTGACAACCCAAGAGGTTGGCCACCTGAGTCCGGGCCTGTTCCACCGCGGCGCGGGCTCGCTGACCCAGCGGATAGTCACTGCTGGGATTGCCGAATTCCTCTCGGATATACCTCTGCATTCCCGCGGCCACCTCCGGAGCGATAGGGGTGGTGGCATTATGATCAAGATAAATCATGGCATGGTCCTTTCCAGCTGGTGGTCAATTTTCCTCGACAAATTTTTCAACCTGAGAGGCTAATCTTTTTATATACTATCTTCTACAGTATAGAACAAGTCAGGCTAATATCCAGGCATTTTAAAAAGTCCAGATGAACCATTATGCCGTGACCGCGCCACGCCATATGAAAATTGATGATCTCGTAAAAAATTTAAAACATCTTTTGTGAGCATGATTGCCAGGCCGAACGCAAAGTGTATCGGCGTGAAAATACATTAAGATCCCCTCGCCACTTGAGGGGAGAGGGTTAGGGAGAGGGGTGAAAATAACTTTTTACGAATCCATTAAAATTGATAACTTCGACCATGGTCACAGATAGCCCAGAGTTTTTTAACGGCTCACGGCTTACGGCTCACGGCTCACGGTTTTAATATAACCGACCTGATTATCGCAAAGTCAGTAAGCTCCATGGGAACCAAGGGAAGCAATTACCAAAACATGAATATACATCAGCAGTTATCAGAAGGTTTTTATTATATGATGCGCTGGATCACCTGCCAGAGCATGGGGCGTTTCTATCGCCTGGAGGTGGACGGGATGAACCATTGGCCCACCCAAGGACCAGTTATCCTTTGTCCCAAACACCAACGCTGGGAAGATATCCCGGTGGTGGGCATGGCCTTCCCCCGCCCGCTGCATTACATTGCCAAAGCGGAGCTATTTCAACAACCTATAAGTCGTAAATTTCTCCAGGCCTTGGGCGGGGTGCCGGTAGACCGGCAACGGCCCCAGGCCACTCTTTCCACCTTTCGCTCCCTGCAGCAGATTCTTGGCGGCCAGGGGCAGATAGTCCTGTTCCCGGAGGGTACCTACTTCCCGGGGGAGACCGGCCCGGGGAAACATCGGCTGATCCAGATGCTGTTGCGACTTCAGAACCGCCTGAGCTGGGGCCCCCTCCCCTTCTTGCCCATCGGCATTGCTTATCACCCATATTCCCCCGGCTACCGCGTCCGGGTCCAATTAGGCCCCGTCTTATCGGCTGGGAGCCCCCATCAGGCCCAGGAACTGACGGAGAGCATCATGAGGGAAATTGATCGACTGTCAACCTGGTAAGGTTTGCAGTGAATGGTAGTTCCCACTTCTTGTCAATTTTCAGGCTTTTTCCAGCCTTCATTTTCCGAATAAGTCCGAATCTATTCCAATTACTGCCGAATGCAGGCGAATGTTCTCACTAAGTTGCCGATGATTCCCGGCCCTTTGGCCGGACCGACCCGGCTGCTCTCGATTACGCCTGGAGCCTCCGGCGGCGTCAGCGCAGTCTCCAAGGCTGATGCAGCCTCCAAGGCTGATGCAGCCTCCAAGACTGGTGTAACCCCCAAGGCTGGTGCAGCTTCCAAGACTGTGACCCTCCCCAAAGCTGACGGCCGAGGGATAACTGCGGCCCGGGGACGGCGCGGAGCCCGGGCCTTAACGCCGGCGAGAACAATCTTTTCCGGGACGGGAGCCGGGGGCGGTAACAGTTCGTCTTCGAGGTGCGCTCCTGCACAGGGGGTCAGCAGGGATTGCCGGATAGCCTGGCGCACCGATTCCCGGACCTGCGGCTGGGTGGGAAACAGGGAGGCGGCTTTGAGCCAATCTCCGGAGGTGGCGGCTAAAAAGAGGCTGGAGGCTTCCAGGTCCACCTCCATGGCATGCAGCATTTTGGTGAGCCGGCTCGCTTCCCGGATGGCCTGGAGCATCATCTTCTGGTCGCCGTTCTCTTCGGCTTTGGTTAACACCAGCATAGTTTTTTCCAGCAAAAGCTCCAGCCGGGCTAAACTTTCCGTCAATTGAAACTGTTCCACCTGCCGGCGGGCGTGCTCGACCCGAGCTTCCAGCCGCGCTTGATGTTGCCGGGCCTCCTCCAGGGGGAGGCGATAGTGGGCGGCCACCGCGGCCACCGAGGGGCAGGCCAGGAGGTCTCTTTCCACTTCAGTGCGGTGGGGATGATTACAAATGCTACACATATTATGATCTCCTTTGATTAGATTAATCGCAGTCTATCAAAGCAAGGCGGTGATAGCTAAGACACATAGGACATTTGGCACAAAAAAACAGTTTTCAGTTTTCAGTTTTCTGAAAAAACTGGTAGGCCCTACGGTCCTGGGAAACTCCACGCCCTTAATGATTGCCCTCAAGGAAGAGGGTGAAGCAGCCAGGGGTATCAATCTTGCCTGTTTTTACCTTGCAAAATAAAAGATACAGTTTATGATTGCACGGTATGAAGCGATCTTACGAGAGCCTTCTGTAGATTTATCTGGCCACTTTCCCGTGTGTGGCCTTAATTGGCGTGCGGCAGTGTGGCAAGACCACTCTGCTTGACGTGCTGCCGGAAGTATAAAATAGGGATAGTCGGTATTTTCTTTCCTTAAAATTTGATGCCGTAGCCCCTAATCTTGAATTATTTTCGGTCCCCTTTCTTGGACCAACTTGTTGAGGCGGCCACGGAGAAAAGAACGCAAAGGGCAGCCGACGATTCTTTCCAGGTTGGCAATAAAAGACTCCGTTCCCAGAGGGCTTCCGCTTTAGGTCTGTGTTCTTATTGCCTCTATTATTGTGGGGTCTTCTGCCCCTCTAAAATTCCCGCCCACCCCGCTCGGACCTCCTCCGGCAACCAAGCAGCTCCATTTAAAAGCTTATCTTTTTCACCCCAAACGTGCGTTTGGGAGCTTGACCATGGCCAGTCTGTGGCCTTGGCTACCAAAACCGGCGCACAGGATTCATTTCTTCCTGGCGAGTATCGTTAAACAAATAGTCTTCATCCAGAGGCCAGGGAAAAAACGCCTTGGCCAACGATGCCCGCTTATAGGCAATTTACGTTAAGGAATTGAGAATATCGCATATGACTTACAGAGAGGGCTCGGGCCAGGGAATTTGATTTGTGGAAGACTGCGATCAAATAAAGTGAAGAAAAATACCGTCTGTCCTCATTTACACAATATTAAATTTCTAAATAGATTATTATCCAGTTTTATGAACGTAATCAGGCCAATGAATTTGATAAACAGTCTGTCTGTATTGGAATGCCTCTCTGCCTCCTTCCATCACTTCTGTAAGATGGTGAATAACCTCGCTGGAATCAAGATCCCCCATGGCTTTGATTTGGCACTCGTTTTCACCAACGCCTTGCAAAATAATTGTTTGCTCGACATCCCCAAGTACTGGCAAGTTTGGGTTATGTGTGGCTAGGATAACCTGACGGCGGAGTTTGATACTCGACAGGATATTAACAATTACTTGGCGGATTAAACGGTTATCCATATTGTCTTCCGGTTGATCAATAATAAGAGGAGAACTGCCTGTCAACAAAAGTATAGGAAGGATCGCACTGCAGCGCTGGCCGGGTGATAAATTCTCTATTGGCCGCAGCTTGCTATTACGATCATTTGGTCGATCATTTAGCAGTATTACGGGGATGTCGTCGAATAATATCTCGTCTAATTTCAGCACATCATCGGCTTTGAACTTCTTGGGAACTTTTTCTTCATTTGGAAAGGAGATTAACCCGTTACGAATTTCTTCTGGCAGTTCTTTCCAGAACGTGGGGTCAACCGACTCTTCGACCTCAGAATCAAGTTTGCGTCTACCAATACAAAGTTCTAAAAGGAATTTAGCAACTCCTTCATCTATATTGCCGTCCGCTGCGCTTTCAAAGTTGACTTGTAACAAAGTATGATCAATTTTACCCTCCTGCAATAAAAGGTCACGAAGGGCGCTCGGAGTTAATTTTCCCTCGATTAGAGCTGATATACGTTGATTTCGGTACTTAAAGGACTGGTGGGGAAAATGCGCATTTAGCCATTCCCGGAATGCCTTTGTATCCATTTGTGGCTGGGCATCTGCCTCGACGACCAAGACGGAGGATTCAAGGTCACGTCTCAATTGGCTGGTAATCCGATCTGCAGTTTCCTTACGGAGAGTTGAACGCCGTTGACACTCTTCTTGCAACGCCTCGACATCATTTTTGCGAGCGCAGTTAAATTGTTCCCACTCATTAGTAAGATTTCGATATTCTCTGAGTGCTTCTTCAGCATCATCAAATGCCTTCTTTTTCGCTTCTCGATCCTTGCCACCTGTGGGGAGTCCCTTCACAGTTAGCGCACCTCGAGCAGTTTTACCATGGATGGCTATCTCATCTTTGGCGTTCTGGAGCGACTGGGCGACACTTTCGAGCTCACCATCAAGAATACTTAGCGCATCGGATACTTTGTGAGAATGTGTGGCCTTGCCTTCATCACCTACGGATGGATTATCCGAACTAATGCTGGCCAGTTCTTGGTAGTATGGCTTTATCTTTCCTTCTGTGTCGGTACAGGAATCTCTAATTTCCCGAAAGAATTCAGATACGTTGTTAGCGACAGCGGGAAGATCAATTTTACCTTGCAGGGATGACCACTCGTCCATGGCTTTGTCTGCGATGCCTTCTGCCGATGTAGTACTATCAACCTCCTCGTATGCCCTTCGTACCTCTGGAATATTCACCGCATCGAATAGGCGCTTGCGTTGCGCATACTCACGGAGAGGAGAGCCATCCGCTACGAGATTGGTAATTTTGCGACTAAGATCAACCATCTTTAATCGCTGAGTAGCGAGTTCTTTTTTTAGCTTTTGAATCTTCTCCCCGTGTTCTTGAATTTGCTTGCCACATATCTGATCAAAAAGGCTTCTGAGCTTCTCTGCCCCAGATTGCTTCTCAATATCCCCAAGGCGGTAGTATTGGATAGCATGATCAGGAACTTGTGTTGACAATAACTCTTCGTCGTCTGCGTTTAAGTACTCAACCTTTTCGTGGCGGGCATCGGGATCAAAATAGCGTGAGGTAAATACAGCTTGTTTCGGAAGGTGTTGCACCTGCTCATATCCCACGAATTGCCAACAAACTTTGAGCCTACAGCCGCCAAACGTAGCCTTTGAACGACTGTAAAATTCAGGGAGGGGGTCACGAGAACTTTCGAAACCGTCAAAATCTTTGGGGCTACCTAGAAATGCCAATGCTTCGAGCGCCGCACTCTTGCCTGAACCGCGCCCCCCGATAAGACAATTAAGATTCCTTGAGAATGGTAAAATAAAGGAGTTGTGCCCTTCATGGTTGTCACCTAATGGCCAAAACTTGGATGCATTGGATGCATCCGGTGTAATCTGGATTCCCGCAATCCAATACAACGGATTGTCAGGGGCGACAAAGCTGAAGCGTGTTTCTCCAAGTCTTAAAGCGCCCCTAATAGCCTCGAAAACTAAATCTGGCTTCATTTTAACAGACAGACCGGAAAGCTTTATATGGGGTATCCCACTTTCGGTCTTGAAAACGTCTTCGATCCTATGTGCATCAGAACAAACTATTGGAACGGCCCGTCCAAAATCAACTTTGAAGCGATGAAGGCGCCTATAATGGACTTCATCATTACGTCCTCGTACTTGGAGAGCGTCGAAGCCACATTGGCCGATCAAACTAAGAATTACCATTGATATTTTATCAGCTGCATCTCGCTCTTGTTGGAGTTGACGCAATCTTTCCGTTAACTCATCAATATCTGGTTGTTCTCCAGTTGATAGTTCACCTTCAACCCGGCTAATGGCTGCATCCAATCTAGAGAGTATGGCCCTCCTTGTTTCGTTTTGGACTCCAGAACTAGAACCCACATGGGCAGCAATACAGATGCTTGGATATTTACTGTTATGTCGCAGCTGATAGACAAATGACGAGAGATTCTGAAGGTGCAGTTCATCCCCGAATGTCCAGTTTGTGTTGCTTGCAGTAGTAATCGCAAGTCGGATGTCCGAATCATTTGTATTGGGAGCAAAGATACACAGAAGGTGAGCTGCGGCGGTTTCATTTCCGGGCGGCACTGGGTAGGTTACAGTTAACTCGATGCCTGGCAAGATTATCATGCGATGTTCAGCGAGATTAGACCGGGCAAGGGACGCAAGCTCACAAGCATATTTACAGACATTATGATCGGTGATAGCAATTATTGCCCAGTCATCACTACCTTCACCATCAAAACCAGCCATAATCGCATCACGTTGAAGAATTAATTTCTGTAAAAAATTGGAGGGGGGATAAGCCGCGATGACTTCATTTTCATACAGAACAGGATTAGCCGTACTGTTTTTGGGTACGGCACTGAGCAATTCCTTCTCCTCATATGAAAGTACATCAAAGCGTGGAGATGAGCGAACATCGGCAGAAGCTGGGCTATGAATGTGGAAATCCGCGAGAAAAAAGCGTGCCCTTTCAGATCTAAATTGCCTGTGTAATTCTCGGTTTTTAATCAATGGTAATCTCTTATAATTCCGATTTAGTTAGGAACATCTTCCCTTTTCCCAATGATTTCACATTGCCACAATTAGCATGCGCTGTCAAGGAGGATTACTGCGATGTATGGAGTAAGTGGGGTTCAGGCTGATTAACTATAGGGGAAAAGTTAATGAACATCACAAAATTAGTAGAAATTAATTGAGTTGGCAGTATCCATTTATAAATTGCATATTTCAATCGATTCCGGCAGGTAAATGCAAAACAAATTGGCCATCCAATGCAAGGAAATAGGATAGGCAATGCAATGGAAACCGGCCGGATGTTGTGTGTAGCTTAGAGCGCTGATGAGAAAGAAGCCCTTACTACAAGCGCCTCGTTGCCCGCAACTACTAAAGTCCAGAGCTGGAACACCCCCATCAGCGCCCCCTAGTCAACCCGGACATGCGGTTTTACCGCCACCGGGTTGCCGATGATCATTCAGCCCCAGGCATTTGCCAAGGAGTTGACGGCTTTGGTTTCACAGGTAGATAAACCCTTCGGCCCTCAGGGCTGGAGACAAAGGAGAACCGTCAGGTTGCTTAGCGCAGGGAGTCGTCTGATTACCAGGATAATGGTCTAATCTCTCAGGGAAATAAGTATGTTCTGGGAGAAGTCGCTCTACCTGCATATCATCCGCTTGGTTGGTCCTGGGCGGCATAGGAAAGCCACATCTCAGAGAGTTTGCCGGTCATAGACAGTGATCCCCGTTTTTAGAATTTGGCATAAGAATGAAGCCGGCTCCTGCGAAAAAAGCTCGACTTCTTCCGGCGTATAAAAGAGAATGTCCAGGCCGATGGCCTTGTCCACTTCCCGCAACAACCGCCGCACCCGCAACCGACGCTCCAGGGGACGCTCGGCTGAAGGGGCTATGATTAGAAGGTCCAGGTCGCTCTGATCATCAGCCTGGCGCGTAGCCTGGGAACCGAAAAGAATAAGTCGCTGGGGATCAATTGTCCCTTGCAAAAGTTGGATTATTTGTCGGACAATATTTTCTAGACGATCATTCATAGTCCTTTCCCATGATGGCGTGTTCCATCACTGCTTGCTGTGCATCTCCTTGAGGGCTTTCACATACTGCCTACCCAAATTTAACAATAGTAGTCTTATGTTCCGATGCATCCGGAGCACCACAGTCTACTGGATGTTTACCAAGATTAAGGATGGGATCACTGCTGGGAAGCGGGGAGATTACGATACGATTATCCTCTTGCCGTATTTCTACTTCTTCGACGCCTGCCAGCATTTCTTGGGAAATAATCAGACCATGCTTAGTTATTTGGGCTTTCATGGCTTTCCCTGGCACGTTTGATTCACTTCTAAGATACCCTCTAAGATATCAGTGAGCAAGGCTTTTGTGGTCTTCATCCAGCGGGCAGGGAAAAAACGCCTTGCCAAAGATGTCACCGGCGTTGGAATTTACGGTTAAGGAATTAAGAATTTCGCTTGTGAGTGGCAGACAAGATTCGGCGGCAAGCATCATCGGCGACCCGGCCAGAGATATTTACTTCTTGTAAATCGGGACTTATATTGGAATCAGTTTCATAATCCATCCCAAGGATAGTTCCCATGGCCGAATACTACACTGCTTTTTGGAATGTCGAGAATTTATTCGATGTGTTCGATTCACCCCGCCGGTCCGACAAACTGCAGCGCACCCTGGCGGGAGAACTGGAGGGCTGGACGAGCCCGGTCCTGGACCGCAAAATCCAGCAACTGGCCTCGATCATTTCCCGGATGAACGGCGGCAGGGGCCCTGACCTGCTCGGGGTCTGTGAAATCGAAAACGAATTTGTCCTGGGATTGTTGGTAAATGCAGTAAGGCCCCTCAGCCGCAATTACCAAATAGCCCACTTCGACACCCAGGACCAGCGCGGCATTGATGTGGCTTTTATTTATGACCAGGATATTTTCACCGCCAACGAAAAGTTTTCCCATTATATCGTCAAACGCGCCGCCACCCGGGACCTCTTGCAGGTCAATTTCCGCACCGGAACCGGCAAGCTCCTCGTAGTTATCGGCAACCACTGGCCTTCCCGAACGGGCGGTCAATTTGAAACCGAACCTTACCGCATTATCGCCGGAGAGACGCTGGCCTACTTCCATGAGCGCATCAGGGAGGTGCAAAACAACGACAATGTGGCGGTTTTGGCCATGGGCGACTTCAATGACGAGCCCAGCAACCGCTCTCTCGCTGACTATGCCCTGTGCGACCGCCTGCGGACCAAGGTTACCAGAGCCAGGTCCGTGAAATTTCTCAACCTCATGTGGCCCATACTGGGGCAAGGGATCGGCACCCATTACTTCGAAAATTCGCCCAATGTGCTGGACCAGTTCCTGGTCTCCAAAGGACTGCTGACGGGAAGCTCCGGATTTACCGCCATCCCGGAATCGGTGGAGGTCCTCAGGTTCCCCGAAATGGTGACCGGCGGCGATTACCCCGCCCCGAAAAGGTTCGGCCGGCAGCCCTCACTGGACATGAATGGGTTCAGCGATCATTTCCCCATTGCTTTACGCTTAAGAGAAACATCTTGAGGGAGGGGGAGAGGGACCGGTGGCACAGGCTTTCCAGCTGGTGGAGCTTCGGCGAAGAAACACTCTAGGTAATGCAAGATTATTCTCCCGCTGGTTTGAGAAAATTCGAGGTGGTAAATACGTGGTAGTGGTGGTGGTGACCGATCCCGGCCCCGGCCGCCGTCACTGGGTTGTAACTGCCTATTTTGCCAGGAGACTGGCGGAAGGAGAGATAGAATGGCAGCGAAACTAACCTTCAGGTATGATCGGGAAGGTGATATCTTAAACATTGATAAGTGCCCGCCTTATCCGGAACAGGAGTCGGAGGAGTTGGGTGACGATGTCATCGCCCGGCTAAACCCGGTTAGTGGTGAAGTTGAGAATCTGGAAGTCTTATTTTTCTCTACCCGGCTGCTTCGCCGCGACCTGTTTGAATTACCGGTATCGGCGGATCTGCGGTTGACAGTAAAGAGTAATTAAATGACAATTTGCCCAGGGGAGGGTGGTTTATAAGAAACGTCGGCACAAGGCTCCGCAAACCCTTCAATCTTTTCTGGTGGACCTGATCGAAAGATACGATCCCAACTTCCCCAGTCAACGGTAACGCTCAACAGTCTCCGGAGGCCCCCCGCATGATCGCCATTGCCTTTACCAACAAAGAAAAGAAGGTTTTAGAGACCGGGATTTACAGATGATGCCAATTCCTGAGTACCTTGAATTTATTAAGAATTGGCTTAACAAGAAGAACTGAGCATAAAAAAAATGATGATGAACCGCGGACGTGCGGTTTTCCCTCCTTATGCTTGGCGATGATCATTCCGCCTCAGGCATTCGCCCAGGCTTTTTCCTTATTTACCCCTCCTTAAGCAGCGGCCCCATCTCCGCTCGGCCCCGCCCCGATATCGACCTTTCCTTTGAAATCTTTGTGAGATACGGTAGTTGATGCCGTAGTTGGTGATGCAGTCCAGTTCCTCGCCGGCGAAGCCGTAGTGCCGGGCCGGAACCCGAGCTAGTTCGCCAATTATTGGCTTGCTTCATCTTGGTTGCAAGAAGAAAATTTCTGCAATATACCCCCTTAACTGATCAGGGCAGATTCCTCTGCCGGCCCGGTATTTGAGCTACTCCCCTACCTTTAAAGTATATACTTTAAAGGCCATCGCTTTATCATAAGCCTGACCTCTACCTCCCCACCCGCCCCGTTCTTTTTTATATCATTAATTTAATTAGCAATTTAATAAAATTTTAAATATTTGCCCCTGGCACGATGACTGCAAAATCAAAGAGCAACTTCTCCTCCTGATGCACTCCAGAGAATTTTTAGAAAAATCCGGGACCCGGAGAAAAATAACCCGCGGTTTTAACATTTGTGCCAAATGTCTTAAATGCACCATGTGTTCTGGAAAATATAGTGATCACAAAGAGATACTTAGAACATGAACGCTCACTTCACAAACTTATATTTTCCAGGGAGGCTGGTCATGTTCGAGAAGAATTGGCTTGACAGAAAATTTCAGTTCAACCTTAGCAAGTTTTGTCAGATGGAAATAAATCTCTGGCTGTTTCGTTTTCTCCCCTTTTCCTGGTCCCGCGGTTATCTCATGTGCATCGGGACGATCTACTTCGCCCTCAAGCGCAGAGAAAAGCAACTCATCGAAAGGACGGTAATCCATGTATTGCAAAACCAAAAATAAACTGGACAGCACGACTAATGTCATGGGAGAAGTCTTCCGGGGAATCTTCGATCATTATCATGAAAAACTATTCATGGCTCACTCCCAGGTCCAGGGTCTGGAAAAGTTTTTAAAAAAACATATCAACATCGAGGATGAAGCCAGTTTAAAAGAAGCCCTGAATCAGGGCAGGGGTGTTATCCTGGTGACCGGCCACTTTGGGGCCGTGGAGTTTCTGCCCGCGGTATTAGCGGCGCACGGGTATCCCGTTTCCATAATCCTGCGGTTTCAAACCCGGAGCCTCCAAACCTCCCTCTTGGAGAGGGCCACCCTGGCAGACCTGGAGCTTATCGACGCCGATAAGGGCAATGTCCTGGCCGCGGCTCTGAAAGCCCTGAAGCAGGGACGCATCCTCATCACCGAATGCGATGAATTTGAACAATGGCGACCTAATCCCAAACAAGAGATCAATTTCCTGGGCTCTAGTCTGGCTTATGATCGCACTCTTGACATATTGCAGCAGCGTTCGGGGGCTCCCGTCATTTTAGCCCTGATGAAACGGGAGGAAGAAAAGCGCTACCAGCTGCATTTTTCCCCTATCGCGACTACCCCCGGCCCGGGGAAAAAGGCCGTGGGCAAGCAGTGCCTGGAATTGTTGGAAGAAGCGATCTACGCAGCTCCCGGACATTGGTACCAATGGAAAGAGTTCGGCAAAATGATTTATCCTCATCTCAAGGAGAACAGTTGTGAATATCAAGCAGATAAATATCTGGCGTCTGAAGTTGCCCTTTACCATGCCCATTAAGCATAATCTGGCGAACCACGAATTTTCCCATAACCTGGTGGTAAAAGTCACTACCGGGGACGGCCTCAGCGGTTATGGGGAAGGCATTCCCCGGGACTTTGTCACGGGTGAAACCCTGGCCGGAAGCCTGGCCTTTCTGAATGAAGTCCTGCTGCCGGCCATCCTCCCCCTGTCCTTTGAGTCGCCTCAGGACCTGTTGGATAACCTGAGCGGGGTTTTTTCTCAAACCCAGGCCTGGAATTATCCCGCCGCCTGTTGCGCCCTGGAAACCGCCCTCTTGGACGCCGCGGGCAAGACCTGGGATAAAATGCTAGTGGAGTTACTGGGTCCCCAGCGCCAGGAAAAACTCTTCTATAGCGCCGTCTTACCCATGGTCCCCCTTAAAAAAATGGCCGTTTTTCTCCAACAGGTTAAACACCATCAGATGAAATTTCTCAAACTCAAGGTGGGCAATGGCGATGACCTGGCCATATTGCAGATGGCTCGCCAGGCATTGGGGTGGGAAATAGACATCCGGGTAGACGCCAATGGGGCCTGGGAAGCCACCGAAGCAATCCATAAGATCAAGGAGATGGCCGCCTATAAAATCAGCGCGGTGGAGCAGCCGGTAGCCAAGGAGGATTGGTCCGGTTTAAAAAAAGTAAGCGAGGCTGCGGATGTCCCCATAATTGCCGATGAATCCATCTGCACCCTGGAAGATGCCCAAAGGTTGATCGATCTGCAAGCCTGCCAAATCTTTAATCTGCGTCTGTCCAAATGCGGGGGGCTGAGCCAGGCGGCAAAAATTCGGCAAAAGGCCACAAAAGCCGGGATCCAATGTCAATTAGGCTGTCATGTGGGCGAAACCAGTATCTTGGCGGCAGCCGGACGCCATTTTGCCCTGGGCGCCCGGAATCTGGTCTTTCTCGAAGGCTCTATGGCCCCTCTATATCTGAGTCAGGATCCGGTCACCCACTCGGTGATCTTCCAGGAAAAAGGCCAGGCCGGCAGCTTAAATGGCCCCGGCCTGGGAATCCAGGTCCGGGAGCGCCTGTTAGATGAACTATCGATTATCTAGGGGCGCGGGCCCCAATAACCTTTCCCGCCAATTGTCATACGGAACGCGTCGGTATTCGATTAACCAGGTGTTTGCCCTCCATTTTGTCATTCTAAGCGTCGCGCAGAATCTAAGGTTTGAATACCATTAGACCCTTCGCGGCGCTCAGGGTGACCAGGATCCCCTCAATGGATATATAGTCAGGCTCGACAGTTTTCCCCCTTACTGTCAGGGTTATTCACCAACTGCCCCTACAGGAAGGTTGCCTATCAAGAGTTACTTTTAAGAGACGCCGGATGGATTAACGGGTTTACCGAAGCGATCGTTTAATCTCAACATATCAATGCATTATAAAGTATATACTTTAATAGGTTAATTCCGCCCCCGATTCCTCTCAGTCCCCCTACCCTCGTCACCATCTTATATATCATTGATTTTACGTTATAAGTTTATCTGATTAAGTTATCCCCCCCCATCTGCCGCCTGGCATAAGGGGTGCAAAAGGCTAAGCAAAACCCGGGGCCTTTGATAAGACGCGCCCTGCCCCCCGCCATTCGGCAATCGCGGGCCGCCCTCGATGATTTGGGAAGAACTAAAGCAATTCTCGCCAGTAATTTTCTTGCGACTTAGATAAGGGCGGGGCAATCCCGCCCTTCGGGAGCAGAAACTTTTGTCAAGCAATATGCGTTATAAGGTCCCGGAAAAAACATTTACCGCGCTAGCTTTTGTGCCAAATGTCTTAAATGCACCATGTGTTCTGGAAAATGCAGTCAACACTAAGAGATACTTAGACCATGAGCGTTCCCTGCATAAGCAATATTTTCCAAAAAGACTAGACAGGAATAACGTTCTGTCCAGCGGTTAGAGAAAACCGAAAACTATTTTTTAAGAGGAGTTCTAATATGCGTTCAGGCAAAATCATCGAATTAAGACGGGTAGTCGTGACCGGAGTAGGACTGATCACTCCGCTGGGTAATGATGTTGACAGCAATTGGCGCCGGTTACTGGCGGGAGAATCAGGGGTTGGCCCGGTCAGCCGTTTTGTGGGCAAACTGGATGAATTCGTCCGTCAATATAAAGCCCCGGCGGATTTTCCCTTTATCGCCGGCGAGGTCAAAGATTTCGACCTGAAGACCTTGATGACCGCCCGCAAGCCTAATCTTAATAAGGAAGATCTGAAGGTGCTGAAATATACGGATATTTTTACCCAGTACTCCCTGGCGGCCAGCTTGGAGGCGGTCAATGATTCCGGTTTGGAGCTGGATTCGGAAGATCCGGAACGGCTGGGGACTATCATCGCCACCGGCATGGGCGGAGTAAACAGTTGGGAAGAGGCCCACTTAAAGCTCATCCAGGAAGGAGTGAAAAGAGTTTCCCCTTTCATGGTGCCCCGGTTGCTGCCCAATCTGGCGGCCGGTAACGTGGCCATCAGTTTCCGGGCCAAAGGACCCAATGCCGCCCTTTCCACTGCTTGTGCCGCCGGAGGCCATGCCATTGGTGCAGCCTTTCGCGCCATCCAGTTGGGGGAAGCAGATCTCATGGCTACGGGAGGCGCGGAAGCCGCGATTACTCCGTTGACTTTAACCGGCTTTTACCGAATGGGGGCCCTGGCCACCGGTTACAATGATCGCCCCAGCCAAGCCAGCCGCCCTTTTGATCAAGGTCATCAGGGATTTGTCATGGCCGAAGGGGCAGGTATCTTAATTCTGGAGGAACTCAACCACGCCAGAGCCCGAGGAGCAAAGATCTATGGCGAAATAATCGGCTTTGGGATGACCGGCGATGGGTGTCATATCACTGATCCCGATCTCGATGGTGCGATTCGCTGTATGAAGAGGGCCTTGCAAGACGCGGAACTATCCCCGGAGATGATTGATTATGTCAACCCTCACGCCACCTCCACTCCGGTAGGGGATCGCAATGAGGCCCGGGCCCTCAAAACCCTGTTTCCTGCTTCGGCGACCTCTCCTCTGGTCACCGCCACCAAGTCATTAACCGGGCATATGTTAGGCGCCGCCGGTGCCGCGGAAGCCATCTTCACCCTTTTATCCTTAAGAGATGGGCGAGTGCCGCCTATTGCTAACCTGGAAGATATCGACCCGGATTGCCAGGGGCTCAATTATGTCAGAAATCATCCGGTGCAAAGGCCCCTGCGTTATGCCCTATCTAACTCCTTCGGTTTTGGGGGGACCAACGCCAGCCTGGTTTTTCAAGCTTATGAGGACTAGGCCAAAAATTAGCAGAATAATAAAACGGCTCAGAATTAATATAAGGACTTGAGATGGGCTATTAAACAGCGGGAGTTTCGAGTTTCCGGTTTTTAGTTAGGCGGTATCGTGCCGGCAATATTCGCAGTTGTACTGCTCTCTGCATGACTGATGATTTCATAAAAAGACCAATATCATCTTGGTGAGCATTAATTCCCAGTCGGACGTTAACTTTAACAAGGTGAGAATACCGTAAGATCCCCTCGCCCCTTGTGGGGAGAGGGTTAGGGAGAGGGGTGAAATTGAGTTTTTTCGAAGTAATCAATAACTAATATTAGCGAAAATAGGGGAACTTAATTAAGGTTGTAAGGTCGCGGGTCACTCTTTTCTCAAGTCCTGAAACGAGGGCAACACCCCCAGGCCGTGCGCGGTCTTGATAGCCCGATCAATCGACAGGCGCAAGGCCTCCTCCCCCAGCAGACCGACTACGTGGATATCGGCTTCTACTTCCGGATGAGCCAGAACAAAGATGGTATCCCCGTCAAACAGGGTATGAACCGGGGTGATGGAACGGGCCAAACCGTTGTGCCCCATCTGAGCCACCTTACAGGCTTGTTCCCGGGTAAGACGGGCATTAGTGGCAATCACTCCTAAAGTGGTATTGGATTCGCCAAAATGCTGGCGCACTGTTCCCTGGCGGATTAATGTAGCGGAATCAACAAATTCGTGACTTTGCGGAGTTCGCCTCACCCCGGCGATGATTTCTCCCGTCTGGTAATCCCGCACATCCCCAAAGGCATTCACCACAATCAAGGCTCCCACCAGCAGACCATTCGGGCCGGTTAAACAGGCAGTCCCCAGGCCCCCTTTAGTGGCCTGATCGATGCCCCATAATTTGCCCACTGAAGCTCCGGTTCCTGCTCCCACACTGCCTTCGCCGACGAAATCATCCCGGGCCTGGAGACAGGCATTGTAGCCCATAGTCCGGTCCGGTCTGATCCGACAGTTTCCCAGGGATAAATCAAAGATCACCGCTGTAGGCACGGTGGGCACTTTGGTTATGGCCACGTCAAACCCCTGCCCCCGTTCCTCTAAAAATTCCATCACTCCACCCGCAGCATCCAATCCAAAGGCGCTTCCCCCGGACAGAAGCACCGCCTGAACCTCATTGACGATATGATATCCCAGCAAAGCGTCCAGCTGCCTGGTGCCGGCCGCGGAGCCACGAATATCGACGCTGCCTATAGTGCCGGGCGGACAGAGGATGACGGTACAACCCGTCAGATTCTTATAATCGCTAACCTGGCCCACAGAAAATCCCGGCACTTGGGTAATCATACCTGTCATCCCTTCCCCTCCTCAGCCTGGCCTGCTCCCCCCATGCCACGCCATGAAAATTGACCAAATAAATGCCGGCTACTCCAAAAAATCTGCCGGTGTGTAAGTAACTGATTACTGATCACTGGTCACCTTTTTCTCCCCTAATCCATCGCCCATCGCCTCTCCCCTGATTATTGAGCAATCTTCATCTGACCATCCTGGATAGTCAGGATATTAATGTTTAACTCCGCTTCTCGCTCAGCGTTGAAGCCTCTAAACAGGGGGACGCCGGAGACCGGGCGCAGGTCCACCAGAGCGCGGGCTAAATCCTCTCGGCTGGCGTCGGGCATCTTCTTGAGAAGTTCATGGGCGAGCTTAATGCTACTGTAACCTTGAGCCGCCAGGTAGTGGGGGATTTTACTATATTTATTTTTATAGGCTTCGACAAAGGCCTTGATCTCCGGATCGGGGTCGTCGACAAAAAAGGCCTCGGGAAACAGCAGGCCTTGAAGCGCGGTCGGCGCCTGGCTGCCAACCTTGGGCGAATACATTAGATTAGTTCCCACTAAGCGAACCCCTGCCAACGGACTGCCCGCTAGTTCGGAGGCCAGTTTAAGCACGGCCCGGGCGTCATCCGGAATAAAAAGAGCGTCAAAGGCAACAGAGGCGTCAGGGTGCGGGCGGTAGGTCCTGGCCAGGGTAGCGATGGCTTCAGCAACATCCTGCCCTCCTTCCGGATAGGCTACTTGACTGACTAACAGCCCCCCTTGGGTAGCCAGTTCCTCGTCAAAAAGCCGCAAGAACGTCTGACCATAGGCTGATTCTGGATATAAGACGCCATAACGTCGCAAATTTAGCTTGCGGGCATTATATTCGATTAAGGCTTTAACTTGCTTCCGGCCGGTCAAGAAGTCACGGAAAACCATGGGCCCAATGGCAGTAATGTCCTTTTTTTGGGTCAAGGTGATGATAGGAATATTTAACCGCTGGGCGGCTTGGGCCGCGGCCTCAGCCGTGGCGGAAGTCATAGGACCTACCAATACTTTCAGGTTCTTATCCTGAGCCAGCTCTTCTACTACCTTAGCCGCGGCGGCGGCATCATTCTGGCAATCCTTGATAACTAAGTTGAGGCCGACTTGAGCTGCCGCCAGCTCCATTCCTTCCTTTACCTGTTGGCCGGTATCGGCATAATCGCCGGTGAGTGGCAAAAGACAGGCTACTGCAGACCCTGGGCCAAAAATTGGCTGGGTGGAAGCCGGGAATAAAAGCTGGCTCGCCTGGTCCGCCTCCGGACTGGACGGGAAACGCTGAGTAAGCAGGCTCAGCCATTCTTTAGCCTTGTCGGTTTTTCCGGCCTTTACTTCCAATTTAGCCAGCTGGAGCAGCAAAGCCGCGCTCAAGGGCGCATCCCGATAAAGATCCATCAGCTTTTCCAGTTGGGAAACATCCGCCTGCTCCGTTAACCTGGTCTTTAGGTCTTGGAACCACTCAGATTCTCCCGCCTCCAAATCTCTTTCTGCCAGGTTCAAATGAACAAAGGCGTTGGTTATCTGACCTTGCTTCAAAGCAATTTCAGCCAGCAAGGCCTCAATCTTGAATCGAAGGTCCGGGGTAATGGCGGAAGCGGTAAGGTTCTCCAATACCTGGATTGCCTCGGGATAATTACCTTGCTTAAAGTAGGCCCGGCCAATGCCATAGCGGGCCTGTAAGGCAATAGAACTTGGAGGCTTGGTTTCTAACAAACGTTCCAGGCGGCTTCGGGAGCGGGCCCAATCCCCCCTGTTTCCCATGAGTTCCGCAGTCCGGAGCCAGGCCAGATGATAATCCGGACCATGGGGATAACTTTGCATGTATCGTTCATAACGCGGTTGCGCTTCCTTATAGCGATGGCTCCGATAAAAACCCTCAGCCTCTTGGATCAGCTTATCCGCCGCTTCCGAGGAGGTAGGAGGTGAAGGAGGCGGCAATGTTCCCGGAGGGATGCAGGCGGTAAAGATCCCCAACACTCCAAGGAGCACGATCAGACGTAAGACGACGGCTTTACAGGGCATGATAAATTAATCCTTGCTTGACAAAATTAACCGAGGGCGGGGAGCTAAGCACTGCCAATCCCTCCCCGGTCTTTTGTTCCAGGTCGATGATGATGATAATTATTCTATTGAAACCACATAATATTTTCCCCTCATCGAAAGGTTGGAGGGTAAAAAGGCGGGATATTAATGCATTGAGTTATCAGATATTTGGGTGATTTGCAAATAAATTGTCGTCAAGAAAAAAAACAGGGCGGAAGAACAAAAGTTCTCCCGCCCTGTGGGTAGTTTACCGCTCCTTACTTAACTTCTTCGAATTCAGCCTCCACCACATCTTCTTCGGGTTTTTTCTGCTGCGCCCCGGCGCCCGCCCCCGCACCTGCCGCGCCCCCGCCCTGGGCTTCACCGGCAGTTTTGGCATACATGGCTTCTGCTAACTTATGAGAAGCCTTCATCAGCTCATCACTGGTCTTTTTAATCACTTCGGCGTCACTGCCTTCCATGTCTTTCTTGAGGCGATCAATAATGCCGGTGATATTGGTTCTGGTCGCCTCGTCCACCTTCTCACCCATGTCCGCTAAAGTTTTCTCGGTGGTATAAACCAGGGTGTCAGCCTGATTGCGGGCGTCAACCAGGGTCCGTTTCTGTTTATCTTCTTCGGCATGCAGTTCGGCATCCTTCACCAGGTTCTTAATTTCTTGTTCGGTAAGGCCGCTGGAAGCGGTAATCTGGATGGATTGTTCTCGACCGGTGCCCAGATCCTTGGCCGAAACATGGACTATGCCGTTGGCGTCGATGTCAAAGGCGACCTCGATCTGCGGTATGCCTCGAGGCGCCGGGGGAATGCCCACTAACTCGAAACGGCCCAAGGTCTTGTTATTGCCTGCCATCTCCCGTTCGCCTTGTAGGACATGAATGCTCACCGCCGGTTGGTTGTCGGCCGCGGTGGAAAAAACCTGGCTACGCTTCGTCGGGATGGTGGTGTTTTTTTCAATTAATTTGGTAAAAACACCCCCCAGAGTTTCAATACCTAAAGAAAGGGGAGTGACATCAAGCAACAGAACGTCTTTGACTTCCCCCTTCAGGACACCCGCTTGAATGGCCGCGCCGATAGCCACTACTTCATCCGGATTGACGCCTTTATGGGGTTCCTTGCCGAAGACTTCTTTAACCTTCTCTTGCACCTTAGGCATTCTGGTCATACCGCCGACCAAAACTACCTCATCAATCTCCTGGGCAGTAAGGTTGGCATCCTTGAGAGCCATCCGACAAGGGCCTTCCACTTTGTCAATGAGTTCCGCCACCATGGCCTCCAGCTTTCCCCGGCTCAGTTTGATCATCATGTGTTTGGGACCGGTGGCATCGGCAGTGATAAAGGGAAGGTTAATTTCGGTTTCCAGGGAAGTAGACAATTCCATTTTGGCCTTTTCGCCGGCTTCCTTCAGACGCTGTAAGGCCATACGGTCCTTACGCAGATCAATACCCTGATCCTTAAGAAATTCATCGGCCAGATAATCAATGATCCGCTGGTCAAAATCGTCGCCGCCCAAATGAGTATCGCCATTGGTGGATTTAACCTCAAAAACTCCTTCCCCGATCTCCAGGATGGAGATATCGAAGGTTCCACCTCCCAAATCGAAAACCGCAATCTTTTCGTCTTTTTTCTTATCCAGACCATAGGCCAGAGAGGCGGCGGTAGGTTCGTTAATGATGCGTTCCACCTCGAGTCCGGCAATCCGACCCGCGTCTTTAGTGGCCTGACGTTGTGAGTCATTGAAATAAGCCGGGACGGTGACCACGGCCTTGGTCACCTTTTCGCCCAGATATTCTTCGGCGGTCTGCTTCATCTTGGTTAAGATCATGGCGGAAATTTCCGCGGGGCTATAGGTCCGTCCCCGAATCTCGATGTGAGCATCGCCATTGTCGGCCTTGACAATTTTGTAAGGCATAATTTTCAGATCCCGTTGCACTTCGGGATCTGAAAATTTCCGACCGATTAAACGCTTTACCGAAAAAATCGTATTTTCCGGATTGGTTACGGCCTGGCGTTTGGCTATTTGGCCTACCAGACGTTCACCGCTATCAGTAAAAGCCACTACCGAGGGAGTGGTGCGGCTTCCTTCCACATTAGCAATAACCTTGGGATCTCCGCCTTCCATAATAGCCACGCAGGAGTTGGTAGTCCCCAAATCGATTCCAATAGTCTTAGACATATATAGGTCCTCCTAAGAATTTATCCTGTCAATAAAAAAAGTTAGAGTTAGATTTTCACATTAATCCGGACCGATTCGGTCGAGGGCTTTCGGGCTACGACCACCATGGTCGGCCGCAGAAGTCGATTGTTCAACAAATAACCTTTCTGGAGTTCTTGGATAATGGTTTGATCTTCGGCTTCGGAACTCTCCTGTTGCATTACGGCATTATGAAAGGCAGGGTCAAATTTTTCCCCCCTGGCATTGATCGGGGAAACGCCAAATTTGGCCAGAGCGGCCTGAAACCCTTTTAAAACATTTTCGATTCCTTCCATCAGAGCGGGAGGATTCTCCTGCTGGCGGCCATGGCTTAGCGCCATTTCCAGGCTATCCACCACCGGCAGAAGTTCCTTGATAATAGATTCATTGGCATACATAACTAAATCGGTGCGTTCTTTCTCCTGCCGCTTTTTAAGATTTTCCAGCTCTGCAGCCAGCCTTAGTATCCGCTCATAGTTTTCCTTGGCTTCTTGGGTTTTTTCTTCTAATTGAAGCAAAAGCTCCCCTTGATCTCCCTCCCCTTCCGCGGCTGGAACTTCAGCTACTTGTTCCGTGGTCGTTTGATTTTCAAGGTCTTGCTGATTGTTATTTGGTGATAAAGACATAACTCAATAACTCCTTGGATCTTTAAGGCATAAACCTGCTGTGCATGATCTATGATTCAAAGCCGATAGATTAAGATGAAAAAACTCTCTAACTTCTTCTCCTCCATATACCCTGATTTTTTTAGTTGATGGCAAAATGATTGGCTTGAATCTAAACCCGCCATTTGTCCAGCAGATTACTAACCATAGTGGCGGTATATTTTACCATAGGGATCACTCGAGCATAATCCATGCGCATCGGACCAATCACTCCCAGAGTCCCCACTGGAGATAATTCCCGACGGTAATTATAAGTTACCAGGCTAAGTTCTAGATCAGAAAATTGCATTTCCGAGCTAATAAAAATCTGGATACCCTGTGCTTCCAGACTCCGATCCAGTAGTTTAATCAGATTATGCTTTTCTTCAAAGGCGCGGTATAAGCCCTTGATTTTTTCAATTTCGCTAAATTCCGGATAAGCCAGAATCTTGCTGGCGCCCTCGATATAAAGTTGGCCGTTATCTGCTTCTTGTAAGGCCTTTTGACTTAAAGTCAGGACCGAGGAAAGAATATTGTCAAATAAAATTCTCTCCTCCTGGATCTCGGCCAGAACTCGCTGGCGAGCTTCCACCAAACTCAGGTCTTTACATAGTTCATTGAGATAACGGCTGAATTTGTCTAATTGCTCCTGACTGAGTTCTTCCTCCCCTTCCAAAAAGCGATTTTGCACCATACCATCTCTAGTGACCAATACTACTAGTATTTTCTTCCCCCCCAAACTGATGAATTGGATATGTTTGAGCAGGATGGAGGCGATCCGGGGGGAGCGCACGATGGCGGGATGACCGGATACGGCGGAGAGAATTCGGGAAGCCTGGCGGAGCAGGTTGGGAAGCTCAGTGGCCGGAGGCACGAATCCTTCTTCAATTTGCATTTGGGTATCCCGCCCCAAATTATCATTGCCTAAAAAGTGATTGACATAATAGCGAAAGGCTGCCGCAGTGGGAACGCGGCCAGCCGACGGATGCGGCTGAGTGAGGAACCCCTGTTCTTCCAGGTCCATCATTATATTGCGGATCGTCGCCGAGCTGAGTCTTAAATCTGATTTCTTAGCCACAGTCCTGGAGCCAACCGGCTCTCCGGTAAAAATATATTGGACTATTATCGTGTTAAGAACTCTGGTATATCTTTCTCCAAGAGTTCCCATAAGGTATTCGTTTCCTCCGATTAGGCGATTTCAAATTAACTTAATTATCCTGGCCAATTTTGTCAAGTCTGGCAAGGTCAATTTTAATAACATAACATATTGAAGTAATTAAACAAGTCCAAACATGTATTTGCCGAGATAAGTCTTTTTTTTAACCTATATCTGAGGTTAGGAATCTTTGTCAAGGAATTTAAACCTTTCTGACGAAATTAATGAATTCATCGGCAACCGGTGAAATTCTGAAAAATCTTTTGACAGGGAGAGGTTAATAATGATAAATATTTACAATATTAGCAAAAATTGAATTAATAACTTTTTAAAGTTAGCCCGAGCTCTATCGCGCCGCTTTAGGCGTTAGCATAAGTAAAACAAAGAGATAGATGAAGGCAATGATTTAGTGACTATCCGAGATCCGATTGTCTAGTATGGATTAAGAAAAATTAAAGAAAGACTGGTTCCGTGGAGGACCGATGAATTAACCGGAACGATCTTCTTCTTTAATCTTTGCTAGTTCTTTAGGCAAGCCAGGGATGATAGCTAAAATTTTACGAGAAAAATTGGGAGTCATAGGTTTATGGGGAGTAGCAAAGCTGGAATTTATGTTGATTCTATGAATATAGTGCGAAATGGCGGCTATGGTATGCGTTACGAGGTCCTTAGAAGGTTTGCCAGTCGTAATGGTGAAGAAGTTGTCCGTCTGAATGCTTATGTGGCCTTTGATGAAGAGCGGGCCGGTTCAGATCCTAACTACAATGCGACCCTGAATTTTATTTCTACTTTGCGGGATCTGGGTTTTAAGGTAATTGAAAAGCCCATCCGTTGGTTTAAGGATGAATCAGGCCGCACTTATGGGAAGTCCAATGCCGATATGGATATGGCGCTGGATATAATTTCCCAATCGGACCGACTCGATGTAGTGTATTTACTTACCGGCGATGGGGATTTCTGTAATGTTGTGAACATGATTCAGAATAAGGGCTGCCGGGTGGAGTTAATCGCCTTTTGCAATGTTTCTTCGCAATTGCGGAGAGAGGTGGATTTATTTGTTTCCGGGTACTTGATTCCCGGGCTATTACCCACAGAAGCACCCCAAATGGGGGGACCTCGATGGGGAGAAGTGGGAAGTCGAGTCCGGGGGGTATGCACTAAATATCTCCACGATAAATCCTATGGTTTTTTACGCTTTATGCATGGCTTCGGCAAATTGTGGATTACCGATACCCGTCAGGACAATTCACCCTTTACTTCGGTTTTTTTTATGGAAAAGGATTTACCGGCCGGAGTCTATGCGGATGACTTGCCCAGTCGCGAACACATATTTGAATTTACTCTGGCAGAAGGAGACAAAGGTTTTCTAGCCACCGATATTACCATGATTTACCAATATCATTCCTGAGGTTGAAATTCCTAAATCTGATGCTTACCAAGGTAGATAAGGTAAGAATGAGGGAGATAAAGGAGATAAGGAAAAAATGGAAAAAGAACTTAATGTAATATTTGTATCACCTGAAGCAGTGCCTTTTGCCAAAACCGGAGGCTTAGCCGACGTAGCCGGGGCACTACCTCTGGCCTTAAAAAAACTTGGCGTTAATGTCGCAGTATTAATGCCACTTTATGGAATGATAAAACAGGGGCACTTTTCTTTGACCCTGGCCGCGGAAAATTTGGAAGTTTTTTTCGGTCACCATCGCCTGGCCTTTAATCTTTATACTGCCAATTCCGGTGGTGTCCCTTTTTATTTTATCGAGCGGGATGAATATTTTGAACGTAGTCAGCTATACGGAACTTCCCGCGGAGATTACTTTGATAATTTAGAGCGTTTCACCTTCTTAGCCAAGAGCCTGCTGCCGGTCTGCCGGGCTTTAAACCTCCAACCGGACATCGTCCATTGTCACGATTGGCAAGCTGCTCTGATCCCGGTTTACTTAAAGAATAATTGGGTAGGAATGGAATCTTTTGAGGGCACGGCCTCAGTTTTTACTATCCATAACCTGGCATATCAGGGTCTTTTCCCTAAAGAAAAATTCCCTTTGCTTGACCTGGATTGGTCGCTTTTCGGTATTGATGGTCTGGAATTTTACGATCAGGTCAATTTCCTGAAAGGCGGCATTGTCTTTGCGGACACGATTACCACGGTGAGCCGACAGTATAGTCGTGAAATCCAAACCAATGAATTCGGCTGCGGTTTGGAAGGAGTCTTGCAAACTAGAGCCGAGGTGCTTACCGGCATTGTTAACGGCATAGATTACCAGCAATGGGATCCGGCTACCGATAAACTTATCGCCGCCAATTTCTCGCCTAACAGTCTGAGTGGCAAGGAGAAAAATAAACTGGCCGTGATAGAGAAATTCGGCCTTAATGCCGATTTTTCCAAAGGCCCTCTCTTAGGGATGATCTCCCGCCTGGCGGATCAAAAAGGTTTTGACTTGCTGGCGGCAATCTTGCCGCAACTGATGGCCGAAGATGTCACTCTGGTAATCCTGGGGACCGGCGAGGAAAAGTATCATCGGCTCTTGCAGGAAGCAGCCTCCAAATACCAGGGTCGCTTGGGAGTGAAAATTGCCTATGACAACACCCTGGCCCATCTCATCGAAGCCGGCGCCGATATGTTTCTCATGCCTTCTCGCTATGAACCTTGCGGTCTGAACCAGATTTATTCTTTAAAATATGGGACCGTTCCAGTCGTCCGGGCTACGGGGGGTTTGGTAGACACTATCCAGCCGGTTGATCTTGGTAAAAAGACCGGTACCGGCTTCAGCTTTGAAGATTACACTCCGGAGGCCTTTTTAAGCTGCCTCCAGGAAGCCATCAAAGCCTACCAGAACAAGACTATCTGGAAAAAATTAATGGCCAATGCCATGAGCCAAGACTTTTCTTGGGGCAGTTCTGCTAAGGCCTATGTCGATCTCTATCGCCTCACCCTGGAAAGACTAAATAACCCCGGGTGATCAGATGCTTTTCGACAAAATACCTGTAAGCGTTCAGCTATTAATAATCAGCTTGCGGCAAAAACCAAGACCGAAGCAATCTTATCAACTAGCTGAACGCTTACCTCATCAACCAAGGAGCTACTTTTTCCACTTGCCTGGCTTTTAATTTAAAGTTGCAATCGAAAGAGTATGTTAGATTTTGTCATGCGGAACGGAGCGTCGCGGAGTAAAGAATCTATTGGTAATAATTACCTAAGATTCTTCGTGGCGCTCAGAATGACAAATCCACCTCTTTGATAGGAACTTGGTATTATTCATTAAACTGAGGGCTGCAAGCTGACCGTTGAACGCCTGCTCGTGTATTATTAGAAGGGCAAATGTGGCAAAAAAAATATTTTTTCATCTTGGGGGAATATAAAAATAAAAATTGAACATTACTACAAGTCTATACTTTTCAAGGAAATGTAAAGGCTTAATTCTAACATAAAACTCGCCATCCTTTATTATAAGCGCTTATAAACAGTTGGCACAGATCTTGAATAAAGTTTATAAGAAAAAGCAATTGCATGGGAGGGCCAGGTGAGAAAAAGAAATAAAAAAACCACCGTCATCAGTGAACCTCAACTCTCAAAACTGACCGAGTATATTTTGTCTCGCATGGGCGAGGAAGGCCTCATCATTCGCCAGCGTCTCCAGGAATTTTTAGAAGACCGGTCCACCTCTAATCCCTCCAATTGGCAAGAACAACTAGAAAAAATCCTTTAATTGCAGCGAATTGTTTGACTTAATCTAATAACTGTAATTCAAGAAAAATCACCATTCTTTTCCCCAGGAAACTCGCCGCCGCCGCTTCGGCAGTCTGGCGAAAACGCCTTGCCGCTTCCGGGTTATCCTGGAGTATATAGGCTAGCGCCGAAATAAATTGGGTTCTGGCCGTTGAAGTGCAACGAATTTTCACAAAGTTTTTTCTACCCAAAGGGCCTTAACTGCAGCCCGGATTTAGTCCAGACCATACCCAATTCCGGCATCCAATCTCCCTCTCTCCCCTGGCTAACAGGCGCCAAAGTTCTTTGTCGCGCTCAGCTTGCTCATAACTCTCAACACTGAGCATGACCGCGGCGGCCCTGCACCGCTGAGTGATTACCCAAGGGTCCCGGGAATCGTGGACCTGCGTCAAAAATTTGGCGACATCTTGTCTGAAATCGCTTATGGATACGATATTGGGTAGGTCGCTCATTTTGTACTTCATATTATTCCGTTAAAGGTAATATTAAATTTTTCATAAAGTAATCGTCCCTTAAATTATCTCCACCCGACAGGGAGATTATAAGCCCCGAAAAATGGCCGATTTATAGATGACCTTAGATGGACGAAAATAACCGCAAATAGCCGGAAATAGCTCTTGACAATTTTTTGGAAGTGTGCTTATTATGGACATTGAGTTGGCTTTACATAGGAGGACAATATACGCACCAAGACAAGCGCAACATCTTGGAAAAATCTTAAATAATCTCCACAGGCCGGATAGAGCTATGGATATTTACGAATCTTTGACATAGAAACCAGGAAACATTTTTGGCAAGTGGATATTTCGAAAGATCTATTAGAGTTATTGGCGTTGGGAAGACTTTGGATAAGGCTGTGATGGGATTGGTGAGTCATTTTAATTGACCGATCTGCCCCTATTTCAGCCTAGTGATAATTGATATAATCCATCATTCAATTCAATAAGACAAGAATGATGCAATGGCGTCTTCTACGGACAGGAAACCGAATCTCCGCATCTCATGCGAGTCAATCTAATAATTGTTCGGCCAGGCAACGCTCCAAATGAATTATCAATTACTAAAATATAACTCTATCTCATGGGATTCTTATACAGATGGGCCAGGACGGCGAGTGGTATTATTTTTACAAGGCTGTGAATATCGTTGTCCATGGTGCCATTCCCCTCATACCCAGGACATGGAATTGGCGTTACTGTTTTTTGAATCACTGTGCATAGGTTGCTCGCGTTGTGAAAAAAATTGTCCGGCAGGAGTGCATTCATTCTCTGCCGGTATCCACCAAATTCATAGAGAAAGATGCACCGGATGTGGGCTGTGCGTAGAGGGATGTCCTCAATCTATTGAAGGCGCTTCCGGTACCGTGCTGAAAATTGTGCCGAAAACATCTTCAATTAAATCTATTTATGACTTGATGCGCCCTCAACTTGAATACTGTGGTGCGTTAACTATTTCTGGGGGCGAGCCCCTGCTACAGTGGGGCGCGGTCAAGGAATTGCTCGCCCTCTGCAAAGCCGCCGGAGTCGAAACTGCCATTGAGACGACGCTTACAGCGGATGAACGTGCTATCTCAGAGCTATTGAGCCTTGTCGACTTATGGCTTGTGGGCCTCAGGCCGCTTGAAAAAAACAACCCGCTTCTCAATGTGCCTGATGAATCCATCACGACACGCAACCTTGGACTCCTATCAAAAGATAGAGTCTGCATCCGCTATCCCATCATTCCGGGCTATACGGATAGCTCTGAGAGCCTAGGAACGGCTTCGGATCTCATGGAAAGGGCGGCTATCCGGCGAATCGAGGTGCTTCCTTTCAACCAACAAGCAGGGCACTACTATCTATCCTTGGGACGGCAATTCAATATAGAAGATTTAACAGCAACGAATCTGGTAAATCAAGCAGGCGACTTTTTTCGTTCTCGAGGTCTTAGCGTCCTAATAACACAATGAAAGAGAGGTGTTTCACATGGGCATGGAATCTATTGACCGATGTTCGACAAAAAGGACTGCCGATCTTCTGAAAAAGCTGAGGGATCGGGGGTCAAATGATCGCTCCGGCGAATGGTTTCGAAGAGAGATGTTTCCAGAAATTGGCAAACTTTACCCTAAAGAACCTGTAATATTGCGCCGGGCCCGGGCGTTTGACGCCATGCTTAAGGCAATGACGAATCTCCAGAACTCCGCAACCACCCGTAGCTACAGCATAGAGGAGGGGGAGTTGATAGTCGGCAACATCCCTTTAGGGTCAGTGGGGCTTGGAAAGGAGTTCCCCCGTTACATGACAGTTGTGGAAAGGCGCCTGGCATCGATTACCAGCAGGGACGAAGAGTCGATGTTCGGCCATAACAGTCCAGACTATGACAGGGTTCTGCAAAAAGGACTGAAAGGTATAATCAGTTTCTCACAGGAGCGGCTCGGCAGTCTGGAAATAGACTTGACGCACAGATTGGGGCCAGTTGACGGACTTAGGAAAAAAAAGGATTTTTACCAGGCTGTGATAATCTGCTGCAACGCGGTGATAGATTATGCACATTCCTTCTCAAAACTGGCTATGCAGATGGCTGGTGAGGAGAATAACCCGAAACGAAAAGCGGAACTCCATCGTCTATCCGAAATTTGCCACAAAGTACCCGAACATCCCGCTGACACATTTCACGAAGCCCTTCAAAGCATCTGGTTTATTCATCTGGCGCTGCACTCGACGTTGGATCTGGTCTCGCTCGGGCGTCTGGATCAAGTGCTTCAGTATTACTATGAAGAATCATTGCGCCAGGGTCAAATAACGCGAGAGGAGGCGGTGGAACTCCTGGAATGCTTCCTGATAAAGGGAGCCGGAAGGCTCAATATGACCACTGCATTCCTCATGAAGCAGGACCATCTTGACTTCGGCACCGGACTTGGAACCAGCCCTGTGTTTCTTGACCAGGTGGCCAGCGCCAATAATTTTCTTCAGAATATTGTGTTAGGAGGTCAAACGCGTCAAGGAGGAGACGCCACCAACGAATGTTCTCATATGATACTGGAGGCATCCGGCAATGTGGGAGTGCCAACACCTACCATTGTGGTAAGATTGCACGCCGCTTCTCCTGAGTCATTCTTAGCTAAGGCGGCTGATACCCTCAAAAGGGGGGGGGGCAGGCCTGCCAATCCTTTACAATGATGATGCTATTGTGCCGGCGTTCGAGAAGGACGGCATTCCTCGGGTCGAAGCCCTGGATTATGTCGTAGACGGATGCTGGGAACCGATTCTTAACGCCAAGTGCGACTGGACCTTTGGTATGGTCAATTTGTTGACCGTGCTTGAGTGCGCCCTAAACCGTGGCGCCCTGCTCATGAAAAACCCTTCTCTTCTTCGGGGCCAGAAGAAAAGCTATGCGACCAAAGATATTGGTGAGATGACAAGCTTTGATGATCTGCTGAAAGCGGTGAGATTTCATATAGATTTTTTCACTGACATGGTGGGCTTGGGAATTTACCGGTTTTACACCATCGACGCTTCTGTTACGCCCACACCCTTTTTCTCGGCTTTGCTTGGTAGTTGTCTGCTCAAGGGCATTGACAAGACATGGGGAGGCGCTGATTACATTTTAGGCGGCATCCTTTCCACTGCCGCGCCCAACTGTGCCAATGCTCTTCTATCAATCAAGAAGTTCGTGTTCGAAGAAAAGAAATACTCCCTTGAACAGGTGGTTGCCGCCTTGCGGAATAATTATGTCGGCTATGATGATATGTTGAACGAATTTAAGAAAGCCTCAAAATACGGCAATAGTCTGGAGGATGTTGACTCGATCATGCGCTGGCTCATGGACGAGTTTTATGAATCGGTCCAAGAATCGAAAGTGCTTTGCGATAAAATATTCCTTTCAAAGCCAGATGGGGATGATGCGGCAAGGATAGACGCCCTGAGAAACCTTGCCGGATATTCGGGGGAATCCATGAAGGAGCGTTTTGGCGAGGACTTTACGATTTATTTTACGAGCGGGAGTGGAACCTTCGGCCAGTATGCATCCATGGGCAAGGGTGTTGCCGCGTCGGCGGACGGAAGAAAAGCCAACGAACCGATTGCGCCAAATTGTTCGCCTGTATCGGGGACGGCAATTAATGGAATCGGTCATATATTCTCATCCATGCAGAAACTCAATCTGAGCAGGTTTGCTGCGGGCGTTATGATCGACATCTGTATCGATGACAAATATTCAGCCCCAGATATTGCTCATATTTTGAGTAAATTCGTGGCAAACGGGGGAAACCTCATGTCGGTGTCGCCGGCTGATGCCGGCATGCTGAAACAAGTAAAGACCCTCTGTGATGAGGTGAGAGCCGGCAGCAAGCCCCCATCAGTGCTTAACCCTTACACCTGGCTTTCTGTTAGAGTGGGAGGGTGGAACGCTCCTTTCGTGACCTTGACCGATGAGCAGCAGGACGATTACTTGAAGAGAATAATGAGAGGATAAAACTAACTAACGCACTGTGTCATTGAAGTTAAATGTCACAAATACTAACCAAAGGATGACATATGCCACTGAAAAATTACGGAGTATTAAGGGGAACGGCTGTTGATCGCCGCCTGGCTTCTGGAGGGAATGCACACTACCAGGTGAAAATTGTGGATGAGGAATATCAATGGCGTATTGCTATCAATGTCCAATCAGGAGACGGCTCGGAAGTTGAATACGCTGTTGTCTCCGACTTCAAGCATCCTATTACTGCCAGATTGGAGGGTTTGAAGAGTGGATTTACACCGCTGCCGGCCACGGATCGTTCGGGTCTCGATCTGATAAGGGGCAACTTAGTGGACCCTCGTATCTTTATAGCGTTGCCGATGAACCTTCCAGGTCCTGACAATGATCTCAATGAAAAGCTCGACCATTACATCCAGCGGGCGATGGCTGACGAGGAGTCATTTGTGTACGCGTTCGGCGAAACATGGGGGCCGGAAAACAAACGAGACAAGATATTTGGTTTTTCCCCCGGTCGCGGGATTCACGATATTCATATGAACCAGGGTAATTCTGGGAATTGGAAAAAAGATAACGGCGTTTGGCAAGATGGCGGCCTGATCTTTCATTTCCCGACAACGACCAAACAGTGGATCGCGATTTTTTTGAAGTTTCAGACACAACCCTGGCATACTGATGAGATCACAGGCGATCCCCTGGAAATACCGACCAGTGGCCCTCCGTCGAATGAAAGACCCTTGGACCGTCTCGATAGAGAGTCTCTGCCGACTATGGACCGACCAGATGGCCTCGTGCGCATCGTTGCGGCATTGGTAAACGATATACACGATCCTGAAGCCGAGACGGTGACTCTTTTGAATACAAGCAGCAGTGACATAGATCTAAGTGGCTGGCAACTGCTTGATACCCAAGAAAACAAAATGAATCTCAGCGGGGTCCTGCAAGGAGGCGGAACAACTCAATTCGCGGTGAGGCCGCATCTCCAACTGTCTAACCAAGGCGGCGTGATTACACTTCTGAATGATGGAGGTATAAAGGTGCATGGGGTGAGCTATACCAGAGAGCAAGCCCGGCATCCCGGTTGGAGCATCGTATTCTGATTGGAGGGAGACCAGGATACGTTCACTTTTACTTGTTATTGATCTTGGCCAGGTTTGTGCCTGCTCATCCATTCCGCGACATGATGCTCTGGCAATACGCAACAAAGAGAGTACTTAACTGTAACTATCCGGGGCACCCCGATGACAATGCAAGACAGAACGTTAATAGTCCAGGAGGATAATCTTATGGCAACTATTCAAAATGAAGCCGTTGGTATTTCTGACAATCTATCTTTTGACGAGGCCTTACGGGACGCGCTCAACAAGTTGCATCCGGCAGGCCCAGAACAACCCTTAAGAATAAAATTGGAGGAAATTATTTATCAGCCGGGTGACATTGCCGGGAGGCGTTATTTGTCTGTACGTATAAGCGGAGCGGGAGTATAAACCGCAAAAGCGGAATACTTGTCGGATTACTCTTTTTTTATATTATGACCAATCGGAGGGAGAAAGCATCATGGCCAGATTTGATGGTTACCTTTTCTCAAAGCTGCATCTGATCGGGAGTAAATCAGAAGGCCCCATTTATATTCTACAACGCTGGGATTATAGCGAAGACCCGGTAATCAAAAACGCCATGCCCTGGCAGGAAGATGACGGCCTGCATAAGTTCCTGGGCAAAAAGGTGACCATTGCAGGCACCTTTGGCCAGGACGGCATCCGCTATGAGAAGATTTCGGACCTATCCCCGGTGCCGGAGATAGAGAAGGAGGCTTATGAACCACATAAACTGGAAGTTTCCCTGAAACTGGAACACGAGGTTCTCTGGGTCGATAAAATGCCTCCCCAGCCGAAGCCCCAGGGCATGAACCTCACCCTCCTGGTCAAGTGGCCCTATCGCAGCATCTGGCACGGTATGTGCCCCACTTCGCAAATCTATGATTTCTTCATCGAGAAGGACGGGGAAATTATTTGGCAATGGAGCAAAGGCCAGATGTTCATCATGGTTTTCACCCCAGTGAACATCCCTGGCGGGAATCCCGTGGAGTATTCCGTCCAGTGGAGTTTTTCATCCGATCAAATCCAGACCGAAGGCGACTACCTGGCCAGGGCCGTCTTTATCGCCTCGGGACAGGAAGCTACCAAGGCATTTCAAATTAAGTTTGCTAGCTAAGCCCTCTCCATAGCCCAGCTTATGTCAAAAACAGTTGGGCCATTATTCCATTACTATGCCGCGGGATATTAATGGGCACTGGATACCGGCAGAAGGGAAAAAGGACTTGGCGAAAACACTGCGGGGACAAGGTTTGTCCCCTGTCCCCGCCAATAACAGGTTAATAAATCATGAACTTTTTATTCACTATCCCGATTACTGGGGACCGGGAGTTATTTTGAAGCTAATTTTGCAGTAATTTCAATAGTTGGTGCCGAAGGCGGGATTCGAACCCGCACAGGTCTCCCCACCACCCCCTCAAGATGGCGTGTCTACCGATTCCACCACTTCGGCATGTGTTATTGACAGTAACGATCAACCTTCAGCAACCATGATGCGATGGCCCGAAGGTAATTTTTTGTTGGGCGAGAATTCCCTTGGGAAGGGCTATCCCCTAAAAAAATTTCTCTCGAATTATTTCTGTTCCTGGGGAGAGGACGGTCCCGACGGCGGGGTGGCCGGCTCGGGAACAGAGGTAGTCTGGTTACCCCGCATCACTGAAGGGCCTCCTTTATGTCCCAGAAAGCTTAATCCCAGAGAAGTAAGCATGAAAATTACGGCCGCCGCCGCCGTTAATTTCGCCAAAAATGGTGCCGCCCCGGAGCTGCCGAAGACCGTTTGGCTTGATCCGCCAAAAGCCGCCCCGATCCCCGCCCCTTTGCCGGTCTGTAATAAGACGATACATATGAGGGCCAAGCAAACTATTACGTGAATGATTATAACTATCGTTGTCATTTTTTAAATTTACATAATTTTTTTGTCAAAAGCAAGAGCTTCTTGCGAGGTAGATTCTGCTATTATTGGATTGCCTAAGTCCCTAACGCGGCCAGAGTCAAAAATGAGGCAGCCTTTAAAGAAGCGCCTCCCACCAAAGCACCATCAATATCCGGTTCCCGAATCAAGGCCGCGATGTTTTCCGGAGTAACACTGCCGCCATAAAGTATCCGGGTGCTCTCGGCAACCTCGGCTCCAAACAGGGTTAGGAGCTTTTGGCGGATAAAGGCGTGGACTTCCTGGGCCTGGGCGGGAGTGGCGGTGCGTCCGGTGCCGATGGCCCAAACCGGCTCATAGGCGATCACCAGCTTTTCGGCCTCGGCCCCGGCTAAGCCCTGACAGCCTTGCTCCAGTTGCTCGGCGATCACCGCCAAGGTATCTCCTGATTCCCTTTGCGCCAGGCTTTCCCCGATACACACAATGGGCGTTAAGGGAACACTTAGAACAGCCTTGATCTTTCGGTTGACGGTCTCATTGGTCTCGCCAAAATATTGCCGCCGTTCCGAATGGCCGATAATGACATATTGGCAGCCCACATCTTGCAACATTATCGGTGAGATGGCGCCGGTATAGGCCCCTTGCTTTTCCCAAAAGGTATCCTGGGCTGCAAGTTTGACCGTGGTCCCGGCCAACACCTGGGCCACCGCCACCAGGGCGGTGAAGGGGGGCGCCAGCACTATTTCCGCTTTCGGTGGGGTTTGCACTCCAGCACAGATTTCCTGAGCCAAGGCCTGAGCTTCGGCCAGGTTTTTGTGCATCTTCCAGTTCCCGGCAATCAGAGGATAACGCTTCGCAGCCATCTTTTCCCCTAAGCTTCCTGATGTTGTTGATGCCATTCTTCCAGGGCGCGGATCCCCGGAAGCTTTTTGCCTTCCAATAACTCTAAAAAGGCCCCACCCCCGGTGGAGATGTAGGAGAATTTTTTGGCATCCCCGGCCTTATGGATGGCTACATCCGTATCTCCCCCCCCCACAATGGTAAGAGCAAAGGAATTCGCCACATTGTGCACCATAGCCATGGTTCCTCGACTGAAGGCGTCCATTTCAAAAGCCCCCATCGGGCCATTCCAGACTATCGTCTTGGCATTTTGGAGGGCTTCAGTAAACAGGGTTACCGTGGCCGGGCCAATATCAGCAATTACCCAACCCTCAGGCACTTCCTGGACCGGAGTAATCTTGGTTTCGGCCCGTCCATCGAAACGTTCCGCCACCACACAATCAACCGGCAGATAGAATTTGACTCCCGTTTCCAGGGCAGTGGCCATGAGAGCTTTGGCTGTATCGATAAGCTTGTCATCTACCAGCGATTTGCCCACATCATAACCCTTGGCCTTCAAGAAGGTATTGGCCATGGCCCCGCCGATGATCATCTTATTGACATGTTTAAGGAGATTAGTCAAGGCGATCAGTTTACTGGAAACCTTGGCGCCGCCAATCAGTGCTACCAGAGGCCGGGCCGGGTCTTCCATGGATTTATGGAAATACAGAATCTCATCCCGCATTAAAAAACCGGCCACGCAGACGGGGGCGATATGGGTTACCGCCTCCACCGAGGCATGGGCCCGGTGGGCCACGGCAAAGGCATCGTTCACATAGACATCGATATTTTCCATCAACTGGCGGGCAAATTCCGGATCATTCTTTTCTTCTCCCGGATGCAGCCGCAGATTCTCCAGGAGAATAACTTCTCCCGGTTTTTCCTCCTTAATCATTTTCTGCACTTCCGGACCGATGCAATCCGGAGCGAATTTGACTTCCTTGTGGAGGAGACGGGAGAGACGGCGGGCCACCGGAAGTAAAGACATGTCGTCGTCGCCACCGCCCTTTTCCGGGCGGCCCAGGTGTGAGGCCAGAATCACCTTGGCATGCTCATCCAGACAGTATTCTATGGTCGGCAAGACCGCTCGGATTCTGGTGTCATCGGTAATATTACGGTTCTGATCCAGGGGCACATTAAAATCTGCCCGGATAAACACGGTTTTTTCTTTAAGGTTGACCTCATTCAGATATTTCACCCCAGACTCCTTTATTGTTTAAGGTTAGCAGGTACTGCGCTCCTAACAATTACTTTGGCAGCCGTTGCCCGATATACGCCGCCAGATCAACCATGCGATGGGAAAAGCCCATTTCATTGTCGTACCAGCTCATGACCTTAACCATATTGCCGTTCATGACGCTGGTCAATTCCGCATCTACGGTGGAAGAATAACTGCAGCCGTTATAATCACAGGAAACTAGTGGCAACTTGGACAATCGCAGGATACCATGCAAAGACCCCTCTTGGGCGGTTTCAAAGGCCTGATTGATCTCCTCCGGGGTAGTGGATTTCTTAACCATGGCCACCAGATCAACTAGCGAAACATTGGCGGTGGGAACTCGTATGGATAAGCCGTCTAAACGTCCTTTCAGTTCCGGCAAAACTTCGGACACCGCCCGCGCCGCCCCGGTGGAGGTAGGCACCATGGAAAGGGCCGCAGCTCGAGCCCGGCGCAAATCCTGATGAGAGCCATCCAATAACCGCTGATCCATGGTATAGGAATGAATCGTAGTCATCAGACCGTACTCCAGGCCGAAGCTATCATGCAGCACCTTGGCTACCGGAGCCAGACAGTTGGTGGTGCAGGAGGCATTGGAAATAACCAGATGTTTTTCCGGATCGTAATTCTGCTCGTTCACCCCCATGACAAAGGTGCCGTCAATCTTTTTACCCGGCGCGGCAATAATTACTTTTTTGGCCCCGGCGGCAATATGGCCTTCGTTGGAAACCCGATCCCGAAATACCCCGGTGGATTCCAGGACCACCTGCACTCCCAGTTTATGCCAGGGCAGCTTAGAGGGATCATCCATCCGGGTTATCTGGACTTCTTGACCGTTGATGATCAGGCTGTCCGGCCGGGCCTCCACTGTTCCAGGGAAGGTGCCGTGGATGGAGTCGAATTTAAAGAGATGGGCGGATGATCCGGTGTCACCGCGGCTATTGATGGCCACCAGTTCGACATCTTTTCTTGCACTAAAGATAACTCGGGCCAGACATCGGCCGATTCGGCCAAAACCATTGATCGCCAATCGTACTGCCATATCCTTAATATCCTTTCTTTGACTCCTCGCCGCTTCGATAAATATTAGTTAATCGTAGTATACAAACTAGCCGCTGGTCTTTCAATCCATAAATGGTAAAACACCTTGCTTTGCCAGTCAATATTTTTCCTGATAAAATTGTTGCAAGCGTTCAGCTATCAGCAGTCAGCCTTCAGCAAAAACAGAGGGTTAAACATTCATAACCAGAAATGTTCGATTTTTCCCATCTGCAGATCTTTTTGAATTTGTTCATTAAGCTGTTAGCTGAAAGCTGCCCGCTGAACGCTTACGTTATTTGTAACTCTTCAGTCATCTGAGAGAAGAGAATAACCTAAACATATTTCACAAGCGAACTTGTACTTTTTATAAAAATATGTATAATCGGTCCTGTGAAAAGAACATGGGACCAGAAATTCACATTTGATCTCAACGGCCCTCTAACACAGGAGCAGGCAGAGACGATTTATGCTCTAGGGCACGAGGCGGTGATTTATGCCTTGATGGTCCTCTCATCACGAGGTATGTCTAACGGCGTAGAGAATCAGACTATTACACCATCGACACCTTCCGGCATGATTCCGGTTTATGAAAAAGCGACAACTCCTAAACGCCGCAAAAAGCCGGGAGCCAAGAAGGGTCACAAAGGCCATTATCGCCAACTTCCACCTATTACAGATTATAAAGAGCAACCTCCACTACTACATTGTCCTGATTGTGGGACGCCTTTTGGCAAGCCCAGCGAGCAACGCACCCGAGTGATCGAAGATATTGCAGATATGGAACCAGTCGTAACCCAACATACCATCCCTCGTCATTGGTGTTCACAGTGTAAAAAGATGTTCGAACCGACGGTGCCGGATGCTTTACCGAATGCAACCTTCGGCCATCGGCTGGTAGCTTTCAGTGCCTGGCTGCATTATGGCTTGGGTGCTACCATTGCTCAAATCATCAGTGTGTTGGGCCACCACTTACGATTTTGCTTGTCGGAAGGTGGTCTGGTGGCCGCCTGGCAACGCTTAGCCGCTCTTCTTTTTGCCTGGTATGAGGAAATCGGCCAACAAGTCAAGCAGGCGGGGGTACTGCATGCCGACGAAACCGGATGGCGTCTGTCAGGAAAAACCGTGTGGCTGTGGTGTTTCACCTCCTCTATAGCCACCTATTATATGGTTGACCAATCCCGGGGATCGCCTGCCTTGTCGAAGTTTTTCACCGAGGCTTTTGATGGCATTTTGATCACCGATTTCTGGAGTGCCTACAATGCTGTGGTCTGTACTGGCCGGCAGACCTGTTTACCCCATCTCATGCGGGAACTGAAAAAAGTTGACGATAAAAATGGCTCGGCAGAGTGGGTCGAGTTCTCGAAAAAATTGGGACGTATCCTCAAGGATGCCATCCGGCTCAAAAAGAAGGATCTGCCGGAACCTAAATTTCAGAGTTTGCGCTCTCGGATGGATATCCGTCTGGACACATTAATAGCAATGCCATGGCAGGATGCCGATGTCAAACGTCTGGTCAAGCGCCTGAACCGGTATCGCCAGACGATTTTCACCTTCCTGGACAATCCCGAGGTGCCCTCAGACAATAATCATGCCGAGCGTGAGATTCGGCCTGCGGTCATCATTCGGAAGAACTCCCAAGGGAATCGGAGCAATAATGGAGCTAATGTTCAGGCCATATTAATGTCGGTTTATCGAACCCTCAAATTGCGAAATCTCGATCCTCTGGATACCATCGTCAGCGCTCTTAAAAATTATGTAGCTACAGGTTCCATGCCTCCTTTGCCTGAGGCCAAGCTCTCAGTTAGCTGAAGTGTTACCGTTATTTTATATATGGTGGGAATGCGAATCCGGGCTGGTTCCCCTCGCCGCATTGTCGCTGAGAGTTGGAGGGTAAACAGTTACTTCCTGAAACAAAGAGTCAGGACATTCTTATCGTCTTGGCGGGCATAGTTAAGTTCATCAGCCATCTTCCGGACCAGTAATATTCCCCAGCCGCCGATAGGCCTCAAGGTTATACCCAAGGAAATATCGGTAGCCTGGCGGGTCAGGGGATTAAAAGGAGAGCCCCAATCATGGATACGAAGACAAAATCCTCTTTGCCCCTCTACAGAGCATTCTAATAAGATGTCTCCATCGCCCTGGGGATAGGCATAGTGGATGATGTTCATGAGCACTTCTTCCAGGGCCAACTCTATCTTGGGCGCCAGTTCAGGGGGGAGATGACTCTGGTTCAGCTTTTCCAGAACAAAGATACAGAAAGGCTCCAGAGATTCCAGTCTGGCCGGCAGGCGAAGAGAATTCACCGTTTTTCCGTCAAGAATTATTCAGGGCGGCGTCGACGGAGGAATATACCGTAAACATGGTATCAAAACCTGCAATGGTGAAAACTTCCTGGACCATGCCGGCCAGATTGCAGAAGCTGATCTGCCCTTGCACTGCTTTCAGCTTCTTAGCAATGGTCAAGAAACTACGCAGCCCCGCACTGCTGATATATTCCAACTTTTCCAAATCCACTAGAAAAGATTTTTCTCCGTCTTGCAGCCACTTAGCGCATTCCTGCTCAAAGTTGGGGGCAGTCAGGGTATCTAAGCGCCCCGTTACCTGAAGCACCACTGTTTCTCCCTGCTTCCCGCTCTCTAAGTTCATAACTCTATTCCTCTTTTTTTCAACATTAACAAGATCATATCATCACCTTGCGGAATTGGGAGGGAAACCTCCCCTATTCTTTCCATAATCCCGCCGATCAGGGTTGACATCGGATTGCTCCCTAAGAAATATATCTATTTTTCCCACCGGGGCAAGGTGAAAAGTTCCTCCCGGGGTGATAGCCTCCATCACCCCCGCGGTATACCTGAACAGAAAATCATCCGGACCTGGAGCAACCTGCTCAGTTTTACAGGTAACCCCTGCCAGGACTCCGACCCGTGCGCCCCCGGAATTTTTTCAAGTCTTGACCACGTTGCTATAATACAGCCTTTTCCTGCAAACCATCATGCCCTGACGGCACCACGAAAGATGAAAACATAGATTAGGGCAATCGGCGCTGAATCACTTTTTCTTTTACTGGCAACTGGCAACTGGCAACTGGCAACTATTTTTATTTAAAAATAATCTGATCCCGCTGATTTATATTGGCATTAGCGACTAAAAGCTTTATTAACTTAAGGAAACCCATTCTCTTTTCTAAAACAGGTCTGATCCTAACAGGAGTAAAACAAATTGCATCCTACCGAAATTCCTGAGGTATGGCTAAAAGTTAACGCTTGCGAAGCCTTTTTGCCGCTGGCGACCTCTTTTGTAGAGAAAGCCGTTCTGGCTTTTGGGTTAGGAGAATCAGAGGCCCTGGCCCTTACCCTGGCCACGGAAGAGGTCTTTTCTCACCTCTATCGGGTAGCTCTGCCCCACGGAGGAACGGTAGAAATTCACGCCTCCCGCGGGGGCTATTTTGTTAGAGTAGATTTTTCTTTTCCCTATGCGGAGTTAAACTTACGGGCCTTCAACCTGACGACTACCGTCTGTCTGGAAGATGAGACCTGTCTGGAAGAGATAAATCTGCTTTTGGCTTCCCGGGCCGTGGATCGTTTTCAGATCAGCCGGGAAAAAGGATCGAGACTGCGACTTACCTTAATCAAAGAAAAACGCTACCCTTCTTTAGTTCCGGATTTGAAGTTTTCTGTCCGCCCCCTGACAGATTTTGCCGTTCGCTCTCCTAACCCGGAGGAACTCAAACTTTTTGTCAACCTGGTAAGAAAAATCTACCCCCTGCAAGTCTTGCCCGATTTTTTCGGGTATGCGGGCAAGGTGGTGGACATGTACATTGCCGGCGAATGTCACGCCGCCCTGGCCGTCGGGCCGGGTGACGAAATTGGCGGGGGGATCCTTTGGCTCCCCCGGGGACGTAAAACCATAGAATGTTTTGGCCCCTATACTTTCGCGCCGTCTCAAGGCTCCACCATGCCCCAGGCCTTATTGGAATCCTGCCTGGTGGCGAATGCCCGGTCCCATGCCGTTGGTCTGCTTAATCGTCTTCCCAGTCCTGACTTTCCCGAAACGCAGTTTGAATCTCTAGGCAAGATTACCTTATATGATAAGGAAGGGGGCGTCTGCCGGCTGAATGCCTGGTTTCGCCTGCTGCAAGAGGATTTGGGCAGTTCCGTTTGGGTTCATCCCCAATTAGAGGACTTCCTGAGGCAGGAGTATCAACGGTTAGTCTTACCGCGGGCCATCCAATTAGAACAATACCAGGGGGAAAAGCGATCTCCCCACTCAGTTCTGGCGGCAGAATTTAACCGCTCCCAGAAGCAGGTGATTTTACGGCCAATCTGGTCAGGGGAAGATCTGGGAGACAATTTGGCCCGGCACCTGCGATTGCTGGAACAGGAGGGTATCCCGAACATCTTCTTCGAAATGGATTTAGGTCAATCCTGGCAGGCGGATTTCACTCCCGCGCTTTTGGAGAACAAGTTCCAGCCGCGTCTTATTCTACCCTATGGCGGAGACGGGGATGTGGTG
>Ga0366818_10003_pt1 | contig 50183 bp, 29 predicted proteins | sample TotcelFGM3001N14_FD_207090 | JGI IMG/M metagenome (GOLD analysis project Ga0366818, IMG submission 207090) | Enriched cells from coal bed in the Powder River Basin, Montana, United States - Total cells FGM rep3 HSBNCT.FGM.300.1.N14 ...
ATGGCGTACGACTTGCCCACAAATTCAGATCGCCCGCCTCGAACACTTCCTCCTACGGTGCGATCGTCTGCTCGCGGGCGATGGTCCAGGTGCGGCCGCGCCAGATGAGGGTGGCGCGGCCGAAGCCGTGGAAGATGCGCACCTGTCGGCTGCTGGCCAACGGTTGGTCGTCGAGGGGTTGAAGGGTAAACAACGCCCCGTCGGGATAGTCCTGGCCGCCCCAGCGCCGGGCGTAGAAAGCGGCGAAACGCGGCGACTCGACCACGATGCCCCACGGCGGCAGCACGACGGCGCCGCCCAGCTTGGTCTCGATTGTGGCGTCGGTAACGCCGAAGTTGGCCACCACGGTCACCGCGTCGGCGGCCGAGCCATAGACGGCCCGGCGCACGGCGCGATCGGCCGTGAGGAATTCCAGCCGGGTCAGACGCTGGTGCGCCGTGGCACGGTGCAGCGGGCCAAGCAACTCGTGCGTGTTCTTGATGAACACATCGGTCGCGTGCAGACCCTCGGCCCAGCCGTCGCTGCGCACGAAAGCGTCGCGCGCCGGTTCGGTGCGGTCAGCCACAACAGGCTCGAACCGGATCTCAGGAGCGAGAACGAGCCGGCCGGCGAGTATGCGGTTCTGACGGTCGCCGCCAGCCAGCGGAGCACGAGTGGTGGCATCGTTCAGTGAGAAGAGACCGATGTAGACGTTGATCGCCTTGTCACGCACCGACGAGGGCACCGTAACCGTGTGTGGACCGAACGTGATTGTCTGCCCGACACGCCACTGCGAGGTGCGTGGTTCGGCGGCGTGGTCGTTTTGGAAGAGGATCTTGTTGTCGGCGCCGAAATGCACAAAGATGCGCCAGTCGCCCGTCACGTCGGCCGCGACGTCCCAGGCGTAACGGATCTGGAATGTCTGCTTGTCCGTGGCCTGCACTTCGGCGACGTGCGGTCGCGCCATCACCTTGGCCCGGGGAGCGGCCGCCTGCTGCGTCCAATAGAGATGATCGGGGATGGAGTGATAGTACAGGGGGCGGGCGCACAGGGCGTGGTGGGCGACGCATTCGGTGGCCTGGTCGGCGGCGTAGCCATACTTGCCGTAGGCGATCTGGCAGTCGTGGTACACCATTTCCCAGAAGGGGATGACCGTAGCACCCAGGCTCGCCGGGTCCAAATTGTGATAGTAGCGGCCGCTCACTGCCACAATGCCTTCGAAAAAGTCGCTGTGGGGCAGCGCCCACTCACGGCCACACTCGCTGCCGAACAGGCCGAAGGTGTCGCGGGCGAAGTCGCTGAGCTGCTGCTTCCAAGCGATATCGCCGTTGCGATCCAACGGGTGCGCGGGGTCGTCGCACTCGCGCGGCCCGACGGCGTAGGTGGTGTCGATGAAATAGCTCCAGGGCTTGAAGAGTTTGGAGATTTCCGGCAGGTTTTGGGGCCGCTGGGCCAATTCCAGTTGCTTGGGCGCGCACACCATCCACGCGCGGCCGCCGAGCCAGCGCCCGCCTTTCTTGGGATTGCCGTTAACATCCTTCTCGATGAAGCTCAGGTCAAAACTATTGGCGTCGGCGTACATGTCCTGCACGTTGTCGTGAAGGCAGCCCACGTAGCCAAGCTCTTGAATGCGGCGGACGGCGTCGGCCAGCGCGTCATTGCCGCCGCATTCGGGATTGGCGGGCAGGTTGTCCGGGTGGCGGCAGTCATAACCGCCTTCGGTCCAGCCGCCCATCATGAACAGGGCGCGATCAAGGCCGACGTCCGTCTTCAGATGCTCGGCGATCCGAGCGGCTTCGTCGAAAGTCCAACGGACGTTGACGGATTCCTCTTGCTTGCTGTCCTCGCTCATGCGGCGGGCGAGGCAAGTCCATAGTTTGACGTTGGACGCGCCGATGAGCTTGGCCAGGTGCGGATTCCGCGCGATCTTCTGCTGGAGGGTAACGGCGAGGCCCTTCTGTTCGGCGATCTCGCGGTAGCCGGTGGCGATGGTGTTCCAGTCGCCCGTGCCCAACGGGGTCAGGCGCACGGCGCGGGCCGTGCGCTGCAGGCGGAAAGTCGTGGTGAGCCGCTGCCGCGCCGGGCCGCTCTCCAGACGTTCGCTCTTCACGTCGGGGAAGGTGTAGGCGTCGTCCCAGTCTGCGATCAGTGTTGAACCGGCCTTGGCGAAGCCGAGCATGTTCATGTGGCAGCCTTCGTAGTCGCTCGTGCCGAAGGTGCGCGTGAACGACGTGCCGCTGTCCGCCGGGATGAGCAGCCCCTCGCGGCATGGGACGACGACGTAGCCTTGCTCGGTGTCGGTGATGGCGAGCGCATCGCCGAGGACACGCACGTCACCGACGTTCGTGCCTGCGTAGCGAATCTCCAGCGACTGGCCGTCGCGGATCAACTGAAACGTCACCTCAACGCCGTTCTTCGTGCGCAGCACCATGGCCCTGCGTTCCTGGACCTCTTCGGCTTCGGCTTCGGCGAAGCCGTCCGACAGATCCTCCGCGGCTCCGGCACACGCCATGCCTTCGGTCGGCCAGCGCACGCCGGACCGCGCATCGGTCAGTGCCCAGGCTCCCGTCGTCTTGTCGATTTCGACGGTCAGCCAGCGGCTCTTCAGACGCCCCGCGGCGGCGCTCGCAGTGGCAGCCCCCAACAACACCAGGGTTACGGCGTAGATTCGGCTCATGAATCTCCCTCCAATCGGCGCATCATGATACACTCCCGATGATTCTACGACGAGGAAGTGGCGACGCAAAGGAGGCAAGCCGAACCGATACCGCCACCGGTTTTCGACGCCCTTGTTTACCGGCGAGCCGCAGGCGACCACGTGCCGGATTCGCAGTCGCCTTCGGCTCACATCCACCTCGGGCACTTGCGGCGCTTTGCCAAGCTGCGGAAATCGCCATCGCGATCTGCTGTGAGTTGCACGCTCGGGTGTTGACCCAAGCAGGAAACGGCAAGGCCGTTGCGCCCACAGGTGACGACAAAACGACGATCTCGCCGGCAAGCGGCGAGGATTCCGGGGACGCGAATTCGGACGATCGTTCGTAGGACACCAGTTTTCCAGTGACCTTCATGCTATCCCAGACGCCAGAACTTGGCACACCCAGCGGCCTCGCCGACAACGAGAAGGAGTTTGGAAGCATTGCGTGGCTGCTGTTTGCCGATGACCGCCGGCTGTCTTACGGAGCGGTAGCGACGAATTTGACGCAGACCGGAGCCGGGACGTCCAGCTTGTAACCGGTCGGCGCCAGCGCCCCGGTTTCCGGATCGACGCGGAAACTGACGATCGTGTCGGAGCCTTGATTGCAGGCCAGCAGGAATCGGCCGGTCGGATCGACGCCAAAATTGCGCGGCGTCTTGCCTTGCGTCGCCTCATGTTCCACCAGCGTCAAGCGGCCGGTGTCGGCGTCCACAGCGAACACGGCGATGCTGTCGTGCCCGCGGTTCGAGCCGTACACGAACTTGCCGCTGGGGTGAACTTGCAGTTCGGCCGTCGAGTTGCCTTCGACGGGCTCTGGCAGCGTCGGGACGGTCTGGATTTCTTCCAACGCGCCGCGGGCCGCGTCGTAGCGGAAGGCGGTCAGCGTGGACTGCAGTTCGTTGATGACATAAGCGAATTTGCCGCTGGGATGAAACGCGAAATGGCGCGGCCCGGCTCCGGCAGCGACGGCCGCCCAGGCCGGTTCGTTGGCAGCGAGCGTGCCCGCTGCGGCATCGAAACGGTAGATGAGGATTTTGTCGAGTCCCAGATCGGCCACAAAGGCGAAGCGGTGCGCCGCGTCGAGATTGATCGAATGGGCATGCGGTCCCTGCTGGCGGCGCGGATTGACACTGGAACCTTGATGCTGGATAAATGCCGTCGCGGGCTCGAGACCGCCGTCTTCGCGAATCGGCAGCACCGAGACGCTGCCGCCGCCGTAGTTGGCCACCAGCACGTTGCGCCCGGAGTGGTCGACGATGACGTGGCACGGTCCGGCTCCGCCGGAAGATTGCTGGTTCAGCAGTTCCAGTCGCCCCGTGGCCGGCTCGATTCGAAAGGCGCTGACGGCCCCCGTGCGTTTTCCGGCAAAGTCCCCGATCTCGCCGACGGCGTACAGGAAGCGGCGGTCGGCACGAATCGCGAGGAAGGATGGGTTCTTGGTTTCGGCGGCGACGCCGTCCAACCGCAGGCCGCCGGTGGTCAGATCCAGTTGACCGACGTAGATGCCTTGACTGGCTCCGGAGGTGTAGGTCCCCACGTAGATCCGCACAACCGCAGAGCCGCTAGGCGCTGGGGCCGCGGCGGCGGGTAACGAAACGAAGATCGCGCAGAACAGAACGGCCAGGACGGTCAGCAAGGCAGATTTCATGAGACGCTCTTTTCTCGTTAACGTGAATTCGGCGGAAAGCATGGAACATTGTCGCCCGGCCGGCCGGGCAAATCAAGCACACCCGCTTGCTTGACACCTGCTCCTGGAAAACGATATTTGCGACGATTGGCCCCCGCGCCAACCCTCCTACAAATCACTTCAGGGCTTCGATCCGTTCCTCGGCGGCTTTGCGCAGACGGGGATCGCCGGAGTCCTCGGCCAGGAGGGATCGGTAAGCGGCCAAGGCTTCCTCTTTGTGGCCGGCGGCTCGGAGGGTGTCGCCGCGAGCGAGCTGCATCGAGTCGCGCCAGAAGCCTTGGAGTTGTTCGATGTCCACTCGCCGCAGCGTGGCGAGCGCTTCGTCGAACCGGCCTCGCTTGGTCTGGATGCGGGCGATGGCTTGCACGGCGGAGAACTGGTTGGCGCTGCCAAGGTGTCTTCCGGCGGCGACGATCGCGTGGTACGCGGCCAGGGCGGCTTCTTCATCCTGGAGATTGCTCTCGAGGTTCTGGCCGAGGACCAGCTGGACGGCGTCGCGCGTGCGCGCGTCGCTGGTCCAGGGAAGGGCGCGGCGGAGATCGGCTTCGGCCTCCTCGCCGGCTCGAGTCGCGACATAAGCGCGGCCGCGGGCGAAGTAGCCGTCACCTCGTTTCCAAAAAGGCCAGGCGTCGATATCCTCCCCGGCAAACAGCTCGACGACTCGCGCGGCTTGGGATTGATCGAGCAGGTTCTGCATAAGCACCGTTTTCTGCACGGCGGCGAGGGGGATGCGGGCGGCCAGTTGGTCCGCGACCTCGGGCTTGCGCAAGCCGCGAGCCGTGGCGGCGGCTTGTTCCAGAGCGTGAGCGCGCTGTAGGTCGGTGAACTTGCCTTCGGCAGCGGTCCCATACGCCGCGAGGGCCTCGTCACGCTTGCCCGTGCGGGCGAGTTCTTCGGCGGTGCGGATGGCTCGAAGGAAATCGTCTTCGGGTTCTCCGGCGTCGAACTGATGGGAGTTGCCGTCGAACAAGTGGGCGAACTTCAGCGCGTGGTGAAATGTCTGTCCGCCGGTGGGCGAGAAAGCGCTGTGCTCCTGGCCGTCTTCGCGGAGCCGCTGGCGGCACAGGTTGATGTGCCAGGGAAGGCTCCGCGTCGGCTTGCGGCCGATCACTTGATGCAGCGGATCGTTCTCATCTTGGGTGACCGGGATCCGCATCTCGACGGTCCAGTGATCCTCGGCGATCTGCGTGGCGACCTCGGCTTGAGCGTTCCAGCTGAACCACGCATTGCGGGCGGCGGAACGGTCGAGATCGGCTACGGCGCCGGAGGGGCTGACGGCGATCTGGTAATACGAGCGGGCGTCGGTGGCGAGCAGGACCTCGACGCAGTCGCCGTACCAAAGCGCGGAATCGTCATCCTTTGTCGTCCCGACGTTGAGCGTTTCGCCGGGATGTTCCTCGCAGCGGAAGGCGAGATACAGATTGTTGCCGATCCAGGCGGACTTGACGGTGGTGCCGAAGACGGGCTGGCGTCCCGTCTGCAATTCCCGAAAGCGGCAGGTGGCGGATGGGAACGCATTCACCCAGGCGTCGTCGTCCAGCTTGCCGTCGATGACGATCGGACCGCGGGACTCGCCGACCAGTCGCAGCACGGGCACGGGGCCGCGTCGTTGGCCCAGTTGCTGGCTCTTGCTGCGCAGGCCCTTGAGGTAATCGTCCATCCAGGCCAGCCGTCTGCCGACCGCGGAAGCCGCCTCCGCCTTGGCCTGCGCTTGGGCGAACAGTGCCAGCGCGCGATCGGCCTTGGCTTTGTCCTTCTCCATGTCCTGCCAGTTCGCTTCGCAGAACTCAAAGAAAGCGATCATCTCCCGCTCGGCGGGGCCGTAGAACAGGCGGCAGTATTCGCGGAACAGGGCGTCCACGTCCTGCTCCCGGCCGCCCCAGTACATCCGCTGCGTGAAGTAGACCAGGAAATGATTGAAGCCGATGCCGACGGGGTCGAAATCCTGCCGCACACTGAGCCAGATGTCCTCGCCCTGCGAGACGCCCTTGATCGCGTTGATGCTCGCGCCCATCGTGTGCGGCACAAACGAAGGCAAATACCAGCCGCGATCGGTGAAAGGATAATTCTCGAAGATGATGATCGGATTATCGGTCTTGACCAGCCAGCCGTCGCGCAGCCGGCGAATCTCTTCCTGCTGCTCCGGCCGGTTGTTCATCGGCCGGCGGCCCCCGACGATCGAGACGACGACGTTCGGTTCCAGTTTTTCGATCTTCAACGGCGGCAGGGTATACACGCCGTAAGCGCAATTGAGAATCTTCTTGTCGGGATGCGTTTTGCGAACCTCTCTGGCGACGCGATTGACGAAATCCCAGACGTAGTCGGACAACAGGCCGCGCTGTTCGCGCTCGGGCGAATCTTTTCCCGCGCACAGCGGGCATTGACAGATAGCCGTGTAGCCATCGGGCGGCATCACGGAAATCGCGTCCAGTTGGTAATGGTCGAGTTGCGTGCGAACGCAGCGCACGGTTTCCTGGAAGAGTTCTTCGCTCGAGTAACAGAGCTGGTTGAGCCGCTGGCCGGGCTGGTGGTGGCATTTACCTCCGTACAGCGCAAACCAGTCGGGATGCCGGGCGAAGATCTCGTTACGATGCGTCATCTCGTCCATGCCGTGCGCGACCTGGATGCCGTAAGGATCACGGCTGCCCAGCCGCATGGCCCACATCGCCAGGTCGAGCCCATGCACGCCGAAACGCACGTTGAAGCGGCGGATGGCAAAGTCCGGCCGCACGGTCTCGTCGATCTTCGCCAGCGGGATCGTAGCCTGCGCCGGCAGCACTTCGCCCAATTCGCCCGGCGCGTACCAGCGCACGCCGAGCTTCCCGAGCCACCCGCACACGGCGTTAAACGTGCCGCGTTCATCAAAGCTCCACATCTCCAGCGGAGCGAGCTTTTGTCCTGCGATTCGCTGCTCGTCGGGCAATCCCGTGTCGCCCAGCAATTTGAAGCGGTTCTTGTACAGCGTCGCGTGCGGTGCGCCCCAGAGCGCACCGGTGATCTGGTCCCACTCGCGCTGCAGCTTGCCGCTAACGATCTCTGCGTTGTTCCGCGCCCACGGATCGATGGGCGTGAATTCCGTGTCCTGGCCGATCAGCACGAGCCAGCCGTCACCCGACACAATACGGTACGCGCCGTCCTGCAAGCCTTCGGCGGTGATCCCCAGCCGGTCCGTGTGCTCGCTGCGTCCGACGAAAATTGGCACCGTCGCTGTGACGCCCGGCTGCGTGACGCCCGGCTGCGTCACGATCGGCAGATGCGCGCCGCTGATTTTCTCAACGCAGGTTTGCAGTTCCTGCGCGGCCAGCCGCACCGTGCGCGGCGGCGACGAAGCGATCACGATCGAGGCTTGCGGCCGGCCGTTTTCCACGAGGTACGTTTCGGCAGCCAGCGGAAAAGCGAAACACAGGCCGATCCACAAGGCAAGTAGCGGCTTCATGGGTATTCCATTCCATCTACGGGGTTGGTTGTGCCCATCGCAGCGGCACGGTGATGGACTCCGAAAACGGTACCCGGACGCCCTCGGCGTGGGGCCATTGGGGCGGCTGGGTGAATACGGTGGTATTGACCTGCGACGACCATTTCCGGCCGTCGGCCATCTCCAACTCGATCCAACAGCGGCCGATCTTGAAGAAGTCGCGGCCGCGATTGTCGACCGTGAAGGTGTTTTCCAAGTCCATTGTGGCGATCGCTTCGGGCGTCAGCGCCAGCGACGCTGCGCTCCAGATCCCGTCACGCTCCGAGCCGCCGGCGCCGGGCAACGGACCCAGCGGTACGCCGTTCAACAGGGCGTGGCTGATATACTGGCCACTGCATTCCAGACCGATGCCATGATAGTGAACGGCGCCGCGAGGGGCGGTTCGCAACTGGGCAACGGTGAACGCCGGCGGCGGATACGGGCCGGCTTCGAAACGCAGTCGGACCGGCTCGTCGTGCAAGCTGGGCGTCAATACGGGCCGGGCCGATTCGATGCGCATCCCGGTCCAACAGGCCCAGTCGCCGGACGAGTTGTCTTGCGGGCCGACGTCGGCGATCAATTTGATCTGCACCTTTTGGCCTGACCAGCGCGACAAATCGGCCTCCAGCGGCGACCACGCGTGCTTGATCCACGCTTGCTCGGCCACCACGGTCTCCGCGCCGTCCTCTGCCACAACGGCGACGCGGAATAGGATGCCGTCGCCCGGATCGCTGCCGTCCCGTTTGCCGATCTCACAACGAAACACGGTCGGCACCTCCGCGGGCAGCGCATACGGTTCCAAAACGGCGAACGTGTACCCGACGCCACCGCGGTACGGCGGATGCATAAACAGGCCCGCTTTGGCCACGTCGCCGCAACTCATTTCCGCCGCGTACATTTGCGCGCCGGCGTTCTCCACCAAGCCCGTCTCGTCGCCCGTCCGCATCCGTTGGCCTGAACTCGCTACCGCGGCCAGGTCTGCCAGTACCCGCGTCGCCGCCTCGCATTTCAGCCACCAGCGGCGCTGCGTCGCCAGGGGGCCGAGCCGAACGTCCAGCGCCAGTTCACGGACCGATTCTTCCGTCGGTTGAACAAAGGGGAATTCCAATTCGAACGGCTTGCCTGGAATCAGCTCGGCCGACCGCGACTGTCCGTCAAACACGATTTCTGCCGGCCCTGAATGGGCGGCGTGCGAGACGATCTGCAACCGATACGCGTCGCCCAGTTCCAGTTGCGCGTCGGCCAGCGGCCGGACGAGGAAATCGATCCACGCGTCCTCGAATTGCTGCCACAGTTGCGTGCCCGACACGGCGTCAGCGGGAATGCGAACGCTGTGCGTTTCGCGGCCGATCACACTCACCTCTTCGCCGGGCACCACGTGGACGCGTTCGCTGTGGAGCGAAATCTCCGGGGGCGTCTGCGGGCTCAGGCGATAGCTGAACGCCCCGCTGACGGGCTCGATGAACACGATCCCGCGACTGATGCGGGTCGTCGCCGGGCCGAGTTCCCGCCCCGCCTCGTCCCAAGCCGTCGCCGCGGCGGCACGCCCGTCCAGCGCCACGCCGAACCGGCTGCACGGGGCCACGGGAATGACTTCGAGCGCCCCGGCTTCGCGCCGCAGGGCGATCAGCGGACCGTCGCAGGCCAGTTTATCAAACCTCACAAAACGGCCTCGCGGATCTGCGTACAGGTAGGCGGGTGATTCGACATAGTCCGCGCGCTGGCCGGCGACCAGGGCGCTGAACGCCAACAGGTCGTGGCCGCTTTCATCGCGGACGTACCAGCCGAACGGAGGCAACACGGCGTCGGCGGTGGTCCACGTCTGCGTGGGATGACCGTTGACGATCACCCGCAGGCCGTTGTCATAGCGGGTGGCGATCTGGGATCGTCGGAAGGCGAGGTTCGCGACCGCCGCCGAGGTATCCCACAAACGGCCTTCGGCATCCGCGTAGCGAATTTCGGCGGCCTCGGCCTGCGCATACCGGGCATGAATCTGCTGTACGGAAAAATAGCTGCGAATCGCGTTGCTCATGCCGCCTTCCATGACCAAAAAGCCCGTGTGGCCGAAGGCCAGGGTTGCGGCGAGGAACTGGTCCAGCCGTGCCGTCTGCTGGTCGGCCGTGTGGCCCAAGTTTTCCCGCCTGCCGAAGAACATCTCCAGGTTGCCCATGCCGAAATTGCAGCACAACGGGTGCAGTTTGCGAAGGTCGAAATCGACCAGCCAGGGGTTCTCGGCCAGTCGAGCGGCTTGATCCTGGGCGTAGTTTCCATCGGTCAGTCCGCAGTAGTACCAGTGATTGTTGCCTTCGCTGTACACCGGTCCGTTCCAGGTTGCCTTCTGGTGCAGCATGATTTCGCCGTAGGCGTAGAACGTCGCGGCGAACGTACCGCCGCCCGGCACGCGGGCGTCGAAATCGCAGTAGTTCCAAGGCCGCACGGCGGTATGCACGTCGCAATAGGCGGTGTCCAGCTGGAACTTCTGCTGGATGATCGGGGCCAAGCGGGCTTCGAACTCGACGGCCCGGGCCGGTTTCGGGTTGTAGCACCGCGGCCAGGCCGTTCGCCATTGACCGTCGCTCAGGCGGCTGACCAGGTCCTCGTCCCAGAATTCGTTGACGGGCGCAAAGTCGGTGTAGTTGTTATAGATGCCATAGCGGAAGCCCAATCCGCGGATCTTACGGGCATATTCCGCTTGGCTCTCGTCCCCGCCTTTGCCCGGCGCGGCCCGCGTGCGGAAGGTGAAGCTCTCGCCGCCGTCCCGCCAGCCGGTCTCGTGATCGGTCAATGCGATCTGGGTCATTCCGTAGCGTGCGACCCGCTGCCACTGGGCGTAATCCCGCTCGCGGTTGCCGGCCCCGTGCGCCCGCCAGACGCGTTCGCCCGCCACGTGCATCCACGGACTCTTGGGGTTGGGAACGTTCGGCAGCACTTCCTCGAACCGTGGCGAAACGGTGAGAAACAGCCGCTCGAAACAATCGTTTCGCCGGCCGTCTGTTTTCGGCAGGTAGCGCGTGCCGCCGTTGTAGATAACCTCCGCGGCATCGACGGCGTTTTCAAACCACAGTTCCGAGGCGTTGCTTCGCGTGTGGTCGGCCATCCCCATCAGGAACAGCGGCCGCTCGGGCGGTCCCGACACCAGCACGGCCGGGCGTTTTTCTGCACCGACCAGATACGGCAAGGTGACCAAACGCGGCCGGTCCAATCCGGTCGCGCAGCCGAAGGCGACCTGACTGATCGAACCGCCGGCACAGGCGACGTCGACGACCAGCGACTTGTGCCACAGACGGAACGTATAGCTCACTTCGGCCGTCTGCTCGCCGCGGTCGCACTTCCAGTGGCACTTCCAGCGGCTGGCCACCGTGTCGCCGTCGGGCTGGCAGCTGAGCAACTCGATCTTATCAGGCGCGGCCGCGACATGCCCTTGGCCGACGGGGAAGAACACGCCTCCGCCATCCAGCGGCCGGAATCGAACGGCCTCACCGGCGGAGGCCTCACCGGCAGATTTCCACACAGCCTCGACGTCGCTGAGCGTCCCGTCCAACGGCGTATAACGATATTCCAAACGCCCGTCCTGGCCGTCGTATGCGAAGACAAAAGCGTCACCTTCTTGCGTCAGCGAGACATCAAACGCTTGCGTCAGGTTATCCGGCAAGATGGTTTCGGAACGGTGGGGGAACGGCAGCCGGCCCGGTCCGGTATTGGTGCCCGGACTTTGGCCCGGAAACAACTCGACGCCTCGTTTGGGCCGCGGCTCGAACGTCAGCGGCGGCAGCGGCTCGCGATAAAAGCTCAGATTGTCGAAGAACAGCAGGCGGGCCTCGAAGTTGCGGCCGCCGCTGATTTCCAAGCCTTCCCAAACCGCCGCTCTGCCGAGCACGGCCAATTGGTCCGACGTCAGCCGCCGATGCACCAGCCACCATTCCTTCCAATTGACCGTTCCGAGTGGCACCCGGACGGTGGCGTCCGCCGCGGAACGAAACAGCAGGGTCAGTACGACCTGCGGTGTCGAGCGGTCAGGCACCCACGCCCAGTTATTGCCGTAAACCCAGAGATTGACACAGTCGAACCCCTCCGTAAGAGGTAGGGGCCGGGGCGGCCGGAGCGTCACCCGCGGCTGTCGGCCATCGCTGCGATACTCCAGCCGGCCGACGTAACGGCCGAACAGCCGTTGTTCCTGAGATCGCGACATCGAGGCGACCGAGTCCTGGACTTCGACCGTCCACGGTTCCTCGCACTCAAAATCGACGGTCGGCGTCCGCGTGTCCTCGGTGCGACTCGCCCATTCCATCTCGTAGGGACGCGTACCGAGGGGCAATTCACCGGCATCGACGCTCGAAACTGCGGCCGCCAGCCACGCGGCGGCCCAAGCTTGAATGAGGAGGCGGCATGCGGATTGCGAGGTAAGGAGCATCAGGGGAAACCTCTTCATCGGGGGGCAAATCGGAACGTGGGTCACGACGGCAAGCACCAAGAGCTTGAGCTTCTCACAACTTCCTATTTAGCATTTCTGTGGTGGATTGAAAGATCGTGGAGACTCTTTTCCGGCCTTCTGGGGTCTTTTCCCCGCCTTATATCAGCCCATTTCCCGCCGCTCCTACATGCTATTGCCGATTTTGGCGCCCCTTGTCGCCGCCTTAGATTGCAGGCTGGGAAATGCGCTCGGACGGTGATCGTGCCGACAGCACGTTTGGCTGGGCCGCTCGATCCCTGCGGTCGGGAGGGATTTGTTCCCTTCGGCGTCCGAGATCGATCCGGCATTTTCGTCGAAGGAGTCCTTTGTTTGATCCAAGATACACTGATGCGCTATGTTCGCAGAACATCGTTTCTCGCTCGCACTTTGGCTGCAAAACACGAGAGGAAAACTGCCGCGGGACGTCGCGTGCGGCGCAGGCTGGTGATCGAGCCGCTCGAAATCAGGGCGTTGCTTAATGCAACGATGATCGCAGAGGGTGGCCTCGCGGCGTTGCCCTCGGCGGAGGGCGTGTTCGGTTCGCCGGCATTCGAGCGTCCAGTTCGCGTGGGCAATCGCGAGATCGATCGAGCGGGTAACGAGGCCTACATTCTACCGGTGCCCGATGCCCAATTCACCGTCTCGACAGCCGAGTTTACGGCCCCCACCGCAGCCGGTGCCGAGGCGGCTGCCCTGCCGCTGGCCGACACGTTTTTTCTGCACAGCTATCCTTCGGCAAGCAAGACCATCTATCTCGATTTCGACGGGCACGTCACCACGGGAACGTTCTGGAACACGAGCTACTACGGCGGCAAAGCCATCACGACGCCCGCGTTCAGCTTGGACGCCGACAGCCTGTTTTCGGACACCGAATTGGAGCGGATCCAGAACATTTGGCAACGCGTGGCCGAGGATTTTCGGCCGTTTGCCGTGAATGTCACGACTCAAGATCCGGGCCCCGACGCTTTGCGGAAAGCGGGATCGGGTGATTCGGCATGGGGCATCCGCGTCGCGATCGGCGGGAGTTCCACCGACTGGTTCAGCACCAGCGGTGCCGGCGGCGTCGCCTATATGAACTCGTTCAACTGGGACAGCGACACGCCCGCGTTTGTGTTCCCGAAGAATCTGAGCAACGCAGAGAAGTACGTCGCCGAGGCGATCTCGCATGAGATCGGCCATACGCTGGGATTGCGCCACGATGGGACCACCGCAGGCGTCGAGTACTATGCCGGACACGGCAGCGGCGCGACCGGTTGGGCACCGATTCCGGGAAACGGCTATTACAAAGAGCTGACGCAATGGAGCAAAGGCGAATATCCAGGCGCCGGCAATACGGAAGACGATCTCGCGATCATCACCACCGCCAACGGGTTCGGGTACCGGCCGGACGATCACGGGAATCAGCAGGCTGCCGCGACGGCGCTCCATTCGCCAAGCGGCACCATTCTGGCGGGCGAAGGAATTATCGAGCGGAACACCGATCGGGACTACTTCTCCTTTACGACCGGCAACGGTACTGTCAGCTTGACCATCAATCCATCCCAGCGCGGACCGAACCTCGATATCTTGGCGACCTTGTACGACGGCGCGGCCAATGTGATCGCCACGAGTAACCCACTCGACCGGCTGGATGCCAGCTTGAGCATCAACTTACTTGCCGGCACCTACTATCTGGCGATCGAAGGAACCGGCAAAGCACCTCTGACGACCGGCTACAGCGGCTATGCCAGTCTGGGCTACTATTCGATCGCAGGGACGATTCCTTTGTTTGATGAGCCACCGTTTGTGGCGGGAGTTGATCCCGCCAACGAGACCGTCATCGGCAGCCGCAATGCGTCCATCGATGTAACGTTTTCCGAGCCGGTCGTTGGCGTCGACCCAGGCGACATGGTGCTGAGCGGACCGGCCGCTGCCACAGCTTCGGTCGGCACGCCGTTGGACTTGGGCGGCAATACGTGGCGGTTCCCGATCTACGATTTGGTCGATGGTGCGCTGGAGATTCAGTTGGCGTCAAATCCGGATGATATCCAAGACGCCGCCGGAAACGGCCTTGCCCCGAGTCCGACACTGTTCACGTATTTCGTGGCCGTTCGCAACGTGGGCGCGACCATCGCTCCGACGTCGGGGCTAGTGACGACGGAAGCCGGCGGCACCGCGACCTTTACCATCGTGCTCGACGCCGCGCCCTTGGCGGACGTCACCGTCGAGCTGTCATCAAGCGATCCGAGCGAGGGGGTCGTGTCCCCAGCGAGCGTAACGTTCACTCCCTCCAATTGGTCGGCAACGCAGATGGTGACTGTCACCGGAATGGATGACGCCGTCGCCGACGGAGATATCAGCTATACGATCATCACCGCGGCCGCGGTCAGCGACGACGAAGCCTATCAAGGATTCGATTTCGACGACGTGAGCGTCACCAATCTCGACGACGACTTGCCCACGGTTTCTGCCGGCCATCATATTCTGTTACCCGACACGCCCGGCCAGATTGTCGCCGTCTATGTCGCCGGTGGAGCTCCGGTCAGCGGTTTGAAGTTTTTCGCGAAGATTTCGAGCAGCGATCCGGAATCGGGCGGGAGCGTCCAAGGACCTCAGATCCAATCCGTGAATCTCACGGGCCATCCGGAGGTCCCGACGATTTTTACCGGCAACAACGACGGGCAGCGAGACGCGGGATCCCTCCCGCGAGTCCAGGCGTGGGAAATTGCCACCGCGGCCGGAACCGTCGGCGCTCAAGGACTGCTGGCCACGTTGACCATCGACACGACGGGCTGGTGGAAGAATTCGGCCGCCGCGCTCGATTGGCCGTTGCTGCTGGCCGATGCGCAGCTGGATTCGACGCACTTCTTCAACGCCGAGGGGAATCGGATAAATGCCGCGATTGTTGCCGGCGCAATCACGCTGAATACGCCGCCGCTTGCGTTGGCAAGCAGTGTGTCGACGGCGGAAGATGAGCCGTACGCGTTTTCCGCGGAAGATTTCGGGTTTTGGGACGCGGACACGGGGGACGGGCTGACGGCGGTCCGCATCACATCGCTTCCGGCGCCGGGCGTGCTGGAATTCGACGCGGCCCCGGTGAGCGTGGACCAAGAGTTCTCGGTGGCCGACCTGATGGCGGGCAAGCTACAGTTCCGGCCGGCCCGGGATGCGCACGGGGCGGCCTATGCCACGTTCGAGTTTACGGTGCATGACGGGATGCAGGGGTCGCCTTCGTCTGCGGCGATGACGATCGACGTGACGCCCGTGAACGACCCGCCGATGGGCGACGATCAATGGCTGTCCGTGCTGGAAAATGGGTCCACACCGGTGACGTTGACGGGCTCTGACGTCGATGGAGACGAACTCGAGTTTTCGATCGTGGACGCTCCGGCACACGGCGTGCTGAGCGGCATCGCGCCCCATCTGTGGTACACCCCGCCGGCGGATTTCCGCGGAACGGATTCGTTCACGTTCATCAGCCGCGACGGTTGGGAAGACTCGCCTCCGGCCACTGTTACCATTTCTGTCATTTCCGCTCCGGACGTCGTGGGCCGCTACGTCTTCTACAACGACTCGGCCTGGGACGGGTACGATGCCGCCGCCGATCCGAACGACGATGCCGCCATCGCCCCGGACAAGCAGGCTCTGCTGCCCGGCCAGGTGGCCGGTTTCGAACACTACACCAGCTATGTCCGGGGGTTGAACGGGCTGATGGTCGATATCGCCCATCTCGCGCCGGACATGACGTTGACGGCCGCGGATTTTCAGTTTCTCGCCCGCAACGGCGACGATCTTGCGGCCTGGACGACCGCGCCGTATCCGGCGTCCATCATGCTTCGGCCCAATGCCGGCGTCGGCGGTTCGACGCGAGTCACCTTGATTTGGGCCGATCAGGATGCGGTACGGAACCAGTGGCTGCAGGTCACCCTCCGAGCGAACGCCAACACGAATTTGGTCCGCGACGACGTGTTCTATTTTGGCAATGCGATCGGTGAATCCGGGCTGGGAAACGCGAATAGCTCGCTGGCGACCGAGTTTTTCCCCGTAAACGTAACGGACGAAATCGGTACCCGCAACCATCCGCTGCCCCTGGCCGGCAGCGCGCCATTGGATGATGCGTTTGACTTTAATCGCGATGCAATGGTGGACACGACGGACGAGGCCATCGCGCGGGATTATGGGACGACGTTCCGGACAGCCCTGCGGCGCATCGCGCCGCCTCCTGCCGACCCGGAGCCGACACCGACCGCCGAGCAAGGGACCGAACCGCTGTTCATTGTGATTGGCAGTTACGTGCTGCAACCCAACACGCCGGGGCAACAGATCCCGATCTACGTCAGCGGCGAATGGCCCGTAGCCGGACTGAACTTCAACATCCAGGTTGGCGAGGCGAGGCTGACCTCCACCGTGCCGTCGGCGCCGGTCATCGAGCGTGCCGACATCTTGACCGGAACGATCTTTGCCGCTAACCACACCGGACTTCGTACGGGTGTGCCTGCGCAAGGCGATGTCCTTGTCGTTCCGCAGCACGAGTATCAAGCCACCACCACGGCGTCCGGGACGGTGATCGCCGAGGGACTGCTCGCTACCGTAACGATCGATACCACGGGCTTTCACGCCGGCTCCTGGTCCTTGGTAATGAGCAGCACGGTCAACGGGCCGACCGATTTTGCCGGCGTGGCGGCCACGATCGTCGATGGTTCGATCATCCTATCTCAAACTTGGCGGAATCCCGTCAATCCCCGCGACGTCGATGGCAACGGACGGGTATCGCCGCTGGACGCGTTGATCGTGATCAGTCATCTGAACTCCCAATTCGGTGATTCCACGCTGCCCTTTACGCCGGAGGCTCCGCCGCCTTACTACGACGTCAACGGCGACGATCGTTGCTCGGCGGCCGACGTGTTGATGATCGTCAATTACATCAACGCTCAGGAAGCGTCGCGATCGGGGGAAGCCGAGGCCGACCTGCGGGCGAGCGAGGCCGCAACGGCCGCGGTTCCGCCGCCTGCCTGGGACACTTCGCGGACGCTCGGCGGCTCCGGCCGGGCGTTTGAGCGGTCCACGGACTGTCCAGGTGAGATGTCCTACGCGAAGTTGCCGCAAAAAGCGTTTTCGGCCCGCCAAGCGGTACGTTCGCCTCAGGCGGGGCCGACGAGGGCCTCAACGGGCAATCCAGACGAACAGCCGTTTGTCTCGGACGAACTGGAGTCGATCCTTTCCGTCATTTCGAGGGACGAGGGCCGGGTCCAAAGCTGATAAATATCGTCCGCGCGAGTAGGTTTCGTTCCCATTTGAATCCGATGCCGCGCTTGATCCTAGCTCGCCCGGGAACGCCTCGGATCACGGACTTGGGCGGCTGCCGGTATCCTCGGCCTTCGTTGAATCGGTCGCGGCTTGAGCGACGATGACGGTCTTTGCGGGAATCATGATCTCCACACCAATCGGGATAAGTTGAGGGTCGAATAGGACGTCTTGGTTCGCTTGATAGATGTCCAGATAGCTGTCCCGGCTGCCCAAGTATTTTTCCGCAATTCGGCGCAGGGTATCGCCTTCCGCGATGCGGTGCCGGCTAGGTGCGGCGCCCGGCGGCACCGGGCGAGTGTGGTCGCCGGACTGCGACGCCGCGGCGGCGGTGTGCTTTGTATTGCCCGTGTCGCCGCTTTGATCCGACGTATCCTCGCCCCGCGAAGCAGCTTGCTTGTTAGGCTCGACGTGGTCGGAGTTGGTGGGATATTCTCGCGAAAAGTTAGGGGGCTGAAACTCTTTTTCCGGGGGCTTTGCCGCCGGCTTCTTTTTCGTCTCTTGTTTCTTGGGAGTATTGGTTGCCACCGTTTTTTTTGTTTCTTCCGGCGCAGTCTCGCGGACAGGCGCGGTCGACGCCTCGGCAGAGGGGGATTGTGAGGGCGGACTGTTCCCCCGCACCGTCGGCAGGTTAGTGACTGTTGCCCGGTCCGCTGAATTGGGTTCGATCGGAGCGGACGTGTGGTCCCCGCCGAGGAGCGGAACGCGATCGACATCGGCAAGGGCGGCTACCGGCAGCGACTCGCTCGCACGGGCGGTAGATGTTCTTGAATCGCGACTGGGGGCCGATGCGGGGGGCGGCTTGCGCACGGAGGCGGTAACTCCGGAGCGATTCGCGATGGGGTGACGGTGCTGTTGGGCGGCATAGAAACCGATCCCGATCACCGTCAATGCCAAGAAGTATTTGGCTAAGTTCCGCATCACCAAACTCCGTGGAAAGTGCACCTTGTCTCGTTATCGGGAGATCGCCCAAAATCGCATCAACCGACCGCGTGAAGCAGCCACAGAAGTCAAAAAACTCGCGGAGATGACACGCAAAATGCCGATTATCCCCGACTCACGTGACATCTGTGGCCCCTCAGGACTAATTATTCTTGAAAAATTTCGTTTTGCCGTGTTGACAAACCAGAACGATAGCTATAAACTGGACGAGGTTATCCCAATGTCTCGTGGAGGAAAGTGCGATGATTTCACAAACGGCTGAATACGCTTTACGGGCGATTGTTTACCTGGCGGATCAACGTGGATCGCCAAGGACTACGGCCCAGATCGCCGAGGCGACTCAGGTGCCTCCCGGATACTTGGCAAAAGTCATGCAGTCCCTAAGCCGTACAAAGCTAGTGCATTCCCAACGGGGTTTGAACGGCGGATTTACGCTGACGCGCGATCCGGCGACGCTGCCGATGGTGGAGATCATCGCTGCGGTGGACCCTATTCGGCGATTTCACGAATGCCCGCTGGGTTTGGACACGCACCATAAAGATCTGTGCTCGCTCCATCGACATCTCGAGGAGGCCGCCCAAATGCTTGAGCAGAAGTTCAAGGATACATCGGTGGCTGACCTGCTCGACACGTCGGGCGACCACAAGCCTCTTTGTCGCTTTCCCGCCGCACCGGAAGTGGTCGTTGCGGCTACGGTCGAGGCGACCGCCGAGTCTAGCGAAGTGGCTGCAGAGTGAAATTTGTCCAGTGACCGCCTCGGCGGCAGCATGATTTTTGCTTTCTTTAATTCCATGTGTGGGGATGTACGGATATGATCAGCCGAGTCTCTAACGCGGTGACGAGCGAGAGTGCTGACGAAGCCCCGGGGCACGGATCCGGAACGGTGATCCGGGATTTGGCCCAGCTGTTCAAGATTTTGGCTGACGAGACGCGTCTGCGAATTCTGGAGATGTTGGGGCGCCGCAAAGAATTGTGCGTCCGGGACCTTTGGGAACGACTCGGCCAAAGCCAGCCGGCGGTCAGCCACCACCTGGGATTGTTGCGCACGGCCGGATTGGTCGGTACGCGGCATGAAGGCAAGCATATCTACTACCGGATCGATCAACAACGTTTTGACGAGCTGATGATGCTTGTCCAGAGCACGCGAGTCGGAATCGACACGCTGGCCCACGCGCCCCAAGACCCGGCGAATTAGGGCGATAGCGGGGCCAACTCGCGACTTCGTAGCACAGGTCCCGCAATCTGTGATTTGGTGCATATGAGTTCTCTCGATCCGGAATTGGACGCTCGTTGCGGCATGCTGGCAGGTCTGTTGGCGGAAGCCGATCGGCGGCTGGTCCTCGCGGAGAGCTGTACCGCCGGACTTGTGGCCGCATCCCTGGGGCGCGTGCCTGGGATTTCCAGGCATTTCTGCGGTTCGCTGGTCACCTATCGCGAGTGCGCCAAGACAAGTTGGCTGGGAGTTCCGCCGCTGGTCCTCGAACAGCACACTGCGGCCAGCGAAGCGGTGACCAAGTTGATGGCGACGGGCACCCTGGTGGCTACGCCCGAAGCCGATCTTGCGGCGGCCGTCACGGGGCATTTGGGGCCGCATGCCCCCCCGGAACAAGACGGACTGATCTACGTCTGCGTTGCGGAGCGGCACGTCACCACGGGGGAAATTAGTGTGGCTAAATTGAGGCGTTGCCGGCTGATCAGCCGCGATCGCCACCCGCGCCAGCGCGAAGCCACCTTGGGTGTGCTCGCCTTGCTTCTGGAACATTTGGAGGATCGCGGGTAAGGCCGCATTGTAGCAGGCATTCTCCGTGTGCCGTCCGCGGTTTACGGCACACGGAGTGTGCCTACTACTTTGGAATTGTAAACTTATTCCTGCGCGGTCGCTTACGATCAAGGCCGGACGGGCATGATCTGCCGGCGCAGCCAGTCCAAGCTTTCGCGATACGCCTCCGCTTCCTCGTCCGAGATCAGCGTGTGATGGTCGGCCTGAGCCAGCCGCAACACGCGTTTTGGTCCGGTGTAGGCGTCGATGATCTGTTGCTGGCATTGTGGCGGCACGATCCGGTCGCATTGGGCGGCAAGGAAGACGGCCGGGATCGTGGCGGATGCGGCATTGCGGATGGCATCCAGTTCCGGCGCGATCTGTCTCGCCAACCAATGAACGCCAAGCTGCCAGAACCGCCTGCCGAATCGCTCCACGATCACTTCGCGTAACGGCGGCGGGTTGCGCAGGATTAAGGCGGCTGGCGGGTGGTGCGAAGCGGCCAAGTACAACGCGCTGACGCATCCCAGGCTGTTGCCCGTGACCAGGATCGGTCGTCCCGCCGCTTGCCGACGCACCTGGGCCAGAGCGATGTCCGCCACGGCCGCCATCGTTCGCAGACTGGCCCTCCCCGTGCTGCCGCCGTATCCGGGCGGGTTCAGCGTCCACAGTTCACAGTTCCACTCCGGCCAAGCATCGGCCGGATGCGAGGTCGAACGCTCGGCCCGGCCGGCCGTGCCCGGGAACTTGAGCACGTATAAGTCGGGCGCCGCAGAAGGTTCCGCGGCAACTCGTTGCGTCCAGACCTCAAGCGCCCCGGCACCATAGGGGATCAGGCGGCGCGTCTTGTCAGCGGCGTCAACCGGATGCCGCGTCGGACACAGGATCAGGCGGTCGGCCAGCCAGCCGAAAAACGTCGGGCGCATGATCAGTGGACGCGATGACCGGGCTGAGCGCCTTCGTCAGCGCGCAGGAGAAAAATCTCTTGGCCGCCAGCACCTGCCGCCGTGACCATCGCTTCGCTGACGCCGAATTTCATCTTCCGCGGCGCCAAATTGGCGACTACCACGACCAACTTGCCAATCAGATCCTCGGGCTTGTACGCTTCTTTGATCCCCGCGAACAACGTCCGCCGCACGTCGCCACCTAGGCTGACTGTCAGCTTGAGCAATTTTTTCGCCTCGGGGACGTCCTCCGCCGCCACGACGCGGGCCACCCGCAAGTCGATTTTTTGAAAATCGTCGATCGTGCACGGTTCGGCCAGCGGCTCGTTCTGCAACGGCTCGCCGCTGTCCGCCCATTGCGACACGTTCGCCGCCGCGACGATTTCGGGCTCTTTGCTGTCTTCGATCATTTTGTCGACGTCCTTCTTCTCGACTCGTTGGAGCATGTGTTGGAAAGCGGCCACGGGACTGCCGGTCAACGGCGACTTGGATTCGTCCCAGCGCCGAATCGGCGCGTTCAACAATTGCCCGGTCTGCTCCGCCAGCTTGGGCAGCACCGGGGCGAGGTAAATCGTCAATTGGCGGAACAGATTCAAGGCGACGGTGCAGACGTCTTGTAACGTCTGTGTCTTGGCGGGGTCCTTGCGCAGATTCCACGGTTCCGCGGTTTCGACGTACGGATTGGCGCGATCCGCCAACTCCATCACCAGCCGCATCGCCCGATTGAAATCGCATTCCTCGTAAGCGGCGGCAATGTCGTCGCCCACGCGAGCGGCGTGCGCGAACAGTCCGCCATCGTCCGGATAGCTCGCCGACAGCCCCAGTTCGTGGACAAAGCGGGCGGAGCGGCTGGCCAAGTTCACGACCTTGCCGACCAGATCGGCATTCACCTTGGCCACGAATTCATCCAGATTCAAGTCCAAATCATCCAGCCGCGGCCCCAGCTTCGAAGCGTAGTAGTACCGCAAGTAAGCCGGGTCGAGGTGTTTCAGGTACGTCTCGGCCCGGATAAACGTGCCTTTACTTTTCGACATCTTCTCGCCGCCGACGGTCAGAAACCCATGGATGTGAACCTGGGCCGGCAGACAAAACCCCGCCGCTTTCAACATGCCGGGCCAGAACAACGTATGAAAGTACGTGATGTCCTTGCCGATGAAATGATGGATTTCCGTTTCGTCGCTCCGCCACCAATCGTCGTTGCGTTCACCATGCCGATGGCACCACTGCTGGGTCGAGGCGATGTACCCGATCGGGGCATCGAACCAAACATACCAGTAGTTACCGGGGCTGTCGGGGATCTCGAAGCCAAAATAGGGCGCCGGCCGCGAGATGTCCCAGTCCCGCAACGGCTCCGCGAGAAAATTCCCCTGCAAGTAATTCGCAACCTCGGGCTGCAGGTGCGCGCCGCACTGCGTCCACTCGTTGAGAAAGTCGTGGAGTTTCTCCAGTTGAACGAACAGGTGCTTCGCTTCGCGAATCTCCGGCGTGGCGCCTGACAAGACGCTGACCGGATCGATCAGTTCGGCCGGGGTATAGGTCGCGCCGCACTGGCAACTGTCGCCCGGCTGATCCGCTCGGCCGCAATGCGGGCACGTCCCCCGCACGAACCGATCGGCTAGGAACGTGCCGGCTTGCGGATCGTACAACTGGGAGACGTCCTTTTCGACCACCAAGTCGGCTTGCCGCAGGCCCTGCCAGATCTCTTCGCAGAACCGCCGATTCTTCGGACTGTTCGTGCTGCCGTAATTGTCGAATGCCACATAAAATCCCGCGAAATCCCGCTCGTGAGCTTCCTGCATTTCGGCGATCAAGTCCTCCTCGCGGCGGCCTTCTTGCCGGGCGCGAATCATGATCGCCGTCCCGTGGGTGTCGTCCGCGCAAACGTACACACAGCGATGCCCGCGCAGCTTTTGGAACCGCACCCAAACGTCGGTCTGGAGATACTCCACCAAGTGTCCCAAATGAATGGGCCCGTTCGCGTAGGGCAAAGCCGATGTAACCAGAATCCTGCGCTCGGTCATGTTCGCTCCATGGATTTCATCCCAAACACCTTGTGCAGCTTGCTGCCCCCAAGGTTCGCATGCCGCCGCCAAGAATCACGGATCATTGTAGCCGCGGCGACCGCGAGACGGGAGAGGTGGACGGGCCGCGGTGGTGCAGCCCTGCGCACGTAACCCACAGCGCTATTTGGGGTCGGGCGTTCGAAATTGAATTTTGAACGCCCGACCCCTCTTAGGCAATCCCACGACAGGGAGTCGGCCTGCCGTTACGGTCCGCTCAGCGACAGTTTGGCTTCCAACACCTTGTCGATCCGCGCGGACGTTTCGCGCAGATGCGCACTGGAATAGGAGTCCAGTTTGATCTTGCTGGCCAGCAGCTTGTCGATGTCTTCGCCCAGCGCCCCGAGCTTGGCGTAAGCGATCGTCTGACAATCCTGCGGTGCCCCGGCGCGGCCCATGGCAATGTTCGAGAGGGTTCTCAAATAGCTGCGCTGCAGGTTGCGGCGGAGGCTGGAGATGGCGGGTTTACGTTCCGTATAGTTACCCTCCTTGGTGTCCTTGACCTCGGCGAAAACGGCGTTCGTCAGACGTTCGAGCAATTCGGCCGTCGTGAAGGCGTCTTGCTCCGCCGAAATCTTCAATTCGGCATCATGGATCCGTTTCAGCGTGATCGAAGAGGTGACGTGCCCGAGGATTCTCTCCTGCCACATCAGGATCATATCATGCGCGGCGAAGTCCTTGCGCAAGAGAATGTCGGTGCCCCAATGGCGCCAATTGGACGTGGCGAGCTGGCTGTACAACTCGGGCGGGAAATTGAACGGCTTGTCGCTGAGCATCTCTTGTTCCAACATCGTCAGCGCATCGCGTTGCTTTTTGGCATCGACGACCGCAAACGGCGGTTGGGCGTCTTTGTCCCCCTTGTAGCTGCGGCTGGTGTGAATGCCGCCGACGTACCGCGCGGCGAATTGCATCGCTTGGCCGTACTCTGCCAGGATCACGTTAAAGGCTTTGCGGGCCTTTGTATAGTCCTCACCCTCCTTGACCGAACGGTCGATCAGGTTCGGAATCAGTTGCTTCATCAGTTCGGCCCGCTGCCGGGCATATTCCAGCGCGTCGTTTCCCAGATCGAACCGGTTCGAGTCTGGGTCCGAATCGGTGATGCCCATCGTGTCTTCGTCCGTAGCGAACTTCAACGCCGGCTCGCCGCTGCGCGAAGCAACCTTCTTCAGTTCTTCCTCTTCACTGCCCGAGAACTGCTTGTAGCCGTATTCGATGGCCCAGATGTCGTAAGGCCCGATGGTGGTCGGATAGAAATCCCCCTGCGGCGTTCCTTGGGGCATGATGTTGACGGGGTTATAGTCCATGACGGAGGCCACCATCCCTTCCTCGCGGGTCTTGGCGGAATCGTTGATTTCCTGCAGACTGCGATACGCGCTGCCTTTGAAGTTGTGCCGCAAGCCGAGCGTATGCCCAACCTCGTGCATGGTGACTTCTTTCAGCCCCTGCATGATCAACTCGCGTTCCCGCGCCGCGGCCCGGCCCGGATCGGCTTCCGCCATCACGGCTGCGGATCCCAAGGCGAACTGCAACGCCTTGCCGTGGCTCAGCAAGCAACTGCGGCGAGCGTCGCGGCTGCCCAGCAAATCGCCGATCGTCGCGCGGCGGAGGTCCAGGTGGCTTGCGTCCAGCCCAACTCCGGTCATGGCGGCATGGACGTCCGGCGTCAGCGTCTCCAATTCCTGTTTCCAGAACGCCAGGAAGTCGGCGTCGAAGATAATGTCCGCGTCGAGAATCTGGCCGGTGTACGGATTCACCCGCGAGGGGCCCATCGCAAAGCCGGCATTGGCAGTGATCCAGCGGAAGGTGTTGTAATGGATGTCTTCCGGATCCCAATCCGCGTCGTCGGGCTGCTGACGCACTTCGATCGCATCGATGAAACCGGCTTTCTCGAACGCCTTGTTCCACTCGGCGATGCCGTCGCGGATGGGCTTGCGGTATTCGAACGGAACCGTCTTTTCGATCCAGAAAATCAGCGGCACCTTGGGCGGCGACTTCTCGGCCGCCGGGTTGGCTTTTTGCAGATGCCAGCGATTGATGAAGCGGACGAATTGGTTCTCGTTGTCCTTCTTGGAAAAATCTTTGACGGCCGTCACAAAGTAGCCCACGCGAGGGTCGGCCAACCGGGGCTTGTAGCCGGTGCTCGGGATCTTGCTGATCGAATAATGCACGATGATCGTCGCTCCGCGCGAATCCGGCACGGTGTCCATTTCGACACGACCGCTGGACGAATAGACGGCGGCGACTTGCAGTTCGACGTTCTTCTCAAATCCCTTGACGGAATCCCAGGTCGACTTGTCGGCCGAAAACATAAAGCCCGGCATGGCTTGCGATATCTGCGGCAAATCGCTGAGGAACACCGGTGACAGATCGATCAGATCGCCGCCTTTGGGACCTTTGGTAATCACCGGCAGGCTGAAGATCACACTGTCTGTGAAGGCGTTTTTCACAGCGCGGGCCTCGGGGGTTCCACCGTCCGCCTTGAAGCGGACGTTGCGCCGGACGACATGCACGTTCTTGTCCACTTTGCGAAACGACCATACCCAATCGTCGCCCGATCCCCAGCTGTAACCGCCCAAGACAGGCCGCTGGCCGATGCCGCGGGCGATTGCGATCAGCACCAAGTATTCGTCCTGAAAATGCCCGCCGCTCAACTCGGCATACAAGCGATTATCCTTGCGATAGAGGGGAATCAGCCCGTCGACCGCCTTGGCTTCCTTGAGAATAACCTCGTGGGGGATCGACCCCGAACCCGCCGACGGCTTGGTCTCGGAGTTCACAGCCGGCTTGGCTTCCGCCCCCGGCTCGGAACTGACCGCCGCTTGATCCGACGTGCTGGCCGGCTTCGGTTCATCGGCGGCCAAAACAAGGCCGCACGCGATCAAAATACCCGCAATCGAGCCGAGACAGGACGGAAAGAAACGAATCTTCATCGGGTAACTCGCTTTTTGAGAATCGACGTGAGGGATCTTTGCTCGTGTCATAAATATACCCTGCTCTGCCCTTTTTGCGAGACCGGCACAGATTTCGAGGGCAGGAAAGGCATATCTCCTGCGGGGTGAAACGATGGTTCTTTGGACAACGCCAAGCTCCAAAGGTTCCAAATTCGTTGCAGTTCCCCGCTTCCTCGCGGTTTTTCGGGTTGTGGCCGGCCAGGCATGCGGTCGACGCGAACCGAACAAAGACCGCCGCCACAACGAGGGGTTGCATCACCTCTCCGCCCCGATTTTCGCCTCGCTGGCGGCCTTGAAGACGTTGCCGCGCCAGGCGAGTTGCGATTTTGCCGCCCCTTTGCAGCCGGGGCCAAGCACTCTAAAATCTGGCCTTTGGCGGCGTCCTTTCTTTCTCTCCTTTCCGCTCAGGTGCCGCAGCCTGGGGCATGAGGGTCAACGATGGTCGACGAACCCGACAGCGTCTGGTCAATCAACGATGCCAGCGAACTGTACCACGTTTCCCGCTGGGGGAACGGCTATTTCTCCGTCCAGCCCGACGGCCACGTGCACGTCCATCCCGACAAGGAGCCGAACCGGTCGATCGATCTGAAGAAACTGGTCGATCGCCTGCAGATGCGGGGGCTGAACCTGCCGATTCTGCTGCGATTCAACGGTATTCTCCGCAACCGCTTGATGGAAATCCGGGACGTTTTCGACCAGGCGATCGCCGACCACAAGTACCAGGGCAAATACAGCTGCGTTTATCCGATCAAGGTGAACCAGCAGCGCCACGTGGTCGAAGAGATTCTGAAGCACGGCAGTTCCAGCGGATTCGGCCTCGAGGCGGGCAGCAAACCGGAACTGCTGGCCGTTGTGGCGATGACCGGTCCGAATACGCCCGTCATTTGCAACGGCTTCAAGGACGCCGAGTTCATCGAAATGGCGCTGCTGGCGCAGAAGATCGGCCGGCTGGTGATTCCGGTTGTCGAGCGGTACAGCGAATTGGAGTTGATTCTGCGGTACGCGGAAAAAATCGGAATCCGGCCGCTACTGGGGATGCGGGTCAAGCTGGCCTCGAAAGGCTCCGGCCGCTGGCAGTCTTCCGGCGGATATCGCTCCAAGTTCGGGCTGTCGGTCGGAGAGCTGCTCCGCGGCCTGGAAGAATTGAAGCAACGCGGCATGGAGGATTGTTTTCAACTGCTGCACTTTCATTTGGGCAGCCAGATTACGAATATCCGCCACGTCAAGACGGCCCTGATCGAAGCAGCTCGGGTCTACGCGGACTTAGTCAAACGCGGCGCCGGATTGAAGTACTTTGACGTGGGCGGCGGTTTGGGCATCGATTACGACGGTTCGCAGACGAATTTCGAATCGAGCGTCAATTATACGCTGCAAGAATACGCCAATGACGTGGTGTATCACGTCCAGACCGTTTGCGAAGAAACGAATATCCCCCATCCGACGATTATTTCGGAGAGCGGCCGGGCCGTCGCCGCTTTTCACAGCGTGCTGGTGTTCGGCGTGATGGGCGTCGGCACCCAGCCGGCCGACGACCAGTTGCCGGCCGAATTGCCCGACGACTACGAACAGCCGCTGCACGACTTGCGGCTGACCTTGAACGATTTGAACGTGCGGAATCTGCTGGAGGCGTACCACGACGCGCTGCAGGCGCTGGAAGTCGCCATGAACTTGTTCAGCGCCGGCTACTTGCCGTTGGACCAGCGGTGTTTGGCCGAGAGCTTTTTCTTCGCGATTTGCCGCAAGATCCGCCGGCTGACGGAGCAGATGGATGAGATCCCGGAAGAATTGCAGGTTCTGGACCGAATGCTGTGTGACACGTACTTCTGCAACTTCTCCCTGTTCCAATCCATGCCGGACAGCTGGGCGATCAAACAACTGTTCCCGATCATGCCGATCCATCGGCTGAACGTGCGTCCGACGCGGCCGGCTGTGCTGGGGGACATCACCTGCGATTCGGACGGCAAGATCGAGCAGTTCATCGATCGCCGAGACATCCGCCGGACGCTGCCGCTGCACCCCTACGACGGTTCGCCATACTACTTGGGCGCGTTCCTGCTGGGCGCCTACCAGGAAATCCTCGGTGACCTTCACAACCTGTTCGGCGACACGAATGCCGCGCATATCAGCCAGGATGATGACGGTCAGGTGGTCGTCGAGAACATCATCAAAGGCGATTCAGTCAATGAAGTGCTGCATTACGTCCAGTTCAACGGCCGCGAGTTGATCGACCGGCTGCAGGCCGCCGTCGACGCAGCGATTCGCGAAGGCCGCATCGATCACAAACAAGCCGGGGCGTTCGTGCATTTCTACGAGGAAGCCCTGAACGGCTATACGTACTTGGAGGAACCGGATGGGGAGTAGCGTCGGGTGCCTTCGAAGTTGCGCAACTTCGAAGTCCGCTGGAACCTGCAGCGAACTGCTGACGCCGGATCTTGTGCGTTCCCGCGGCGCAGCGGCCGCAGGAGCTCAGCCGCGCAACAAGAGGGTTCCGGCGGCGAGCGCTGCCAGCCCCAGGAGGCATCCCGCCACGATCACCAGCGTCTTGCGGCCGCCGGGCGGCCGCTCTTCTGCCGCCGGCGCGGCCAGTTGGAACAACGTTTCCAACGCCCGTTGGAAGTCGTAATCCTGGCTGATTTCCCGCAGCCGATCGAAGGTCAGCTTGAACATCGGCCCCTCGTAGGCCAATGCCTGCTTGTCCTGGTCATACCAAAAACGGTCCCGCAGCTTTTCGGGAACGTGAAAGCTTTCGGGCAAACGGGACAGGGGCACGTAGTGAATCATGGCGGATGCTCCATAACTCGCTGTGTCCGAACTTGGTGCTCAACGGCCGAACCGCTTCATCCAATTCGTCGCCGTGGATGCGTTTTGACAGTCCGTATCCTAACGCGGGCCGGCGCGCGGTTCCAGCACGGTCCCACGACACGAGCCCCCCCGCGCCAGGAGTCTCCGCGAGAGGAGCCCCATCGTGCTCGACCGGGGGCTACCATCCGCTCCGGTATTCCGATTGCAGCAAGGCCTGGGCCCGCTCGTTGCCCACGGCTGTCAGATGGTCCGCGTCCCAGGCGAAGCCGCCGGCGCGATAGGCGACGTTGCCCAACAGGACCGTTTCGGCCAGCGCGCCGCTGTAAGTGACAAAGTCGCACGTCGCGGGCGGACCGCCTTTACAGGCGTCGAGCCACTCACGGTAGAAGCCGGACGAGTCGGGAACCGTTTTCTCGGGCGATTTGAAGTCCGCGAACTTGTCCTCCGGATACAGTTTGCGTTTTCCAAACCCGCACAGCAACATGCCTTCGCTGCCGACGAACAGCGTGTTGTTGCCGGACTCGGGCAGACCGTGTTGCCGCAACACGTCGGGGCCTTTGTCGGCGTGATACCAGTGCAATGTCACGGCCGGCCGCCGGGTGTCGGCCGGGAACTCGAACCGCGTGGCCATCGCCTTGGGCGTGGTCTTGGGATGGACCGCAGGCCCCGAGGCTTCGACTTTGGTCGGATACTTCAGTCCCAGCGCCCAGTACGGAATATCCAGGATATGGCAGCCCCAGTTGCCCGTTTCACCGGTCCCGAAGTCCCACCAAAAACGCCAGCCGTAGGGGCAATAGGTCGGATGATAAGGCCGCAAGGCCGCCGGGCCGATCCAGAGGTCCCAGTTCAGGGTCGAAGGCGTCTCCGGCTGGTCCGCCGGGATCGGCGGCATGCCCCGCGTGCCGCCGATCCAGCAATGGACTTCGTGAACCGTGCCAATCGCGCCGGCCTGGACCAACTCGACCACGCGATGCATATTGTCGAGCGTATGCCGTTGCGCGCCCAGTTGCGTGGCAATCTTTTTCTCGGCCGCCAGCCGCGTCAGCTCGCGGGTCTCGGCCACGGTGTGGGCGAGCGGTTTCTCCAAATAGACATGCTTGCCCATCCGCATGGCCATCGCGGATGGATGGAAATGCGTGTGGTCAGGCGTGCTGATCACCACGGCGTCGATCTGCTTGTCCAACGCGTCCAGCATCCGACGAAAGTCACCGTATTTCTTCGCTTGCGGGAATTGCTCGTAAGCCTTGCCCGCCCGCACGTCGTCCACGTCGCACAGGGCCACGACATTCTGATTGGCCAGCCCGCGCAGATTGTCACCGCCGCGTCCGCCGACGCCGACAAACGCCAGGTTCAGTTTTTCATTCGGCGTGTCGGCGGCCCGGACGTGACTGTCGGCGGTGATCCAGAACCCCGCACCAACGGCGGCGGTGGTCTTCAGCATTTGGCGGCGATGCATGCGTGGGGACATCGAGAGTTCTCCGGGGTAGGAAGGGTGTGTGTCCGGTCGGGGGAAACATCAGGTCAGTTGCAGTCCCAAGGGCTGCGCCAGTCGCGCCAATTGGTCGCCGGTCGCGGGCAGGCAGGATAACAGCTTGCCGCTGCGTTGGGCAAGCCACGGATCGGCGTGGCTGTCTGCCTGCAAGCCGCCGTTGCGGCGCAGCAACTGGTGCCACTCGGCCAGCCGCTGTTGATTGTACGTCTCGAGACGACCGGCGGGTTGGCCTTGGTGCAAAATGCCGGCGATGATTTCGGTCAGATCGGCCGCTTCCCGCAGCCCGACGTTCATGCTTTGCGATCCCGCCGGCCCCGTCATGTGCCCGGCGTCCCCGGCCAGCCAGACCCGCTGCTTGCCGAACGCCTGCGCCAGCCGCCGCTCGAAGCGGACGACGATCTGCCAGTTGAGCCGCGTGACGCGACCGTGGAACCAGGGGGCTCGTTCGGTCATCAGTCGATATAGATCCGCTTCGGTCATCGCCGGATACTGGGCCGACCCGAGCAGGACGCCCAATCGGTCGCGGCGGCGGGCTGCCGCGGGCGCGGCGTCCGCGGGCAGTTCAAAGCTCCAGCGGCAAGCCCCGCCGGGCAGCGGCCATAACACGTCCGTCGTCTGTTCGCCGAAGATCAGCCGTAGCTGATGCGCTAGATGGGCGTTGGTCTCGAACTCGAACACGGTATAGCTCTGCGCCTCGCCGGCCTCGATGAATTCGATATCCAACTCGCGGCGGACGACCGAACGATGGCCGTCGGCGCCGATCACGAAGGGAACCTGGAACTGGGACGACTTGGCTACCATCCACTCGGCGTGCGCCACAGCGTAGCCCACCGATTCCTGGACCAGATGGTCGACCGTCACGGCGGCGTGATCCTCGTGCGAGGCCAACTGCGATACGGCCTGGTTCCACTGAACGTGCACGCCGCGGGCTGCCAACGCTCCCGCCAGCTCCCGCTCCAACGCATCTTGCGGCAGAACCACCAGCGCCGGAATCCCGTCAGCTTCGTCGGGCAAGTCGATCTCGCAGCGGCGGTCCTGTTGATCGAACAGCCCGATGGTGTGCACGGGATACGCCTGGGCCAGGACTCGGTCCAGCAATCCGTAAGGCTTGAGCAGCCGCAGGGTCCGCCCATGCAGCGCCAGCGCATAGCTGTGGATGCCCGTCCGCGACATCTTGTCGACGATTCGGACGTGCACACCGCGTTCCGCCAACGCCAGGCCGGCGAATAAGCCCACGGGACCCGCACCGACGATCAATACTTCCGGATTCTGCGGAGTTGCCATTTGGTACCTCAAGAAGATCACTGCACTCTCACACGGGCAACCGCGAGGCTCCCCGCCACGCCCTCCATTCTCTGCGCGGCAAATGGCCTGTCAACGGCCTGGACAAGCTCTGCTCCCGCCGTAAGTTGGGGTCGGGCGTGTTCAGTGTACGTCAAAATAACGTAAAATGGCATGTTGACACGGACCGATTCTTGTTCTCATACGACCCCCACGAGCTTGCCTAAGCCCGTCCCCTTTGCGACCATGCTGAGTGGACCAGCGTAGCGTTCGCCGCACCAATCAGCGTTCATTAGCGTCGATAAGCGGTTCCGTTTCTCTTGGCTTTCATGGACTCAGGCTGCGATTGAAGAGGACCGCTAATCAACGCTGATGAACGCTGATTTGGAAAAACTTGAGATCAGGCAGCCGGCCGTTTGTTGGCGGTCCCGTTCACGCCAAGAACGCCGGCCAGATGGCGTCGCTGACCAGCAGGCCGGCGCGGGTCAGGCGAATGCGGCTGCCGGTGTCCTCGAGCAGACCTTGATCGACGAAGCGGCGTAGTGCGTCGCCGACCAAGGCGTCGATCTCGAAGCCGGTCGCGCCGGCGAACGGCGAACGCGCGACGCCCTCCATCATGCGGAGGCCGAAAACCAGCCGCTCGCGCGCGGCGTCTGCGGGTGCCAGGCGTTCCCGTTCGGCTACCGGCGACTGGCCTGCGAAAACGCGCTTCAAATAGGTCGTCGTGCTGCGGTGGTTCGTCTCTCGCCAGCCGTCCACGTAGCGGGCGGCCCCGGGCCCTACCGCATCGTACGCTTCCCCCCGCCAATACACTTCGTTGTGACGGCAGCGGTGGCCGGGGCGGGCAAAGTTCGAGACTTCGTAATGCTCGAACCCCGCCGCCGTCAGGGTGTCGATGGCCGCCTCGTACATGTCGCGTTCCCGTTCTTCGCCCACCGGCTGCAACTGGCCTCGCTGCAGCCGGCCCCAAAACGCCGCTCCGCGCTCGAACGTCAGGCCGTAGGTGGAAATGTGGTCCACGCCGGCTGCGATGGCCGCGGCCAGATCGGCCTGCCACGTTGCAAGCGTTTCGCCCGGCACGGCGAAGATCAAGTCCAAGGCCAGTGACGCAAACCGCGGCCGGCATGCGGCGATGGTCTGCTCCAGCCGGCTGCGGCGGTGATCTCGCTCCAAACGCTCCAACTTGCCGTCGTCGAACGACTGACCGCCCAGGCTGAGGCGATTCACACCGGCGGCTTGCAGGACATTCAGTCGCGGCGAGTCGAGGTCCGCCGGATTCGCTTCGACAGAGAACTCGTAATCGCCCGAAGACGGAAACCAGTGGCGGGTCGACTGGCACAATCGCTCCAGTGCCGCCGGCGAGAGCTGGGTCGGCGTCCCGCCTCCGAAAAACAGCGTGTCGACCGCCCGCGGTACTTGCAGTTGTTGCAGTTCCAGCTCGATCGCGTGCAGATACGCTTCGACAAGATCGTCCCGTTCGGCGACGACGGTAAAGTTACAGTAGCCGCAGCGCCGGCGGCAAAACGGCACATGGACGTAAGCGGCGCGCGGGGCATTGGCGTTCGTCATAGCCACACGTGCAAACGGCCGTCCAGCAGGCCGGGCAATGTCCGCTCGACCAGCCGGTGAATCTGACTTTCGTTGCATCGCGTGCTGAAATGCGCCGCGATAATCAGCTCGTTCTGGAACCGATCCTGCCGTTCGACGAAATCGTCCAGGTGCATGTGCCCGTGCTTGTGGATCTTTTCCTTGCGATGACTGGGCGCCACGAAGGTCATCTCGACGATCAAGATGCGGGCCTGGTACATGATCGGATTGTCATCCAGGCCGTGCGGATCGGTATCGCCCAGGTAGCCCAGGATGGGAATTCGCCGCTCCTCGGTCACCTCGGTGCCGCTCAGCCGCAAATCGCGGATCTGGTCGCCGGTCAGCGATTGGTATTCGGCTTTCAGCTTGCGGCGCCGTTCCCAGACCAGGTAGCCCACTGACGGCACGGTGTGCTTGGTAGGCACCGCCGTAACGACCAATTCGCGGGACAATTCGAATTCGTCGCCGGCCCGGACGGCGATCAACTCGCAGGGCAGCCGGCCGCGGTCCAGCCGGCTGACCACGTGCAGCAGACGTTCGACCAGCGGCACGGCGTGTTCCGGCAGATAGATCGTCGGCGGCTCCATTTTCATCAGCCGCCGCCGGGCGACGTAGACCGGCAGGGCGGCGATGTGATCCAGATGGGTATGCGTGACAAACCAAGTTGCCGTGCCCATGAAATCCCACGGCTGGGCTCCGAGGTCGAACCCGAGCTTTAATTCCGGCACGCGCCAGTACGTCTGGACCGCCGCTCGCGAATACCCTTCGACAGTCAGGCCTCCATGGACCAGTTGTTTGACAGGGGCGTTGCGGATCATGGGCGTTTTCAGAGCACCGTTTGGAAAGTCACAAAGGCTAGGTTCAATCCGCCAGCGCGGTCGCCGCCGGTTTGTCCAGCAGTTTCAGCAGGTCCGGAATCTTGTCCACCACGCCCGTCTTGATCTTGATGGCCGCACCGATCGTGGCCATGATCAGCGCCACCACCAACAAGAGGTTGAAGATTTCGCGCCGAGGCCATTTCATCATGCCCTCGCCCAGATAGCTCTCCTTGTTGTTCAACAGGTAGAAGATCAGGTAGGCGACGGGCAGCATGGCGAAACAGATCGCCGAGGCCGCCACGGGAAACCAGAAGGGCAGCTTGGTCACGACGCCCAGCAAGCCGATGGTGGGCGCCATGGCGAACAGGCGGAACCGAGTCTTGGTGTACTCCAAGCCGAACATCTCGCAGAGGGTGAATCCGCAGACGACCATGTGCGTGCTGATCGCCGTGCATGTCATCGCGATCAACCCCAGGCTGAAGATGATCCTGCCAGCCTGTTCGCCCAAGATTCCGTGCAGCGACGCGGCCGCAGCGACCGGCGTGAGGGTTTCGCGGAGTTCGTCAGTTCCCGGGTAGACCCCCGTGACGGTCATGGCGACCATCACCAGCGAAGTCACCACCGCGAACGGCATGAACATGGACATGCCCAAATCCCAGCGAGCCAGCGTCTTGTGGTGTTTGCCCCACCCTTTGGCCAGCAGCGTGTACGGGTACAGGAACGTCATGTTGATGCCGACCGCTGCGCCCAACATGCCCAGCACAAGCGTTATGTGTTTGGGGTTCTGGTATTCCGGAATGCCATACCAGCCGATGAAACCTTTGCCGAGTTCCCCCCAATTGATCTTGGAAAAACTGCCGATCACGACGATCGCGAACATCAGGATAATCAGGCCGATCACCGTCCGCAGGAACCACTCGTACAGCTTGATGCCGCGAGGACTGCTGCCGTAGCTCCAGACCGTGAACGTATTGATAGCCAGGATCAAGAACCCCACGCCGAAACTGATCGCCAGTCCGGCGGGAGTGAAGCCTAGGAAGCCATTCGGGTCGTTCAACGTCACGCCGCTCATCGCCCCCAGGTCCCGGGCCGCGCCGGCGGCCAGGCCGTATTGGGGGAAATGCCAGATGACCGACGCCACGATCGTGCCGACTGCCCACAGAAACACCAGCGCCTTGCTGATCTCGCGGCCGAAAGCCCGATACGGGCGTTCGCCTGTGCTGAGCACGACGTTGCTGAGCGCGGCCAGCATCATCACGCCCAGGAACATGGCCACGGGCTGAACCCACAGCAGTTTGTAACCGAACGAAGCGCCGGCCACCACCGATGCGGTGGCGCTGCCGGCGCCCAGCGTCATGGCGCTTTGCAGCAATCCCGGCCCGGTCCGTTTGATATACGCTCCGGCGCGTTGAAAGAACGGCTGGCCTTCGATCATCTGTAAATCGGCGATTTCCCGTTGCAGTTTTTCGGGATCCCAACGGGCCGTCATCGGCAAACCTTTGGACTGCTGTTCTGCCATTGTGGTACTCCTGTAGCAGTTGTCGTCTGGGGTGGGAGGCTCCCTGGATTCGAGCCGAAGCTTGTGATACCCCGGGCCACCGAATCGCACAACGGGGGGCGCAAGAGAAAGTAAGAAAAGAAGCGTCTCGATTACCGGCCGGCCAGTTTCTCGCCGCGGGTTGAATCGGCCAGAATGGCCAGCCGCTCGGCGACGTCTTGCCGAAGTTCGCCCTCGGCACGGCGGGCGGCCATTTCGTACCAGATTTTGGCCACCCCCGACTTGCCCTCGGCTTCGGCCCGCCGGCCTTTGGCAAAACACTCTTCCGCTTCGGACGCTCGTTGACCGCGAGCCAATTCGTTTTGTCGGCGGACTTCCTCGACCGATGGCCGCGCGGAATCGGTGGCCGCCCTGCTCGCCGCCTCTGCCGGATGCCGAGCGATATTGCGGGCGATGAAATCCGCTTGACGCGCGATCGCCGGATCGATGGCGTTCGCGTCGGGGAGCGAGTCCACAAAGCGGTGGGTTGAACTCGCGTTCGCCTGCGACAGCGTCTGGGCCGAAACTCCCGTTTGTCGCAGTTCTTCCTCTTCCAAGATGATAATTCGCGGCGTGACGGTCATTTGCGACAGTCCCACATCCCGGCCGATCCCGCGATTGTTGAACATGCGGCCGACACCGGGCACCTTGCCCAGCATCGGCACGCCGCGGCTGACGCTGCCCTCGCTGGCTCGGCTAATGCCTCCCAACAGACCCGTCCCGCCATCCGGAACGGTAACCGTCGTCCGCACCGTCGTCATGTTGAACGTCGGCAGCTGGACCGTGATGTCCTGCTGGGCGCCCGCTTGGGCGGCAACAAGTGCCGCAATTGCCACCGCGGTAAAGCTGGAACGAGATTTCATCGCTTGTTCTCCACCCAAACGCGAGCACCCTATCCGCGCTTATTTGATTCTATCGGACCGCGGACAGTGATTCAATGGATGAAAGTGCTTCCATCGACGGCCCGCATTGGCCGGGTCCCAGATCAACCGGGGCTCAAATCGTAAAAAATGGTTCTCTGGCCGGTTCGGCGGGTTTCATGGGTCGCTCGGGATTAACCTGGGCCGAAATCATCATCGCGGGCGGCGGTGGAACAAGCAAACCCACTTCGCGAGTTGCCTCTTTTTTCATTTTTGGAGAAAGGACGATCAGCACAAGGCCGAGTGGGGCAAGGACGAGCAAAGTCACGTAGATGATGAAGATCTTGCCGACGTCCGCCCAGCGTTGAGCCACGTAATAAATGGCATAGAACGGCACGAACTGGAACATCAAGCCGTGGGCTGCACTCTCTTTGAAAGCGATAACAACCAACCAGAACCAGTAGAAGACAGCCAACGACGCGCAGACGCCCATCCAGACGTATCCCGAGATCAAAAAAGCCTGGTCGGCGGGCAGAACGGACATGCCGATGGTAAACGTTGCGATCATGGACAGGATCGAGATGAGCATCCACAGCGGCATGCCTTGGGTGCGGATCTTCCGTTCTTCGTCCTTGTCCACTTCGATCTGGTTTTCGGCCTTCTTCAACAGCAGCAGCGCAGCGCCTTCGTGACCTTCCGCTTTTTGGGTGCTGAGTCCCGGTCCGACGCCGCCGGCGCCTTTGATGAATTTGCCCGTTTCCAAGTTATAACCGCAATACACGCACAACACGGCGTGATCGGAGATCTTCTGATCACAGGCCGGACAGTGCTGGACGGATTCATCCACCTTGTCGGCGTGGAGGTGAAAGCCAACTTCGTCCAGCAGTGCAGCGACGGCCGACGGCGCAGCGATTGGGGCTTGCGTCCCGACAGTGTTTCCGGCCCGCTTGGCGTCGGCCCGCTTGGCGCTATCGGCTCCCTTTGCCGGCGGTTCACCGACCTTCAATGGTTCTTTGCATTTGGGGCATTTCACCACTTTTCCGGCCAATTCATCTTTCGCGGCAAACTGCTGGCCGCAACAGCACGTCACCTTGATCGGCATAATATCCGGACTCCCGTGCAGGAGAGACATGGTTCAACGACAAGTCCATATTGTGCGCGGTGTCTGCGGGTGTCGCAACGGGTTCTGTCAAAATGACAGAGATCGTACAACGTCATGGAGGCGATTCGCCGGGACGAGGCTCCTTTAAGGGTGACGTTCTTAAGCTAACACCTTGTCGGTTAAACAGTTGTGACATCCATCTTCGAGTTTGGCCCGGCAGTTGCTGTTGGCTCAACGGGTTATTGTTTTCGGCCAGAGTGACAGGCGGTTTCAACGATTTGCGTTCTGGGACGCGGATCGCGATCAAAACACGTCCGATTTTTCAGTCAAGCGAGGAGATCGTACATGGCAGCAACGAAGAAAGGTATCAAGCTCCAGCCACTCGGGGAACGCGTGGTCGTTGAGCGTGACGAATCAGAATCGAAGACGGCGGGTGGCATCGTGTTGCCGGACACGGCCAAGGACAAGCCGGCTCGTGGCAAGATCGTCAGCATTGGCAACGGGCGGTTGCTGGAAGATGGATCGCGAAGCAGTTTGCAGGTCAAGGTGGGCGACCGCGTGATCTTCAGCAGCTATGCGGGCGAGACATTCAAGGCGGACGACCGTGAATTGCTGCTCATGCGCGAGGACGACATTTTTGCCGTTCTCGAGGGCTAAATATAAAGTTCGTGCCGGGCGGGGCGGGGAGCTGGCGGCCATTTGACGGGATCAGCGGCCCTTCAGCCGGACAGAATCAAAAAATCAAGTAGCGAAGGAGATGACTGCTCATGGCGAAAATGATTGCGTTCGATCAGGAGGCCCGCGAAGCCACTCGGCGTGGCGTTTCTAAGCTGGCGCGGGCCGTCAAGGTCACGTTGGGGCCGAAAGGCCGAAACGTCATTCTGCAAAAAAGTTTCGGCTCGCCGACGGTCACCAAAGACGGCGTGACGGTGGCCAAGGAGATCGAGCTGGAGGACGTGTACGAGAACATGGGCGCCCGCATGGTCCGCGAGGTCGCGAGCAAGACCAGCGATGTGGCCGGCGACGGGACGACCACGGCGACGGTGCTGGCCGAGGCGATCTTCAACGAGGGATTGCGGGCGGTTGTGGCCGGTGTCAATCCGGTGCAGCTGAAGCAGGGCATCGAGGCGGCTGTCAACGAGATCGTTGAAAAACTGCACAAGATGTCGATCAAGATCAAAGACAAAGAAGCCATGGCCAACGTGGCGGCGATCGCTTCGAACAACGACCGCGCGATCGGCAGCCTGTTGGCGGACGCGATGGAAAAGGTCGGCAAAGACGGCGTGATCACGGTGGACGAGGGCAAGAGCCTGAGCACCGAGGTCGAATGGGTCGAAGGCATGCAGTTCGATCGCGGCTACTTGTCGCCCTACTTCGTCACGGACCCCCACGCCATGGAATGCGTCCTCGAAGACGCTTATATCCTGATCTTTGAGAAAAAGATCAGCAATATCAAGGATTTGGTGCCTTTGCTGGAAGCTGTCATCCAACAGAGCAAGCCGTTGTTGGTCTTGGCGGAAGATATCGAGGGCGAGGCTCTGGCGACCTTGGTCATCAACCGGCTGCGCGGAACGTTCCAGTGCTGTGCCGTCAAGGCGCCCGGTTACGGCGACCGGCGGAAGGCTATGCTCGAAGACATCGCCATCCTGACAGGGGGAACAGCGGTCTTCGAGTCGCTGGGAATCAAGCTCGAATCCCTGCAGCTCGGAGATTTGGGTCGTGCCAAAAAGATCGTCATCAGCAAGGATACGACCACGATCATCGAGGGAGCCGGCAAGAGCAGCGACATCAAAGCGCGAATCGACCAGCTGCGCCGCGAGATCGACAATACCACCAGCGATTACGACCGCGAAAAGCTCGAAGAGCGGCTCGCCAAGCTGGCGGGCGGGGTGGCCAAAGTCAATGTCGGCGCGGCGACCGAAAGTGAAATGAAGGAAAAGAAGGCCCGGGTCGAGGATGCCTTGCACGCGACGCGGGCGGCCGTGGAAGAGGGGATCTTGCCGGGCGGAGGCGTGGGGCTGTTGCGAGCGGCCACGGCGTTGAAGGGCGGCGGCGAGGCGTTGACGCATGACCAAAAAGTCGGCTATGATATCGTCTTGCGGGCCTGTCGGGCGCCGTTGACGATGATTGCTGAAAATGCCGGTCAAGACGGCGGGATCGTCTGCGAGAAGGTCGCCGATTCAAAAGGCAACCTCGGCTACAACGCCTTGACGGACAAGTACGAAGATCTCGTCAAGGCGGGCGTGATCGATCCCACCAAGGTCGCTCGGACCGCGCTGGCCAATGCGGCCAGTGTGGCCACGTTGCTGCTGACCAGCGATGCCTTGGTTGCCGACAAGCCTAAGAAAGAGGACTCGAGCAAAAAGGGACAGGGCGGCGGCGGCGATTACGATATGTACTAGAACGCTAGCTGCGGAGAACGCCTTGTAGGATGCTGAAAGAACCAAAAACCCCCCTTGGATGTGTTTGTCAGGGGGGGTTTTTTGTTGGCAAAAATTCCGCAGCCCCCTTGATTTTCGCAGCGGCAAACGGTATTCCGGTATTATGAAAGAATTTGCCGTCCGGCCGGCTTGGTCGTCATCAACGGTTTTTTTCTTGCGAGACTCCCTTTTAAGTCTGCCGCAGTTTGGTAACATAAAGCGCGTCGGTCAAAGCACCTGAATTGCCCCGGAGGTCTGGGCCATGCCCGAATTGGTGTCCCAACACAAGGATGATGTTCTGATCGTCCAGTTCACGTCACAAAAGATTCTATCCGATGTGCTAATCGCCCAGATCGGTCGCGAGTTGCTGGAACTCGCCGACGAAGCGAACGGCAAGATGGTGCTCGACTTCCAGGGTGTCACGTTCATGTCGTCGGCGATGATCGGCAAGATCGTTTTGCTGAACAAGAAGTGCAAGGCCAGCAGCACGATCGTCAAGCTGTGCAACATTGCACCCAGTATCATGGAGGTTTTCGAGATCACCCGGCTCAACAAGGTGTTTAGCATCTTCGATTCTGTGGACGAGGCGCTGAAATCGTTCCAGAAAAAAGGATGGTTCGGCTAGGCAGCTGGCGGAGAGCAGAGCATGCCGAGGCTCGAAATTGTCGATGGGCCGGAAAAGGGCAGGATTTTTCCGATCCAACGCGAAGAAACGGTGATCGGGCGTTTGACGTATTGCGACGTCATGCTGGCCCAAAAGAACATTTCTCGCCAGCATGCCCGTGTCGTGCGGTCCGCAAGCGAGTACTTTCTGGAAGACCTGGACAGTACCAATGGGACCTTTCTCAACGGCAAACGGGTTCGTACGCGAACGCGAATCCGCGACTACGATCTAATCCGGATCTATGACGTCACCCTGCTGTTTCGCGAATCCGTCGAATCGGACGAGGCGGCGGCCAGGGGGCGAGACGGAAGCGGCTCCGCGGCCGACGCGGGGGGCGAGATTCCTTCGGGCATGACGACCGAGACCTTGTCTCCGGAGTCCGTCGCGGCGAGCGGTATTCGGCGAAACGTGGGCGTGAACGCTTACGAAAAACTGCGCACCGTGCTGCAAATCAATCGCACGCTCGGCAGCAGCTTGAATATCGATCTCGTCTTGCCGAAGATCGTAGACAGTCTGATCACGGTCTTTCCCCAGACGGATCGCGCCTACATCTTGTTCCCCAACGACGAGACGGGCGAGTTGGAGGTGCGTGCCGAGAAGCGGAAGGACGAAGGCACGATGATTGCCTCTGCCTTGGGGCCGATCAGCCAGACAATCGCCAATCGCGTCTTGTCGTGCGGCGAAGCGATTCTAAACGCGGACGGACTGGACGACAACCAGTTTCACGTCAGCGATTCGGTGCTGGATTTCCCGATTCGTTCGATGATGTGTGCGCCCCTGATCGGCCCGATGCAGAAGCCGCTGGGGATCATTTACGTCGACACGAACGATCCCTACGAGCGTTTCCATGAGGACGATCTGGAGGTCTTGCTCTCTCTGGCGGCTACGGCGGGGCAGGCCGTCGAGTACGCTCGGACGCACGAGGTCCAGTTGCGGATGGATCGTCGGCAGCGGGAATTGGCGACGGCGAAGCAAGTTCAGTTGCATTTTTTGCCGCAAGACCGACCGAGCGTCGCCGGCTATCGTTTCTTCGAGTTCTACAACTCGGCGGAGGAGGTGGGCGGCGATTTGTACGGGTACTTGCCGCTGCCCGATGGACGCTTGGCCATTACGCTGGGCGACGTTTCCGGCAAGGGCATCACGGCCGCCTTGATCATGGCTCGGCTGTGCAGCGAAGTCCGTTACCGCCTGGTTTCCGCCGCGACGCCGTGGGACGCCGTCCATGACCTGAACAGAGAATTCTCGCGGCCGGAAAACGAAGCTTGGTTTGTGACCTTTGTGCTGTGCATCCTGGACGCCCAACGGCACGAAGCGTTGTTGATCAACGCCGGTCACATGCCTCCGATCCTGCGCCGCTTCACCAGCGGCGACGTCCAGGAGGTGGGCGACGACGCGGCCGGTCCGCCGCTGGGCTGCGACGCCTCGATCCGGTACCAGCCCTTCCGCGTTCAACTGGATCCCGGGGATGCCCTGCTGATGTACACCGACGGCATCAACGAAGCCATGAACCTGCAGCGCACGGTATACGGCAGCCGGCGCGTACGGAAGACGTTGCAGGAAGGCCCGAAGCCGATCGACCAGCTGTGCCACCATCTGCTGAGCGACGTCAAACAGTTTACGGAAAACCAGCCCCAGAACGACGATATCTGTCTGGTGGCCATCCAACGCGAATAGGAACGCTCGACGCCCCGATGTCCGAAACACCACGCTTGCGAGCCGCCGTCTTTGATCTGGACGGCCTGATGTTCAACACGGAAGAGTTGTACGACGACGTCGGCGAAATCCTGCTGCAGCGCCGCGGCTATCATTATACGCAGGATCTCAAGCGCCAAATGATGGGACGGCCGGCCCGTGTCGGGCTGCGGATGATGATCGATGCGCACCGGCTGGACGCTACCGTGGAGCAGTTGCAGGCGGAAACCGACCAGATTTTCGCCGAAATTTTGCCGGCGCGGCTGCGACCGTTGCGCGGGCTGGAAGCCTTGCTGGAGGCGTTGGAAGCGGTCTCCATTCCCAAGGCGATCGCGACCAGCAGCGGACGCGCGTATGTGACCACGGTCCTGGCTCAATACGCTTACGGCCCGCGTTTTCAGTTCGTGCTGACGGGAGAGGACGTGTGCGAGGGCAAGCCGGCGCCGGAGGTCTATGTGGCCGCCGCGGAACGATTCGGCCTGGCACCGTCGGACGTCATGGTCCTGGAAGACAGCGAGAACGGCTGCCGAGCCGGTTTGGCCGCCGGGGCGTTTACCGTCGCGGTACCGGGGCCGCACAGCCGGGAGCACGATTTTGGCGGCGTGGCGCTGATCGCTCACAGTCTGGCGGACGAGCGGATTTACCGCGCGCTGGGCCTGATGCCTCCCGTTTGACTATTGCCGCAGTACGCCCAGTCCGTTATAAACGCGCCGAGGCGATTTTTCCGGAGGAGTCGAGCGTGTCCGATCCCATGCCGCCCGAGTTTTGCGATCCTTGTTCTGCCGACGACGAACGGGCTTTGATTCGCCGCGCGGTCGGGGCGCTGGCCGATGGCGGCTTGGTGGCGTTTCCGACGGAAACCGTGTACGGCGTCGCCGCCGACGCGCGTCTCGAGTCGGCCGTAGCCCGGCTGCTGCAGGTCAAGGGCCGCCGGCCGGGCCAGCCGTTGGCGCTGGCGGTCAGCGGCGCCGCCGCCGCATGGGACTTCTGTCCGGACATCTCGCCGGTGGCCCAGCGTTTGGCGCAGCGCTGCTGGCCCGGCCCTCTGACATTGGTGCTCGACGGCAGCCATCCGGAAGGACATCTGGCGCGGCTCCCGCCGAGCGTGCAGCAGGCCGTTGCGCCGCTGGGCTTGATCGGTTTGCGTGTCCCCGATCACCGCTTTGTGCTGGAGGCGCTGCAGCAGTTGTCCGCGCCCCTGGCTTTGACCAGTGCCAATCGTAGCGGGCAAGCCGATGCGGTTACCGCCGAAGAAGTGCTGGAGGCGTTGGGAAGCGACGTGGATCTGGTACTCGGCGACGGCCGCTGCCGATACGCCCAGCCATCTTCGGTCGTGCGGATTCAAGGCCGAGAATTGGAGGTCCTGCGTCAGGGCGTGTTGAGTGAAGCGGCTTTGCAGCGATTTGCCAGCTTGATTGTGCTGGTGGTTTGCACCGGCAATACGTGTCGCAGTCCGATGGCCCAGGCGCTGTTGCAACAGCGGCTGGCGGAGGTCCTGGGATGTGCGATCGAAGATCTGGCCGACGCCGGCGTCATGGTCATCTCGGCGGGCATCGCCGCGATGGCTGGCGTACCGGCTTCGCCACCCGCCGTCGAGGCCATGCAGGCGCGCGGCCTCGATCTGGCCCAACACGAGAGCCGGCCGTTGTCCGATGTGCTCGTCCGCTTTGCCGACGTGATCTTGACGATGACGCACACTCACCGCAAAGCGATTGTTTCGCAATGGCCCGAAGCGGAGGACAAGACGGAACTTATCCGCCGGGACGGACGCGACGTCGACGATCCCATCGGCGGCGACATTGCGGAGTATGAGAACTGTGCGCAGCAGATCGACGCCCACCTGGCCGGCTGGATCGCCAGCCTGGCCCTCAACAGCTTGCCGGTGCTCAGGAAATCCGTCTGATGCCGCCCTCCGCCCGACGGCGTCGCATCGATTGTCAGCCTGTGATCCGAGGTGCCATGGAGATGAATGCGATGAACAAGCTCCGCCGACGAACCGAATGGTGGCTGTCCGTCCTGCTGGCGGTTTCGATGGCAGGCGGCGCGACGCAGCCCGCGGCGGCCGCGGAAGCGCCGCTGCCAAAGCTGGCCGGACTGCTCCACAACGAAGACTGTACGAACTTTTTCTATTATCAGGATTTTCCGGAAGGACGAGCGGGCGAAATCGTCGATCGCTACGTCGATGTCCTGGCCGAGGCCGGCGTGAGTGTGTTGCTGTGCAACACGAACGCCCGGCGGACGAATTATCGCAGCGGGGTTTGGGACGCGTTCTGGGACGGCTACGACGTGGACGGTCCCGACGAGCAGCCGTTCCTGGCGGCGATTTCCCCAGACCGTCGCCGGACGTACCGCAAGCTGGTCGGTAACATGCTCGAAGTTCACCGGCAGGGCGTGGACTATCCGGCGCGAATTGTCCAGCGCTGTCGCCAACGCGGCATTTCACCGTGGTTGTCGCTGCGGATGAACGATGTCCACGAGAACGACAACTTGGACCATCCGTTTCATGCGGCCTTGTGGCGAAGGCATGAACTCTTCCGCCAAGGCCATCCCGGCTATTACGCCCGCGCATTGGATTATGCGCACTCCGACGTGCGGGAGCACTATCGGACGCTGATCGCCGAGTCGCTCGCACGGTACGATCTCGACGGCCTGGAACTCGACTTCCTGCGCGAGCCCTATCTGTTCAGCCGGGGCAAGGAGCAGGAGGGCCGCACGCTGCTGACGGATTGGTTGCGGACGATCCGCCAACTCGCGGATGCTGCCGCCGAGCGTCGCGGTCACGCGGTCCGCGTGGGCGTGCGGGTCCCGTCGTGTCCCGACACGGCGCTGGGCCTGGGGCTCGACGCTCCGGCGTGGGCCGAGCAAGGGCTGGTGGACCTGGTCGTGGCTGCGCCGCGCTGGCAATCACTGGAGTTCGATATTCCGCTGGGACGGTGGCGCGAACGGCTGGGCAACCGCGTGACGCTGGCCGGCGGTTTGGAGGTGAATTATCGACCCTGTGGAGAGGTGCCGGCGCGGCTGGTCACATCGGAGGAGGCGGCCGGAGCAGCGGTCGCGGTGCTTTCCAACGGAGCCGATGTCGTGTACCTGTTCAATTATTTCCAGCACGGTCATCCGCAATGGCCGATCTCCGAGTACCAGCGCATGCTGCGGTCGTTTTCATCCCTGGATCAACTGCTGACGCTCCCCCGCCGCCATGCAATAACCGGCCGCGATGTCGTGATTCCGGGCGCGGACTACCGTGCGCCGCTGCCGGCCAGCGGGACAAGACTGCCGTTCGCCTTGCCATTGGGGCCGGCGCCGCCGACCGGATGGCAGGCCGAGGCGACGATCGAGATTGCGGGCAAGAATGCGAATCATGCGCCTCCGGCCGTCTCTATCAACGGCGTCGCGGGCGAACTCGGCGGCGATGAGCCCGCGACCGGCGGAAATCGCCTGCTCCGGTACGCGATCCCGCTCGGCGCCCTGCCGGGGCAGAACCAAGATACGATCGTGGTCACGGCTGCCGGCCAGGATGAGATCAAAGTCTTGCGGGTGGAAGTGCGTTTGCAGCCGGGAGCCTGACGGGGGAGATAGAGGAGCAAACGATGGGTTGGCTGAATCGCCTTTCGGTCGGCGTGATTTGGACCTGGGCGGTTTTCTCCGCCGGCTTGTCGGCTGCCGAGACGAGCGTTGGCTTTCTGGTTGCGAGGGTCGCAGCGGAGCGCAAGGACTCCGAATGCGATATGGCCGGAGAGGTGGCCGAGCGGCGGATGGCGGCGACCATCATCATGCCCGGCGCAAACGGCCGGTTCGTCGATCGCCACGGCCACGAGGTTTTGCTCGAAAATCTGGGCACGATCTGGTGCCATGATAGCGACACGGCACAACCGGAAGCTCCTGCCTTCGACCCGCAGACGCTGGAGGCTTTGCGTCGGTTCGTCGCCGACGGCCGGGGGCTGTGGCTGTCGGGCGGGGCGGTGTCGCTGCTGGAACCGCTGGGACTCGACACGCTTCGCGCCTCACCGGTTCGGACCGCACAAGATTCCGCTACGGCCGGCTTGATCCCTCCGGCTGACGGCCACCCGGTATTCCATGGCCTGGACCTGGATCTGGGCGTGCTGTGGATGTCCAACGCGGTCTTTCCGTCATTCGCCGAATTCCGCTTGATGAGCAAGCCGGCTCGGGGGATGATCCTCGCGCATTGTCCGGGCGAGCCGAATTGTCCGCTGGTCGAATACGCGGTCGATCGGGGTCGCGTGATCGCGCTGGGTTGGCGGCTGAATCCGCTGTACGGCCACGCGCCGTCAGTCTATCGGAGGAACTTCGAGCACTTGGCCGCCAACCTGGTTCGCTACCTCAGTGATTCCCAAGCCTGGCGGCCCCTGGCAATTCCGGCCGCGACACGCCCGCCGGGCGCGGCAGCCGGGCCGGCTGTCTCCCCGGCGCAATGGCGATCGCTGGACCTGGCGATCCGCGATCTGCGGGACACGTTTGACCGGGAGTATCCTCGAGGTGAAGAGTTCTCGGAGCGGCTGGCGGCGTTGAAGACAAGGTACGCCGAGATCGGCAAACAGGAACACAGCGTTGCTTCCAACGCACCGGCGGAAAACGAGCTGCCGGAAAGCGAGTCGGCCGATGCGTTGCGCGAGTTCAAACAGCTGCAGGAGGAAGCCTTGCTCGCCAATCCGCTGCTGGATTTTTCGCGATTGCTGGTCCTCAAACGCGACGCTCGGCAGTTAGGCCTGCCGGCGAATTATCTGGGCAACTCCAGCTTGCCGCCCACCAGGTACGACAACCAGATCGTCGTTCTGTCGCCGGTCCGCCCGGGCGGCAGCTTGACCGAACTCTATCGACCGCCGCACGACGAGTTCGTCGGCGACGTACGACTGGATTACGACGCCCGGCGACTGATGTTTTCGATGCCGAACACGGTCGGGCGCTGGCGGGTGTCCGAGATGAACATTGACGGTTCGGGGCTCGAGGAACTGCGACTGATCGACGAGCCCGACGTGGACAATTACGACGCTTGCTATCTGCCCGACGGCCGGATCGTCTTCAGCTCGACCGCCTGTTTCGCCGGCATCCCCTGTGTCAATGGCGAAGGGCATGTGGCTAATCTGTACCTGCGGGAACGCAGCGGTGCGATCCGCCAGCTGACGGTCGAACAGGACCACGATTGGTGTCCCACGGTGCTGAACAACGGCCGGATACTGTATCTCCGCTGGGAGTACACCGATCTGCCGCACGCCTTTTCCCGGATCCTGTTCCACATGAACCCGGACGGCACGGAGCAGATGGAATACTACGGCAGCAGTTCCTATTGGCCGGCCGCGATGTTCTACGCGCGGCCGGTCCCGAATCATCCGACGAAGGTGGTCGCGGTCGTCAGCGGGCATCATGGGGCGGCGCGGATGGGCGAGTTGGTGGTTTTCGATCCGGCGCGAGGGCGGCGCGAGGCCCAGGGCGCCGTGCAGCGGATCCCCGGTTACGGGCGGCGCGTCGAGCCCGCCGTGCTGGATCTGAGTGTGGATCAGCGCTGGCCGCGATTTCTGCATCCCTATCCGCTGAGCGACAAGCATTTTCTGGTATCATGCCAGCCGCACGCGGATGCCTTGTGGGGGATTTATCTGGTCGACACGTTCGACAACGCCGTCCTGTTGGCCGAGCAGCCGGGTTATGCGATGCTCGAGCCGGTTCCGCTGCGTCCGGCGCCCCGGCCGCCTTGCATACCCGACAAGGTGGACTTGGGACGTCCAGACGCCGACGTGTTGATCGCCGACATTTATCGCGGCGTGGGGCTCCGGGGAGTGCCGCGCGGCGCGATCAAATCGCTGCGCGTGATCGGCTACCACTTTGCGTACCAGGGCATGGGTGCCGAGCCGTACAGCGTAGGGATGGACGGGCCCTGGGATCCCAAACGCGTGTTGGGCACCGTGCCCGTCGAGGCCGACGGTTCGGCTCATTTCCGCGTGCCGGCGTACACGCCGATTGCCTTGCAGCCGCTGGATGCCGCAGGCCAGGCGGTACAGCTGATGCGGAGCTGGTTCACGGCGATGCCCGGCGAGGTCGTCTCGTGCGTCGGCTGCCACGAGCCGCAGAACACGGCTCCGCCGCCTGGCCGGACGTTGGCCGCCCGCCAACCGCCGGCGGAGATCGAGCCGTGGTACGGACCGGCGCGAGGATTTGGCTTCCGCCGCGAGGTGCAACCGGTGCTCGACCGGCATTGCACGGGCTGTCACGACGGCCGGCCGCAAGCGGACGGGCGCCGGCTGTGCAGTTTCCTGGACGGCGAGAACGGACCGGTTCAGTCCAACACCAACCGCCACAATCAAGAGGCCCGCTTTTCGCCGTCGTACTATCAGTTGCGGCGGTTCGTCCGCACGCCGTGCAAGGAAAGCGATATGCACGTGCTGAATCCGTGGGAGTACCACGCCGAGACGACGCGTCTGGTCCAACTGCTCCGCAAAGGACATCATGACGTCCGATTGGAGGCGGAGGCATGGGATCGCTTGATCACGTGGATCGACCTCAACGCGCCCTTTCACGGGAACTGGGCCGAGATCCGCGGCGACGAGATCGGCGACCTCGTCCGCCATCAATCCGACCGGCGCGCTCAGATGCGGAAGCGGTACGCGGGAACGGACGGAGTTCCCGAAGAAGCGCCCGCGACGTATGCCGGCTCGAAACGCGCACGCCAGACGCGATCCATCGTGCCATCGGACGAGCCGCCCGCGCGGGCGGCTCGCGGTCCGGACGCTCCCTCGCCGGTGTTTCGGGCTGCAATGGCGGAACGTGGTACACAGGAGGACGATTCGCTCGCGATCAAGCTGTCGCCTGAGGTCCACCTCGATCTGGTGCGGATCCCGGCGGGCGAGTTCTGCATGGGGCAGGAGGACGGTTGTGCCGACGAGCGTCCGGCGGGCCGGGTGACGATTGAACGGCCGTTTTGGATGGGGCGATTTGAGGTGACGAACGAGCAATTTGCGCTGTTCGATCCTACCCACGACAGCCGTTGGGAGAACAACGATTTCATCAAATTCGGCCCGGGTGAACTGGGATGGACGCTGGCCCGTCCCAAGCAGCCGGTGGTGCGCGTATCTTGGGCCCAGGCGATGGCCTTTTGCCGCTGGCTAACCCGGACGACCGGCCGATCATTTGCGCTTCCGACCGAAGCCCAGTGGGAATACGCTTGCCGCGCCGGCACCACGACTCCGCTGTGCTACGGGACGGCGGACGACGATTTCTCGACGGCGGCGAACGTCTCCGACCGCAGCCACCAGGCGATCGACCCGTTCGGCGATGCAAACCGCCCGCACGTGATCGCCCCGTGGCGGCCCGCTGAGACGCGATTCAACGATTACAGCCGCGTTTCGGCGCCCGTCGGCAGCTATCGGCCGAATCTCTGGGGGCTGTTTGACATGCATGGCAACGTGGCCGAGTGGACCCGCTCGGAATATCGGCCTTATCCCTTCCACGACGCCGACCAAAGCGACGATACGGGCGGAAAACGAGTGGCGCGGGGCGGCTCGTGGTACGACCCGCCCCCGCGGTGTCGCGCGGCGTTTCGTCAGGCTTATCTGGGCGATCAACCAGTATACGACGTCGGTTTTCGCGTGATCTGTGAGTGAAGCCCGAGAGGGCTCGTGTCGCACTACCTGGGGTGGATTTGGGGTCGGGGGGGGGAAAAATAAAAATTATTGAATATGAAAAATAAAAAACAAAAAACCCCCAGTATCCCAACA
>Ga0366818_10046_pt2 | contig 49884 bp, 55 predicted proteins | sample TotcelFGM3001N14_FD_207090 | JGI IMG/M metagenome (GOLD analysis project Ga0366818, IMG submission 207090) | Enriched cells from coal bed in the Powder River Basin, Montana, United States - Total cells FGM rep3 HSBNCT.FGM.300.1.N14 ...
GTGGGAGGATAACTACCGGGAAAAGCGGGAAAAGCTTCAGGCCTACCTGGAAAGCTTCGGCTGGCGGGCTCTGGACGCGGAATAGGAGAAAGGAGATCAATGTATATCACTAAATCGGCCTACCGGGCTTTGATCTTGATGTTGTTGCTGCTGGGCGCGCCGCTGGCGGCCGGGGCCACTATGGGGCCGAAAGCCCAGGTTCCCGAGACCACTTTTGATTTCGGGGAAATTTTTGAAGACCGGGAGTTGACCCATACCTTCGTCATCAAGAATATCGGCGACGCCCTGTTGGAAATCAAGGACATCGACTCCGATTGCGCCTGCACCGCGGCCGAATCCGACCGGCGCATCCCTCCCGGCGGACAGGGCCGCATCAAGCTGACCATCGCCCCCTACTCGGTCCTGCGTAAATTTGCCAAGAAAACCAAGGTGTTCTTTAACGACCCGGACCAACGCGAAGTGGTCCTGACCATGAAAGGAGAGGCCAAGCCTTTCATTGAAATCCAACCCAGCCACATCATCCGTTTCCGGGGCAAGCCGGGAGAAGGACTCAAAGGCCAGGTGCGTTTTACCTCTCATCTCCCCGATCCCTGGGAGATCACCGGCTTTACCACCAATATCCCCCAGTACATTGACGTGGTCGTCAAAGCGGAAAAGCCCGGCCGGGTTTACGTGGTTGAAGTCCGCAACAAACGGCAGGAAGCGGGTAATTATGCCGGAGTGATCAATCTTTCTACCACCTCCAAGCAGCGCCCCCGCCTGATCATGCGGGTATTCGCCGAGCTTTCCATCTCCTCCTCGGAGAGCCCCTGAGAACATGAACGACCCTCATATTGCCTTGTTTTTGAGGGGTCCCTGGAAATATCAGCCCGAGGCGGCGATAATACTTGAGCGGAGTAAAACTTCATGAAAATTATGAGAAAAGAAATTGCGGATCTCATTCACGAGGCCATGGAGCAACATGAACTGGCCCGGGATTTTTATCATCGTCTGGCCCACCAGGTATCTCATGCGGAAACCCGGGAGATGTTCGAGTACCTGGCCAAAGAGGCGGAAGAGAACAAGGACCGGTTGCACCACTGCCTGACTCCGGAGGGCTGCCCGGTGGTCCCGCCGGTGCATGATTTACATCTGGCCGAACATTTGAAGGTCCCGATAGTAACGGAAGGGTTGTCCCCGAAAGAGGCTCTGGCGGTGGCCATCAAGCGCTCCGAAGGCCTCTGTCGGTTTTACCAATCCCTGCTCGAACTCCAACCGGAGGGCGAGGTCCGGCGCCGCCTGGAATACCTGGCCCGGGCGGAGTCAGGCCACAAGGAAAAGCTGGAAGATATTTACGATACGGTGGCCTTTCCTGAGGTATGGTAACGGGCTGCCCGGGAAAGGTTATTTTTCAAAAGGGGTTTCCTTGAGGATGCGGGTCCGAGTGGAGGCTTGCTCCTGTAAGGGTTCTGGTCTGAGGAGGGCAAAGAGATGACCGGTGCTTATGTCCCCAAAATTCTGGCCTTTTGCTGCCGCTACTGAGCCTACAGCGCCGCGGACCTGGCAGGTTCGATGCGCTTGCAGTATCCCCCGGAAGTCGAGATTATTTTGCTGCCATGCTCTGGCCGGGTGGATATCATTCATCTTCTTAAAGCCTTCGAGGTGGGGGCCGACGCGGTCTTTGTGGCCGGCTGCCTGGAGGGCGAGTGCCATTACCTCACCGGTAATATCCGGGCCAAGAAGCATGTAAACAAGCTGAAGAAAGACCTGGCCCAAATGGGGCTTGAGCCTGAACGGCTGGAAATGTTTAACTTATCGTCTTCCGAAGGCCCCAGGTTCGCGGCCATCTGCAAGGAGATGACCGACCGCGCCTATAAATTGGGGCCCAGCCCGGTGAAACAGGAGGCTCGCGCCGTCTGGCAAAGAGCCCAGCAGACTTTGGTCCATTGAATTATGCCTATCGACATAAATGATTGGATATGCTATTGGTTTTTCATTTGCAACTGTCTCCCCCGTCAGCCTGATTTGTAAACGAGGAGTCCTTTATAGGTTTTAAAAACCTCTATTTTCAGCTTATGGTAAGGATTGATGCTACCTGATTTAGAAAAAATCATCCTCGCCGACCGTGAGGCTCGATCCCTGGTAGCCCAGGCCAAAAAAGAGGCCCAGGTGATGCTGGACCAAGCTCAAACCCATATTCAAGCTATCCAGGCTAAATTTCAAGGTGAACTCGCCCACCTCCAAGAAGCCGTCCAGGAAGAGATTCTCCACCAGGCCAAGGCAAAGGCTGCTGAGGTGGCGGAGAGCACCGAACGGTATATTGCGGGATTGCGTAAGAAACAAGGTACTCATGGAGAAGAGGCAGCGGCATTTCTCCTCTCCAAGGTGTTGGCGGAATGATCCTCAGGGTCTGGCGCTATGCCTATGGGGGAGCCAAGATCATGGCTCTCAAAAGCTTTCTACTAACCGCGGAAGATTATCATTTTCTCCTGCGGTCTCGTCATCTCGATGACTTTCTGGGATATCTCACCACCACGGTATATGGAGAGGCCTTAACTGGATGGGACTGGCATACCCCAGAGGCAGAAAGTGACTTCAGCACGCGTCTCTATGGCGAGTTGGCCCAGGCCTTCCACAAGGTTGCCCGTGGATTGAAGAAACGGGAACGGCTCTTCATCGGGGTATTGGCTCAGAGACTGGTGGGGGAAAATCTCAAGGTGGTGCTGCGGACTCTACACCGGGGTCTGGCTCCGAAGCAGGCGGTTCGCCTACTCATACCGGTAGATAGGTTGTCTCCGTTAAACTTCCGGGAATTGCTGAATCAGAGAGATATCAAATCCCTGGTGAATTATCTGGCTAACACCCTTTGGGGTCCGCCCCTGGCACGGGGGTTACCCCGGTACTTGCGGGAGCGCAATCTTTTCCCCCTGGAAATGTCACTGGATCTCTGGGTATTCGACTACATCCTGCGTGGACGGAACAGCCTGTCTGGACGGGACCGGTGTCTGTCAGGTCAACTTCTTGGAACCCTGGCGGATATCAACAACATCATCTGGGCGGGACGCTTTAGGGAGATATACGGTTTCCCCGGAGAGGAAACCTACCAATACCTCCTGGAGGCCGGGAGCCTGGGGGAGCCACGCCGACGACATGACCTGGCCTTTGCCCCGAATCTGGCTGCCATGATTACCCGTTTACCCCGGCGACCTTATGGAGAGGTGCTGGAAGGGGCCACTGACTTGGCTGAGGTGGAAGAGGGCCTGACCCGTTACTGGGTAAAGACCTTGGAGAAGGTCTTTAGCCTGCCGCCCTTCCAGATCGGCTTGCCCATAACTTATTTATTATTAAAAGAATTGGAGATCCGTAACCTGATCACCCTATTTACTGGTTTTATCCTCAGAATACCGGCCGATCGGCTAAGCCCCCTGATCCGGGGAAGGGCCGCGGGAGGCCGTTATGTTTAAACCTGTCCCCCTGGTGTTAGTAAATATTGAGGTGGGGGAGGCCTATATTTCCCAGGCTACTGCCGTCTTGACCAAGCTACGGATTATTCATCTGGTCAACTTGGTAGAGACCCCACTGGGAAAATTGGGCTATATGGGGGAACTGGAGCGGGATTTATTGGCACGCTACGAGCAAGTGGGCGAGGAAGTGGACCGGATGGCCCAGGCCTTGGAAATCATCCCTCAAGTGGTGGAGATTCCTCCGGACCTGGATCCCGCCAAAGATATTTATCGGTTGGAGGAAGCGGTAGGGCAGATCAGCCAGCAGGTAGCCCCTCTGGTTCAGGACCTCCTGAAAATTAATGAACATCTGGCGATCTTAAGGCGGCAGCAGGAAAACTTGGAGCGGTTACGCCCCACGGAAATTAATCTGGAGGAGCTGGCTAATCTTCAGTTCACGTATCTGACACCAGGCCTGATACCCACAGAAAATCTAACTAAACTGGAAGAGGCCCTGGCTCACCTGCACCATGCCCTGATTCCAGTAACCGCGGCGGCACCCCGCACCGTGATCCTGGCTGCCGCCCTGGCTCTAGATCGAGAGGTGGTGGACCAGGCCTTGAAAGGCGCTTTTTTTGAGCCCATGGACCTTCCACCGGCGGCTCACGGCAGCCTGGAAGAAGTGCTGGCGGGATTGCAGACCCAAATTCAGGCCCTGGTGAAATCTCAGGAGGAGGCGCTGGCCCAGCGCGCCGCACTCCGGGAACGGCTGGGTCTGGACCTGATTCGCCTCCGGAACCGCGTCGATCTGACCCGCACCCTGCTCAAGGCCCGGGTGCTGTTCGGCAAGGTGGATCACGCCTACCTGGTCAGCGGCTGGATCTCGGCGCACCTGGCGGATAAGCTCAAAGAGGCCATGGCCCAAGAACTGGGGGAGCACGTCATTGTGGAGGTCCTGACGCCGGAGGCCATTCCTGGGGTGCGGGAAGGCATCCTCAAAATCCCCATTCTCTTTAACAACCCTTATCTGCTCCGGCCCTTTGAACGCCTGACCACGGCCTATGGCACCCCGGGTTACCGCGAGGTGGAGCCCACCGCCTTTTTAGCCATCGGTTTTTTAGTGATGTTTGGCATGATGTTCGGGGATGTGGGCCAGGGTGCGGTGCTGCTGAGCCTGGGATATGTGATCTTCCGCAAGTTTATCCGTTACACTGACTACGGTATCATTCTGATGGAATGCGGGGTATCCTCCATGCTCTTTGGGGTCCTTTACGGCAGCCTCTTCGGGATAGAAGGGCTACTCCCCGTCCTATGGTTTGCTCCTTTGAAAAACATTACCTATTTTATGAAAATATCCCTAATCTTCGGGGGGGGATTTATCAGTCTGGGCCTGATCCTTAGTTTCATCAATGCCCTGCGCCTCCGGCAGGCCGGGTTACCTGCGGCGGAGCTGTTGGCGGCTCTCTTTTATTGGATCCTGGCCGCTGTGGGGTTGCGCTATCTTCTCACCGGGGCCCTGGTATGGGATTTCTGGCTGGCGCTGGTGGTAGTCGTGGGCACCTTAGGTCTGAGCGTCTTGTTTATCTGGCAGCGGCACCGGCTGTCTGCCTCAGGGGCTAAAGCCCAAAAAGAAGGATGGGGTTTGCAGATCCTGGAAGGGGCCATTGAAGCGCTAGACGGCACCATTCGATATGTGGCCAACACCATTTCCTTTATCCGCATCTCCGCCTTCGCCTTGGCTCATGCGGGCCTGTTTATCGCCGTCTTTTCCCTGGCTGAAACCCTGGGGCGCATGGGAGGTGGCGGGATACTCTACTGGGTGACTATTGCTTTGGGTAATGCGGTTATTATCCTGTTGGAGGGCTTAGTGGTCTCCATTCAAACCATACGCTTGGAATACTACGAGTTTCTGAGCAAATTTTTCCATGGGGGCGGAGAACCGTTCAGCCCCTTGAAATGAAGATCCCTGCCTTAAAGAGGACTAGAGACATGGTGAGAAAAATTTTCCCCGGTGTCAGTGCGATTCTTCTATCCTTAAGTCTGGAGGGTCTTTGGGCGGCGCAGGCCTGGGCTGAATCTGCCGGTAGCCCGGACCCCACGGTGGTCAAATGGGGGTTTCTGTCCGCGGCCCTGGTCACCGGGCTTAGCGCCATTGGTGCTGCAATAGCCGTGGCGGTGGTGGGGTCTGCAGCCCTCGGAGCTATGAGTGAAAAGCCGGAAATTGCCGGTCGGGCCCTCATTTTTCTGGGGCTAGCCGAAGGCATCGCCATTTATGGGCTTATCGTGGCCATCATGATTCTTGGAAGGATTTGAGCGGGCTTAGAGGGGAGCAGAATTCCAGAGCCATAATCTCATGAACAACCTGAAGTTTTTTGTCATTGCCGATGAACACACCATCATGGCCTTTTCCCTGGCCGGAGTGAGGGGCAAGGTGGCGCATACCCCCGGCCAGGTCCAGAAATTGTTAGCCCAGTCTTGGGAAGACCCTGAGGTGGGACTGGTCCTGATTACCGAACGACTTGCCGACCAGGTCCGGGAGGTGGTAGATGGAGCCCGGCGAGACCGCCTAAGGCCTTTGATTTTGGAAATCCCAGACCTGGCCGGGCCGATAGCCCAGAAAGAATCATTGCTGGACCGACTGCGCTCTTTGATGGGCCTACCCAGGTGAGAAGCCATGCCCCTCTATGAGCAAGTGGAACTCCTCTGTCAGAAAATCCTGATGCAAGGAAAACAAGAGGCTGAAAAGATAGTCAGCCAGGCCCGGGGGAAAGCCGATCAGATGTTGGCTGCCGAAGAGGCGCGGGGCCGGGAGGCGGTGCGACGGGCCGGCGAAGAATTGCGGGCCCAAGCCTTGCTCACCGCCCGCAACCTGGTAGACCGCGCGGCTTTGGAAAGCAAGCGCCGGATAGCCGAAGCCAAAGAGACCTTGCTGGAGGAGATCTTTAAGCTCGGGATGGAACGCCTGCAGGCCTTCCGATACAAGTCCGATTACCCAGCCTGGCTCCGGAGCCTGCTGCTCAAGGCCCTGCAAGAGCTTACCGGGGAAAGCTTGCGTATCTTGGCTAACCCCGAAGAAGCCCAGTGGCTGATCTCTGAACTCCTCACGGAAGTGGGCCAGGAAACAGGGGCCCATCTGGAGTTGGAATTGGATGCCGAGGTACCCCCCGGCGGCTTTATCGCGGTGCGGGAAGATGGCCGGATGCGCCTGGACCTGACCTTCCAAGGTATTATTAATCGACAACGGGAAAGGCTGCGTTCGGAAATAGCCCAGCGGTTATGGGAAAGCCAATGAGTTGTGAGAAGATAGAGCCCTATCCGTCGCTCCTCTCCCCCTGCTCCCGAGATAAAACATGCCGGACACACAAAGTGAAGTCATTTGGGTCAGCGGGCCGGTAGTCAAAGCCTCCGGCGGGGGCGATCTCTCCATGTATGAGGTGGTGGAGGTGGGAGAGGAACGCCTCATTGGTGAGGTTATCGAACTGGCCGGGGATGCCGCCACAATCCAAGTTTATGAGGATACCGAGTCCATTCGACCTGGGGACCCGGTGGTGGGCCAGGGTGCGCCGTTATCCGTGGAGATCGGGCCGGGCCTAATAGGCCAGATCTTTGATGGCATCCAGCGACCCTTGAGTGTCCTGCAGCAAGTCCAAGGGTCCTTTATTTCCCGCGGCCTGGCGGTCACTCCCCTGGACCGGGAACGAGTCTGGTCTTTCACACCCAGCCTGCAGGTGGGGGCTGCCTTGCAGGGCGGGGAAGTTCTGGGCACTGTGCCGGAAACTACGGCCCTGGAACATCGGGTGTTGGCCCCGCCCCTGGTCCAAGGGACGCTCACCTACCTGGCGCCACCCGGGGATTATACCCTGAATGAGACCATTGCCCGGGTGCGCACTCCTCAAGGCAAAGTGGTTAGCCTCTACCTCTGGCATCGCTGGCCGGTGCGCCGGGTCAGGCCTTATCGGCAGCGGCTGTTGCCCACGGAACCGCTGATCACCGGGCAACGAGTTGTGGACACTCTCTTTCCCCTGGCTAAGGGGGGAACCGCGGCCATCCCCGGGGGGTTCGGCACCGGCAAGACCATCACCCAGCAGCAGTTGTCCAAGTGGTGCGCCGCCGACCTGATTGTTTATGTGGGCTGCGGCGAGCGGGGCAATGAAATAACCGGCATTTTGGCCGAACTCCCGCGTCTTCAGGATCCCCGCAGTGGCTACGCCCTGATAGAGCGGACACTGGTGATTGCCAACACCTCTAACATGCCCGTGGCGGCTCGGGAAGCATCCATTTACACCGGCATCACCCTGGCCGAAGCCTTCCGGGATATGGGTTATCAGGTGGCCTTAATGGCCGACTCCACCTCTCGCTGGGCCGAGGCCCTCCGGGAGATTTCCGGCCGCCTGGAAGAGATGCCTGCCGAAGAAGGCTTTCCGGCCTATCTGGCCACCCGGCTGGCGGAGTTCTATGAACGGGCCGGCAGCGTCGTCACCTTGAATGGGGCGCGGGCTTCGGTGTCCATCATCGGCGCGGTCTCTCCGCCGGGCGGGGATTTTTCCGAACCTGTAACCACCCATACTAAACGCTTTGTGCGGTGTTTTTGGGGCCTGGATAAAGAACTGGCCGCGGCCCGTTATTTTCCCGCCATCAATACTACGGACAGCTACAGCGAATACGCCGGCGCCATCGCGGCCTGGTGGGCCGAGAACATCGACCCGGCCTGGAAGGAAATGCGAGACGAAACCCTGGCCTTGCTCCAGGAGGATTATCAATTGCAGCGCATCGTTAAGCTCCTGGGCGAGGAAGCCCTCCCGGACGCCAAGCGGCTGACCCTGGAGGCGGCCCGCTGGCTTAAAGAAGGTTTCCTGCAGCAAAGCGCTTTTGATCAGCGGGACATGTTCTGCTCACCTCAGAAACAGATGAAGATGCTGCACCTGATTTTGGGGGCCTACCGCCAGGCTCGAGGGGTGCTGGCCCAGGGCATCCCCTTCTATCAGATTCGCGCCATTCCCGAGCTAACCGATTTGCTGCAGATGAAATCCCGCTGGGGCGAGGATCAACTGGATCGGTTCGAGGAATTGGCCAATACCCTGGCAGCCCGCATGGAGGCCCTGGTCAACCATGGCAGCGCCTAACCACCGCCCTTCCGGCCGGGAATACCTCACTCTCAAGAGCATTGCCGGGCCTTTGCTGGTAGTGGAGGGAGTCCAGGGAGTGGGCTATGGCGAAAGCGTGGAAGTTACCTTCGGGGATGGCTCCCGAAAAATGGGCCGGGTGCTGGCGGTGGGTCGGCAGGAAGCGGTGATCGAGCTCTTCGGCGAAACCATGGGCCTGTCCCTGAACAAGACTCAGGTACGGTTTGTCGGCTCGCCGCTGATGGTACCGGTATCGGAAGATCTGCTGGGGCGAATCTTCGACGGCCTGGGACAACCTCGCGACGGCGGCCCGCCGCCGGTGGGCGAAACCACCCGGAATATCAACGGCCAACCCATCAATCCCACCGCCCGGACGTATCCCCAGGAAGTCATCCAGACCGGCATTTCCGCCATTGATGGGATGAATACCCTGGTCCGGGGGCAAAAACTGCCTATCTTCGCCATGAGCGGTTTGCCTCACCACGAACTGGCGGCCCAGATTGTCCGCCAGGCCCGGTTGCCGAGGGAAGAAGAAGGTTTTGCTATCGTCTTTGCCGCCATGGGGGTACAACACGACATTGCCGGTCTCTTTCGCCAATCTTTTGAGGCCAGCGGAGTGCTCAATAATGTGGTGATGTTCCTCAACCTGGCAGACGACCCGGCCATTGAACGCCTGATTACCCCCCGCTTGGCGCTGACCGTCGCCGAATATCTGGCCTTCGAGAAGGGCCGCCACATCTTGGTGGTCCTCACGGATATGACCAACTATTGTGAAGCCTTGCGGGAAGTGGCCTCGTCCAAGGGTGAGGTTCCCAGCCGCAAGGGTTATCCGGGCTACTTATACAGTGATTTGGCCGCTCTCTATGAGCGAGCCGGGAAGATCGTCACTAGCGGGGGGTCCATAACTCAACTGCCCATCCTCACCATGCCCAATGATGACATTACCCATCCCATCCCGGACCTCACCGGCTATATCACTGAAGGGCAGATCGTCCTGGACCGGGCCTTGCACCAGCGGGGCATCTATCCGCCCATTAATGTGCTGCCGTCTCTGTCGCGCCTGATGAGCGACAGCATTGGCGCCAATCGCACCCGAGACGACCACGCCCATGTGGCCTCCCAACTTTACGCGGCTTATGCCAGGGTGCAACGGATTCAGGCCTTGACCAATATTATCGGAGAAGATAGCCTGTCTCCGCCGGATCGCCAGATCCTTAAGTTCGGCCGGGCCTTTGAGGAACAATTTATCCGCCAGGGACAGGATGAGAATCGGGACCTCATCCTCACCCTGGACCTGGCCTGGAAAGTGTTGCGGGAACTGTCCCGCTCCGAACTGACGCGGGTCACCGCGGAAGAAATCAGCACTTTTTGGGAGGTAGGCTAAAGGCCCCTGCCCCCCCTCCGCATTTTCTTTGCTAAGCAGGAGCGAACATGGCGCGGCTGACCGTATCGGCGACCAAGGGGAATCTCCTTAAAATCCGGGAAGAATATGTTCTGGCCGCCGAGGCCCTGACCTTTCTGGAAGAGAAACGAGACCTGCTGCTGGAGGAATTGCTGCGGTTGCAAGCCCAAGCCGTCAAGATGCGCCGGGCTATGGTTCGGGCCCTGGAGTACGCTTATCAGTCATTGACTGCCGGGCTGTTGGCTCTGGGAAGCAATGCGGTGGCCCGGGCGGCCCTGGGGGTCGAGGGAGACGACCGGGTCTTCTTAAAAGATCGCGCCTTTTTGGGCATGCCCATGCCCATAGTGGAATTTCAACCAGGATCTCGCCGCCCCCAGTTCAGTTTCGGTAGCACCGTATCCTCCCTGGATGAATGCCAGTTGGCTATCCGGGAAGCCCTGGGCCAAATCACTGCCTTGGCCGAAGTGGAGGCGGTACTCTGGCGTTTGGCCGGGGAATTGCAGCGTACGGTGCGGCGTAGCAATGCCTTAAATTATGTGATGATCCCCAGCTATAGGGAAACCATCCACTACCTGGAAGGGGCCTTGGAGGAAAGGGAACGGGAGGCCCTGTTCCAGCTAAAGCGGGTCAAGGCCCGCAAGACCAAAAGGGCATAAGCATGCCGGGATTTCGCAAGATTCTGGTTCCCATTGACGGCTCCGCCTCCTCTTTGGAGGCCCACCGACTGGCCCTGGATTTGGGAGCCACTTATGGAGCCGAACTTATCTTGCTTTATGTCGTTGATTCTTCGGCATTGGCTGAACTTTCCCGTCTGTCCGGGCAGGAGCAGCCCCACCTTCTCCATGATATGGAAGAAAGCGGTAAAAGAATGCTGACCACCCTATCTCGCGAGGCCCAGCAGCGGGGAGTTGTGACAACTCTGGATCTCCGTGCCGGCATGCCCGATGAAATCATTATGTCGGAAGCTGACCGGCTGAGGGTGGACCTGATCGTTATGGGCAAAATGGGTCGAAAAGGGCACCGGCGTTCCCTGTTAGGTTCGGTGACGGAGCGCGTCCTGGAGGCCGCGGATTTGCCGGTGCTGGTGGTCAGCCCGGCGCCCCCTGGAACAGCCTAGAGACCCTTTTGTTCAAGGAGATTAGCCATGCCGCTGGAAAGACGTTTACAGGGCAAACGCGTCGCCATTTTTGCCGAAGACCTCTATGAAGACCTGGAACTCTGGTATCCCCTGCTGCGCCTTCAGGAAGAGGGGGCCGAAGTGGTGGTGGTGGGCCCCGGGGACGCCACCGAACACCGCGGCAAGTACGGCTACCCTGTGGCCGTGGATAAGCCCATCTCGGCAGTGGACGCGGAGCAGTTCGATGCGCTGGTGGTGCCGGGGGGCTACGCTCCGGACCGCATGCGCCGCCATGCGGGCATGGTGGCCTTGGTGCGGGAGATGGCCCGGGGCGGCAAGATCGTGGCCGCCATCTGTCACGGCCCCTGGATGCTGGCCTCCGCCGAAGTGGTGGCCGGGAAGAACGTCACCTGCTTCTTCGCCATCAAGGACGACCTGGTTCACGCCGGGGCCACTTACCGGGATGCGGAGGTGGTGGTGGACGGCAACCTCATTACCTCCCGGAACCCCGCCGACCTGCCGGCTTTTTTGGGCGCCATCATTGCCGGCCTGGGGGGAGAGGTGCGGTGCCCCGCCTGCCAGAAGGTATTGTAGGGCGGCCGGCCCGAAGCTTAGTGGGACACCGTTGGGACAGGCAATGGGACATTTTTAGAGGGGATTCAAATGGTTTTATAATTTGACAATAATATTAATGTGATAGCTTTTTCGCGTTTCTGGCCGGGATCTTGCACCCATGAGCCGCACCGGGCCGGGAGCGGCGACGTTCCCGAACCTGGATACCACCTTAAGAAGCCCGGCGAGAGGAGGCCTCCTTTTTTCCCGGGCCCGGCGAGGGCCATGGCTGGGGACAAGAAAACGGTTGTCTGGAAACAAGAATCGAAGGATTTGAGGACGCAAGCGGAGAAACTGGACCGCGCTCTGGTAACCGGGTTGATGTTGGAGGTGATTTTGGAGGCTTCCAGCTTACCGCTGGACCCCAAAACCCTGCGCCATCTGGTGAAGACCCGTCTCAAAGACAGCCTGGCGGATAATCTGGCCGGGCGGGTCACCCTGGAACGGTTCCGGCACCTCCTCAGTCAGGTGGATATCTGGTTCCCCCTGTACTACCCCCTGACTACCGCCGGCGCCTCGAAGGCCTCGGCCGCGCCGCTGTTCCTGGCCGCCCCGCCTCCGGCGGCGGCCGCCTCGCCAGCCCGGCGCGCGCTGCGGGTGGACCGGCTCAGGGCCTGGCTTCGGGAAGAGGGGCAGGGTCTGCTGCCGCAACGGCCTCACCGGAAGGTCAACCAGGACAGGCTGTGGGAGTTTCTGGGGCGCACCCAGGGCGGCTGGTTCCGGCTTTTGGACTTCACCCGGCATTTCGGAGTGGATCGAAAAACCGCCTGGGAATACTTACAAAAGTTGCTCCACGCCGGATTGCTGCGCCATAACCGGGCGCGCTCCGCCGCGGTACGCTATGCTCTGGAAACCCGCTTTCTGGTAATCCGGGCCGAAACCTTGGAACCCGGGGTTAAAGCGGCGCTGCCGGACCTGCCCCCGAAACTGGTGGAGCAGGTGTCCGCCTGGCTCATCGCCACCGGCGGCGAGGTCTTCAGGGAAAAAGAATGGCATGGCCGCCTGGAGCCTCTGCGTTGCCAGCAACTCATCACCCGCCTTAAAGCCGCCGGTCTCCTGGAAGAGGTGTGCCAGGTGGGGGAGAGCCGGATGCTGCGGATCGGCCGCCGGTGGCTCCGGGAGTAACCGACTGGGCGGCCGTCATGAGCCCGGGGTAATCTTCTTAAACCAATCTCAGCCAACGACAATTTACTTGTGGACGGCGCGATGATCCTAAGACCTCGGCGCGGCTTCCGCTTTCCCAAACTCCTTTAGCTGCAGGGCAATGGCGATCTGCTCCAGGTACTGGTCGTCCCGGTATTTCTTAAACGGCCGGTTCCAGAACAGGAACAGCATTCGCATTACAATGAGCGTGGCCACTCCTCCCAAGAGAAAGATAACCATACTGGCAACCGAGTCCATGGCTTTTCCTCCTTCCTTTCACACTTGCGGGCAGTGTAGGGCCGCAGTTCCAGCTTAGCAATCAGGGGAACCCTAAAAATGAGGCGGGGAATTTCCAAAAATTCGGTGGGTTATTCCTCATGGCGAGGCCAGTCAGGCGGGAGGCCGAATACCAAAGAGCAATCAAACGACTATTATTTGTCATTCTGAGCGCAGCGAAGAATCTCTCTCTTCAATCCGCCGAGATTCTTCACTCCGCTACGCTCCGCTCAGAATGACATGAACATTCATTGTCTTTTGACTGCAACTTTGTATAAGAAGGCCATAGAGATACGGTGTCCGCGGGCGGAAAACCGCACCGAGGCAAATAAGCGCCTAAATTGCTCCGGGGCCTCAAGGGGACAAGACGGTTTCTACTCACTGAGGATAATATCTTCCAGCCGCCGCTTGGGCACGTGATGGCCGCCATGTTCATCCCGCCAGTACTCGATGCCGTCTCCGGGCTGCATGTCGTCTATGACCGCAATTTCCTTGGGTTTGCCCAGGGCAATGACCAGGAGAATCTCAAGGTGTTTGGGGAGATGAAACATCTCCTGGAGCTGCTCTTTGTGGATGGAGCCGATCATGCACCCGGCCAGGCCGCGTTCCCGGGCGCCCAGGAGCAGGCTCTGGGCCGCGATCCCCAGGTCGGGGCCGAAGTTCTTGGCAATATTCCCATCACCCACCATGATGATATAGGCTGACGGCCGCTCTCCTTCCGGGGGGCCGCGCCAATCCTTCAGGTAGGCGGCCCATTTCAGGCACGAGAAGATCATCCCGTTTTTGTGGCGCTCGTTGGAGAGGATATACTTGAGGGGTTGGAGATTGGCGGCGGAGGCGGACATGCGGGCCAGGTTCACCAGCCACCTCAGGGTGTCCACCGGAACCGCCTCCTTTTGGAGGAAGCGCCGGCAACTGCGGTTGCTCTTGATCAGGTCTTCGATCATGACAGTCATCCACGGGCCTTTGGCCCGCCCGTAAAGCATGAAAAGGTTGGGAGGCGGGCGGGTCCGCGCCCGCCAGGAGTGATGGTGCGTAGGACGCGCCCTACGATGCTCACCACCGGCAAGATGCCGGTGCCACCAAGAACTTATCAGAACAGCGCGGATAATGAAAATGGTGTGCAGTGCCCACCCTACATTGCTGTTCCATGAAAAACGGAAAACTAATCAAAGCAGGACCCCGGACCGCGAGGCCCAGCCCCGCCGGCTGTGGATCACCCCGGCTCCTGGCGCGGCGACAGGGCAAAGACCCCCTCCGGGGTCAGGGTGGCGTTGAGGCCGAGGGTCGAAAGGTACTCCCTCAGGGGGCGGCCCAGGAGAAATTCGGTGGCCTCGGGGGTCATCTCCCAGTCGTCGATGAGCATCTGGCGCAGATAGTGGTCGAAGTGCAGGGCCTCGAAAAGGGCGTCGCCGGCCGCCTCGTTTCCGGCTCCCAGGTCGGCCAGATGGCGGGCCACCTCGGCGCAGTCGCAGCGGCCCTGATGCGCCTGGATCAAGTCCCACATTTCGGGAACAGCAGCGAACAGGTGGCGGCGCTGCAGGAGTTCTTCGGCCGCAGGCGGGTCCGGAGGTTCGCCCCAGCACTGCTGGCGGCGGCACTGCTCCGGCCGGTCGGCATAAATCCGGCAGGACTGGTTGGGCGCCAGATAAAACCAGCACTGGCGGGTGCCCGGGACCTCCCGGACTTTAAGCCGTTCCCCGGTCAGGGCGGTCACCTCCCCCTCCCGGGTGGTGGCCTTCTCCCCGGGCCGGAGGGTATAGACGTCCTTTAAGGTCAGGACTTCCCGCTGAAAGAGCCCCAAGTCGCCGATGAGCAGGGTAGGGCTCCCCTTTTCGCAGCATTCGCCGCAGCGCACGCACCGTTCGCCCCGTTCCAGAAGATGGTTGCGGCTGGCGGTCATCAGGCGGCGCCAGGCAACGGCCCGGGACTCGGGAGACAGAGTGTTCCAGTTGTCATAGACCTCTTTGAAACCCGCCGCCGCTTCGATCTCCCGGCGCATGATTTTGTAGCGCTCACTCTTGGGAGAGACTTGCAGGACTTCGGCCAGATAACTGGTCCAGATGGTGGCCAGCGCCTCCCGGGGTCCCTTGGCCAGGGCGTCCCACGGTTCCCCATGAATTTTTCCTAAGAATTTTTTGTCGGCCATGCCGGTCCGCCTTTCAATCTTTAATTTTTTTCCGAAAAGTCTCCTGTAGGGTGCGTCTTACGCACCATAAGCTTATGACAGTGACGAACCAGGAAGCCCGACCACCAGACTTTTCACGATCTCCGAGAGGGCCAAAGGCCCATGAATTAATATTTTATTTTATCATACCCGGAAGCAGGGTGCAGGAGCTTTAACGGTTTTCCCCCCTAACGGCCTTGCTGCTCGATAAAATTCACCAAACCCAGGGTCAGTTCGGTCATGGCCGGGAGGTCCAGGTGGTCCATGACATCTCCGGGTTCGTGGTAGTTGGGATTGCGCATGAAGGCGGTGTCGGTGAGCATGACCGCAGGATAGCCTTCATCCCAAAAACTGGAGTGATCGCTGAGGCGCACTTCCGGCAGGATATGGCCCGGGAAGGGCACCGACAAGGTGACTGCAGGCAGGCGGCAGGCCCCCCTGATGGCGGCCGCCAGCTGGTCCATGAGCGGCCGGGAGCGCCAGTCGCTCACCAAACCGATGAAGTTGCCGGTGGTGGGGTACCCCAGGAGCTTAAGGGGCAGCGGCAGCGACTGGCTGTTCGGGGTCTGGGAGTAATATCCTACACTCTCCAGGCAGAGCATGCCTAAAATCCTGGCGTTTTGCCGGCGGGCCTGTTGGGCGTAAACCTTGGAGCCCATGGCCGGGGTGAAAGAGGCCGGGGGTTCCTCTAAGGTGAAGGCGATAAAGGTCCAGGGCCGGGGCGGGGAGAGTCTCCGGACCAGGCGGGCCACCTCCAGGAGCACGGCCACTCCGCTGGCATTGTCGTCGGCGCCGGGGGTGCCGGCCACGGTGTCGTAGTGGGCCCCCAGGATGTGGTAGCCGCCGGGGTTCTCGTCGCCGGCGATGATATTGCCCACCTCTTCATCCATGTATCTATAGCCCTGGCGCCGGGGTGCATAACCCATGGCCGTAAAGTTTTGCGAAATATAATCCTCCGCCGCTTTAAGGTTCCCGGGCCGGCAGATGGAGCGGTCCCCCAGGGTGACGCTCAGATAGGTGAGATGCCGGGTAAGATTGGCACGGATTTCGTTGCGATCCATAGAGTCACCCCTCAGCGGGGTCAGCGTGAGGCCGATGCAGGCTGCCACGGCCTGAACCAGGATAAGAGCCGATTTTAGAGCTGATTTAATCTTAAGGCCTCGGAACCGGGAAGTCCATGTAACGCAAAAAGTTCAAAGTTCAAGGTTCAAAGTTCAAAGTTAGGGGTACGTCCATCATGGGTTTTCATAATTTAAGGGTACCCCAAAGACCCATGCAGAACTGCTTAGCTTTTTGGCTAAAAGCTGATTCCCGACGCCTGATCGCAGTTTTCAGCGTAATGCAGGGCCAGCCACACGGTGGGGGTCACGGGGTCGGTCCACTCCACCCGGTGGCGGCGGCGGGCCGGAATGAGCAGATAGTCCCCCGGGGAGAGCACCCGGGGCTCGGCTTCATCCTCGAAGCGCAGCCCGGCGGCGCCGCTCAAGAGGGCCACCCACTCGTGGGTGTCCTGGTCGTACCACTCCCCCGGAGGCGTGGCCTGGCCTGTGGAGACGATGCGCTCCAGGCGACAATGAGCGGTCGCCAGGAGAACCTGGATGATTTCTGTGGTGATCTCAGGGGGAATCGGGGCGAAAAGATTGGCCACGGGAAACCTCCGCTCACTGCTCCCTTCTTCGAAAAGTTCATGCAGGGGCGGTTTGCGAACCACCCCTATATCGGCTTTTCATGGTTTATAGGTGAACCAACGGTCCCATGGGCAACTGACCTGAAAAGTTTTTTTGTAGGGGGCGTTTTACGCACCACCCGCGGGCGAGGACGCCCGCCCCACCGAACTTTTCAGGCGTTACGGGCGGGGCAAAGGCCCATACGCAACTGCTTACTGCTTACCGCTCACGGCTCACTCCCTCAGCCCCGCCGCCCGATGAGCCAGTGCTGGAGCCGGCCCTGGGCGTCCAGTCGCAGTTGCAGGACAAAGGGGATGGCCCGGCCGGGGATGGAAAAGCGCAGGTCCCGCCACTCCATAAGCTGTTCGCCACCCTGGGACCCGGCCTGGCAGAGCAAGGGAAACCGGGCGAATTCCATGAAGGTGGCCAGGATGGCCTCAGCCTCCGGCGAAGCGACGACGGCGGCCGCCGGGGCCGCATTCCAGGTTTGGATGGTCAGCTCGCCGGGCGCCTGGTAAGGGCCGGCCGGGGTCGGACAGGCCTGGTTCGGGGCGGCGGGGACCACCCCAGCCTGCCCTTTTAGTTCCCCCAGACCCAGGGTAGCCTCAAAGGGTAGCTGCACAAAGGCCTGCTGGATTTGCCCCCGGCCGGCGGCGATCAGTTGCCAGCGGCGGCTGGAAAAGGGTTGGGGCAGGGCGGCCACGTTTTGCCCCCCGGGGTTAACGTCCGGAAATGTCCGTCGGGCCAGGTCCAGGGCCTGGTGGTGGTAGGCGGCGCAGACCAGCAGATAGACCGCCGCAGCGGCCATACACCAGGCGCCCAGGCGGGGACCCCAGTGGGGGAAGGTCAGGGCGGCGATGGCCCCGGCCACCAGCAGGGCGGTAAAATAGGGATCGATGATAAAAATCCAGTCCAGGGCATAGCGCCGCTTGGAAAAGGGGCTGAGCAACTGGGTGCCGTAGGAGGTGGCCAGGTCCAGGAGCAGGTGCGAGGCCAGGGCCGCCAGCCCCAGAATGAACAGGGGCTTGAACCAGCGGTCCCCGCCCAGGTGCCGGCCCAGGAGTGCTCCGGCCAGGGCGAAGAGCGGCAGGGCCACCAGTGAGTGGGTAAACCCCCGATGATGGCGGATAAAGGCCAGTTTGTCCCAAAAGATAAAAAAGTAATCCACGTCCGGCAGCAGGGCGAAGATGGCCCCGGCCAGCGCGGCCCACCACCGGGAGGGCGCCGGTACCAGTTGGGAGCAGATCACCCCGGCGGTGAGGTGGGTCAGTGGATCCATGGCCACCTCCCGCCCTGGGTGCCGTAGTGGGGGAATTGGCGCAAGAGGTCACTCCGGAGGGCCACGGCGCTGGGGTAGCGCTCTTCCAGCTTTTTCTTGAGACACTTGAGGATAATAGCCTCCAGGGCGGGGGGAATCTCCGGGTTCTCCTCCCGGGGAGGCGTGGGCTCCTGCTCCAGGATCTGGTCGATGAGCAGTTTCTCTACTTCGCTGTAAAACGGCAACTCCATAGTGTACAACAGATACATGAGCACGCCGATGGCCCAGATGTCGCTGCGGCGCTCACTCTGGCCCATGATCTGCTCCGGCGCCATGAAGGGCCGGGACCCCACCATGGTGGCGCTGATCTCCTTTTCCCCCAGCATCTTGGCGGCCCCGAAATCCAGCAGCTTCAGATTGCCGTTGGGCTGGATGATGATGTTGTTGGGTTTGATATCCCGGTGCATGATGCGGTTCTTATGGGCATGGGCCACCACATCGATAAGCTGCAGGATGACCCGCTCTATCAGAGGCCGGGGCAGTTCCTGGTCCAACATGTCCCCCAGGGTCTTGCCCTCCACATATTCTTGAATGATAATCAGTTTACCATCATCTTCCAAAGTATCAATGAGCTTGGCCACCCCGGGATGGGGGTCGAGCTTCTGGCAGATGGCCGCCTCCTTGCGAAACTTGGCGTTGGCGGCCTTGAGAAAGGGGATTTTGGCCACGAAGCGGCGCTCCGGGCCTATGGCTTCGGTGTCCGCCACCAGCCACACCTCGCCGAAATTTCCCTGACCCAGCTTTTTGATTTTTTCGTAGCGTCCCCCCAACAGCGGCGTCATCTGCATCAGGGCCAGGTAATCCCGGGCGCTGGGAAGCAGGTGCTCCACCAGCCCCTGGAGGGCGCGCTTGAGGGGAGAGGTGGAACCTACGGGCTGCACCTGGAAGCTCACGACTTCATGGGGGCGTCCCTTCAGGGCCAGGTCGTTGATCAACACCGTGACCGGCTGGCCCTCCCGGTTCACCAGGTGCAGCTTGACGTTATCGCCGGCGTCCGGTTGGGCGAGCACCCGCCGGAAACGTTCCCGGTCTTCGGAGGCATAGAGTAACTCCTCCAGCGGCACGGGTACCGGCGTCTCCCGTTTGCCCGGATAGCCCAGGAGGCGCCGCAAGGCCGGGTTGAGATTGCATACCGTGCCCCAGCGGTCGCAGAAAAAGAGGGGGTGGGCGGTCTCCTGAAAGATCCGGGAGAACTCCTCGTGAGAAGATAACAGGAGGCGCCGGTCGTGATGCAGGCGGAGGACGACGGCTACCCGGGCCAGGATCTCCCGGGGTTCGAAGGGGGGAAGCAGGAATTCGTCCGCTCCCGCCTCCAAGGCCCAGGCGGCGGACGTATCGGAGAATTCGGCGAGCCCCACGATGATGGGCAGGTCCCAGGTAGCATCACCAGCTTTGAGGCGCCGAATCAACGGCTGCACCGCGCCGGCCTCTTCCAGGAGCACCAGGAGGTCCGGGGACCGGGCCTGGAGTTCGGCGGCCAACTGGTCCCAGCCGCACTGGCCCACCTCGTAGGGGACCCGGGCCAGGATGTCGGCCAATTTCTGGCGGGTTTCGCCTTCAGGGCCGACGATGAGAATGAAAGAGTCCGGCAAGAAAACTCTCCTTATAACCTGCGCCTGAGTTGGGCAAGACCATATCTGTTGCTTCTTTCGGGCTGGCCTCACATCCCACTGACAAATTTCTCTTCATCACCCCTAACTGGCGCCCGGACCGGCGCCTCAATTCCGGCTTCCGGCCTCCTGCAGTCCTGGCCTGGTTAACCTGAATGGCAAAAATGGCGATATTTTTTCTTCATGATCTCAGTTCGGGAAAGCCGGTAAATTGGTCCAACCGCCCATCCGGAACCGTAAAATTATGAGGCTCCGCCTCTTGATAGACATTGTCCATGGATTGAAAGGATTTGGCAAGGCCGATTTTGTATTGACAAAAGCGGGAGACCGGGATAAACAAAACACCTGGGAGGCGGGGTAGCTCAGCCGGTAGAGCAGCGGACTGAAAATCCGCGTGTCCCCAGTTCGATTCTGGGCCCCGCCACCAATAAATTCAACTACTTACCGAAAACAAGATCACCATAAAATAACCCCAGGGTGCAGTGGGGGTGCAGATCGGCCAGGCGGTCAATATTCCGCCTGGCCGATTTTTGTTTTTGGGTTTTTGTAACTTAATGACTGCTATTTTTATGGAAAATATTTGTTGACAACCTTAAGACTCGCATGGTATAGGAGACTTATGAAGGTCACGAACAGGACATTAGAAAGGGCCTCCGGTTTTTCCCTATCCCAGATTCGGCGTTGGGCCGTTTTGTGCCTGGGGCGTGACCCTGAAGCCGATAAGAGCGGCGGCCGCCGGCGAGAATATGACATAGATGAGGCGTTTTTGATCTTTTTAACTGGAACCCTGATTACTCATTATCGGTTTGGCCAGAATGAAGTTAAAACACATTTAAATAATCTAAAACCACTGTTAGAATCTGATAATTTATTACCTTCAAAAATTAGGTATAAGGGCCTTGATTATAAAGATTGGGATTTTATGCCAAATCAACTAATAATGAGAGCAGAAAGTTATCTCAAATTAAAAAATAGAGCTATGGCACCTCTTCGCCCAGGAATTGATATTATTATATTGCCTGATAATAACTATTTGTTAGAGAGTTATTTGCGTCTTTTCTTTTTTGACGAGAAATTATCCATGACAGATGCTGTAACATTTTCTATAACTAAACGTTTTCCAGATGAAAATAACATAGCAAAACCAGGTCCGTATTATCGCATACCATTATATGACCTTATCGTAGATTTTAATCAATTAATTGAGTGGCACTCCTTGCATGACAAAGCAATTATAAAGAATGGAGCTTTAGATCAAAATAACTAAATGGAGTAATTTTTTTTAACGTAAGTCTCCCGTATCATAGGAGACTTTGGAGGTCCCCATGAATATCAAACTGAAAATAAAGATTTTAGAAAATTATCCGAGTCAAGTGGCGTTTGCCCGGGAAATCGGGATTCATGACACCGAACTTTCGAAATTAATCCGCGGTTGGCGCGACCCGAAACCGGAACTCCGGGAAATTATGGCCGAAAAGTTAATGTGCAAACCTGATGAAATCTTCCCCCCCAAAAATTGAGCCGGCCTTCTTTGACCTGGCCGGCGCATCCGCCTACCTTGGCGGAGCCCTGGAGGTGCGCACCTTGCGCCGGCTCATTATGCAGCCCGACGGCTTGCCTCATTACCGGATCGGACCCCGGGGCAAGATCATGGTGGCCCGGGCCGACCTGGACGCCTTTCTTGCCGGGCACCGTCGGGAGCCTGTGGACCTGGACGCCCTGGCAGATGCGGCCCTGAGAGAATTAAAGGGGAAATAAGCCCGCATGACCACTAAAGAGCAAATTCGGGAGCTCCTGAGTTTTGAGGAATTTTACCGTGGGGAGTTGCAGAACCTGAAGCCCACGGCGGATGATAATTACCAGGCGCTGTGCCCGTTCCATGAGGACAAAAACCCCAGCCTGTCGGTGAATTTTAAGACCGGGCTTTACAAATGCTTTGGTTGCGGTGTTTCGGGAGATGAGATCAGCTTCTATATGCGCCTGCACGGGGTGGACTTCAAGGAGGCCCTGGCCGCCCTGGGCCGTCGCGTTGGCGTGGAAGCGGCCTCCGTGCCGTCTGGGTATATGAACCTGCCACGCAAAGAATTTGCCCTGGCCAAGCGGTTGCCAGAGGATTTTCTTGAGCAGCATGGCGTCATGCAATACCGTTTTCCTGATGGAACCCTGTGCACCGATTTTCATTATAAGAACCAAAAAAGCAAGCCCTCAGCGATCCGGCATCGGTTCGCAAATCAGGGCGATAAGAAATTTCGCTGGCGCAAGGGTGACAGGGTAGGGCTTTACGGCCTCTGGCGCTTGGCTGAAGTCGAAGAGGCCGGATGGTTCCTGCTGGTGGAAGGCGAAACCGACGCCCTTACCTGTTGGTTCCATGGCCTGCCGGCCCTGGGGCTGCCGGGTAAGAAAACCTGGCGCCGTTGTAAGACCGCCTTGGGTAAGGCCGGATTGGAATCGCTTAAAGACTTCCAGGTGTATCTTTGGCAGGAGCCCGACGCCAAGGAGCTACCCGGCGAAGTGGCCATGGACCTTCCCGACCTCCTGGTGATCCCGGCGCCTCCTGAGTTCAAAGACCTCTCGGAAGCGCATTGTCAAGGGCGAGACATACCCGCGCTGGTGGAGCAACTCAAGGCCCGGGCCAAGCCACCAGCACCCCCCTTGACCCCCCCTGTAGTGGAGTCCTCCCAAAACCTTTCCGACCTGGGCAATGCCCGCCGCCTGGTGGCCCAGCACGGCCAGGACCTGCGCTACCTTCCTACCCCAAAGATTTGGAGGTTTTATACCGGCACTCACTGGGCGCACGATATTGGGGGAACCCAAGCCATGCGTTTGGCAAAAAAGACGGTGGGGGCCATATATGGGGAGGCGGCCAGCGCCGATGAGGATCAGCGGAAAAACTTTGCGGCTTTTGGATTGAAGAGCGAGAATGCGGCCCGACTTCAGGCTATGATCACGTTGGCGCAAAGCGAACCCGGAATAACCATCGATGTCTCTAAATTCGATGCTGACCACTATTTATTGAATGTAGCCAACGGCACTATTGATTTGCGCACCGGCGAGTTGAGGCCCCATGACCGGCGCGATCTTTTGACCCGAATGGTAGGCGTGAATTACGATCCGGGGGCGGTATCTGACCTTTGGGAAAGATTTTTGTACGAAATTATGGACGTGAACCGGCAGCCGAGGTCGGCAGATAACCTCGTGGAGTTCCTACGGCGGGCCTTGGGTTACAGCCTCACAGGTTCCACCAAGGAGGAATGCTTATTCATTTTATGGGGCGGTGGTCAAAACGGAAAAAGCACTCTGATCAATGTTGTGTCCGAAATCATGGGCGAATATTCCCGGAACACCCCCATTGAGACGCTATTAATGAAAAATTCGTCAACCATTCCCGTGGATCTGGCCAGGTTAGATGGCCCGCGCCTCGTTACCGCGGCGGAGGTGGACCGCGGCCGGCGCCTGGCCGAAAGCCTGGTCAAGACCATGACAGGTCGAGATACCATTTCGGCTCGTTTTTTCTATGCTGAGTTTTTCGATTTTCGGCCTCAATTTAAATTGTGGTTAAGTACCAACCATAAGCCGGTAATCAAAGGGACGGATGACGCCATTTGGCGCAGGATCATGTTCGTGAAATTCCCGGTGCAGATTCCCATGGAAAAACGAGACCTGGATTTGGGGAAGAAACTCCTGGCGGAATCTCCCGGGGTACTCCGTTGGTTGGTGCAAGGCTGTCTGGCCTGGCAGCGAGAAGGGTTGTCTCCTCCCCCTGAGGTCATGGAAAGCACGGCGGCCTATAGGGCCGAAATGGATGTGCTGGCCGACTTCCTGGCGGAGTGCTGTATTGTGGCGCCGGGAGCCACGGCCACGGCAGCGGCCCTTTATTCAGCCTACACCGCCTGGGCAGATGAGGCCGGATTAAAAGACCGGGAGAAGATGAAGCAACGGACCTTTGGTATGTGCCTGTCAGACCGTGGTTTTGAGCGTGATCGGGGCACCGGCAATAAAGGTATTTGGAAAGGTTTGGAATTGAAATAGTTACCCAAGTTACCCATTGAACGCTGTTTTTACTAAAGTCCTCTTACGGGGAAAATTCATATTACTATATATTTTTATGGGTAACTTGGGTAACTACCTAATATATTATGTTAAATATCAATAAGTTATATAGTTACCCATTGAGTTACCCAAGTTACCCATTGAATTATTGAAGGTTCAGAATATGAAACATGATAAAGACGGACTCCCGATTGTCGAATGTTTTCGGAAAGGCGTTCACCTGGTGGTGGCCAAGTGCCCCCTTTGCGGTCGCAGACATTTGCATGGTGGTGGTGGTTCTGATGGCGGCGCCGGGCATAGGGTTGCCCATTGTCCGCCCGGAACCCCGGGAGCGGATCGGGGTTACGTCCTGGCGCCCGGGCTTGCCGAGTATGGGGAATGACCGGCCTCCCCGAGGGTAACGGGTCCTTCCCCAGCCGAAAAGTAACAAGGGTCCAAAGGCGCGTGCTTTTCCTACTTATGGAAATTTTATTGAGTTTCCGATTAGTTCTGAATTACTTGGTAAATCTGCAATTTAGCGAAATTTAAGAAGGTTTATTATGAGCGAGATGATCGTTAGAGGCAAGGCTGCGGCGGCGGCGCACTTTAACATCACGGTTCGCCAGTTGGCCAACTGGGAGAAGGCCGGGATGCCCGGGCGATCGGGCCGGGACTACGATCTGGTGAAAATTCAGCTTTGGCGAGATCATAAACAGGGGAGAGGGGGGGGGAGCGACGGTCGGCAAGAGTTTTTATCGCCGCAACGGGGCAAAGACTTTGAGGATGCGAGGCTAAAAAAGGGGCGGGCCGATTTGGTGGAGATGGCGGTTCGCCGGCAACGGGGGGAATTATTACCACGGGCAGATATTGAAAAGGGTGAAATATCCAATATTCTCACCATGAAAGCTGGCCTCATGATGCTGCCCAGGAGTTTACCGCCCTTGCTCATTAATTGCGTGGCCGAAAGGGAAATGGAGGGTGTTATTCGTAAAGCGGTTTACGATCTGCTGTGGCTTTATGCTAAAGGCGCTCCGGTCCCGTGTAGTTTCACTAGAGACGAGGTTAGGGCCTTTGTTGAAAAACTTCTATGCGAGTGGGAGGTCAAAGATGCCAATAAATGATGATGAATATTGGGAAAAAAAGATAGCTGAAGCTGAAGCTGAACTTAAAGAACTTAACGATCGCGTAGTAAAAGGGGAGTTGTTGGAAAAAAGCGAGGTCGAAAGATTGTTGATAATTATGGATCAGTGGTTAGAAAAATTCATGCTTGCCTTAGCACCGAAACGGATTGAATTCCTCTCTGTCGACGAATGGGAAAGGTTTCTTAACCAGGAATGGAAGAAAAGGCGGCCTGAGCTAGACCGCCTGCTGGGGCCCCGGATGAATATAGGCTTACGCTTCAGCAAAGAGGATATTGCCCGTTGTTTGAAGGAACGCTTTCGCCGCGGTGGTTCTGAAGATGGTCAAAACTAAAATTCTGAGGAGTCTGGCCGGTCATGGGAATGGTAATTAGTCAATCTCCCTGGTCCCCCCGGGAGCGCGCCGCCTGGGCCCCCCCGGAGGAGATCACGGTGTCTGAGTGGGCGGAACGGTATCGGCGGTTGCCGAAGCAGTCGGCCATCCCGGGCGCCTGGAACAACCGCCTGGTGCCCTATGCAGTGGGGGTGATGGACGCCTTCATCGACCCGGCGGTGGAGCGGATCACCATTATGGCCAGCGTGCAGAGCGCCAAGACGGAGATCGCCTATAACATGCTGGGCTATGCTATCTCCCAAGACCCGGCTCCGGCCCTGGTGGTTATGCCTACTGACAAGACCCTGAAGCGGGTGAATAAGCGCCTCCAGGATATGATCACAGAAAGCCTGGAGCTCTCAAAATATCTCACCGGTGATCCGGATGATATGCAGAAGCGATTGATCATGCTGCAGCGCATGGAGATCCATTTCGCCACTGCGGGGAGCAAGTCCGACCTGGCCAACGTCGAAGCCCGTTACATCTTTCTGGATGAGCCCGACCGCTATCCCAGTGATACCGGGGATGAGGGTTCCCCCATGGAGATGGCGGAGGCCCGGGCCACCACCTACTGGAACCGCAAGATCATTCAGGCCTGCACCCCGACGGTGCCGGAGGCCTACGTCAACATCGAATTCCAGCGCTCTGACCGGCGCCGGTATTGGGTTCCCTGTCCTCAGTGTGGCGGCTACCAGGTGCTGAAGTTCAAGCAGATCAAGCACCGGGGCGAAAAGCTGGGGGAATGGCCGAAAGACCGGCGCGACCCCGATTACATCAAGCGGGAGCGGGTTGGCCGGTATGAATGCACCCACTGCTGGGTAGAGATCGATGATCGGGACAAGCCGGGGATGCTGGTCAGGGGCAAGTGGGTCCCGGAGGGCCACCCCATTGCCCTTGACGGTGCCATGGATAAGCCGCCGCCCACGTCCCACGTCGGCTTCCACTGGAACGCCCTCTATTCCCCCTTCCGGAACTTCTCCGAAGTGGCGGCGCAGTTCTGGGCCACCCGGGGGGATCGGGAAAAGTTCAAGACCTTCGTCAACCTTTGGCTGGCGGAGCCCTGGAAGGAAATCATCAAGCAGCGCCCGGCCTCGGCTATTCTGGAGTTGTGCACTGAGCGGCCGGCCCTGGTGGTGCCGCCGGGGGCCTTGGCTCTCACCGCGGGAATCGATTCCCAAAAGTTCGGGTTCTGGGTGGTGATCCGGGCCTGGGTCCTCACCCCCGGGGGCATCATTGACTCCCACCTGGTGCGTTATGGCTATGTCGCGAGCTTTGGGGAACTGGAGCAATGGCTGTTTCAGGATGTGTACCGGGTGGAAGGCGGCGACCTGGCCTATCCGGTGTGGCGGGCCGGGATCGACATTGGCGGCGGCGAGGGCGAGACCGGTGAGGCCACCATGACCGAACAGATTTATGATTGGCTGCGCCGGGTGGCCCGGGGCCGGGTCTTCGGGGTCAAGGGGGCCTCCCGGTCCCTGGTGGGCGGTAAAAAGATGAGCTACAGCCTCATCGACAAGTTCCCCAGTGGCAAGCCTATCCCCGGGGGCATCCGGCTTTGGCATATGGACACGGGCCAGTTTAAGGACGACATCTGGAGCCGGGTGGAGACGGGACGGTTTCACCTGCATGCCGGGACCGGATCCGACTACGCCAAACACCTGGCGGCGGAAGCCAAGGAGAGGGATAAGCGCAATCGGGAGATCTGGGTGTTGCAAGGCGGCAAGATAAACCACCTGCTGGATTGCGAAGTCTACGCCGCGGCCATGGCCGACCCGGAGTGCTGGGGCGGGGTGATGGTGCTGCCTCGACCGGTGCTGCCGAAGCCTGGAGTGGAAGAGGGAAACCGGGGCCTCAATCCAATGACCGGGCTGCCGTACGGCACTTTTTTGGACGGCAGAAGATGATTGCTTCGGGCGGGTAATAGTATTTCGCCGCAATAGAGGCGGCGCAGGTCCCCCGCATTGGTGAATGACAGTATGGGATCAAGTATTCTGACAGGGAAAAAGAATATCTGCAATTTCTTGGGCCGCTCCTGGGCTACGGTGGATCGTTGGATCAGAGAAGAAGGGTTTCCGGCCGTGAAAATCGACGGGATCTGGGAATCAGACATTGACCTAATTCTCGTCTGGCGGCGTAAACAGATAACAACCAATGGTGGGAAAGAAGGCAAGGCCCATGAAAGAAATCACAATTAAAGACTTGAAAAAGGACCGTTTGCTAAGGCCGGATCAGGTGGCGGCGATACTTCAAGTGAACAAAAAGACGGTTTATAATCGGGTAAGCGAGGGCCATTTTAGTATTGTTACGACGGGCGGCAGCTTGAGGATTTGGGAGAATTCCGTCTATCTATATTTAAAACGCCTTACCCAGGTTGCTGATTATGAACACAAGATTTTAGAGAAGACTTAAGATTTAGGGAAAAATGAGGAAAAGTAAGGAAAGGCGTCTTTGACATTAGGTTGAAATGGAAGGAGAATTAAGTATGGATAGTGAAAAACCCCAAATCGAAGAATTACATGGCCTAGAAGAGTCTTTGGAGTTGCAACGTCGCCAGGCCCTGGCCCAGATTTTGGAGCTGCAGGATGATGGCGCCGAACCTGCGAAAACCGAGAAATCCCGCATGAAGCTGTTGATTGTCAATCGGGAATTGTTTCGATTGAAATGTCAACTAACAAAATTAGGAGGAATAAATCGTATGGTTCCCAAACGGTTCGCTTCCATGAATAAAATTCAGTCCATCCTGGAGACTTTGCAAAAATCTGTCTCTCTCCAGACCGTTGCGGCCGTTAGGCTAAGGGAAGAAGCGGAAGCCAAGGTGCAGATCCTCAAAGCCAGGAGCGACAAATTTGAGGTGGAGAAGATGAAAAAGGAGGGCGAGATCGGTGAGTTGAAGGAAGAAATCTCCCGGGTATTGCAGGCCGGTGAAGATCCCGGCAAGATCAATCAGAAGGTTCGGATCAAGGTTCAGGAAATCGAGGACCTGGATAGTTGGATCGAACAGTTGGGTGGGGCCATTCTCGAGGCTGAAAGGGAAATTTCCAAAGCGAAAGCGGCCCATCAACAAGAAGTTGTCCGGGTGATTAATGAAGCTAAGGCACTGTTTGAAAGCGAAATGAACGATCACCTGGCTGCGGCCGCCGAACTGCTGGATTCTTGGCCGGGTGCGGTAAATCAAATTTTTAGAGATTATCAATTCAAAAACCCTGGCGGCCATAGTGGAGTAACCGAACTTGCTTCCGATCCTGATCGGAGTTTGTTTCTTTGCAACCTCACGGTCGATGGGGCAATGGGCGGGAGATTTCCCCGGCCCTTTTAAATTTTTAAACACGCCCCGGTAAAGGAGATGTATATGGTATCGGCATATTCGACAGTCTGGCAAGAGGCGGCCAAAGAGGTTTGGGGTGGAAATCCCAATCTCCGCGCCAAATATGATAATGATTTTTCGTCTTATTGGGCTTTTGCCTATTCATATTTGCAGGCTAAGCTTGAATGGGATCATGATTCTTCTATCCGGCAAGAATTTCAGGGGGATTTCAATTGCTTCGCGGCTTATAAACGGTCGCAGGCTGCCGGAAGGACACGATAATCATAGGGAAGATCTATGTCTAATTCTGAAGGAATGAATGAGAATCTGATCAATGAATCTGACTCAGCGGCGCCACTTGTCCATGCCAGGCTATCGCGTCACGGCCTGCTGGTGGTGCGCTGCCCTTATTGTGGCCAGGAACATTATCACGGCCGGCGGGGTGGCGCCGGCCACCGGGTGCCCGACTGCCCGGTTGGTACAGTGGGTCGTTTTCGGGGATACATTTTGAAGATAGCCGCATAGGAGAATGGATGGCGGCAGATTTGATGGCGCTTATATCCAAACTGGCGGCGGATTCACCCCTGATGAGGTCTATTACCAGGGAGGCGATTATTTTAGGCAAAGGCGTCCCCCACACCCCTTTGCCGCCGGGAGCCCTCCTTCCCGGCCCCAGGCCGTTGTCCCGGGCCTTCACCAGTTCCCGATCTGGTGGAAAACGGGGTGAGTAGTACCTCGTCGCCGGCCGCTTTCCCGGCGACGAGGGTTTTCTTTGGATTCCTCCCCCATGCGGGGGTTGAGAGTCGGAGGGTGCAACGCAGCCTGTACGGCCGCGGCCCCGGGCCGAAAGTGGCGCCGGTCTGCACCCCCTCAGGCATCGTGCCGGTTGTGAAACGGGGCTTTTCTTTTTGAGGTGCGCATGGTGGGGAAACAAAGATGGCGGCGGGTGCGCCTGGCGGACCTGGCCAGCGAAGAGGTGCAAGGCTGGGTCCTGGGGGGCCTGGACCGGGCCACGGGGCAGCCGGAAGCCGACTCGCCGGAAAATCGACCGCATGAAAACCCCCAGGTTGAACGATTTTTGAAAGGAGAGCACCATGGCTGACGACCTCGGCACCCTGATTTCTAAGCTGGCGGCGGATGCAAGTGATCTTAAACGCGGCCTGGCGGAAGGCCGCGCCGGCCTCAAGAATTTCCAGGACATGGCCACGTCGGCGGGGGCAACGATCAAAAAGGCGTTGACCTTTACCTTCGCATTGGCCGGGATCGGCCTGGGCCTAAATGAAATCAAGAATTTTGCCAAAGCCAGTGTCGCGAGTTTTGTCGAGATTAATGCCGCCGCCAAGGGCCTGTCGGTCATCATGGGGTCAAGTGTGTCTGACGCCGGCGCCCTGGCGGGGGCCTTTCGGCGCGTCGGGGTGGATACGGAGACGGTGAGCGCCTCCTTGATCAAGATGATTCGCCAATTGAAGACGAACGAAGACGCCTTTACCCGGAACGGGATAGCCACCCGGGACGCCAGTGGCAATTTCTTGAGCATGAACGAAATTTTGTTCAACAGTGTTGATCGCTTAAAACAACTGGAAGCCGGGACCGAGCGCAATATGCTGGCCACTGATCTTTTCGGCCGGTCGGTCGGCAATATGCCCGGTTTCCTCAAGATGAGCCAGGAGGCCGTCGATCAGTACAAGGAAAAGTTGGCCAGCCTGGGGATTACCATCGATGATCTTTCCTCCGCCAAGGCCCGGGCTTTCAAGGAGGGGATGCGCGATGTCGACCTGATTTTCGACGCTATGAAATACAAGGTCGGAGGCGAGATTGTTCCCTCCATCATAACTATCGCCAGAGCCTTTGCTGCCATAGGCCCGGATATTGCCGCAGCCATAACCGGCGTTATTAATATGCTCACCTCCCTGGTCATGGGGGTGCAGGTGTCCATGGTCAATATCCGCAGCGCTTGGGGTTTCAGCGTCGATTATATCTCTTCTCTCTCCCGGGTTCTTTCGGACGTGTACTGGCGATTGTTTACCGATGTGGGGGAGGCTGCGTCGGAAGGCTATGCCAAGCTGAAAAGGTTGTCGGCGGATTGGGCTCGCCAGGCGGCGGCGGACGCCAATACAGTGCGTTTCAATATTATGGCCGCCTTACCCCAAAGCCCTCAGAAACCGGATCGCCCCGGGATCATGGGGTTGGGTACTGCTTTGCCGGTGACCTCGCCGCCGGAAGAGAAACCCTCCGATAAATATGTGGGGACTGCCAAAGCTGGCGGAGCCAAGAGCGCCAAGGAAACTACCGACAACCTCCTAGCGCCTCTCTTGGCGATGTATAAGGTCAAGCGAGAGGCTGATCTCCAAGAGGCCCAGAACTCCTTAGACCTGCTCAAGTCCACCAATGACAGGAAACGGGCTATACTGGCGAAGGACCTGGCCGAGGGGCTGATTGACGGGCAGACCTATTACCAGCGCCTCCAGGAGCTACAGCAACAGGAAACCGCCGCGGCCATCGCCATGATCGGCCAGAAACGCCAGGCCCAGCAAAAAGCCTACCAGGAGTCATTAACTCAGGTGGAGGCGGATGCAAAATTGAGTGAAGACGCAAAAAGCATCGCCCGCCAAAAATTTGAAGCCGAGAACCGCAAGGCCTTGTCGAAGCTGGATACGGAAGCGATTCAGGCCAAGCTGGACGGCGAAGCCAAGGTCGCCAACGAACTGCGGCGCCAGGTGGACCTCAGGAAGCAGTACGAGGATAGCACAGCAGCCCTGAATATCGACACGGCGCAACTGTTAGGGGCAATTTCCGAGCAGGAAGCCACTCTGATGCAGCTCAACCTGGATTGGAAACGAAACCGGGATGCCGCTATCAAGGCTGGGCTTTCTCCCTCTGATCCGTTCTTTGAAGCCGGGGAAAAAAACCTGGAAGCCAAAAAGGCTCACGTTCTCTACGGCGGGTATGCCTCCCAGATCACCCAGGGGATTTCTTCTCTGGCCGACGCCTTGGCGAGTGGTACTGCTGACTTGAAGAAAAGTTTGAACTCCATGTTTAAAGGGGTTTTCAACGAATCCATAAAACCGGGGATAGATCAGTTGAAAAACCTATTGGTCAGCGGGTTCAAGGAAATCTTTGGTACGGCAGGCGGCGCGATCGCCAATGCCGTCATGGGAGTCATCGGCCTGGTGGGGATGATGCTGACCAGCCGCGGCTCCAAGTCCTGGTCCGCCTCTTCCGTCCAGGGCGGGGTCACCGGCCACGAGGCGGTGCGGGGCATCATCGCCGGCGAGACCTCCCTGCCCATCGCCCAGATCGGGGTCAGCCTGGCGGAAGCCCTGACGCCCACTAATGGAATTTTATTGCGAATTGAGGATAAGATCGGTAATATGGGCGGCGGCAATAGTGGTGGTGGGACGATAATCCAGGTGAACGCTATTTCCCCTGAATCATTGAAAAATTTCTTAGATAGTTATTTTGCAAACTATTTAATGCAAGGGGCATAAGCATTATGGATAATAAATTTTATGAACGTCTATCAGACGAAAAGAGAGAAGAATTACTTATCAAAGCTATAATTAACAATAATCAAAGTGAAATAGAATCGCTTAACTTTTTTATTCCATTAATAAAGAAGTTAAAAAATCCGAAAGAAGCCCAACATCTTGTGGAGAATAATTTAGTATGGGATTTTATTGCTAAAACCATTAATCATCATAATAAATGCGCTACAAAGGCTTTAATTATTATTAAAATAGCCTGTATAGCTATTAATCGATTATATTATTATGCCGGTGCATTATCGGTTCAACAGAATGCTCACGATATTGAACAGACAAAAAGATTATTTAAGGCAAATTATGAAGGATTTAAAAGGTTCTGTCATGAGACATTAAAACTTGATGCTGATTATTTGTTAAGCTCACTTTTGTTTACTTTTTTTGATGCTGGAAACATAGAGAATATCATTAAAGATTTAGAATGCAATGAAAACGAAATCGAAAAAACTAAAAAATTATTCATTGAAATTTGGCAGAATTTAACTCGGACAACCTATCCCTCAGGCTGAGCGATAGAGGCCCGCCCTTGTCTATCCCCTTCACCCAGGGGGGGGTCGTAGCAGGACGGCCGGGTAGAGCGCGGATTTCGGGGGGAATAAGGGCATGGTGAGGGGGGCAAAACCTCTTTTCGCCATGCCTTAATTTTTTTGAAAAAAGTTGACAAAACATATTGACAGATAACTTGAGGTGATTTAAAGTAAGTCAAATCAAAGCAAGGAGCCTATCTTATGCCAGATAAAGACCCTGTTTTAACTCCTGAGCAAGTGGCCGAACGGCTGCATATAAGCCGGCTGACTGTGGGCAACTGGTTAAGGAGTGGCAAGCTCAAGGGGGTGAAGGTAGGCCGCCTGTGGCGCGTCCGAGAAAGCGAACTGGAAGCCTTTTTAAGAGGGGGTGAAGGAAAGTAGACGCTAAAAAAACAGGCCGGCCAGGTGTAAGAGCACCCGGAACCGGCCCTAACCACAACCCAAACCTGCAAGGAGGTTCACGTCATGGCTGAGCAAGATTGTACCATCGAATTACCCAAAAAAAAGGAATGGCTTTCAGATTTATTTTCACGCACATTGTGGCCTATGGATGGTCTTATCAACACCCTGGACGGGGATCATAACGCCCATGAAGACCTACTGGCGGTTCTAATTCCCCTAATAGAGCATTTAAAGTCAGACCTTGAGGTAATTGAACAGGTTTTGTCCAAAGCATTCGGGGGGGATATCATGGTTGAGTTTGCCGAGTACCCCGATGCCTGGAGAGCATTAACGCTGGATAACTTCAAAAAAAGCCTTTGTCGTTTTTAAACCGGCTCCGAAGCCCGGTGAGCCTGTGTAGGGCTTTGACAACGGTCGGGAATTTTCTTTTTGGGAGGTACGGGATGCAAAATAAAGATTCTAGTGCGATGGATGACGGTTATCGGCCCCTTGAAGAGTGGCCCCCGTGGCAGAAAGCCCAGAGAGGCAAGAAACTGCTAGCCGACTTTCTCCAAACCCCGGCCCACCTGGAGGCGGTGCGCAATTTCTCAAGATTATGGCGACCTTTCCGGTTTAGGATAGACGGTGCGATCTTACTAAGTTTTATTTCCAGGGGGATTTTCCCGGAATGGTTCCACCAGCCCCAATCTCACAGGGTTTCCTTTACTTTAAAGAAAATGGACAAAATTGTAAACACCACAGGTGGGCGCAAATCTGTCTACCAACCTAAGGCAATGCAGTTTGCGTCGTTGCCTCCAATCAAATCAGGGAGAAAACCAGTGGCCGACTTTCTCCAAACCCCGGCCCACCTGGAGGCGGTGCGCAATTTCTCTAAGCTTTGGTGGCCTTACCGCAAGGTGTTGAATGGGGAATTATTGATGGGTCTTATTTGCCGGAGGGAATTTCCCGAAGACTTTTGGAAGGCCGCCATATCAAAAAAGCAGGTGGCCTAACCCACAACCCGGGGGAGGGCTGCGGCCCTTCCCTAAACTTGAGAGGATATGATTATGTCGAGAATTTTCTTTTTAAGGCCCCAGGTGGGCCGGGAGGTATGCCATGGAATCAGCATTAGATCTTGTGCAAGAAGAGCTAAATCAAATCATAGCCCTAGGAAATACGCTTGGGTCTATCATGTTTGATTGTTCTGAGTTTAGCCAAGAGCACATTGGCACCCTTTGTTTCCTGGTATTTCATTTGGGCAAAAAGATTGAAGAAAAATTAGGCGCCCTTGATGGAAGGCCGAACGTGGAGGCCGAGGCGGTTTGACCATGGAGGTACCACTGATTCACCGTAAGCAGGTACTCCATGAGATCCTGCCAGTTCTGACCTGGTGCGGGAATCTCAGTATATCACCGGCGGCGGCCCGGGGGCATAAGCTGGGAGATTTCCTCTTAACCCGGATACAGGCCGGGAGCCCGGCCACGGCCACCAGGGGGTGCATGGTGGCCGTCTGCGAATACTGCGGAGCGTCCGCGGCGGTTGACCGTGACCCCCCGGCTGGCGTCTCGGAAATTTGGGGTGAAGCCCTGGAAAACGATTGCCCTGGGAAGGTGCTGGCGGATTAACCAGGGGAAGGAAGGTGATATGTGGCCCATCAAGAAGCCTGTCAGGTTTATATCGAACAGGAGATCAAGGAAGGGTTAGCCCAAGGGAAGACTCCCTACAGTATCGGCAAGGATTTGTCAGCATGGGTTGAAAAGCTGTTTGAGACGAGCATTCCGGCGAGCACCCTTGAAAGACGAGCCCGCAGAGATCAGGAAAAATTGCGGACAAATGTCCGCACCCCAATAAACACCTGCAATCATTCACAAAACCATGAAAAACCGCAAAATCAACAAGTTACGCCGAAAAGCCCCATAGCTGGCCCCGGTAGGCTACCGAAGTATGCGCCCGAACCTAAGGCTCCCAAGCCTTATTCTTGTGCTCGACAAATGGCGGACATAGCAATAAGTCAGCTTTCAAGGATACCTTATGGTGACCATAAACGGAAAGAAGAGGGTCAAAAGGTGATTGATTGGATTAACGATAACCTCTTAAATGATGAGAAGTGGAGAAAAAAGTGCCGCAAGCAATATGGGATTGACATGTAACCAGGGGAAGGGCTGCGGTCCTTCCCTCTACCATCGGGAGGTAAGGCATGGGCGTTACTGTGCGGCAAAAGGTGAAGGGCAGAGGACAGCCCTGGTGGGTATTCATTGCCCACAATGGCAAGCGGAAATCAATCAAGGTGGGGGATCGGGCGGCGGCGGAAGCCCTGGCCGGCAAGATTCAGGAAAAGCTCAAGGCGGGGGAATTACAGATTACCCCGGAAAAGAAAACACCCACCTTTGGCGAGTATGCCCGGAAATGGCTTGACGGGTATGGCGAGACGCACCTGAAATATTCCACCGCAAAAGGGTATGATTCAATTCTGAGGATCCACTTAAAAAGATTTGTGGACCGGCCCATAAATCAGATCACCAGACCGGAACTTAAGGATTTTATCTATGGGAAGTTAAAAGACGGCCTGGCCCCGGGCACCACTACCCGGATTAAGGCCATGCTGTCAAGCGTCCTAAATCATGCCTTAGAGGATGGTTTGATTATCGCTAACCCGGTATCTCGCCTGGGGCGCCTGATTAAAGCCAAAGACCACCAGGCGGACGTGAAGGTCCTTACCCGGGAAGAAGCCCAGGTTTTGCTTGATACCGTGGGGAAGGAATACCCCAGGTATTACCCCTTTTTCCTTTGTGCTTTGCGCACCGGGGCGCGCCTGGGGGAACTCCTGGGTATGGAATGGGGAGACATTGACTTCCGGGGCGGGTTTATCGAAATCACCCGGGCTTATGTCAAGGGGCGGTCCACCACCACAAAAAACGGCAAATCCCGGCGTGTGGATATGAGCCCCCAGCTTGCCGATACATTGAAAGCATTGAAAACCGAGCGCAAACGAGAAGCCATGGCCCGGGGCTGGGGAGAAGTGCCGGAACGGGTTTTTGTGAATGAGGCCGGGAAAGTGATAGACGAATGGAATTTGCGGGGGCGAATCTTTTACAAGGCCCTGGCAAAAGCGGGTATGCGCCGGATCAGGATTCACGATTTGCGCCATACCTTTGCGAGTATGCTTATCCAAAATGGGGAAAGCCTGGCCTATGTACGGGATCAGCTTGGGCATGGGTCCATACAGATCACGGTTGACATTTACGGGCACCTTGTGCCGGGAGCTAATCGGCAAGCTGTGGCGAAATTGGATGATAACTTTTCACCACTTACGGCCCTTCAAGCCGGGTGCAGATAGGGTGCAAGAGGCCCCCCGAAAGGTGCAAAAATGGGCACAAATGGCGAGGGTAAGTGTCTTAAATCATTGATATCACTATTTTATTGGGCTACTGAAAATCCGCGTGTCCCCAGTTCGATTCTGGGCCCCGCCACCAATGATATCAAGCAGTTAGCTGATTTAGTTTTCAACTTTGGTTCACTTTGGCAACGGAATGGGCAACACTTTGCATTTGGGCATCAAGCCACTCGGTATAAATGCCCATGGCCCGGTGAAGATCATCCTCTGAGGGGGCCATATAGTGAATGTCCATCCCCCGCAAGCTGTGACCTAAGATCGTATCCCGATAGACCTTATCCACGCCGGCACTCAGCATATTGGTTTTCACCGTCCGCCGGATGTCGTGGAAGATAACCCCTTCCGGTTCCCCCCGCCCTTGGGTGATCCCCGCCCTCCCGCAAGCCGCATTGAGGAGGTCCTGCCTTGCAAGTCCCTGCAATACTTCATCGGCCCCCAGCATTGGCTGGATGCCTGGACGCCGCCGTTGGAACAACATCTGCACCGCCTGACCGACACCATCAAGACCTTGCTCTCCAAGCGGATCGAGGGCTTTGATGCCTCCGGGAAAGAACCGCGACTGAAACCCCAACCCGGCATCGCAGATGGGACCCCCACCTCAGCCGCAGCGGAAACTGCTTCTACCGCAGCCAGGGGAGAAACCCCGGTCGAAACCACGCAAAGCCCTCCCATCAGAAGATTTGGCTGGACGCTCCCCCTTATATTGGCTTGCTTCCTAGTCGCAGCCGCCTTCGGAGCCGGAGCGGTCTGGTGGCTCATTAACCAGCCTGCCGCATCACAAAAAGCTCAATCTCCGGCGTTTCCCATAAAAGAGGGGGAACCAAGGGCAGAACAACCTAAGGCTCTGGTGGTTCCAGCCTTCCCCGGCCAGGTCTATCATGTGTCCCGGTTCTCATGCCCCCCTCGGCCAAGGCCGGCGGGGCTGTACCTTCAACCTGGGGGTCTTCATTAAAATCATCATCAGCTTTATCATCAGAGCCTTTGCAGCGTTCCTGGTGATCAAGGGCATCAACCGCATGAACCGGGAAAAGGAGGCCATGACCCGACACTTATCACGAAGTCAAAAACCTTCCATATCCAGAAAATATCAATCCTTCTTGGCCCGAAAAACCTCCTGCCGTTCCCGCCGGTAACCTGGCGTTCCCCTGTCACTCACGTCTGAAATCATCCTCCGCACAAAAGCCCTTGCAGGATAAGGAGATCATCTCTGCCATTTTTGCCAACTCGGCGATAATGATAGGGTCGTGCAAGGTACATTACCGTGGCTTCATTGCCTGCATCATTGCCAACCTGAGGAATTTATAAAAGAATTTTAAAGAATAACCAACAATCCCCTGCTTCGAAGGTATTCTTTCACCTCCCGGATGCTGAAAATGCGATAGTGAAAGACCGATGCGGCCAATAAGATTTGGGCGCCGCCTTCGGTTACGCCCTCATAAAAATGCTCCAACTTTCCTGCCCCTCCCGAGGCAATCACCGGCACCGAAACCGCGCCGGCAATAGCCTTGGTAAATTCCAGATCATATCCAGCCTGGGTCCCGTCGCCGTCCATGCTGGTGGGCAATATGGACCCGGCTCCCCGCTCCTGGCATTCCCTGGCCCACGCCACCGCATCATGGCCCACGGGTTTCGTGCCCCCGGCAATCACCAGTTCGAAGCCCGAAGGCATGGCCTTATTCCTCTTTCCGTCAATAGCTACGGTCACCCTGGCGGCCCCATACGCTTTAGCGGCTTGGCTAAGGAGATCAGGATTTTTGACCACGGCGCTATTCATGGAAATCTTGTTGGCGCCGGCCTCGAACACCAACCCAATATCCTCCAAGGTGGCGATCCCGCCACCCATGGTCAACGGTATGGTAATCACCGCGGATACTTGCTTGACCCACTCCAATCTAGTCTTGCGGTTTTCCACCGTGGCAGCAATGTCCAATATTGCCAATTCGTCAGCCCCTTCCTGTTCATAAAACCGGGCGTTTTCCACAGGATCACCAGCATCACGCAAGTTAACAAAATTAACGCCTTTAACTACCCGGCCATCTTTCATATCCAAACAGGGCATGATTTTAATCGGTTCCATGAGCTCTCTCCACAAAAAACTTTCTCGATGTTCATAGAGCAATAATTTAGAGGCCAATATCTATTTGGAATTATTTTCCCAAACCTTGACCAGAAGCAAGAGAAATAATCCATTTTATTGTTCCCAGATGATTTTGCCGCAATCCCTCATGTCATAACCGCCCAGAGCGGCAACGGCGTCTTGGTATTCCCGGGAGTTGATCACTTCCAGCACTATCTGGAAGCGAGGATCGTTAAACGTGCTCTCCGGAACCACCAGGTCGTAGCGTTCAAGAGTTAAGGGGATAAAATCTAGTCCTAGAGCTTTAGCTGCCGAAAAAATCCCCATACCCACGTCCGCAACCCCGGAATGCACTTTAAAAGCAACGGCCATGTGGGTGTATTCTTCCCGTTCGTAACCCTGAAGCATAGAAGGTTCTATACCATTTTCCTTGAGGAGGTAATCAAACAGGAGTCGGGTGCCGGCCCCTTGTTGCCGGTTGATGGAGCGCACGTCAGGCCGGATCAAGTCCTGGATGGTCTGGATATTCTTGGGATTGCCCTCCGCAACCATGAGGCCCTGCTCCCACCAGGCCAGGTTGATAAGCTTAAGGGAGAGATCGGGGAGGTAGCTCTTGATATATCGTACATTGTAAGTGTTCGTTTCAGGGTCGAAGAGATGGCTGCCGCAGAAAGCGGCCCTCCTCTGGCCCAAAGCTACCAAACCACCCTGGCTGCCGATGTGCCCAGACGAGAGCCGCAGCCTCGGATCCTTTCGCTTCAAAAAGGTGGCCAATTGGTCAATGCTGTTGTCGTGGCTTCCCAAGACTACCAGGGTGCCATCAATATCTTCTGGCCAAACCAGGAGCTCAGCGGTCATTGGCTGGTCCTCTTTTAGGCCGTCGCTCAAACCCGGCACCACGAGTAAGCCATCGGCCCTGTCCAAAGGGGTGATGGTGCAGGCGCCTCGGGGAAAAGGCGTAGCAATAATCTTTTCCCCCACCCGACCCAATGTCACCCGGATGAATTCCGTGAGCCCGGGCTTGGAGGGCAGGTTTTGGGCCGGATAGACGGTCAGGGCGGGTCGAGGGGAGATAAGCTTCCCCACGATACCATTTATCAGAGGAGCGGCAAACTGCTCAAAAGAGAGCATGGCGGAAATCGGATAACCCGGAATGCCGATGACCGGTTTGCCGTCCACCTGCCCCAGAAGGGTAGGTTTGCCGGGAATCATGGATACGCCGTGCACCAGGACCTCTCCCAGCTTGGCCACAGCCTGGTAAGTGTAATCCCCTGTACCTGCAGGGGAACCAGCATTAATGATCACCACGTCGGCGGCGGCCAGGGCCTTTTTCAGGGCGGTGGTTAAGCTGGTGACATTATCGGGGACGATGGCCGCAATTTCTGGCAGACCTCCCGCCTCGGCCACCAGTCCCTCCAGGATGACGGAGTTAAACTCAGGGAAGCGATCCGAAGGAAGATCTCCGTCCAATTTAGCCATAGACACCAACTCAGATCCCGTGGGAATAATGATGACTTTAGGGAGGCGCCTGACCGCCACCCGGGTGCTCCCCGCGGCTAGGAGCACCCCTTGGGCCCAGGGGGTAATCTCCACGCCCTCGGGAAGGACCATTTCCCCTGCCATAAAATCCTCACCGATGCGGCGGACATTGTGCCAAGGGAAAACGGGAACCTCCACGGTAATGCGATCTGCCTCCGGATTCGAGACATTTTCGACGAAGATTACCGTATCGGTCCCACGAGGCATCATTTGTCCGGTATTTATCGGGAATGCTTTTTCACCCACTGCCAAGGATTTAGGCTGCTCCGGAGTAGCCCAAAAGGTTGAGGCGGCAAACACCGCAAACCCATCCATGGCAGCCTGGTGGTTGGCCGGCGACGATCGCCCGGCCCACACCGGCGCTGCGGTTACCCGGCCTCTGGCCGCCATGGTGGAAATCTCTTCTGGAGGCAGCATGGCATTGAGATCAAAGCGGGAGAGAAAGATTTCCCTTGCCTCGGTTACCGATTTCATTTGCCTATATTTATGGCGTTTCATTGGCTCTCCATTGGTCAGAAATGGCGATGAGTTGACGATTATTCATTACTGATGAAGCATAAAGCCTTTTGTTGGCGGGGGTCGGCTACCACGTGGGCCCACTTGCCATCGGTGACCGCGGGGACATCAATTACTTTGATGAATTCTTCGAACCGTTTGGCGTCGGGCAGGAGAAGGCTGAGTATATTCGATGCGTTCTGAAAGAATTCATGGTTGAAAGCCGACTGGGGGTCATCGGGATACACCGGCAGGTAAATGATCTGGGATTCCACCAGATCGAGAAAGAAATGGGTTCCATACGACACATCCGGTATGTGACCAGCCTCTTCCCGGGCGATTTCCACCAGAACTGATGTATGGTTGATATCCGCATACGTGGTATTTACGCCCAGCGTGACATTAGAGCTGCCCCATCTGCCTGGACCCATCATCATAATATGGTGAGGAACAATTTGAGGGTGTCGATTGATCTCACCGACGACTCGCCCCGTCTGCTGTTTTAATTCTAACGAGGCCTTCCGGTCGTAAGATTCAGGATCTATATAGAGAATGTATGTAATGTTCGGGACCGTGCCTCCCGAAATGGTGCGGCAAGCCCTAAACAAAACGCGGTTTGGAGAGATGTCGTCCGGAACGTTGGAAATCGCGGTTACACCTGGCAGTCTCATGGGACGACATTGAACCAAATTGATCTTTACCTGACCCTCCACATCTACAAAAGCGGTGAATTCGGTGTCGATGGGGTAACCATAGGCCGCCTCGAGCTTTGCCAGAAGCCCCCTCACGATCCTGACAAAATCAGTCTGCCCGATAAGCTTGTTGAAGGTCAGGATCCAACCCTGGAGGCTTTTGATCCGCGGTCCGCTCGGGTCTCGGATATATCCTTCCTCCATGAAGGAGATAAACAGATGCAGGTTCAGATAATCCATATCCGCAATCACTTTGGCCACCGGCAGGCTGGTAAAGTGATTTTCCGATAGATCCAAGAGGTCCAGTTCGCGCTGCGAGTAGGTTGCCACCTTATAACCGACTTCAGGGCGCAGGTGGGGATGGCTTACGGCAATCAGCCTGGGATAATCGCCTCCCAACCGGTTGACGGCTCGAGTTCCGAGCCCGAAGACCAGTCGGATGATTCCCTGGCTCGGGTCGATGCGATCGGTCCAACGGTAAAGGTTATGGGAAAAGGCCACGCCTGCCAAAGGGGGAAAGAAGTAGTTTTTATAGCGCATGCCGGAAACGCGCTGCACCAGGATGGCCATCTGTTCATCCGATTCCCCCAGGCCGCGCTGGCGTCGATAAGACAGGGCGTCGGGATTGATGGCGCTGGCGTAGACCAGTTTCACTGCCCGGAGGAAAGATGCCATCCGTTCTTCGGGGCCACCCTGATTGGCGCAGAATTCGCTGCGGTACTTACCGGCAAAGGCATTCCCGAACCCGTCCTCCAGCAGGCTGCTGGATCTCACGATGATGGGCGCCTGGCCGAAGTAATCGAGCAGATCCTTGAATTGCTCCATGATCTCGTCGGGAAACCTGCCCGCCAAAAAACGCTCCTCGACCTTGTCGAACTCTTCAGAGGAAATCTGGGAATTTCGGGTCAAACGCAGACGTAACCTGAACAGATCGTTGTTGACCAGAAATGTAAAGAATACATCTGACCCGATGAAAAAGGAGTCGTGTTCTTCCAGCACCTTGGAGTAGTCCATCTCATCGGCATCATTGAGGAGGATGCGGCGCGCCAGGAGCAAGCCGGCCGCCTTGCCGCCGATGCGGCCGGAGCCAATCAACCGGTTTCTGATGTTGAGAAGATCCCCGAGACTCAAATATTTATCTGCCAGGCGCTGAAACTCCGGGTGACCGCCAATGATCATCCGGGACAGTTCTTGTTTGAGAGCTTGAATCTCGGGCGTATTCTCCAAAAACCTGAGATCGTCTTCGTCGTATTGGGCGAGTTTGCGGTAAACGCTATCCCATGGAGCTATCGAGTCGGCCTTGACTTTGAGAGGACTTTTGCTGGCGGTCTGGGATATGGCGGAAGCATCCCCGCTCCTGAATACCGGGTTGAGAACCCCATTCGAGAATAGATGCGGTAAGAACATTTGGGAGGAGTAACGGTCCCAAACCTTCAGGGGATGGATATAGAGCCGATCTCCGACGTGATAAATATCGATTAAAACCTGGGTGGTATCCCGAATGCGGGCGACAGCGCTATGTGAGTGTTGTCCTCTGGTCAGGGCGAAATAAGCTACCGTATCCTGTTCCCGGAGATACGGACAGGTTAGCTGGAAGAAGTTCGCCAACAGTTCATCGCTGGCCCATTCGGCGACCAGGGCGGAGAGGTTGTCAAAGACATAGAATACTCCTTTGCCTTTCTCTTCAATAATCTTGTTTACCTGGGCGCTGAAGGAATCAAAACCATGTCGCGGGTCAATTTCTGTGGTCAGGTAGCCGGAGAGCGGTTCAAGAATACAGTAATGAGGGGCAAAGCGCACGTAGATAACCGTGCGGCGGTCTTGAAGGGCTTGCCTGACAAAGGGAAGCGCCACTTTCAGGTAGTTGTGCAGGCCATCGACCTGCCAGACGACGTTATCTCCTAAACGAAGCCCTTCCAGGATATCGTCCAACGCCGGTATGCCGCTACCTATCGCCTTGGATGGTCGCATCACACTCTCTTGTGCTTCTCCTCCGTTATCGTTTTCATGGATTATGTCCAACAGGAGAAAACCTCGCAAGCGAAGGGCTGAGGTAAAGGCCATAGCCCCGGCATCCTCTGCTGTCACCACGAACCGCGACGGATGCAGCAACTATGGCCACAGTGCATCCTGCCGATTTTACACCCAGCCTCTAAGTTTCATAGCTTCCACAACCCGCTCGACCGCAACCACATAGGCGGCCTGGCGCATATTGATCTTGAATTTTTTGGAGGTGTCCAGGACCTCATGATAAGCCCTGGTCATTCTTGTGTCCAGCTTCTCGTGGACTTCTTTCTCATCCCAATAGTACATGTAAGCGTTCTGAACCATTTCGAAATATGAGACCGTTACTCCTCCGGCATTGCACAGGAAATCAGGGATAACGTGGATCCCTTTCCGGTAAAGGATTTCGTCCGCCGCAGGGGTGGTGGGGCCGTTGGCAAGCTCCACCAGTATCTTCGCCTTCACCTTGTCGGCGTTCCTCTCGGTCAGCACACCCTCTAAGGCGGCGAGCACCAGCACATCTACGTCCATTTCCATCAGCGACTGACTGCTTACGTCTTCGGTGCCCTCGCAATTGGCCACCGCCGAGCATTCCTGCTTGTGTTGGGTGAGTTTAGGGATACAGATGCCATCCTTGCAGCCGACTGCTCCTTTGGAATCGCACACCGCCACAATCTTGCTGCCGAACATTGATTCCGCCAGGGAGGCGGCGTAACACCCGGCATTGCCATACCCCTGGATGGCCATGGTGGCCTTGCTCAGATCAAGGCCAATCTCCCGGGCGGCCTCCCGGAGCGTAAACATGCCACCCCTGGCCGTAGCGTCGGCCCGTCCGGGGGAACCACCCAGAGCCAGAGGTTTGCCGGTGATCACCCCGAATTGATTGTTGCCGACAATGGATGAATACTCATCCATCATCCAGGACATGATCTGGGGGTTGGTGTAAACGTCCGGGGCGGGAATATCCTTAGTCGGGCTGATAAACTGACCAACAGCCTTGATATAGGCCCGACTGACACGTTCCAGTTCATGCAGGGACAATTCCTTCGGGTTGCAGACCACTCCGCCCTTGCCCCCGCCGAGAGGCAGGTCTAAAAGAGAGCACTTCCACGTCATCCAGGCGGCCAGGGCTCGAACCGTATCGATGGTCTCGTCAGGATGAAAACGAATCCCCCCCTTGGTCGGTCCCTTAGCATCATTGTATTGGACCCGGTAACCTTCAAATAGCTTGGTAACGCCATCATCCATGCGCACCGGGAAGTTGACGTGAAATTCCCGCATGGGGCGAAGCAGCACCTCTCTGGTACCCGCATCCAAACCCAGGATATCGGCGCAAGTCCTTATTTGTTGTTGGGCAATGTGAAACGGATTGTTATTATTAGTGGCCATTTCTTCTCTGTCTCCCTATTTGGTTAAAGTTACACAAAGATATTATCTCTGGCGCCCTCTTCATATTTTTTGGGCCTCGGTTTGTATTGCTTGGCTGTTAACCAAAAACTATACATCTCCGGCAGCGAACCTTCTGGTATAATCGAGGTAGTGTTTAAGAAGCCACAACTTTTCCAGATATTCTGCCCAGCCGCATTTGGGCTTGGCGCCCTTTTCAGCATCGGCCAGAATAATAGTGCCATTGGTTATGGTGCCCATCAGCGCATCCCATATTTCTGCCCAGGTCATCTGGGCATCCCGCATCAGATTGTCGACAATTTTTTGGAAATTTCTCATATCTTCTTCGGGGGACAAAAATTTGTGGTCCTCGGGTTGCCTGCCGTCTGAAACGACTTCGAGTCTGCCGGGCATAATTAAACCTCCCTTTCGGTTTGACTTGGTTGATCTATTGAACCATCGCAGAGCCTCTTGGCATAATCGATGTAAGTCCCCAAAAGATGGAGTCTTTCAAAGAATTCCGCCCATCCCCCCACTGGGGTTCGGGCTACAGGCTCAGGAACGCCATCCAAAATCTCCTTCCAGGATCTGGGATCTTCACAGGAATCCCACACCTCTCTTAAAACCTTGAGGGCATCGTTCATCACCGACGCCGCGATACCCCTGAAATGCCGCAGCCGGGCGTTGATGCGATCAATTTCTTCCCTGGCGATTTCATCATTGGTTCGCCAATTAGGCGAATCCTGGAGGCTTTTTTTCATCGGCGCGGCTTCTTGTCTTGCCCTGGCGTCAAGCATATGTGAAATTAATTACAACCTAAGCAACAGCAAGGGTTATGCCAACGAATCTTTAAGAGGTTTAATATCTTATCTTATTGCTTTGGTTGGACAAATTTAAGGAGGGGAGCCCGGCTGAGCCGGTAGTTCTTCGGTAAGGCTGGTGCTGGAGCAACAACGGGAAAATGAATCAGATAGGGGCAAAACCCTGGCAGGGGTTTGCGACCCTCTCCTGCTGTGGCTTGCTCAGATATTGAACAGCGGTGGTGGGTTATCAGCAGCTATTCCATCTCGGGCGTCTTGGTATTCTCCGGAAGATCGGCGGGAACATTGAACTGAAACTTTTTGATGCGGTGGCGGAGCGTATTGCGGCTGATACCGAGCATCCTGGCAGCTTTTACCTGGTTATAGCGGCATCGCTCTAAGACCTTGGTTATAAGTCTCTTTTCGACCATGTCGATGACATTGGCATGGGTTTTCTCGGCGGAAAGGCGAAGGATGTCAGGAATGAGTTCATCCAACTTCCTATCAATGTGCGCCATTAACTGGCTGCCATTTGGCAGGTCCTGCTGGTCGTATTCGAGTTTCAGGTACTCTTCCAAGATGACATCTCCCAAAGCCAACAGCACTGCCCGTCTTATACAGTTTTCCAATTCTCTGACATTGCCCGGCCAGGAATGGGATTTCAGCTTCTGCATGGCCGCATCGGCAACGTAACGGATAGGGGTTTGATATTCCTCGCTGAAGCGACTTACGAAATATTCGACCAGGAGCGGAATGTCTTCCGGCCGTTCTCTTAGCAGCGGCAATTGAATGGAAATAACCTTAAGCCGCCAATACAGGTCTTCCCGGAACCGTCCGGCTGCGACTTCCTTTTCAAGATTCTTGTTGGTGGCGGCAATAATCCTCACATTGACTTTCAGGTTCTCTTTGCCGCCGAGCCTTTCAAACTCGCCGTACTGCAACACGCGTAATACCTTGGCTTGAGTGGGGAGAGACATATCCCCTATCTCATCAAAGAATAGGGTGCCGTCCTGACATCTCTCAAACTTGCCGATGTGGGTGCGCTCCGCGCCGGAGAAAGCGCCTCGCTCATAGCCGAACAATTCACTCTCCAACAAGGTCTCCGGAATCGCCGCGCAGTTGATAGCCAAAAACGGCTTGTCCTTCCGGTGGCTGTGGTGATAAATCGCCCTGGCGACCAACTCTTTCCCCGTCCCGCTTTCACCAGTAATAAGAACGGTCACATCTTTACCGGCAACCTGACCGATGAGCTTGTACACCTCCTGCATGCGCCGGGTGTTGCCGACGATCTTGACCATCCCTTTAGGGGGGGTGGCAGACCGGCATACCTGGCCCGGAAAACTGACCACCTCCTTCATGAGGCGATTGACTTCGAGGGCGTCAGTGGCGATGCGCTGCAACTCATTGCGATCAAAGGGTTTGAGCAGGTAGTCGTACGCCCCCAGCTTCATGGTTTCGATGGCGGTATCCGTTGTGCCGTAGGCGGTCATAATGATGACCGGGGTTTTCACCTGCGATCGGCGGATTTCTCTCAGGGTATCCAGGCCGTTTAATCCCGGCATCTTGTAATCCATCAGGATCAAATCGAACTGCTCCTTGATCATCGCCTCCAGGGCCGATTGACCACTGTTGCAGGAATGTACGCCATATCCCTGCTGCACAAAGAAGCGCTCCAGAAAGTGCACCAGGCCTTCGTCATCGTCAACTATCAGGATTTTTTCCATCTTCCCCAATCATCAGTTCTGCATCTACCGGGATGAGGAGGGAAAAGGTTGTCCCCTCCCCAACGATGCTCTGCACCATAACCTCCCCGCCGTGTCTCTGGATAGTGCTGGAGACAATGGCCAGCCCCAGCCCGGCGCCGGTTGCTTTAGTGGTAAAAAACGGGTCGAACAGCCTGGCAACATTCTCCTTTATTATACCAGGTCCCGTATCCCCGATATCTATGCCGATACACCTTTGCATCCCATCCGCGGTCTGCAGTTCCCGGAGGTCGGCGGCAATGATGACCTTGCCCCGATTGGGCACAGCCTCGAGAGCATTCACCATCAGGTTCAACAACGCTTCGCCCAGTTGTTTTCTATCCCCTTTGATCTTCGGCAGAGTGCTGCTTATGGACTTTTGGATAATGGTCTCTTGCTTCCTGGCTTTCGGTCCGATCACCAGCAGAGCCTCCTCGATCAGTTCCCTTATTTCTATCAAGGAAAAAATGGGGTCTTGAGGCCGGGCAAAATCGAGGAACCGGTTGATGGTTGCCTCCATCCGTTTGATCTGGTTCATGGCTACTTGGAAATCTTCTTCATAGTCAGGTGATATGGCGATTTCGCTCTCGAAGGATTCCAAAAACAATTTCAGTGAAGTGAGAGGCGTTCTGATCTCGTGAGCCACTCCAGAGGCCAGCCGTCCCAGGGAGGCCAATTGCTGCGAGCGGGCGGCCGCTTGCTGGGTCTCTTTCAGTCTTACCCCGGTTTCCTCCAGTTCCGACTCCGTCAGAACCATCCGCTGTTCAAGCTTTTGCTGCCGCTCTTGCAGCTGTCTTGCCATGTCTCCAAAGGCACTGTAGAGCGCCCCGATCTCATCCGCCCGATTGATTTTGATATTTACCCGGTCGAATTCACCCTTGGCAAGAAAGGTGGCGGCCAGACTAAGCCTCCGAATAGGATTAACCACGTAATGGGAGAGCAGCCAGGCTAATAAAAGGGCGCCAGCGGCGGAAAGCGCCGCTACCAGGTATACGTATTGCTTGAGCCGTTCTGTCCCGTGAAAAGCTTCATCCTTATCCTGTTCCACGACAAGAGCCCAGTCGGTTCCTGCCACCTTTGCCGATGCTCCCATGACTTCTATGCCTCGATAATCGATGTAGGTAATCCGGTGCTGCGAGGCGTTGAATATGTTCTTAAAACTCTCCGACTGGGCAATATTTTCCTGGAGTATTCTCTTGGGCTCTTTGTGGGCCAGAAAAGTACCTTCCCGGTTCACCAGATAGCATTCTCCCGTCTCCCCCAGGGATATGCGTAAGACCATGGAAAGGATAACGTTGGTGCCAACCTTGGCGCACACAGCGCCCTTTATCGCGCCCGTTGCATCCAACAGGGGAGTTGAAATCCGGAAAAACGACTCCTTTTGTCCCGGATCAAAATCGATATCGGACATGTAAGATTTGCCGGCCAAAGATTCCTGGAACCATTTTTCCATTTGGGGATAAGATCTTTCATGAGAGTTATCGTATACAACGCTTCCGTCATGCGATACCACGATAAATTCACTGTAGACCTTGTACCGGTCTCTCACCAGCTCAAGGTAGGGGACGATCTGTTCACGATCTAACGATCTTAGGATAGAGGAGCCGGCTATTACCTCGAGGTCAGCCTTGCGCTCCGAAATCCACCTCTCTAATAAAGCGGCCTTGTCTGTTGCGACGTGTTCGATTTGGTTCTTGACCATGTTTAATATGAGGCCTTCTGCAGTTTTGATGGCAAAAGCACCCATTACGCCAAGGGGCACCAGGGCAATGGCCACGAAAAGCAGCATCACCTTAATCTGGAGGTTAGTGAGGAAAAGCTTCTTTCTCAAGGATGAGGCGCCTCAGTCAAGCCTGCTGGTGCGCTCCATGATTGATTATGCGGTTCTGCATGGTTTTTTCTCCCTGTAAGGAAAAGTCTTAAAAAAATAATATCACATATTGCGACGGAAAGGGTTTCTCAGATACGTGCATCGTTGGATTAGGTAGGATGAATGAGGTCTTCAGGGTGCGCTTCCCGAGGTGATGAAAAGGCTTCTCGCGATGATTAACGATGAACGGCCGAGGTGAAGTTGGCACCTCATCGGCACCGGCATGCCTTACTGCCATCGATGGTCTCCGATACGAAGAGGAACCATTTAACTACGAATTCTGTCACACTGATATTGATTCCGGCCGTTCATGGCCATTATAGGCAGGTTAGCCAAAACTCTACCTGTTATGGATTGTCTGCCAACCTCATGTCATTTCGGAAACCCAAATTACCTGCCGCAGAACACAACGTGAAAGCTACCTGCTGAGGCTGTCGAAAAAGCCAACCCCTCGATCATTTCATTCCTGATCAATCTATCCAAAAAACACATAACCATTTATTATCTTTAACAAATAGTTGTTTTGTGCTATCCTTTGGCCAATAACTTTTTGGGCGGATAAGCCATGGCCAAATTTAAAACCTATGACTATCGACAAAGCGTTCTCTTGCCGGTTTCGTTGGAAGACCAGTTTATGCCGGGAACCTTGGAGTTTGCTATTCATACCCTGGTGGAAAAGCGGTTGAATATGGCCATCTTTCATAGCAAATACCGTAATGACGAGACCGGCAGG